>JGI24140J50213_10001260_pt1 | contig 11208 bp, 10 predicted proteins | sample BarGraIncu00222A_FD_50213 | JGI IMG/M metagenome (IMG submission 50213)
GAACCCGAGACTGGATGCGAGAAACCGATCATGGCGTTGACCAGTTCATCCTGGCCGTTGCCCTGAACGCCTGCAATGCCGACGATCTCTCCACCGTGAACGTCGAAGCTCATACCCTTGACGGCCTCGTATCCACGGTTGTTTCTGACGTGCAGATCGTGACATGCAAAGGCCACAGCTCCTACTTCTACGTCGACCTTGGGAATCTCGAGGACGACGTTGCGGCCGACCATCATGCGAGCCAGTTCCTCTTCATTTGTGTCCTTCTTGTTCACGATGCCCTGGAGCTTGCCACGACGCAGGACCGCTATGCGGTCGGCGATCTCCATGACCTCTTTCAGCTTGTGGCTGATAAACAGGATGGTCTTTCCTTCAGCCTGCAGCTTGCGCATGGTCACGAACAGNTCGACAGTCTCCTCGGGCGTCAAAACGGCCGTGGGCTCATCGAAAATGAGGATCTCGGCACCTCTGCGCAACACCTTGAGAATNTCGATACGTTGCTGGACGCCGACGGGCAGGTCGCCCGCAAGAGCTGTGGCATCTACGGTCAGCGAGACGCGCTCCGAGAGTTCCCGGACTTCGCGCACCGCCCTGCCNTAGTCAAGGAAGATTCCCTTGTGCGGNTCATCGCCGATGACGATGTTCTGGGTGACGGTGAACCTTGGAATCAGCATGAATTCCTGGTGCACCATGCCCATCCGGAGCTTGATNGCATCCTCGACCGAACGAATCTTGACTTCCTTGCCATTGACCAGAAGGTCTCCGCTCGATGCTGTGTAGATGCCGTAGATGATATTCATCAGAGTACTCTTTCCCGCGCCGTTTTCGCCGACGATGGCAAAAATCTCTCCCTTTTCGACTGAGAACGAGATATTGTCGTTCGCAAGGTTTCCGGGGAACATCTTGGAGATGCGGCGTACTTCCAGTGCTTTCATGGCTTCACTCCCTCACAACGGCGGAGAGGGCAGGTACTGCACCCTCCTGGCGCCAGAATCTTGCTGTCATGGACCGACGGNACAACATGGCAGGAAGTTGGGACCGTCCAGGCCGGTCCTTTGACAATCCCTCGACACGGGGAATACAGGAGCTACGGCCAGGGGACNGGGGAACAGTTTGCTCATCCATTTTTCTCNTCTCCAGGATTGGTTGTCACGTAGCCATTATATACTAAACGGTCTCAAAACAAGAANGCGCAAAGTCNTTTACAGACTTGCGATTGAGTTACTGCAGGGGACTTCGCGCCTTCGTTGGAAGGGTAGTTCTGAGCTGGTCTGTGAGCTATTTCGCTTGTGTCAGTCGCTCAGCAGTTGCCGATGCTCACGCTGCCCGAGATGCCAGTGATACAGCCAGACGGGAGCCCCAACAAGGACGGCCACAATGTTCCTGATAAGGCTTTGAACCGCGTAGGTATTGTTCAATGAGATGGGACCGGCGGCGTCCGGCTTCATGGGTATTGTTATCGGAGGTGACAACATGAAGAATGCCCGATAGACCCCGGGGGCGACGCTGATAAGGTTGAACATGACGATGAACAGTCCAATGGCGGATAGCAGATAGATGTAGAGCCTTCTGATGAGATCCCGGCGAACCTCCGGCTGTGGCGGCACGGCGGCTACGATGGTTTCGCTCGTCACTGTGGAAGGGGCTGTCGCAAGTGCCGGCCCATGCTGGCGTGTTTCCTGGATGATGCCCCAGTGGTACAACCAGACGGGCACGCCGACTGCCACTGCGGAAGCGAAACCCAGCACTGAGGCCAGTTCGTTCTGCATGCTGTCCGATGTGATCAGACGGAAGACATACATGTTCAGGACACTGGTGATTGCCCCGATAAGCCCGGTAAGAGCCATGACGATCCCAACCACTGTGACGAGGTACAAGTAGATGGTACGAACCACGTTGCGTTGTTTCATGGGCACCTCCTGAGGCACACGGTGAGGTCGATCGCTGAGGGGCTGGACACCAGGAGATGAGCCAGAAAGCTCCAGCCGGTCCTAGTGCCCAGTTGCATGCCTTTCGGCATCCCTCGGGAACATACTAGAGGAAGTCCTGCTGTAATGCAAGAGCTGTGAGTATGTACGGTGTCACGGCGACGAGACCGGCCGCCGGGTTGGGCGTTGTAGATGGTGGCGTCACATAACGGTGTTGGCCTCCCCGATGGTTGTGGTATGATAAATAATACCTATCGGTCGGATCAGGGAGCAGGATGCGTCGTGATTGAACTGGAACAGAAGGACTTCGAAGAACTCGTGCTCGTCGCTCTTGTCACGCTTCCTGACCAGTTCAGGACGGCGCTCAAGAACATCGACGTCGTCGTCGAGGATTTTCCTCCGATGGATGTCCTGAAGCGTACCGGAGTTGTCAACGGCTACGGGCTGCTGGGGTTGTACCAGGGGGTTCCGCTTCGGGACCGGGGGCCGCACTACAGTGGCACTCTNCCTGACAAGATCAGCGTGTTCAAGGTCCCTCTCGAGTCCTCGGTCGATACGGTCGACGAGCTGATGCCTCTTGTNCAGCACGTGGTCCTGCATGAACTGGGTCACTACTTCGGCCTCAGCGACGAGGAGATGCGCGAAAGTAGAGGAGACCTGCACTAACGTGAGGATTACAGTGGGCGCACTGCGTGCCACTCTTCCTATCTNGTAACAGGAGAGGTGTCCATGGAAATTCGAAGGATTGCGGTGTTTGGTGCCGGTGTCATGGGAGCGGGAATTGCTCAGGACGCAGCAGCNCANAGTCTCGAAGTGGTGCTCGTCGACCAAACGGAGGACGGACTGACGCATGCCCGCCAGAGCATCGAGAACAGTCTCAATCTCGAACTCCAGCGATGGGGTATCACGGGATCAGAGAAGAAGATCCTGCTTTCTCACATCAAATTCACGTTGAATCGTAGTGACGTGGGCAGCGTCGACCTTGTCATTGAGGCTATTCCAGATGATCTTGTGGCCAAGCAGGATCTGTTTGCCCAGCTTGAGACCCAGTTTGAACAGATGTGCCCCGGTGAGGTCACCTACGTCAGCAACACTGCCATCCTGCCCATCACTGACATCGCGCTGAAGATGGTCAACAAGGAGCGTCTCGTAGGCATGCACTTCCTTGCGCCCGTTCCGGCGATCAAGCTGGTCGAGATGGTACGAGGCGTCCATACGTCTCAGGAGACTGTCGACCGTGCGAAGGAACTGGCACGCCGCATGGGCAAGACCCCCGTCGACGTGCTCGAGAACCCAGGCTACATCACGGCGCGCCTTGTCGTGCCCCTCATCAACGAAGCCATCATGCTCTACCAGGAAGGAACGGCTAGCAAGGAGGACATTGATGTTGCCATGCGCCTTGGTTTCGGTTTCAACAAGGGCCCGTTTGCCCTTGCCGACCAGATCGGACTGGATATCGTCCTCGGGTGGTCGGAGCACCTCTTCCGCGAGCTTGGCGAGACTCGATATCGTCCACAGGCGCTCGTCCGGAACCTGGCTCGACGTGGGTACCTCGGAGTGAAGACGGGCAAGGGTTTCTACAGCTATGAAACTCCTGTCGACAACGTGGAGGAGAAGATATGAAGGTTCTGGTCCTGAACTGTGGCAGCTCTTCTATCAAGTACAAGCTGTACGACGACGACCAGCAGCTGGCCGAAGGCCTGCTGGAGAAGATCGGCACCGCGCAGGCCCAGCTCAATCACTCTGTTGCCGGACGGAAGAAGCTCGTCTCTGTCCACGAGGTCCTCGAGCACCAGGCTGGCATCGAAGTCATCCTGAAAGTTCTGGTTGACCCGGAAAAAGGTGTCCTCACGAGCATTGAGGACATCCAGGCTGTCGGGCACCGCGTGGTCCATGGTGCCGAGTCGTTCTCGGAATCGACGCTGATTACCCCCGAGGTGGTAGCCAAGATCGAGGAGTGCATTGACATCGCACCTCTCCACAATCCACCGAACCTTGCGGGCATCTACGCCATCTCGCGCCTGTTACCCAAGGTTCCCCAGGTCGCAGTCTTCGACACCGCATTCCATCAGACGATGCCGGACAAGGCATTCATGTATGCGATCCCGTACGTTTTCTATGCCCGTAACCACATCCGCAAATATGGTTTTCATGGTACCAGTCACTATTTTGTATCGCATGAGGCTGCCGCAATACTGGGAAAGACCATCGATGAACTCAAGCTTATCACGTGTCATCTGGGCAATGGTTCTTCCGTTACCGCTGTCGATCGTGGCAGATCCATCGATACATCTATGGGGTTTACTCCTCTCGAAGGTCTGCCCATGGGGACGCGCTGCGGAGACATCGATCCTGCTGTCCCCCTCTATATCATGGGGAAGGAAGAACTGAACCTTCAGCAGATCAACGCTCTGCTCAACAAGCACTCAGGCGTTCTGGGCATTTCGGGCGTCAGCAATGACTTCCGCACTCTTGAGGAAGAATCTGCCAAGGGCGACAAGCGTGCGACGCTGGCACTGGAAGTGTTCTGCTACAGACTCAAGAAGTATATTGGCTCGTACATTGCAGCCATGAACGGGGCCGATGCGATCGTGTTCACGGGGGGCATAGGTGAGAACAGTGATGTCGTTCGTGAAATGGTCGTCAAGGACATGGAATTCCTGGGCGTTGAACTCGATGCTGACAAGAATCGCGCCAAGAAACACGGTGAGGCGGCAGACATCAGCAAGGCGTCTTCGCGCGTTAAGGTTCTGGTCATCCCGACCAACGAGGAATTGGTCATTGCTCGGGACACCCGTCGGATAGCGGCTTCAAACTAAATATCGATCACCTGTGTATGTGTAAGAAGCCCACGGTGCGACAGCGCCGTGGGCTTTCTCTCTACCTTGTGATTGCCTTGACAAAATCGCCACAAGACGTAATGTTGGTCAGTGGAGAACTCATACTATACCACTAGGAGGACCTGCTATGAAGTGGGGAAGCAAAGTCACCGCAAGTGCCGTTTCGATCGCCGCCATCGTCCTGTCCATTCTTGCCAGTCTGAAGTGGCATTAGCCACCACCACCCAGGAGGTATCTGCTATGAAGTGGGGAAGCAAAGTCACCGCAAGTGCCGTTTCGATCGCCGCCATCGTCCTGTCCATTCTTGCCAGTCTGAAGTGGCATTAGGTCGGAGGCTGAGGGAGACCACCGTCTAGATTGACAAGGGCATCCAAAGAGCGAAAATGTCAAGAATAAGCTCATGACGCGGAGTTGAAAAGTTGGACAGACGGGCTTTGCGGTGGGATTGGGTATATGTTGGGTGTGCGGGAATGTTGGTTGTCGGCATGGTCGTTCTCACGTCGAGAATTGGAGTTCGCGCTGCGCATGTCGACTGGTGGTGGGTTGCAGTTTTCCTTGTGCTGAGCATTGTCGCGGAGCTAAATCCAGTAGTAGTCATCGGGTTTGGTGGGGCACGGGTCGATCTTTCGGTGTCGTTGGCCCTGGCGTTCTCGGTCGCGTGCATATGGGGTCCTCTCACGGCAATGGGCGTTGTGGCTGCTCAGGTCGTGTTCTCAGATCTGGTTACGCGGAAGGACATTGAGAAGATCGCCTTCAACGCGTTCCTGTACAGTATTACCATAGGGGGCGCAAGTCTCCTTTACCACTTATTTGCTGACCCGATGGCGTCCTATCTGGGACCGGTGAATCTGAAGGCGCTGCTGCTTGCCGCCGGATACTACGTGGTTTGTGACTACATGCTCATGTCCGGCCTATTCGCTATTCTGTCTCACAAGGCATTTGGCGGCGTCTTGGTCCGCTTGTTCCATGACACTTGGCTCGATATGGCCGCGTTGCTTCCGCTGGGGATAGCCGTTACCGCTCTGTTCCGGTTGAACCCGGTGAGTATACTGTTCTTGCTTCCAACGTTCTTCCTGTTGTATGTCTCTCTGAAGCGAGAACAGATCCTGCGAAGCCAAACGGAGACGATACTGGAGAAGCTGGTCGATGTCCTGGAAAGCAAGAGCCCCGAAACCGCACAGCATTCGAAGCGCGTGCGAGCGTGGGTTGAAGATATGTGCGATGAACTTGGCATGGAGAGTTCGGAGGCCGCTATAGTGCTGCAGGCTGCCGTATTGCACGACTTGGGGAAGGTCGGGCTGGACGACAACTTGCTGCGCAAGCCCGGTCTCACTGCAGAGGAGTTCCATGAGATCATGGGGCACTCCGCGGTGTCTGCCGGCCTGCTGGAGGGACTGACGCTGTTTCAGGGCGGACGGGACATCGTCCTGCACCACCATGAGCGATATGACGGCAATGGTTATCCGGATCATCTCGCGGGTGAGAACATTCCTCTTGGTGCGCGTATCATTGCCGTTGCAGATTCGTTCGATGCTATGGTGAGTGTACGACCCTACCGCGCCAAGAGCCTCACGGTCACGGAAGCTCTGAAGATCCTAGACCAGGAGCGCGGGGCACAGTTCGATCCAGATCTCGTGATCACATTCACGAAGCTTGTTCGTGCACACCTTGAGACAGGAGACATGACCAATTTTCCCTCTGCTGTGCAGATCGACTCGACGGACGGAGTCAGCATCGCAGCGGGCGTTCAGGTCTAGTATGTTTGTTCTGGCTGTCCTGGGTGTTGCGCTGGTTTCCAGTCTGCTCACCGGCGGACGGCTGCGCTACATCGAAAACTTCTACCTCAAGGCACTCCCTCTCGGGGTGGGTGCGTTCGTGGTTCAGCTGCTCATTTTTACGTCCCGTGGGGAATCGCTGCTTGGCACACTGCTTCCAGGAATCTATGTCCTGAGCCTGCTCATGCTCCTGGCGTTTCTGCTGGTAAACCGCAGGGTTTTTGGCGTTCCGATCCTCCTGGCCGGGCTGATGCTCAACGTCCTTGTCATTGGCGCAAACCACGGGCGTATGCCGGCTGATCCCCAGGCACTTGTCGCCACCGGACAGGGCTCTCACGCAGAGGAGCTGCTCAGGAACGGCACCGCGGCCAACGTTGTTCTCATGAGTGACCTGACACACCTCAATTTTCTGGGGGACTATATCGTCCTGCCATTTCTCGGCGACGTGGGTTCGGCGTACAGTGTGGGCGATCTCCTGGCTCTTGCGGGGGAAGCAGCCCTGGTATACGGAATGGTACGAGCGGATAGAACAGCGCAGGCGGGTTCAACTGGGGACCGGCTTTCTGGAACCGGAAGCTAGTCCCGGGTCTTCTTCCCTGGTGGGTTGTCTGTCGGTTCGGTCGTTCGTGGCGTATACTCTTGTCGAAAGCAGCATGCTGACACGGGAGGTGCGCAATGCGCATCCGGGAATTGTACGATCTTATCGATACTGTGGCCCCGTTTCGGCTGCAGGAGGAGTATGACAACGCTGGACTGATCGTCGGTTCAATGGACGACGAGGTACGCGGAGTCCTCCTTTGTCTGGATGTCACGCACGAGACGGTCGAGGAAGCGGACCGGGTTGGCGCCAGTCTCATTCTGTCCCATCATCCCCCCATCTTCGGGGCGATCAAGAAACTGGACCCGATCCAGCAGTCGGCGCTCTTGGTTGCCATTCGTATGAATATGGCTCTGCTGGCGGTACACACGAACTTCGACGCTGCGCAGGACGGTCTCAACGCATTTGTGGCGCGTCGGATGGGCCTTACTGACCTGCGTATTCTTGAGCTTCACGAGTCGGACCGGTTGTACAAAGTTGTCACCTTCGTTCCTCCCGAGTTCAGGGAACAGGTCCTGGAGGCGATGTTTGCCGCCGGGGCTGGGCATACCGGCTCCTATTCGCGCACGTCGTTCCGGGCCGCCGGGGCGGGCGGGTTTGTGCCTGATCCTGGGGCGCATCCCTTCGTGGGTGAGGAGAATGCCATGACCAGCGTGGCGGAGGACCGCGTCGAGACTATCGTGTCCGGCCGGGACCTGGCATCTGTCCTGAAGGCCTTGCGGGGGGCTCATCCATACGAGGAGCCGGCAGTCGACGTTTTCGAGGAACATCTTCCTGGGAGCCCAGTTGCCGGATTCGGACACTTGGGGCGACTGCCTCATGTCATGGGGCCCGAGGAGTTCGTCACCTTCATCAAGTCGTTCTTCGCAGTTTCGGTGCTTCCCGTGGCGGGGACCCTGCCGGAGGTCATTGAACGCGTGGCCTTCTGTTCCGGAGCGGGCTCGTCGCTTCTCCCGGCTGCAAGCAAGGCGGGAGCCCAGGTACTGATCACGGGAGATGTCACTTATCACGGGGCGCTCGACGTGTCTCAGAGCGGAGGCTGTGTAGCCATTGTTGACCACTACAGCTCTGAGCGTTTCTTCGCGGCTGCGATGGAGGAGGCGTTGCGGAGCGCAGCAGGAGACAGGGAGTTGCCACCACTACACCAGTCGACCGCGGACTATCAGCCTGTCAGATTCTGGTAGAAGGGACAGCAAAGAAAACAGCCCGAAGCGCGATTGCGGTCCGGGCTGTTTTCGAAGGAGGGCATGTAACCGATAACGAAGTTATCGATTACACACCTACTATACGAAATACCTGATTCTTGTCAATGGCAACGTTTGCATACTTGGCTGTGGCCGTGGACAGCATGCCTGCAGACCGTGTATCAATGACTATTCCTGTGTTGAATGCACTCTGAATCGTGCTATTGTTTTGTCATGAGGAGAGAGGACAACAGTTCGGTCGAGCAGTTCGGGCGTTCCACGTGGCTGGAGATCGATCTGGCCTGCGTACGGGGCAATTATCATGTCATCCGTCGGATGGTGCCGGCGAGGACCCGTGTGCTGTGTGTCGTCAAGAACGATGCCTATGGGCATGGTGCGGTGCACGTGGCACAGGTCCTCCAGGAAGAAGGCGCCGACTGGTTCGCGCTTGCTACGCTGGAAGAAGCTCTTGAGCTTCGACGGGCTGGTATCAAAGGCCGCATGCTCGTGTTTGGCTATGTCCCCACATCAGGAGTCCAGGAGGCAATTGCTCAGGGCATTACGCTCAGCATCCCCAATGATGAGGTTGCACGCGAACTGGTCGGAGCAGCTGCCGGAAAGCAGTTGATGGTCCATCTCATGGTGGATACGGGCATGGGAAGAGGCGGTGTTCTCGCGGAAGGGGCGCTGAACGTTCTGCACAAATTGAATGGGATAAAAGGTCTTGAGGTAGAGGGGATCTATTCGCACTTTTCCTGTGCGGACTCTGACGAATCCTACTCCTCCATGCAACTGCGCAGGTTCGAGAAAGTCCTCCATCAGTCGACCGTGGAGGGGATACGCCCTCCTGTTGCCCATTTCTGCAACTCGGCCGGCATCCTGACTATGAAGACTGCGACCTTCGAAGGGGTCCGCCCGGGGTTGCTGCTCTATGGTTGTTCGCCCATCGAGGGCGTTCCGATTGTGGGATTGCGGCCGGCAATGTCGATGAAGTCTCGGCTCATTGCGTTCAAACAGGTTCCTGCCGGCTACGGAATCAGCTATGGGCGCAGCTATTTGACCTACAAGCCAACGACGGTGGGAATCCTTCCGGTCGGCTACACGGATGGGTATTCCCGCATGTTGTCCAACAAGGCCTCGGTGCTTATCCGTGGCAAGCGGGCGCCGGTTATCGGGCGGGTGACCATGGATCAGATCATGATCGACCTGTCGGACGTCCAGGGCGTGACGGTGGGCGACGAAGCTGTGCTCATGGGTGAGGCCGGAAACCAGCACATCACCGCTGGTGATCTGGGATCACTCGCCCAGACGATCAGCTACGAGGTCCTCTCTACTGTCGGCAAGCTGGTTCACCGCGTGTACCGCGACCGCCCGAAGCCTGAGACGGAATGAAGCAGGACACCCGGTACCTTCCCGTCCAGAAAGCGCTTCAAGGGGTTCTTGCGACGGTCACGTTTCCATGCGCCGTGCACGCTGAGCTCTTGAGCGCAGAAGAACGCTGCCTCATCTTCTCTCAGAACAGTAATCTCCCGTTTGGAGCCGCGTCGATCATCAAGCTCCCGCTCCTGATTTGCGTTGCGCAACTAGTAGAACTGGGTGAACTGGCGTGGGACCGACCTATTCGTCTGACAGTCCCTGCCCCTCATGGGACCGGCCTTCTCGAGCATCTGGACAGATCTCGCCCGTGGTCGGTCCAGGATCTGTGTATGATGATGATGGGCGTGTCCGACAACATGGCCTGCAATCAGCTTATCGAGGAGATTGGCATAGAGCGTNTGAACGATGTCCTGCACGACCTTGGGTATGAGGCGACCACTATTCGACGTCGGATGATGGACCATGAGACGCTCGCTCGTGGAATCGACAATAGCGTGACCGCCGCCGATATCGCNGACATGCTGGCGCAACTATGTGCGCATCGTCTGGTCTCGAACGAGGCGAGCCAACGTATGCTTGGCTATCTGCGCATGAACCAGCTGAAAGATCTGGTCGCCTGGCCGCTTCCCGGCAGTGCTGTCCTGGCGGGAAAGACGGGCGGTATGCCCGGTTCTCTGCTGGATGCGGAACTCGTGAGCGTAGCGGACGGGCCGACGTACTCGCTGTGCGTGTTTGCATCGGGATTTGAGCGTGCAGTGCAGGCCAAGCATCTCATGGTACAGGTATCCGAGCGGGTATATGAGGCTGTCTCAGGTGGCCGGTTGGCGGACTGCATCTGAGAGTGCTGTCCCGAACTGAGCAGCAGGTACATGACGACACCCCGCGTACGCGGGGTGTCTTGTTTCGCGCGCAGTTCCAGAATCAGGTCAGTGGCTTGATACGGTTTGCAATCAGAGCTGACAGGAAGCCCGCGATAATGGCTGTGACGAACTGGGGCCAGCTGAACGAGAATCTGATGAATGCGGCGGCTGCGGGCGGCAGAGCGGACAGCGTGCCAACGATCGCTCCGATGGCGTAGTACAGGAATGCCATCTTTGCGGCAGCGCCGACCAGAAGACCAAGCCAGCGCTTCCAGGATTGCCTGGAGCCCTTCCGCGTGGCAAGTCAGTAGACGACGACAAGGATGATGTTGCCCGCCATGACGGCTGGGATCATCGCCGGGGACGGAAGATGTGCCTGCAGCCATGCCGTGACGGGTGCTGCGAGGGCGATGACGATTCCCGCCCAGAGTCCTGTCGTCTCCGTTGCAAGGAGCAGTCCGAGGTTGACGATGCTGCCGACAACGAAAAGAGTGACAATATTGAACGGCGGCACCGCTGGGATGACGATTCTGATGCCGAATTGAAGGGCAATGGTAAGAGCCAGGATGACAGCAGCTCTTGTGATGTATTTCGTGGTTTTCACTCGTTCCTCCTCGGGGCGGGACAGAAATGTGCTCCCAATAAT
>JGI24140J50213_10001261_pt1 | contig 11201 bp, 11 predicted proteins | sample BarGraIncu00222A_FD_50213 | JGI IMG/M metagenome (IMG submission 50213)
CTTGATGATCACCGGCCGCGCCGTGTCCGCGCTGCTTCTACACCACTACCGGCGTGTCGTCGTGCGACGCGCCGTCAACTACGACTTTGCCGGGGCCCTGCCCCCCAGCCCGCCCGAACGTGCACCCGTCGGCTCTTTGCGTCGTCACCGAAAGTGACGCCTTCATCATCATCTGACGCGGCCGTTAACATCAGGCTGCCACTGACCAGCGATGAGGACGGCCTCCTGGAGCCGGTGGCAGCTGAGCTGGGGCACCTCGTTGCGCTGACGGTCTAATCAGCGCGCTTCTCATGTTGGTTAACGTTGACTTTGATGTTGTCCTCGATATTGACTTTGATGTTGGCCTTAGTGACACGCGCGGATGCGCGCGTCTGACTCATACGATGCTGATTCCTCAGACCTCGATTTTAAGGAGTGCGATCCTGATGACTTGGCGCAGCCGCGCTGCCTGCCTGAAAGAGAACCCTGAACTGTTCTTCCCGACGGGGAACTCCGACCCTGCGTTTCAACCAGATTGAGAAGGCAAAGGCTGTCTGCCGTCGCTGCCCGGTCGTAGACACCTGCCTGAGATGGGCCATGGCGTCGGCCCAGGATGCCGGAGTGTGGGGCGGACTGTCCGACTATGAACGGCGCGCCCTGAAACGTCGCAATGCCCGGACCGGTCGCCGTGGTCCAGCGACACCTCTTCGTTGACGGATTCGCTGGACTGGATCGACTCGTGGATCGGGACCCAGACAACATCGCAACCGCACTGTGCCTGGTGGGCGGGTGCGGCCCATCCGCTCTCAAGCTGCTTGGTTAGCGTGAACCTACTCAACTGCGAACAAGGTCGTCCAGCGCCCACGGCAACAACAGTTGCTTGGGAAGAGTTGTTGGGCCACAGTGTTCGCCTGTCCTGCAACGGTATCGGCGGCCTCAGCTAACCACTGGTGATCCCTACCGGCCAAGGTCATGTGGCCCACGTATGGCCCTGTTCGCTCAGTCTGGTTTGCGGCTGGGACCTACGCGCTGGCCGGGGCCGTTGCGTGTCGGGGGCAGCGGAGGGCGAGTGACGATGGACATCTACGCAACATCCAACCGTTCGTGAGTGATGTCGTAACCGTTTCTTGACCGATACAGAAAGTCCGGTTACTGTATCGGTATAGAACCTTGAAGGAAATGGAGTTGACATGAACTTGCTGATCGGTCTGACCGTGGCTCGGCGAGTGACCGCCGACGAGGCGCGCAGCGCACTACCCGATGCCCCGGTCGTGGCGCACGTCGATGAGGTCCCGGTGTTCCGGGGCGCGCGCGAGGGCATCGCAGGCGCACTGCGCCACCTGGCTGATGTGGTGGCGCCACAGCACCCGTGGGGCACGCCGACCGCCGCCATGTGCTGCGTGCAGGAAGCGGAATAGGAGTAGCGCCATGGGACGAGTCACGCTGCAGATCATCGCCGATCAAGTCGGCGTGAGCCGCATGACGGTCTCCAATGCGTTCTCCCGTCCCGACCAGCTGTCGGCCACGCTTCGTGACAAGATCCTCTCGGTTGCCAACGAGCTTGGCTACGTCGGACCTGACCCGGCGGCCCGAGCCCTGGCCAGCGGTACGGCCGGCACCGTTGGCTTGTTGCTGTCCGACACCTTGAGGTTCGCACTCACCGACGAGGTCGCTATAAACTTCCTCGCCGCCGTCGCCGACGAGCTCGAGCCGAGCGGTTTGGCCCTCACCTTGTTGTCGGCTGCGCGTCAGGAAGGCATCGTGCCCGCGCGAGATGTCGCCATTGACGGTGCCCTGGTCTACTCCTGCAATCCGGAATCCACCGCGGTCGGATGGCTACTTCGGCGCCGACTCCCTCTCGTATTCGTAGATCAAGCACCTGCACCGGGCATCGCGAGCGTCAACATCGACGACCGGCTCGGCGCACAGGCCGCCGCGCAGCACATCGTCGATCTGGGACATCAACGAGTGGCGATCGTGACGGCCGGCTTCGGAGGCGAGTTCGGGCTACTGGCCGATCCCCTGGAGGCAACGCTCGCATACACCGAACGGCAACGGCTGCTCGGTTGGCTCGATGCGCTCGGTGCTGCCGGCATCGAATCCATCATCGTCCGTCAGCCCCACTCCGACCCCGAGGACATCGGCTACACCGCGGCCCAGACAGTCCTGGCAAGCGGCACCCGGCCAACCGCCGTCCTCTGCTTCTCCGACGCCATCGCACGCGGAGTCATCCGTGCGATCCAAGACGCCGGCCTGCACGTGCCGAACGACGTGTCGGTCGTCGGCTTCGACGACAACCCTATTTCCCGGCGGACCCAACCTGCGCTCACCACCGTGCGTCAAGACGTCGACGCGAAGGGCCGAGCCGCGGCCGCGGCTCTCACCATCGCGATCGACCGTGCCAAGACGCGACCTGCCGGCCGCGGCCGGCACCTCATACTCCCGACCGAACTCGTAGTACGGGACAGCACCGCCCACCCGCCACCCGACGCCTCGGTGACCACCGAGCGCCGCGCCGGCGGTCGCAAACACATCTAGGCTTCCAGGCGAAAGACGCCTGTCTTCCCGTCGACCGTCCTCAGTACGCGACGGTGGTGAAGTGAACCGAGCACGAAGAGAACAGTTGACCTACGGGTTGGTTGACATAAGGTACATTATCGGCGTTTACGAATGTCCTTGTGTGACAACGATTTACGCTGAATATCGCCCCGCGACGCCGTTCTTGAGCGGCGAGCGTGTCATTGCAATAGTACGAAATGTTGCGATAGTACGGGAACCGCCGTACTATCGGCGCTAGTCGAACTATTGGAGCGATGGGTGCTGACTGACCGAGTTGCCCAAGGGGTGGCCGCCGTACTGCCGCCTCGCGTCTCGGTGTCCTCAGCCGCAACCGACCAGAACGGCGATCTCCTCGTCCGCGTCGCCAAGCAGCGCCTACGCATCCGATGGCTCGAGCGCGGCTCCGCGAGCCTGCTAAACGTCCGTCTGAAGGACAGGCCACGTCCTGATCTCTTGATGGCCGCGCGAATGTCGACGGCCGCACAACTAGCAGCCGCAGATGCCGGCGTCGGTTGGCTCGACGAGACCGGAGCCGCCCAGTTCGCCGTCGGCACGGTTGTCGTCTCACGCACCTCCGTGTCCGTTCCCGCGATCGCTCAACCGGTCAAGCGATGGACCGGCGCCACGTTGGGGATCGCCGAAGCGCTCCTCACCGGTGTCCCGGGAACCGTACGGGCGCTAGGCGCGGCGACGGGGGCGGCGCCCAGCACCATTGGCCTAGCTCTTAACTTCCTGACCCACACCGGTCTGCTTACCTCCCAGGCCGCGCGCGGCCGTAACTCCGGACGGTCCATCACTGACCTGAGCCGGTTGTTGGAGGCCTACACCGATGCCGTCACCAACGCTCGCGACACTCCGTGTCTGCGAGTCGGTGTCCTGTGGCGCGATCCTCTCGAGGGGCTGTTGCAGATCGGTCGGCGCTGGGACGACCAGCAGCTCGCCTGGGCCGCGACCGGCGCTCTGAGCGCCGCGGCGCTGGCGCCACTGCAGACTCAGGTGGCCCCGATGATCGTGTATGTCGAGGCGGTCGGCCTTGCCACGCTGGCCGCAGCTGCAGGCACGGCGGGACTAAAGCTCCTCGAAGGAGGACGGTTGCAGCTGCGTCCGTTTCCCTCACCGATCACTCTCCGACTGTCGGCGGAGGTCAGTCCGGGACTACGCAGCGTGCCGTGGCCGCGTGCGTATGCCGACCTGCGCGACACGGGCGTACGCGGGGAAGAAGCAGCCGAGCACCTGCGAGAGATGATGGAGACGTGAACATGGATGAGCCCGTCCGGTCCTCCGAAGCTCGTGCCGCGGCCGAGCTCGCTCTGGTCCGCGTCGTACACCACTACGGCGAGAAGCCCGGCTTTGTCTTGCTCGGCGGGCTCGTACCGCAGCTGCTGTGTTCGCACTCCGCCTTCCGTCACGCTGGCACCACCGATGTCGACGTGCAGGTCGATCTCGAGATCGCCAGCGGCGCGACCCGCACTGGACGGCTCGAGCAGGCCCTCGCCAACGCCGAATTCCGCCCGGACAGCGAACGGGTGTGGCGCTGGGAGCTGCAGACCGAAACCGGCGCAAGGCACAGGTCAAGTTCGAGCTCCTTGCCGACCTCGAGGACCAGCAACAGGGCGCCATCATCACCTTCGCCGACTGCCAGCAGTTGGGCGCCGTCAACCTGCGTGGAACTGGGTATGCCGGTCGCGACGTCCAGGAGCAGACGCTACGCGCCAAGGACGGCGGGATCTTGCGCGAGGTCCAGGTCAACGTGTCCGGACTTGGGGGCTTCCTGATGGCGAAGGCAGCTGCGGCCAACGGGAGGAACAAGCCCAAGGACTAGTACGACATCGCGTACGTCCTGCTGCACAACGACGACGGGCCCACTGCCGGAGCCGACGCCGTCACTGTGGCGTTCGGGTCGGTCGCCGTCGCCGCGAAGACCTGGCTCCTCGAACTGCACGCCAACTTTAGTGATAGCGACAGCCAAGGCACCCGCGCGTACGTAGATCAGTTTCTGCTCGACCATCCCGACCAGGACCCACAACAGCTGGGAGCGGACGCAATGCTTGCCGTGGGCGACTTCTGCACCCGACTGCTCAACTGACCACGCCCATAACCTGCACAAGGGTTGCGCCGACGCGTCACCAAGTTGCCAGACACGAGCCAAGACATCGCAACCAGAGTCAGTTCTTGACGACGTCGATGCTGGCGCCAAATGGGTGGGCCGCCACGAACGTCTTGGTCTCTGCGTACATGCGCTGGATGAAGTCCTCCAGGACGCTGACCTCGATCCGCCACTGCCCCCGGCCACCGACCTTGATGGCCGGCAGCTGGCCGGAGCGGACCAGGGCGTAGGTCTGCGGGGCGGAGATGTTCAGGGTTTCAGCGACGTCTTTGAGTTGGATGAACCTGGTCGCCGTGGTGGTCGATGACGCAGTCATGGGGTGCGTGTCTCCTTCGCGATCGGTCATGGTCGTTTGTCGGTCGGAGGCTCGAGGATGGGGCCTGACATGCAGAGAAACAGTGGTTGGCGGCAAGCGCCGATTCGCCGCGCAGGGTTGGGCGCCGCAAACTCAACGGCACGAGGCGCTACGGCTGGTCTTGGGTGGCATCGGTGAGGTGGCGGTAGACGCTGACACACCAGACCAGACCATCTCTTTATGCGACTGACGTCAGATGAAGGAATCGTTCANCAGATGAAATCCACTTGCGACAGGNCGCCGAGCGGTGCGTGTCGTCAACGACATCCCTCCTACCGGCCGCCCTGGCGGCCCTGGTCGCGGCCCTTGAACCCGACAGCTACGACAGCTGGTTGATTCTGGAGCGGGTGGCCGACCGCAGCGGGCAGACCTACGCCCAGGTGATGGCCTGCACCGACGGGGGCTACTTGGTGGAGCACCGCGCTGCTGGCCGGCTGGGCCCGGGTAGCAGCCGGAGTGGGACGNCGGCCACCAGTGGGACCCGTTCCAGGTCGGGCGATGATGAAGAACGGCCTCATTTCATCCCGGACAGATGAAGGGGGCGCCCGCCGCTTCTGCGGTCGGCAGCCAAGAACTCCGGGTAACAGCAGCGTAGAAATCGTGCTAATGGTAGTGTTCGCGGCCTGCTAGCGGTAGGGTAGCCAGCATGGTGTACCTGTCGCGAGTGGTGGACGAAGAGCTCGATGCCCTGCTGCCCGGCCTTGNGGCGCTGACCTTGGACGGCGCCAAGGGGGTGGGTAAGACCGCCACCGCAACACGTCGCGCAGCCACCGTGTTCGCCCTGGACGACGCTGGCCAACGAGACCTGCTGGCCGCAGACCCCGGCCGTCTTGCCCGGGCGCCCCGACCTGTCCTGGTGGACGAATGGCAGCGGTTCCCGCCCGTGTGGGACATGGTCCGGCGCGGCGTTGACGCCGACCCAAGCCCGGGCCAGTACCTCCTGACCGGCAGTGCCACCCCGAGCCGTGACGCGCCAGTGCACTCCGGTGCCGGGCGGATCGTGCAGGTTCGGATGCGGCCTCTTAGCTTTGCCGAACGTGGGCTCTGCCCCACAACCGTCAGCGTGGCCGACCTGCTCAGCGGGGGCCGTCCAGCCATCGACGGCGACAGCTCGTTGACCTTGCCGGACTACGTCCAGGAGATTCTCGCGTCTGGCTTTCCGGGCATCAGGGCGCTGCCCGAGCGCGCCCGCCGGGCCCAGCTCGACGGGTACCTCGCCCGGGTCGTCGACCGCGACTTCCCCGAGCAAGGACACCCGGTCCGGCGGCCCGCGAGCCTGCGAGCCTGGCTAGCGGCGTACGCCGCAGCCACCGCCACCACCGCCAGCTACAACACCATCCTGAACGCGGCCACCCCCGGCGAAGGGGACAAACCAGCCAAGACCACCGTTATCGGCTACCGCGACGTGCTCACCGGTCTGTGGCTCCTGGACCCGGTCCCGGGGTGGAGCCCGTCACGCTCGGCCCTGGCCCGCCTGCAGGAAGCACCCAAGCACCACTTGGCTGACCCGGCACTGGCCGCCCGCCTGCTCGGCGCGACCCATGACTCCCTGCTCTCCGGCGACTCCCTGCCGCTGTCACCTCGGGACGGGACCCTGCTCGGCGCGCTGTTCGAGTCGCTGGTGGCCCTGAGCGTGCGGGTCGCGGCCCAGAACGCCGAAGCGAGCACGTGGCATCTGCGCACCGGCAACGGCGATCACGAAGTGGACTTCATCCTGCAACGTTCCGACCACAAGGTGGTGGCTCTGGAAGCAAAGCTCGCTGGCACGGTCAGCGACAAGGACACGGTTCATCTGCGCTGGCTGGCGCAGCGTCTGGGCTCCGATCTACTCGATGCCGCCGTTGTGACCACCGGCCAGCACGCCTATCGGCGAACGGACGGTATCGCGGTAATCCCGCTCGCCCTGCTCGGGCCCTGACCAGCCCACCAGCGCCCAGCAGAAGCGGCTGCGGGCACGAGAAACATCGGAACAGGGGGGACAGACCACTTGATTAACGGTCACTACCAGCAACGCCCCGGCACGGCGAACCGGCGCTTACCGCCAACCACTGTTCCGCTGCATGTCAGACCCCATCGTTTACAACTCGGCGAACCTGTCGGCCGGGCATCCCGAAGCACTTCGACTCGTCGAACGTCGGCGCAGTTCTCGATGGACTTGAAGTGAGGCTGGCTGAAGCGACCAGTTCCGCATTCGCCAAGAACCCAACGACCGGCTCTGAGCCCGGGGCCGCATCCCCCCGCAGGGCTCAGGTCGGCGGGTCGGCCGCCAAGAGGCAAGGGCATGCGCGACGATGATCTTGCATCTGATCTGGTGCTTCAACAAGAGGCGGTGCTATGTCGCGGTGACCTCAATCCGCACTAGCAACGTGTGGGCGTCGTCTCGGGAGGTCGCGGGCAACCCCGTCCGCCAGTTGCTAGTGCCCGCAGGCGAGCTGGCACTGGGTGGCGCTTCCACGGAGGGCACAGCCTCCAACGCCTTCGGCGTCTGGCCTATTGCGGCGCCCGGGCTCGCAGCTGACGCTCCTCTGGCGCTGCAGGTGTCGCNAATGATGTCGCGGGAAACGCTCGCGACCTGGCTCGGCAGCCGCGAAGCGCGCCCGCCTGGCGAGGTGCTCCGTTCGTATAAGGGTGCGATTGGCTTCCGCAGGCCGGACGAGCCCGGCGCGCTCCGGCGGCCCCAGATCGGGGCTCTGCATGCAGTTGTCGGCTATTGGACGTCTGCGTTGCCCGAACCGGGCATCGTCGTCATGCCGACGGGGACCGGCAAGACCGAGACCATGATCGCAGTGATGGTGGCCGCGAGACCGCAGCGGCTGTTGGTGCTCGTGCCCACCGCGGCGCTGCGCAGCCAGCTCGCAGCGAAGTTCGAGACGCTCGGTGTTCTACAGCGAGAAGGGATCGTTGCGGCTGGTGCGCTGCGCCCCAGCGTCGGCCGCCTAGAGCACGGCCTTGGCACAGCCGCTGATGCGGACGAGCTGGGCGAGCTGTCGAATGTCATCGGGGCCACGCCGCAGGCTCTGGATGCGTGCACTCCGGAAGCGCGGGAGCGGTTGCTGGCCTCGTTCACGCACCTGGTCGTCGACGAGGCGCACCATGCGCCGGCGGCAAGTTGGGCCCAGGCGATTGGCGCCTTCGCCGGGCGGCCCGTCTTGCTGTTCACGGCCACACCGTTCCGTGAGGACGGAAGGTCGCTGCCGGGACGGCTCATTTACCGCTTCCCTCTGCGCGAGGCGCAGCAAGACGGCTACTTCACGACGATCGACTACAAGGCCGTCCTGAGCCTCGTGGACACCGACCGGCAACTTGCGCAGGAGGCAGTGGCCCGCCTNCGGGCTGACCTGGCGCAAGGTTTCGACCACGTGCTGATGGCACGCGTGTCCAGTGTGGATCGAGCGAAGGCGGTTGTCGGGCTGTACGAGGAGCAGGCGCCCGACCTGGGCCCGGCCGCTATATACAGCGCGCAGCAACCGAAGCGACGTGCGGCCGCGATGAAGAACCTGGGCACACGGGCCTGCCGCATCGTCATCTGCGTCGACATGCTCGGCGAGGGCTTCGACCTGCCCGCGCTGAAGATCGCCGCAATCCACAATGCCAAGAAAAGCCTGGGGCCGATGATCCAGTTCATTGGCCGTTTCTCTCGCACGTCCGCCGACCACACGCTTGGCACCGCATCGGTGTTCGTGGCGCGTGATCCGGAGGCGGCGCTGTCCCCGCTGCGCGACCTGCTGGCCGAGGACGCCGACTGGAACNTACTGCTCCGCGACATCACCGACCGAACCACCGCCGCGGTCGAAGACCTCAGTGCTTTCGAGGCATCCTTCATCGACGGACCGGGCGAGGTCGCGGTCACGTCACTCGTGCCGAAGATGAGCGCGATTGCGCACCGCGCTCCGTCGCCCGAGTGGAACCCGCTCAACACCGAGGATGTCTTCCCTAGGGAGGTGCTGCTGGGATCGCGGGTCGCCATCGGCTCGGGCGGCGCCGTCGCGTGGTTCGTCGTCGAGCGCACAGGCGGGATCCGCTGGGGCGACGTGCACGGATTGATCGAGACGTCCTTCGAACTGGTCATCATGTATTTCGACAGCGCGCATCGCATTCTCTACGTCAACAGTTCGGCAAACTCGAGCGACTTCAGCGACCTCGCCCGTGCAGTCCTGGGCGACGGCGCGCGCATTGTTTCCGGGCCGTCGACCTACCGTGTCCTGCACGGCCTTGAGCGCCTTGTGCCGACGAACGTCGGCCTGCTTGACGTCGTAAACCAGTTCCGCCGGTTCTCGATGCATGTTGGGCCGGACGTCATGGAGGCGTTCGAGGAGTCCGAAACGCACACCAAGTCCCAGACGCACATCGCGACCAGCGGCTTCGACGATGGGGAACGCGTCTCGATCAGCGCCGCTTTGTCGGGGCGATTCTGGTCGGCCCGGTCCGCTCGCAACCTCAAGGAGTGGGTCGACTGGTGTGACAAGCAGGGCGGGAAGCTCCTCGACGAGTCAATTCGCCTAGAAGACGTGCTCGACAGCTTCGTCATCCCGCAGGACGTCACCGAACGGCCGCCATTCGTTCTTCTCGCGGCCGAGTGGCCGTGGAGGTCTACCTCGGCACTCGATCGACCCCGAGCGTTGAACACGATGGGGCGAGGTACCTGCTACCGGACGTGCAGCTGGATGTCACCGACCACGGCACCTCAGGGCCATTCGGGATAGCTGTGTCGACCTCCGCATGGCGGCTCCACTACGAGGCCAGTGTCGACGAGCGAGGTTTGACGTACGCCGCTGTCGGTGCGGACGCCGACGTCGTGATGTCCGGAACTTCGGTGCCGTTGAGCGATTGGCTCAACGCGAACAAGCCGACGCTCGTGTTGGAGGGCGACAGGGTCATTGGTGGCGGCGACCGCCTGCTCGCTCGCAGGGCAGGTCTAGCGCCATACGCAAGGAGCGGCCTCGAGATCATCGGCTGGAACGGCGTGGATCGCAGGGTCGAGGCCCAGGGCCGTGAACGGCGGCCCGACTCGATCCAGGCGTTCATGTCGCGGCACCTTCAGGAGATTGGGGACTTCACGGTGCTGCTGGACGACGACGGCAGCGGCGAGGTTGCAGATCTCGTCGGCCTGACCATTGAAGGTGGCGAACTCTTGGTCACGCTGGTCCACTGCAAGTACTCGGCGGCGGCGACGGCCGGCGCCCGGCTACAGGACCTCTACGAGGTCTGCGGGCAGGCGATGCGCAGCGCGAAGTGGCGCCAAAACGGTCTCCAAGCCACTGCTCACGAACCTCGACCGCAGGGCGCGCCAGAAGGCCGGGCGCACAGGCGAGAGCCCGTTCGAGGTAGGGGACGTCGCGGCCCTGTTCCGCGTACGCGAGGTCGCGCCTCAGCTGCGCCCGCGATTCCGCGTTGTCATCGCACAGCCGGGACTTTCGGCCGGACGTGTGACGGACGACCAGCTCCAACTCCTCGCAGGCGCCGCGGCCTACTTGCGCTCAAGGGCCAACGCATCACTCGTCGTCTACTGCGACTCGTGACCGTATTCCTGCGCGCAGACTCGGCTCGCACCGACCTTGCCTCGGCCACGACTCAACGCGTCCCGGTCGGCGACCCTTTACCGACCGCGCTACCAGCGAGGCTGGATCCACCGCAGGGGGAGATGGTTCAACGAGGCGCTGGGGCGATGGGCAGGTCGCGGTGGTGTCTGATGGGACCGGTCAGGAGAACGAGGCTGGCGAGAATGAGGCCGACGGCCATGACTCACATGGTGGGTCGGAGGCCGAGGCCGCCTGCGAGCAGGGCGCCGACCGACAAGTGAGAACGCTGAACGGAACGCGTCGCGTGGGGCATGTGGTGGAAGCTCGAAGGGCGAGACGCCACGAAGTAGCGCCCGCATCAGGCAAGATGCGCTAGAGGAACCACCAATCGCCCGTAGGGGGACCTATCTTGAGCGCAGTCACGCCCGACAACTTCCTCGCCGATGTTGACGCGCCCGAGATCCCGTGGGCCAAACCTGTGACCTTCAGCGGTAAGTGGCATGGTTTCTTCAGCGCTATGTGGCGCGATCGGTCGGGTGCGTGGGGTCGGCCGTTCTCGTAAGGGGATCCCTGATTGGGGTAATCTGGGTTGTCCAAGCCGTCCGCATCAGATAGACCAGCAGTGGGCGTACGTGACTTGGCGGCTGCCCCGCTGGAGCGAACGCCCCAGCTATCAAGAAGG
>JGI24140J50213_10001262_pt1 | contig 11200 bp, 9 predicted proteins | sample BarGraIncu00222A_FD_50213 | JGI IMG/M metagenome (IMG submission 50213)
GGCACGCGGCGGGCAGGTCCACACCGGTGCGCGCGCGGGCCCGTCCACGCCCTGCCCACATAACCCTGAGGCGAGGTCACTGGCCACCCCCGACGTTGGGCGCTCTCCTGCCGGTCGCGGCGGTTTGCTCCACGACGGAACCAGACTCGGCGTCGTCCAGCCGCAAGGGCAACGGGGCGATGCCGCGGGTCAGGGGGCAGCCGCGCTGCGTGCATGGACGTGAGAGGACCCGTCTGCTCGTGCCAGATTCTCACAGGTTACGGTCTGGGCATGCCTGTGATCTCACTGCCAGACCGTCAATGGATTGATCTCGTAGGACCCGTAGCGGGTGTCGAGATGGTGACGTGGGACCTGGTGGCCGAACCCCCGCGCAGGGATGAGATCGCTTTTGTGGTGCCGCCCTACATGACGTCCAGCCCATGGCAGCGGCTTGGCCTCCTACCCGGCCTGCGCGTCGTTCAGCTGCTCAGCGCCGGTTACGAGACGGTCCTGCCGTCCATCCCGGCGGGCGTGAAGCTGGCCAACGCGGCTGGTGTCCACGACGCCTCCACGGCCGAGCTCGCGGTGACGCTCACCCTGAGCTCGCTGCGTGGGATACCCGAATTCGTCGCAGCACAAGGACGTTCGCAGTGGTTGCCGGCCGTGGTCCGTGACTCTCTGGCGGACAAGCGGGTGCTCATCCTCGGGTATGGCGGAATCGGGGTGGCGATAGCGCGCCGGCTGCGCGGGTTTGAGGTCAAGCTCACCGCGGTGGCCTCACAGCCCCGGGGCGGTGATGAGCTGGTCGCCTGGGTGCACGGGGTGGAAGAGCTCCCGCTCCTGCTTCCCGAGCATGACGTGGTCGTGGTGATCGTGCCGCTCTCGAAGGCAACCACCGGTCTGGTCGATCGCCGTTTCCTGGCGTCGATGCCCGACGGCGCCCTGCTGGTCAACGTCTCCAGGGGCAAGGTCGTGGATACCGACGCGCTGCTGGAAGCCGCCGCGTCCGGCCGGATCAGAGCCGCCCTGGACGTGACCGACCCCGAGCCGTTGCCCGCCGACCACCCCCTGTGGCAGACCCCTGGCGTGCTCATCTCACCGCACGTTGGAGGGGTCACGACGGCCTTCACGCCGCGGGCCATCGTGCTGTTGAGGGAGCAGATCGCGGCCTTTGTGGGGGAGCGCCCGCTGCGAAACGTGGTGAACGCGCCCTGACCGCGGCCTGACGGGTTCAGGCGTAGTAGCGGAATACCAGATCTGCGACGCACGGGGGTTTGGACTCGCCCTGGGTCTCGTACGTCAGGTGGTAGATGACCTCGACACCACGCGGTATGTCGGTGACCTCGCTCACCGAGACATGCATTCGCACGCGGGAACCGACCAGCAGCGGGGCAGGGAACCTGACCTTGTTAAGGCCGTAGTTGATGGCCGGGCCCATGCCGTCGACCACCGCCACCTCCCACAGGAGGCTGGAGCACAGCGAGAGAGTCAGCAGGCCGTGCGCGACAGTGGCTCCGAACGGGCCGTCCTCGGCGCGCGCTGGGTCGACGTGGATCCACTGTTCGTCTCGGGTCACCCCGGCGAACGTGTTGATCGTGGGCTGGTCGATGGTCATCCAGTCACTGACGCCCAGGTGGGTTCCTACGCAGGCCCGCAGAGCCTCGAGGTTCTCGATGACCCTGGGGACGTGGTGCTCCGGCCGTGCGTTCTTCGTCTCCGGCAAAGCGTCCCCGTCGGTCATGGTCATCGTTATGGTCATGCTCATCTCCCCTGGTCGCGACGCGTAGTCCCCGCGGACCGCGTTGGGTTCAAGTCTTTCAGGAACGGCGCTGGGTCGCGCGGTGGAAATCAGGACTGCCGACTTCGCATCAGCGTCTGTTTCCAAGATGCCAGTTCATGACTTCTGGGCGCGGGACATCACCGGAGGTAGCCGGCGGCCGGCTCGGCGCCGGCTGGTTGGCACGCTCAGTTTGGCTGCGCTCAGTTTGACGTCGATGTCGGTGATCTGACACCTCAGACGACGATGGGCGCGAAGAGGCCCGGCGCAAGGGGGACCTGCCGCGGCTCGCCGGGGGTGAAGTCGGTCGACCCGAGCTCGATGACCTGGGTCGTCGGGTTGTGGTAGCCGCGAATGGCATACCGGTGCTCGGCGAGGTTGGAGATCGTCGACCACAGAGTGTGGTCATCGCCTTGCGGGTTGTCGCTGGCCCGTACCAAACCGAAGGGGATGTCGAAGTTGTTCAGCACGTGCAGGGCGGACATCTCCAGTTCGGCTGCATGGGCCACCGGGCGCAGCGTGGCGACATAGGCGGCGGCGCGCACGAAACGGGCCGGAGGCGATCCGTCGGCCGACAGTCCCCGCATGCCCGAGCCCTGGCCGAGGACCGGAAGCGGCACGCCCTGGATGGTGATGGGTTCCGGGTTCTGGGGTTGCAGGGTGAGGTAGTTGCGCAGGTTCAGCAGGTGCCAGTCCAGGTGGGGTGAGTTCGTCGCGACCCCGATGGGGTTCTCGAAGATGACCATCTGCCCATCGCGCCACTCGACAACGGCGGACTCCCCGCCGCCGTCATGAAGAACAAGGTGGGCCTGCGGGGCGCTACCGAAGCCCTTGACGGTCCATGGCCAGACGGTCACTGCTGACATGGCGGCCTTGGCCTCGGCCACCGAGGCGCAGGTACCGAGCACGTAGGCAACCGTGTTGACGATCGACATACAGGAAGCGGGGTCCTTGCCCTCGGCCGTCGGGTAGTCGCAGAAACCGGGCATGTAGAGCAGGCCTGCGTAGACGCCCTTCTCGTTCATGCCATCGGTGAGCCACCCGGGTTGCCCGAACGCGTCCACGCCCACGAGGCCATACTGCGAGACCCAGGTCTTCCCGGTACCTGAGGCGGCGATGCCTGCTCCGGCGAACCCACGCGGAAGAACCGTGATCTTGGCCGCCATGAGGTTGGGAAACTCCATCGTGCGGCCGATCACCACCGAGGAGTCCTGGGCCTTCAGCCGGAAGCTTGTGCACATGGCTACACCTCTCCGTCCACGATCAGCGGGAATCTTCAGCATACTGAGAACCTCCAATGACGACGTGGATAACGGGTTCGCCAGCTTGGGCTTCGTCTCGCCGCCATCTGTGTCCGTGTTCATAGGTAGTTCATAGGTATCGCGACGAGCCTGGCTCGCACCGACGTGGGCCAGCACAGCAGCCCGCCGCCGTTCTTAGGTCACCGTGACGGCCGCCAGCACCAGGGCAGGAATCGGCGCTCGAGGCTGCCGCGCCGAAGGCTTCGCGGTTCCACCAGGCGCTGCGCCCCCCCTGGTAGGTCGCCTGGGCGAGGCGGACGAACTCCTGCGGGGTCACCCAGAGGCGAATCCGGTGCTGGGCGGCGACGCGTTCGACCAAGCCCGCCAGATCGGCGCGGACCTGTGCTCTGCTGAGGGGCCCAGATGCGGCCAACCTGCTTGTTCCGGATGGCGTGCAGGGTGAACTCCACCTGCAGGAGGTACCACTGGTCTTCGCGGCCCGGAGTCTCTGACCAGACATCCAGGACGGCGGCCAGGATCTGCTCGGCACTGAGGTCGCCGCGGGTGCTCAGGGTNTGCACCCTGGTTGCGAGGCGGCGCGCGTGGTGTTCGTACGGCTCAATCACCAGGTCGTCCAGGGCAGCGAGGTTCGAGTCGAAGGCGCCGGGCGTGAACCCAGCCCGCTCGCAGATCTGTTCCACGCTGGCGCCGTGGAATCCCTTTTCGGCGAACACCTCCATGGCCGCAGTCAGGAGTCGCTCTCTGGTGGCCTCGCGCCGGCGGGTCACCGACGCCGCTCAGCGCCCTTCACCATGTCCTGCCCATGGGCTACGCCGTTGACGGTATCGGCAGGCTGATGCACGGCGGGCCCGTTGACCCGGTCGCCGGTGACGTGGCGGTCCTGACCGCGTACGTGCTGCTGGCCCTGGGCGTGTCCCGTTCGCCGCCCGGCGGGGCAGGGTCTGGACCCCTGTACGCGTCAGGCCGGAGCTCGCGTTCTGAGGTCACCGGCGGGACGCCGATGTGCGCAAAACGTTGCCTACCAGGACTCGCCGGATCCGCGGATCTGGAGGATCCTGTCGTGTTAACGGTTCCCCCCGCTCAGACCGGGGGACGTCTGCGGACCGTCGGCGACATCCTCGAGGGGAGGCGGCAGATGTCTTTGTCGTCAGCCCCAGCACGGATACGTATCGCTGTAGCAAGGATCGCCGTGGCAGCGGCGGTCGCGACCCGCCGGAAACCACAGATATCGCACCGGTCATCGGGGTTGCCGCTGGCAATCTCGCCCGCCTGCGGTCCCAGCAACCAATGCTGTGGACCACTGGCTACATCGTTGCCACTGCTGGTGGCACAACCCCGGAGGTTGTCAGACAGGATGTCGAGAACCAACCCAACGCGACAGAGCAACCCTTACCTGCCTGCGGCCACCGCCGCCGGTATACCGGGTGCCTTCCGATGATGACAACACCGAGCAGCGAGCGCACCCTGACTTTGGTTCGCCATGCCAAGGCCGAGCACGTGCAGGGCAAAGCCGACCCTGATCGCGAGCTTGCCCCGCGCGGACGTAAGGACGCCCATGCCATTGGCCTGTGGCTCAGTGACCCGTCGCACGCGGTGGTCCATGAGCTGGCTCTCTGCTCCACCGCCGCGCGGACCCGCCAGACCCTGGACGGCATCTGGGACGGCGGGGCGTGCGCCAAGGAAACGCGCTACGACCAGCGAATCTATGAGGCCAGTGCGGCGAGCCTGCTCGAGGTCCTGCGGGAGGTCCCGGACTCGGTCACCACCGTCCTGGTGATCGGCCATGCCCCCGGGATCCCCGTGCTGGCCACGTCGCTGGCACACGACGACTCCGGGTCGACCGACGTCATGGATCGTTTGTCGCTGGGGTTTCCCACCTCGGCCCTGGCTGTCCTGGGGTTCAACGGAAGGTGGGCCACCCTCGCGCCGCAGACGGCCTACCTGAGGGACTTCGTGGTCCCACGCGGGTGAGTCAACGCCCCGCGCCCCGGTCGCGATGTGAGTCGGCTCCGTCCGCACAGCGAGATCAGGGATCCAGCCCGTGGACTGCGTCATAGAATCCGGTCATGACCCAGCGTCCGACCGAACCTGCTCGCCCGACATCGACCAGCCAGGCTGCTGCCCCAGGGCACCCCGACATCAAGCCTCGCAGCCGCGAGGTCACCGACGGGCTCGAGAAAGCCGCGGCCCGAGGCATGCTGCGAGCCGTCGGCATGGGCGATGACGACTGGGTCAAGCCGCAGATCGGGGTTGCCAGCTCCTGGAACGAGATCACCCCCTGCAACCTCTCCCTGGACCGGCTCGCCAAGGCGGTCAAGGACGGTGTGCATGCCGGCGGCGGCTACCCGCTGGAGTTCGGAACCATCAGCGTCAGCGACGGCATCTCGATGGGCCACGAGGGCATGCACTTCTCGCTGGTCAGCCGCGAGATTATCGCCGACTCCGTCGAGACCGTCATGCAGGCCGAACGACTGGACGGCTCCGTCCTGCTGGCCGGCTGCGACAAGTCGCTGCCGGGCATGCTGATGGCCGCTGCCCGCCTCGACCTGGCCAGTGTCTTCCTGTACGCCGGCACGATCCTGCCGGGGATCGCCAAGATGAGCGACGGGTCGGAGAGGACTGTCACCATCATCGACGCCTTCGAGGCCGTCGGGGCGTGCGCCGCGGGCCGGATGAGCCGCGATGACGTCGACGCCATCGAGCGGGCGATCTGCCCCGGCGAGGGCGCCTGTGGTGGCATGTACACCGCCAACACCATGGCCTGCGTGGCCGAGGCGATCGGGATGTCGCTGCCGGGCAGCGCCGCACCTCCTGCCACCGACCGCCGCCGCGACGGGTTTGCCCGCAAGTCCGGCCAGGCCGTCGTGGAGCTGTTGCGCTCTGGCATTACGGCCCGCCAGATCATGACCAAGGACGCGTTCGAGAACGCCATCGCCGTGGTCATGGCCTTTGGCGGCTCCACCAACGCGGTCCTGCACCTGCTCGCCATCGCCAACGAAGCCGAGGTTGAGCTGTCCCTGGACGACTTCGCCCGGATCGGGGCAACCGTGCCTCACCTGGCGGACGTCAAGCCCTTCGGCCGTTTCGTGATGACCGACATCGACCGCGTGGGAGGTGTCCCCGTCGTCATGAAGGCCCTGTTGGACGCGGGACTCCTGCACGGTGACGCCCTGACCGTTACCGGGCGCACCGTTGCCGAGAACCTCGCCGACGTGCGGCCGCCGGACCCCGACGGCCAGGTCCTTCGCGCGATGTCGGCGCCGCTGCACCAGACCGGAGGTCTGACGATCCTGGCGGGCTCCCTGGCTCCAGAGGGTGCTGTCGTGAAGTCGGCTGGCTTCGACACCGACGTCTTCGAAGGAAGCGCGAGGGTCTTCGACGGTGAGCGTGCGGCGATGGATGCGGTTGCCAGTGGCTTGTTGAAGGCCGGTGAGGTGGTGGTCATCCGCTACGAAGGGCCCAAGGGCGGTCCCGGAATGCGCGAGATGCTGGCTGTCACCGGCGCCATCAAGGGCGCCGGCCTGGGCAAGGACGTCCTGTTGCTGACCGATGGGCGGTTCTCCGGTGGCACGACCGGCCTGTGCGTCGGGCACGTGGCGCCCGAGGCGGCCGACGGCGGTCCCATCGCCTTTGTGCGCGACGGTGACCGGATACGTCTGGACGTCGCCGCGGGGACCCTTGACGTCGACCTGACGCCGGCCGTGCTGGCCGAGCGCGCCATCGGATTCAGCCCGCCCGCGTCCAAGTACCCCCGAGGCGTCCTGGCCAAGTACCGCAAGCTGGTCGGCAGCGCCGCGGGCGGCGCGGTCTGCGGCTAGGAGCCGACGTGGGAGCGCTGGTGCCGGAAGGCGATGACGGGTCCAGATATCGGACATTTGGTCCAGATACTGAGACCGTGGCCGGCCCCGGTTGACACACCATGGGGGTTGTCGCACGGTGGGGTCGTGAACCGAATTCTCGTACTTCCCTAGCGCGCAGACTCTTATCCGAGTCAGCGCGCTCCCCCTCACGTCCGGATCCGGACCGGGGGGTTTTTTTGTGCAGACGCTCGTTTCTTGAAAGCGGTGACGACAGTGACGGACGGTAACGCCCCCCGGCCAGGTCCAACCTCGGTTGGCTCGACTCCGGCTGGGCCGGCTCACGCAGAGCCCGGTGCTCGACCCTCTCCGGCTGACCTCGCGGGCTCGACCCGCGCGCGGTCCGTGGAGGTCAGCGCGCAAGTAGCCAAGGTCACCGGCGCGCAGAGCCTGGTGATGGCCCTGGAGGCCGTTGGCGTCGATACCGTCTTCGGCATCCCCGGCGGGGCGATCCTGCCGGCCTATGACCCCCTGATGGACTCCACCGCAGTGCGCCACATCCTGGTGCGCCACGAACAGGGCGCCGGACACGCGGCAGAGGGCTATGCCTCCGCCAGCGGCAAGGTTGGTGTCTGCATGGCCACCAGCGGCCCAGGGGCGACCAACCTGGTAACCCCCCTTGCCGACGCCTACATGGACTCGGTCCCTATCGTGGCCATCACTGGTCAGGTCACCTCCAGGTCCATCGGAACTGATGCCTTCCAGGAGGCCGACATCCGCGGGATCACGATGCCGATCACCAAGCACAACTACCTGATCACCGACCCCGACGCGATCCCGCGTGCCGTCGCCGAGGCGTTTCACATCGCCTCGACCGGTCGCCCGGGCCCGGTGCTGATCGACATCAGCAAGGATGCGCTGCAGGCCCAGACCACCTTTGTCTGGCCACCGAAGCTCGACCTTCCCGGCTACCGCCCTGTGGCCAAGCCGCACGGCAAGCAGATCCGCGAGGCAGCCCGCCTCATCCGGGCGGCCCACCGACCGGTGCTGTACGTGGGCGGGGGCGTTATCCGCTCGGGTGCCAGCGACGAGCTGCGNCAGTTCGTCGAGCTGACCCAGATACCGGTGGTGACCACCCTGATGGCCCGTGGCTCCGTGCCGGACAGTGAGCCGCTCAACCTCGGCATGCCGGGCATGCACGGCACGGTGGCCGCGGTCACAGCCCTGCAGAAGTCAGATCTGCTGATCACCTTCGGCGCCCGTTTCGACGACCGGGTGACGGGCCAGCTGTCGACGTTCGCCCCCGGCGCCAAGGTGATCCACGCGGACATCGACCCGGCTGAGATCTCCAAGAACCGCCTCGCCGACGTGCCGATCGTCGGCGACTGCAAGGACGTCATCAGCGATCTGATCACTGTCGTGCGAGCCGACCAGGACGCTGGCCACCGGGGGGACTACGGCCCCTGGCGAGCGCAGGTCGCGCAGTGGAAGGCCACCTTCCCGCTGGGGTACACCCCCGTGGACGGGTCGCTGTCCCCGCAGTACGTCATCGAACGGCTCGGCGTGATCAGCGGCCCCGAGTCGGTCTTCGTGGCCGGGGTGGGCCAGCACCAGATGTGGGCTGCCCAGTTCGTTCAGTACGAGCGCCCGAACAGCTGGATCACCTCCGGCGGCCTGGGCACCATGGGCTTCTCAGTGCCGGCGGCCATGGGGGCCAAGGTTTCCCAGCCCGGGCGGACCGTCTGGTCCATCGACGGGGACGGGTGCTTCCAGATGACCAACCAGGAGCTCGCTACGTGTGTCATCAACAAGATCCCGATCAAGGTTGCGATCATCAACAACTCAAGCCTGGGCATGGTCCGCCAGTGGCAGACGCTCTTCTACGACGAGCGCTACTCCAACACCGACCTGCACACCAGCCACGACATGGTCCGAGTCCCGGACTTCGTCAAGCTCGCCGAGGCCTACGGCTGCGTCGGGATGCGCTGTGACTCGGCGGCTGATGTCGATGCCACCATTACGGCAGCGATGGCGGTCGACGACGTCCCGGTCGTGGTGGACTTCGTCGTCCACCGCGATGCCATGGTGTGGCCGATGGTTCCCTCAGGGGTCAGCAACGACCAGATTCAGACGGCACGTGGGCTCACGCCTGCGTGGGATCGCGAAGACTGAAAGGTGCAAGACATGAGCAAGCACACTCTGTCGGTCCTCGTGGAGAACAAGCCCGGCGTGCTGACCCGGATCGCGGGGCTGTTCTCCCGGCGAGGGTTCAACATTGACTCCCTGGCGGTGGGCCCGACAGACAACCCCGACGTATCCCGGATGACGGTCGTGGTCGACGTGGACGAGCTGCCGCTTGAACAGGTCACCAAGCAGCTCAACAAGCTGGTCGAGGTGCTCAAGGTCGTCGAGCTCGCAGGCATTGCCTCCGTCCAGCGGGAGATCCTCCTGGTCAAGGTCAGCGCAGACCTGCAGACCCGCTCACACATCATCGAGACCGCGCACCTCTTCCGGGCCAAGATCGTCGATGTCGCCGCCGAGGCCGTGACTATCGAGGCCACCGGTGACAGCGACAAGCTGGAGGCGTTGCTGCGGATCCTGGAGCCGTTCGGCATCAAGGAGCTCGTGCAGTCCGGTATGGTCGCCATCGGCCGTGGCGCCCACTCCATCACCGATCGCTCCCTACGGTCGGCCTGAGAGCCGTCCGGCCCCTGACCGTCTCGTCCCGCAAGTCGGGGCCGCACGATGATTGACCAACCTCACCCGTACACCACCCATGAAACAACTGAAGGAGCCCGACGTGGCTGAAATGTTCTACGACGATGATGCAGATCTATCCGTGATCCAGGGGCGCAAGGTCGCCGTCATTGGCTACGGCAGCCAGGGCCATGCCCACGCGCTGAACCTGCGCGACTCTGGTGTCGACGTCCGGGTCGGTCTGGCCGACGGCAGCAAGTCCACGGCCAAGGCGCAGGCCGAGGGCCTTCGGGTGGTCTCGGTGGCCACCGCGGTCCAGGAGTCTGACCTTGTGATGATTCTGACGCCCGACCAGGTCCAGCGGACCGTCTACGCCGAGTCGATCGCCCCCAACCTCAAACAGGGCTCGGCGTTGTTCTTTGCTCACGGCTTCAATATCCGTTTCGGCTACATCCAGGCGCCCGATGGTGTCGACATTGCCATGGTTGCCCCGAAGGGACCAGGTCACCTGGTGCGGCGCGAGTACGTCGACGGCCGTGGCGTGCCGGTGCTGGTCGCCGTGGAGAAAGACGAGACCGGCACGGCCTGGGAGCTCGCCAAGTCCTATGCGCGGGCCATTGGCGGCCTGCGCGCCGGCGGCATCCGGACGACCTTCACCGAGGAGACCGAGACCGATCTGTTCGGCGAGCAGGCGGTTCTCTGCGGTGGCGCCAGCCAGCTGGTCATGTACGGCTTCGAGACGCTGGTGGAGGCCGGCTACCAGCCCGAGGTCGCCTACTTCGAGTGCCTGCACGAGCTCAAGCTCATCGTCGACCTGATGGTTGAGGGTGGCATCGCCAAGCAGCGGTGGTCGGTCTCGGACACCGCTGAGTACGGCGACTACGTGTCGGGGCCTCGCGTGATCGACGCCCACGTCAAGGAGAACATGCAGGCTGTGCTGGCGGACATCAAGAGCGGCGCCTTCGCGGCGCGTTTCATCGCCGACCAGGACGCCGGTGCCCCGGAGTTCACGGCGCTGCGTGCCAAGGCCGCGGCCCACCCGATCGAAGAGACTGGTCGTCAGCTGCGTGGCCTCATGAGCTGGATCAAGGCATCGGACACGGACTACGTCGAGGGCAGCGCGGCCCGCTGAGGCGGACGGTCCATATCGCGGGCTGCACCCGACAACCAGGACCGGGCGCCCTAAACTAAGGCCGGGCACAGGAGAACCTGTGCCCGGCACAGAGCGGTGCCGGACGTCTACTCCCACCGGCCGGCTGCATGCCAGGCATGCACGACTAGCCGATTTCCGCCAGCTGTGAAGGACAGGTCAGTGACCAAACCCGTTGTCTTGATTGCCGAAGAGCTCTCGCCTGCGACCGTTGACGCCCTCGGGCCCGACTTTGAGATCCGCCGTTGCGACGGCGCCAACCGCCGCGAGCTGCTGGCCGCCCTGGTGGATGTGGACGCCGTGCTCGTTCGTTCCGCCACCAAGATGGACCAGGAGGCGCTCGCGGCCGCCAAGGTGCTCAAGGTCGTCGCCCGGGCCGGCGTGGGCCTGGACAACGTCGATGTCAAGGCCGCGACGATGGCCGGGGTCATGGTCGTGAATGCGCCGACCTCCAACATCACCTCCGCCGCCGAGCTTGCCGTCGGGCTCCTGCTCGCCACCGCCCGCAATATCGCGCCCGCCAACCAGGCGCTCAAGG
>JGI24140J50213_10001263_pt1 | contig 11198 bp, 12 predicted proteins | sample BarGraIncu00222A_FD_50213 | JGI IMG/M metagenome (IMG submission 50213)
GACCGAGATCTCGGTCACCTCGCCGGAATCGTCCCGGATCGGGGATAGCGTCACCGAGACGTCGATGACGGTGCCGTCCTTTCGGACGCGCCGGGTCTCCAGGTTGGAGACCTGCTCGCCATCGATCGTCCGCCTGGTCAGGTCGGTCGCTTCGGTCTCGAGACCGGGCAGCGCAAGCAGAGCGACGTTCCGGGCGACGATCTCCTCGGCGGAATAGCCGAAGATCCGCTCTGCGCCCGCGTTCCAGCTCGTGATGATGCCGTCGAGGTCCTTCGTGAAGATGGCGTCGGTGCTGCTCAAGACGATGGCAGCCAGACGAGCCCACGTCTCGTCCGCCCAGCGCCTGCCGGGCGCGAAGACGACCGTCTCCGAGTCCTCGTTGGCGCGCCTTGCCCGCGGAACCGTGATCCTGTGGCCCCCCGCCGCGGACTTCTCGCGTGCCATGTCGAACCACCGCCCTCTCCCGGCTGTTCATACCCGCGAGCGGTAGTGGAGGAGCATGTCCGCGCCGGATGGCCACTTGAGCGCGAATCGAGGCGAGGTGCTGCCGATAACCCTCTGAAGGAGTATCTCGCTCGGCGTTCGGGAAGCCGGCGCCACAGGAGGACACGCGTGAGCTCGACGGCGTTGGACGGGCAGACTCAGATCCGTGGCAAGTGCCTCTACTGGCGCGAGCGGATGGAGGAGTACGACCGCTGGGACCCGGACGTGAAGCCGAGGGACAAGCGGGTGCTCGGCTCGTGCTTTGTCGAGGGAAGGCTGTGGCCGGTCACGGTGGCGACGCTGCCCGAGGACTGCCCCGAGCGCGACCATTGCCGCTACCACATCCAGATGTACTGACGCCGCCGCACGTGCGCGACTGCGACGCGCCCCCAGGCCCTAGGCGTCGTGGTCGCGGTGCATGATGTCGACGATCGCGCGCAGCTTGCCCGCCCGCTGGTGCGCGTCGCGGCCGGCCTTCTCGCGCTGCGCGGGATCGAGGAACGCCTCGACGCGGTCCGCCAGGTCGGAGGACTTGATGGGCTTCGTGATGTAGTCGGTGAGCCCACCGTCCATCGCCGCCAGCTGCTGGTCGAAGTCCCCGATCGCGGACAGGTGGATGATCGGGATGTCCTTGGTGCGCTCGTCCTTCCCGAGACGACGCGCGACCTCATGACCGTCCAGGTCCGGCATCACGACGTCGAGCAGTATGAGGTCGGGACGCAACTGGTGTGCCGCGATGAGCCCCTCGTAACCGTTGGGGGCGGAGGAGACTTCAAAACCGCGGGCGACGAGCGCATCCGTGGCCATCTTGATGACCATGGGTTCGTCGTCGATGACGAGGATCTTCTTCGGCATCGGGCTCTCCTTCAAACGGCTCTGGTCCTGCTCTTCACAGATTCGACGTGGGCGCCGCTCCTCCTGCTGCATTGCCGCTACTTGGACAGGTCTCCCAACAGATGGATCGTGCCGGTCTCGTGGTCGGCGGCCCAGATCTCGCCCGAACCGTCCACGCCGAAGGTGCTGATCCCCCATGTCGTGGTCATCACGAGGCGCTGCTCCCAGCCGGTGCTCGTGTTGCGCAGCGTCCATATCTTCCCGGCCACGTAGTCGCCGAACACGTACATCCCCTGTTCGTCGGGGAACGCGGTCCCGCGGTGCACGTAGCCGCCCGTGATCGACTCTCCGACGGGGTGCTTGTACTCCACCACCGGCCACTCGAAGCCGGCCTTCTTGGAGGTCGCCTTGAAGAGATGGCTTCCCTCATAAAGGCTCCAGCCGAAGTTGAGACCGCTTCTCGAGCCCGCGAGGACCAGGTCGACCTCCTCGTACTTGTTCTGACCGACGTCGGCGATCCAGAGGTTGCCGCTGGCGGGGTCGAAGGAGAACCTCCACGGGTTGCGGAGGCCGTAGGCCCAGATCTCGTGACGCGCCGGTGCGGTTCACGAAAGGGTTGCCCGCCGGGATGTGGTACCCGGGGGCGTCCGGGGAGGACTCGACGTCGATCCGCAGGATCTTGCCGAGCAGTGTGCCGAGACTCTGCGCGCGGTTGCCCGGGTCGCCCGCCCCGCCTCCGTCGCCGAATCCGAGGTAGAGGCAGCCGTCCGGGCCGAAGGCGAGCTGCCCGCCGTTGTGGTTCGCGAACGGCTGCGCGATCGAGAGGATGGGCTGCATCGTGGCGAGGTCGAACGAGTCCGGGTCACTCGCACTGATGCGGATGCGGAAGACGCGGGAGGTACCCGTGAGGTCGGTGTAGTAGAGGTACGCGCGCTGCTTGGACGCGAAGCCCGGCGGGAACACGAAGCCGAGCAGGCCCTGCTCGGTGCCGATCGAGCCGACGCGTGAGCGGATGTCGAGCGCCGGCTTCGAGGCGACCGTCCCGTCGCGGACCACCCGGATGATCCCGACCTGGTCGGTGACGAAGAGCCGGCCGCTACCGTCGTCGGGCGCGACGATGTTGGTGATCCGCCCGAGCCCTGAGATCGCTGTGGGCGAGGTGGAGGAGACGGTCGGCGTCGAAGTCGGCGTTGGGCTGGTGGAAGGGACCGCGCTCCCGCCGATGCGCGANGTGGCGTTCGACCCGCATCCCGCGACCGCCACTGCTGCGCAGACGAGCGCGAACACCGCCAGTGCCGCGCGGTGGCGAAGCATGGCCGCTCCCTCTCCGTCGACGCCTTGTCTCTTGCCTACTAGGTTCCCCGTATGAGCGCGCGTGCGACGCCCCGCCCCCGGGGTGCCGCGGGCGGCCTCTATACTCGGGCCATGGATCCCCACAGCGCACACAGCCTCCCGCCCGCGGACGCCCTCGAGGCGTTCCGCGACACGGTGTGGGACTACTACCGCGCGAACCGACGCGAGATGCCGTGGCGCGGCATCGACGACGCGTACGGGGTGCTCGTCAGCGAGGTCATGCTGCAGCAGACGCAGGTCTCGCGCGTGACCACCCGCTGGACCGAGTGGATGGCCATCTTCCCGACCATCGACGCCCTCGCCGCGGCGCCGCTCGCGGTCGTGCTCGAACGCTGGCAGGGTCTCGGCTACAACCGGCGCGCGGTCGCGCTCAAGCGGTGTGCGGAGCAGGTATCGGAGCGCTTCGGCGGCATCCTGCCCGCCGACCCGGCGCTGCTCGCCACGCTGCCCGGCATCGGGCCCGCGACGGCGGGGGCGGTCGTCGATTACGCCTACGAGGTCTCCGCGCCCTTCATCGAGACCAACGTCCGCGCGGCGCTGATCCACTCGTTCTTCGCCGACGCGGACGACGTACCCGACCGGGACCTCAGGCCGATCGCCGAGGCCGTGTGGGACCGCGACGACCCCCGGGGTTGGGGCTACGCGCTGACCGACTACGGCGCGCACCTGAAGCGCACGTTGCCGAACCCTTCGCGGCGAAGCCGGCACCATGTGCGGCAGTCGCCCTTCGAGGGTTCGCGGAGGCAGAAGCGCGCGCGGTTGCTGCGCGCCGTACTGGCGAGGCCCGGTGTCGACACGGGCACCTACGCCGCTGAGACGGGCGTCGCGGCTGGAGAGGCGCTGGGACTGCTCGAGGCGCTGGCCGGCGAGGGATTCTTGCGCCGTGACGGCGAGGAGTGGAGCGTCCTCTGACTAGGGCGCGTCGGAGCCGCGCTCCCGCAGCACGGTCTCGGCCTGCTCGGTGAGCATGCGGACGACGCGGTCGAGCGGGAGGCCCGAGGAGCGGGCGATGGCCACGACGTCGTCGTTCTCCGGCCTGACGCGGAGCGACGCTCCAGTGCCCTGTACCTTCACGCGCACGGTGCCGAACGTCGTCGAAACGGTCTCGACGCGCCGGACGTCGATCTGGCGCCACGTGATCGTGCGGCGTACGCCCAGCGTCCCGGTGTGCAGCATCAGCAGGTCGGTCAGCCGGGCGGCGTCCTCGATCCTCGCGAGCACGGTGACCTCGGTGCCGACGCGGCCCTTCTTCATGCTGATGGGGTCCGCCCACGCGTCGAGGGCGCCCTCCGCGAGCGCGATGTCCAACGTCGCCGCAAGCAACTCGGCGGTGACGTGGTCGATGGAACTCTGCAGCACAGCGATCTCGGTGAGCCCGCCGCCGCCGAGTTCAGCCGTGCCGAGCGTGAGCCGCAGGAGGTTCGGGATCGGCAGGTCCCATGTGCCCGCGCCCCAGCCATCGCTCGCGATCGTCATCGGGGGCATCGGAGCGTAGCGCGTCACGAGCGAGCGCAGCAGTGCCGCGCCCGTCGGCGTCGTCATCTCGCCGTCGAGCTCGCCCGCGTACACGGGCACGCCTCGCAGCAGCTCGGCGGTTGCGGGCGCCGGGATGGGGAGCATGCCGTGGGAGGTCGAGACCATCCCCCGGCCCAGGCGCACCGGCGTGGCCCAGATCTCGTCGATCCCGAGCTCGACCACTCCGATCGCCGTTCCGACGATGTCGACGATCGAGTCCACGGCTCCGACCTCGTGGAAGTGGACGGCGTCGACCTCCACACCGTGGGCTGCGGCCTCGGCGACCGCGAGTCGCCCGAAGACGTCGAGAGCGCGCCGCTTGACCGCGTCAGACAGGCGCGAGGCAGTGATCAACTCGCGGATCGCCCGCCAGTCGCGGGAGCGTTGGCCGTCCTCCACGACGACATCGACCTTCACGCCCGCCATGCCGGCCTTGCGCACCTCGGAGACCTCGAGGGTGTAGCCGCCCACATCGAGTAGGGCGAGCTGTCTGCGCAGGACCTCAGGATCGAGTCCCACGCCGACGAGCGCGCCAAGGAACTTGTCTCCTGAGGCACCCGAGAAGCAATCGATGAACGCGAACACGGCCGTCAGTCCTCGTCGATGGAGAGCGACGAGGGCTCCGAGGAGCGATTGCGAGCGCCAGCCGAGACCGAAGGGCCCGGCGTCGGCGCGAGCCTCGCGACGAGCGGGTCCTCGGCGGTCGCCGTCGACGCCGCAGCCGCCCTGTTGATGCGCGAGGCGAGGGCTGCGGCGCCATATCCGTTGTCGATGTTGACGACGCCGATGCCGGGCGCGCACGAGTTGAGCATGGTGAGCAGAGGGGCGACGCCGCCGAAGTGGGCTCCGTAGCCGACGCTCGTCGGCACCGCCACCACGGGAACCTTCACGAGGCCGGCGATGAGCGAGGGCAGAGCGCCCTCCATGCCAGCGACCGCGATGATCACGTTCGCAGCGCCCAGGTCCTCACGCACGGCCAGCAGGCGGTGGATGCCGGCGACCCCCACGTCGAACAGGCGCGTGACGCGATCGCCCATGACCTCGGCGCAGATGGCGGCCTCCTCGGCCACACGGAAGTCCGCAGTGCCGGCACTCGCCACGACGATGTGGCCGATCTCGGGCCGCTCGGTGCGCCGGTCGACGAGCAGGATCTGAGCGTCCTCGAAGTAGCGCGCATCGGGGGCGACCTGAGCGACGGCCTGGTAGTGCGCCGCGGAGGCGCGGGTGCCCAGCATCACGGTACCGTGCTCCAGGATGTCGCGTGCGATCGCCTTGACCTGCTGGGGCGTCTTGCCCTGGCAGAAGACGGCCTCCGGGTAGCCGGTCCGCAGCTCGCGATGGTGGTCGACGCGCGCGACCGGAGTGCCACCGGCTGCGACCTCGGCGAAGGGCAGGTCGGAGAGGCGCTTCTCGGCGTCCTCGAGGTCCACGGTGCCGTCCGCGACGGCGGCGAGAAGCTGGCGGAGCGTAGCGGGGTCCATGAGGTCCTCCGTCCGGGGGCTGCACCCGCGCACAAAGCGCAGGTCGCGCGCCCGTTGCGGCCCATCGCTCGTGGCGTGGACCGGGCAGGTTCGTCGTATACTCCTTTGAAGTGTAGCGGGGGAGGGTCGCTGATGCGTGTCGAGCTGGTCATTGCCATCGTCGCACTGGTCGTCGCAGTGCTCGCTCTCGCATGGGCGTTCGCCCTCGCGCAGCGCCTGCGTCGGCTCACCGCCGCGCGCGGCGAGATGGGGCGCATGGCCGCCGCGGGCGACTTCGCGGGTATCGCCCAGGCGGTGCAGTTGCGACTCGATGCGCTCGATGCGGCGGATGTCCGGCTGCGCGCCGACGACGAGGCGCTCTCCAGGCTCCTGGGCCGCGCGATCCGTCACCTCGGCATCGTGCGTTTCGACGCGCTTCCCGGCGACGTGGGCGAGAACTCGTTCGCTGTCGCGCTGCTCGACGACTCGGCCACCGGGTTCGTGCTCACCTCCATGTACGGGCGCGGCGCCTATCGCCTCTATGCCAAGCCCATCGCCGACGGTCTTGCCGAGCTCGTCCTCACAGAGGAAGAGATCCGGGCCTGCGAGCGGGCGCTGCACGGCACCGGCCTGAGCGTCGCGTCCGAGGGGAGACGCCGCCATGGCCGAGACGGATAGGGCCCAGATGCCGCCCGGTGCGCACGGTGACACTCGCGACGCATCCGCGTCGGGCGTGTCGATGAGCCGCTGGCCGGCGCTGCGCTTCGCCGACTACCTCTCGGTCAGCGCACGTGTGGCCGTGGCGTGCGTCTTAGGCGGGATGTACGCGTTCGGCATCCTGCATCCGCAACCGAACGGGGGCCTTGCGCTGGGCGTCGGGCTGGGTCTGCTGGCGGCCAGTGCCGTGTTCAGCGTGCTCTCCTTCTTCGTCTGGGCGCAGCAGCCGCGCAGGGTGCTCCTCGAGCTGCTGGTGCCCGACCTCGTGGCCTCGGCGCTGCTCATCTGGGCGCTCGCCGGCTACCAGGATCCCATCTATCCGTGGATGATCGGGCTCGCGATCATCCTCGGGTCCGGGACGAACCGGCGCGACGCGTCGATCTTCGCCGCGATCGTGAGCCTCACGTATCTCGGGGCTCACACGGTGGCCCACGGGATCATGGACCCGGGCGCGGTCGCGATCCACATCTACAAGGCGCTCGCCATCTTCGCCACGGGAGTCGTCGTCGCCGCGGTCCAGCGCTCGCAGGCCGAGCGCGAGATGCACCTGCGCCGCAGCCAGCGCGAGTACCACGACCTGAACGACAACCTGCGCCGCAGGCTCACGGAGCTGCGCGCCATCTCCGAGATCACCGAGCTCATCCACTCGACCTTGGACTTCGAGCAGGTCGGACAGCTGGTGCTCGAGATCCTGTCGAAAGTCATCGACCTGCCCGGGAGCGCCCTGTTCATCATCGACAAGGAGCGCGACGAGACGGTCTTCAACGCCTCCTTCGGCCTCGCGCCGGGGCTCTCCAAGCACACGTCAGACGCCTATGGCCCGGACGCGCAGATCCACGGCGAGGAGATGTTCGCCTGCACCACGCTGATGGACCGCGGCGGACTGATGGTCGTCTTCTGCGCTTCGGGCGAGCGTCTGGAGCGGCTGGGGAGCGAGGACCGTCTGGTGCTCACGTCCGTGGCCAACGAGCTCGCGGTGGCCGTGGAGAACTCCGAGTTGTACAAGCTGACCCGCCGGCTGGCCGTCACCGATGAGCTGACCGGGCTCTACAACTACCGCTACCTGCTCGAGCGCGCCGAGGACGAGATCGGGCGCGCGAAGCGCTTCGGCCGGAGCCTGTCGCTGCTGATGATCGATGCGGACGAGTTCAAGGTCTACAACGACACGAACGGCCACGTGGCCGGTGACGTGGCGCTCGCCGAGTTGGCCACCGCCATGCGCGGGGCGGTCCGCGACATCGATATCGTGTGCCGCTACGGCGGCGAGGAGTTCGCGATCCTGCTGCCGGAGACCGACGGCGAAGGCGCGTTCGTGGTCGCGGAGAAGGTCCGCGAGGCGGTCGCGGGCCACGCGTTCAAGAACGGAGAGGGCGAGCGCACCGAGCAGCTGACGGTCTCCATCGGGCTGTCGACCTATCCGGGCACCGCCGAGGACCGCGAGGCGCTCCTGCGACGCGCCGACGACGCGCTCTACGTCGTCAAGCGCTCCGGCCGCAACCGCGTCAGCGCCTCGCCCCTGGGCGTCGACGCGCTGCGTGCNCGCGANCTCGAGATCGAGCTCGGGGCGCAGCGGGCACATCTGACCGAGCAGGGGGTGCTGTGATGCCGCGCCGTGCGTTCCTGGGACCGGCGGGNACCTTCACCGAAGAGGCGCTGCTGTCGCTCGGNACGGAGGGGATCGAGCCGGTGCCGTGCGCCACGATCGGAGAGGTCTTCGCGGCCGTCGCGTCGGGCGACTGCGACTCGGGCGTCGTGCCGATCGAGAACTCGGTCGAGGGATCGGTCAACGAGACCCTCGACGCGCTCGCGTTCGACCACGAACTGCACATCACCGCCGAGCTCGTCCGCGACATCCACCACACTCTCGTGGTGGCGCNCGGAGTGAGCCTCGAAGACGTGACCGCGATCGTCAGCAAGCCCGAGGCGACCGGCCAATGCCGCGCGTGGCTCGCCGCGCACCTGCCCGGACGCCCCGCGGTCGCCGCGAACTCTACGGCCGAGGCGGTCCAGCGTGCGGTCGCCGAGCCGGGACTCGCTGCCATCGGGACGTCGCTGGCCGCAGGGCTCTACGGCGGCAGCGTGCTCGAGGAGGCGATCGAGGACCACGCCGGCAACCAGACGCGTTTCGTGGTCATCGGGCGCGGGCTGGGCGCTCACACGGGACATGACAAGACCTCGCTGGCGCTCTTCATGCAGCGCAACAAGCCGGGCGCGCTCCTGATGATCCTGTCCGAGTTCGCCTACGGGCAGATCAACCTCACCAAGATCCAGAGCCGTCCGACCAAGAAGCAGCTGGGCGAGTACATGTTCTTCGTGGACCTCGAAGGTCACGTGGACGACCCCGCGGTCGCCCTCGCGCTCCAATGCCTGCGCCTGAAGCTGCGCGACGTGAAGGTGCTCGGGTCGTACCCGCGCGTGACCTGACGCTCCGCTCCTCTTCACCTTGGATCCCGTTCGGGAGCCGCCGTCCGGGTACCTGGCATGCCCGGTTTTGGCACGACTCTTTATAAACCGCATACAGATGGCTTATGCTATCCCGGCACGCGCCGGAGGGGCGCGCGGTCCTAGCGCCGACAGCCAAGGAGCCATTCATGAGTGATGCACCGGTCGACTACCACGAGATGTGGGCCAGTCTCGGCCTCGACCTGCCGATGCACGACGCGCTGCTCGAGGCCGTCGGCGGTATGTACGGAGCGACGTTCATGTCGCAGAGCAACCGTCCCGAGGGCATGGGCTACCTCGACTTCGTCATGAGCGAGGTCCACGGCCTCCGCATCAAGGAGCTCGACGACTTCCGCAAGAACGGCGGCAAGGTCGTCGGCACCTACTGTCTCTACGTGCCGGAGGAGTTCATCCGCGCCGCAGGCGCTTGGTCCGTCGGCATCTGCGCCGGCGCCGAGTGGGCGTACGATCAGGTCGAGCAGGTCCTGCCGCGCAACACGTGCGCGCTCATCAAGTCGATGATGGGCTTCAAACTGGGCAAGGTGTGCCCGTACCTCGAGGAGGCCGACCTCCTGATCGGCGAGACCACCTGTGACGGCAAGAAGAAGGCCTACGAGGAGCTCGGCAAGCTGCAGAACCTCTACGTCATGGAACTGCCGCAGATGAAGCGCGCCAAGGACGTCGCGTTCTGGCGCAGCGAGCTCGTCGACCTCATCGCGAAGCTCGAGGAGCTCACCGGCAAGAAGATCACGGTCGAGTCGCTCCGTGCCTCGATCAAGGAGGTCAACGACAAGCGCCGCGCTCTCCAGCGCATCGCCGCCGCCCGCGCGGCCGACCCCGCGCCGATCTCGGGCCTCGACTCCCTGCTGGCCGTCCAGGTCGCCTTCTATGACGACGTGCCGCGCTTCACGCAATCGATGAACGCGCTGGCCGACGAACTGGAGAAGCGCGTCGCAGACGGCGTCGGCGTCGCGCCGAAGGGTGCGCCCCGCATCCTCATCACCGGCACGCCGATGGCCCTTCCGAACTGGAAGCTGCATGAGATAGTGGAGAAGGCCGGCGGCATCGTGGTCGGCGAGGAGATGTGCACCGGCTCGCGCTACTACGAGAAGCTCGTGGACGAGGATGCGACCACGCTGGACGAGATGCTCGACGACATCGCGGCGAAGTACCTCGACATCAACTGCGCGTGCTTCACGCCCAACACGGGCCGTATCGACGACGTCATCCGCATGGCCAAGGACCTGAATGCCGACGGCGTCATCGACTACGCGCTGAGCTTCTGCGGCACCTACCAGATCGAGTCGGCCGGGGTCGCGAAGGCCGTTCAGGCCGCCGACATGCCGGTGCTGCGCATCGAGACGGACTACTCCGCCGAGGACGTCGGACAGCTATCCACGCGCGTCGAGGCCTTCCTCGAGATGGTCAAGTAGACTCACGGACACCGGCGATCGGAGCTGAAAGGATGGCGGGCATGCGCGTACTCGGGCTCGACATCGGCTCGCGTTCCGTCGACGCCGTGTGGCTGTGTGACGGTGAGATCATGGATGCGGCGGTCGCGGATTCCGGGTTCGACCCGGCGTCCGTGGCCGCCGCGTTCGTCGCTCGCGGCGCGCACGACGCGATCGTGGCGACCGGCTACGGGCGGCACGTCGCGCGCGACTCGTTCGGCGCGAGCGTCGTCACCGAGATCAAGGCCTACGCGATCGGCGCGTCGAGGCTCTTCCCGAACGCGCGCGCAGTCCTCGACATCGGCGGGCAGGACACCAAGGCGATCTCGCTGTCCGCAGCGGGCAAGGTGGCGGACTTCGAGATGAACGACAAGTGCGCTGCGGGTACCGGCAAGTTCCTGGAGGTCATGGCGAAGGCGCTCGGCTTCAGCCTGGAGGAGCTCGGCTCGGCTTCGATGGCGGCGGACTCCGGCGTGCAGATCTCGTCGATGTGCACGGTGTTCGCCGAGAGCGAGGTCACCGGCCTGGTCCACCGGGGCGAGGACCGGGGCCGGATAGCGCGCGGCCTGCACGAGTCGATCTCCCGCCGGACGCTCGGCGCGCTGAAGCGGGTCGGTGCTGCCGGTCCCCTCGTGTTCGCGGGGGGCGTCGCCCGCAATCCCGCCATGGTCGCCCTGGTGCGCGCGGGGTACGCCGGCGACGTCCTCGTCCCTGTCGAGGCGCAGCTGGTCGGGGCCTACGGAGCCGCGCTCTCCCGCGTCGCTGCGGAGCTTCCGTGAGATGACGGACGCCGCGGTCGTATCATCGGTGCTGCAGCCTCCGGCGACCCGGGAACCTCACATGCGTCCCTACACCGTCGATCTCCACAATCACATGCCGCTTGCGAGGACCGACTACCGCGGCCCGCTCGAGACCAGCGGCGAGGACGTCGTACAGGCCGCCG
>JGI24140J50213_10001264_pt1 | contig 11190 bp, 10 predicted proteins | sample BarGraIncu00222A_FD_50213 | JGI IMG/M metagenome (IMG submission 50213)
GGTTCACTCGATGATCCGCGTGCTCGATGAAGCAAAGTCGCTCGATTTCTACGGACGCGCCTTCGGGCTGCAAATCGCCGACCGTCTGGTATTCCCGGATTTCGCCCTGATTTATCTGCGCCATCCATCTTCGCCGTTCGAGCTCGAACTCACGGTGAATTTCGATCGCAAGCAGCCCTATGTGACGGGCGACGGTTATGGCCATCTTGCCCTGGTGGTGGACGATCTGGACGCCGAGCACGCGCGCTTCGAACAAGAGAAATTGTCGCCGGGTCCACTGCGCGATTTCAGGCATGACGGCGCGACGCTGGCGCGCTTTTTCTTTGTCGCCGACCCCGATGGCTACAAGATCGAAGTGATCCAGAAGGGTGGGCGCTTCGGCTAATCATAAAACAACAACGATTCAATGGAGGAAGCTCATGAGAGAGGTTGATCGTCGAAGCAAATACAGCCGCCGAATTTTTCTGCAGGGCGCAGCCGCGGCGGCGCCCGTGGTGGCCGTCGCTGCAAGCGCCGGGCTTACCGTCGAGGATGCGTGGGCGGACGATGCGACCGCACTGGCGCCGTCGACCCTGAAAACCCTGGTCAAGGTCGCGCGCGATATCTATCCGCACGATTTCCTTGTCGACGGCTACTACATCACCGCGATCAAGCCGTGGGATGGCAAGGCCGCGAAAGATCCGGCGGTCAAGACGCTTTTGGAAGACGGCGTCCGCCGCCTCGATCAGGACGCGCGGGACCGGCACAACGCTGCCTACGCCCAGCTGCCGTGGGAGGCCGACCGGGTCGTGCTGCTGCAGGGCATCGAACAAACCGACTTCTTCAAGAAGCTTCGCTCGGATCTCATCGTCTCGCTCTACAACCAGGAAGAGCTGTGGCCGAAGTTCGGCTACGAGGGCTCCTCCGCCGAGCACGGCGGCTACATCAAGCGCGGTTTCAACGACATCGACTGGCTGCCGAAAGTCTGAGGACGTCAGGCAGAACATCAGTTGGGAGGACATCACATGGCAAAATTCGATCTGAATGACGATGGTGTTGTTGTAATCGTGGGCTCCGGCGCCGGAGGCGGAACGCTCGGCAACGAACTCGCCCAAAAGGGCGTCAAAGTCGTGATCCTTGAGGCAGGTCCGCGCACCGAGCTGCAGGATTTCATCAACAATGAGTGGGAGAGTTTCACGCAGCTGGCGTGGACCGATATGCGCACCACCTCGGGCAGCTGGCGCGTCGCCAAGGACTTCGCCAATTTGCCGGCCTGGATCGTCAAATCAGTGGGCGGATCGACGGTGCATTGGGCGGGCGCCTCGCTTCGGTTCGACGAGCACGAATTCAGGATCCGCAGCGCCTATGGCAATGTGCCCGGCGCCAACCTGCTCGACTGGCCGATCACGCTGGCCGAAATGGAGCCGTGGTACGCCAAGGCCGAGGACAAGATGGGCGTCACCCGCACCAACAACATTCCGGGATTGCCGGGCAACAACAATTTCAAGGTGATGGAGGCCGGCGCCAGAAAGCTCGGCTACAAGGAAGTTCATACCGGCCGGATGGCGATCAACAGCGAACCGCGCGACGGCCGCGGTTCCTGCCAGCAGATCGGCTTCTGCTTCCAGGGTTGCAAGTCCGGCGCCAAGTGGTCGACGCTTTACACCGAAATCCCGAAGGGCGAGGCGACCGGCAATCTGGAAGTTCGTCCGGGCTGCATGGCGCTCAAGATCGAGCATGACGCGTCCGGCAAGGTCACCGGCGTCGTCTACGCCGACGAGGCGGGAAAGACGCAACGCCAGAAGGCGCGCGTCGTCGCCGTCGCCGGCAACTCGATCGAAAGCCCGCGGCTGCTGCTCAACAGCGCCTCCAGCATGTTCAGCGATGGCCTTGCCAACAGCTCGGGGCAGGTCGGCCGCAACTACATGCGGCACATGACCGGCAGCGTCTATGCGGTGTTCGACAAATCGGTGCACATGTATCGCGGCACGACCATGGCCGGCATCATCCGCGACGAGGCGCGGCACGATCCGTCGCGCGGCTTCATGGGCGGCTATGAGATGGAGACCCTGTCGCTGGGTCTGCCCTTCATGGCCGCATTCCTCAATCCCGGCGCCTGGGGTCGCCCGTTCACTGCGGCGATGGAGGGATATCCGCGCATGGCCGGCATGTGGCTGGTCGGCGAGGACATGCCGCAGGAAACCAACAGGATCACGCTGGACCCGAAAGCCAAGGACAAGTTCGGCCTGCCGGTCGCCAGCGTGCATTATGACGATCACCCCAACGATCTCGCGATGCGCGATCATGCCTACAAGCAGGGCTCCGCCGTCTATGAGGCGGTCGGTGCGACCGTGACCTATCCGACCACGCCATATCCCAGCACGCACAATATGGGCACCAACCGCATGAGCGCCAAACCGAGAGACGGCGTCGTCAACAAGTTCGGCCAGACCCACGATATCAAGAACCTGTTTGTTTCGGACGGCAGCCAGTTCACCAGCGGAGCGGCCTGCAATCCGACCCTGACTATCGTCGCACTTGCCATCAGGCAGGCGGATCACATTTCGGGTGCGATGCAGCGCAAGGAAATCTAAGAAGGAAATCTAAAAAGGAAATCTAAAAAACGCAGGCTCCGTCCGCTGAACGGACGGAGCTTTTTTGCCATAACTAATTCGGCCATGGCTATCGGACCTGCCGGTGCACGCGGCAGGCAATTATTCGGCGGCGTCGAGAACGATCCGGGCGCTGCTTTCGCGAAAGTCCGGCATCACAGCAGCCGGCGGCCTCGACCGATAGATCAGGCAGGAACAGCGCAGCAGCGATGCGAAATTATTGACCTCGCCATGATGATCGAGCACCTCGCTGTGAAGCTTTGTCAGGAACTTCGCCAGACTCATGCCTTCCTTGGCCGCGATTTCTTCCAATGTTTCCCAAAACGCCAATTCGAGACGAATCGAGGTGCAATGACCTCCGATCCGCAGGGACCGGGTCTGCGATTCATAGTCGCGTTGCGGTTGATGCGCGAATAGCCGGCACATGACGTCCTCCCATCCGTTTATAATTTTTCTAAACGATATACCCGGTCACGGGAGATCACAACGCTTCCGGCGCGGATAGGCTGATGGACCCGAGTTCCCTCGTGTCCGATCAGCTCCGCAATGCGGCGAGCAACTCGTCGGGCCGTTCCGCCATCATCATGTGGCCGGCACCGCGTAGCACCACGGTGCGTGAATTCGGCAGTGCGGCGGCGAGCGCCTTGCCGGCCTTTGCCGGTGTCATCATGTCGCGTTCGCCGAGAATCAGGGTGGCCGGAACCATGATCTGTGCGGCCGCGGGCAGCGCGTCTTGATAAGAGTTGCAGGCGGATAGATCATTGAATAGCACGCCGGGCCGGCATTGCGCGAGAACCCGCTGGGCTCCGCTGTGCATCCACAATCCCGGCGCAAGGCTGCCACCCAGTTCGGCCTGAAAGCCGAGGCCCCAGATCGAGACCATATCGATCGCCGAAATATCGTTGGCCTCCGCGGCCTTGAGCAGATCGGGTCCGACGGTCATCGTGGCGGCGGTTCCAATCAGGCTGAGCGCCGAAACCCTTTGGGGGTGCCGTGCCGCGGTCTCGATTGCAATCAGCGATCCCATGGAATGGCCCACGAGCCACGCCTTGGCGACGCCGGCGGCGTCGAGTAGTGCCGCGGTCCAGTCGGCCATTCCGGCAATGGTCGGGATGGGCGGACCGGACGAGCGTCCATGACCGGGCAAATCCGGAGCCAGCACGCTGTGGCCGTGATGGGCGAGCCACCGGCTATGCAAGGCCCAGGCGGTGTGATCGAAACCGGCGCCGTGCAGCAGCACCACGGTCGGCTGGGCCACATCGAACTCCCGGCCACCGGTGGCGACGAAGGTGTCAATGCCGTTCACGGACAGCTGCATGGTTCAAGCCCTCTGCGAAATCAAGCCTTCTGCGAAATACGGAGCGCGTGGCCGAGATCATCGATGATGTCGGTGGCGGATTCGATGCCGACCGACAGCCGCACCAGTTCCTCGCCGATGCCGGCGGCCTTCAGTTGCGCGGTATCCATCTGCTGATGCGTGGTGCTGGCGGGATGAATGACCAGCGTCTTGGCGTCGCCGACATTGGCCAGATGACTGATCATTCGCAACGCTTCGATGAACTTCTTTCCCGCCGGCCGGCCGCCCTTGATACCAAAACTGACAATGGAGCCCGCGCCGCGCGGCAACAATTGCTTGGCGAGCTGATGGTCGGGGTGGCTCTCCAGCGAAGGGTGCAGCACCCATTCGACGGCCTTGTTGGTGGCCAGGAATTCGAGCACCGCATGGGTATTCGTCATGTGGCGCTCCATGCGAATGCCGAGGGTCTCGACGCCTTGCAGCAGTTGAAAGGCGTTGGTCGGTGACAGACAGGCGCCGAAATCGCGCAGCCCTTCGGTCCGCGCCCGCATGATGAAGGCGGCGTTGCCGAACTGCTCGTCGAAGACGATGCCGTGATAGCCGGCATAAGGTTCGGTCAGCACCGGAAACTTGCCGGAGCCNTGCCAGTCGAANCGGCCGCCATCGACGATCACGCCGCCGATGGCGATACCGTGGCCGCCGATCCATTTGGTGGCGGAGTTCATGACGATATCGGCGCCGAACCCGATCGGCTGGCTGAGAAACGGCGTGGCGAAGGTGTTGTCGATCAGCAGCGGGATTTTTGCGTGATGCGCGATCCCGGCGACTTGCGGAATATCCAGCACTTCGAGGCCGGGATTGCCGATGGTTTCGCCGATCACCAGGCGGGTATTGGAACGGATCGCGGCGCGGAATTCATCGAGCGCGCGGGGCTTGACGAAGGTGGTGGTGATGCCGAAGCGCGGCAGCGTATGCGCCAGCAGGTTGATGGTGCCGCCGTAAAGCGAAGAGGAGGCGACGATGTGATCGCCGGCATTGAGCAGCGTCGCGATCGCCAGATGCAGCGCAGCCATTCCGCTGGCGGTGCAGACAGCGCCGACGCCGCCTTCCAGCGCGGCAAGCCGCTCCTCCAGCACCGCCGTCGTCGGATTCGAAATCCGGGTGTAGATATGCCCGGCGCGTTCGAGGTTGAACAGCGCCGCGGCGTGTTCGGAATCCTGGAACACGTAGGACGTAGTTTGATAGATCGGAACGGCGCGCGCACCCGTGACGGGATCCGGATGCTGCCCGGCATGAACGCTGAGGGTCTCGAACGCGGGTGGCTTGGGTGCGGGCATATCGAACTCGAAAAACAGGGGGCGCGATGCCGCGCACAGTCAGGCCGAATATCGGCGTCGTCAAGGGTTGCGGTGCATGGTCATGCGCAAGGCGGCCTTCGCGAGCAGGCATGATCCGACCGGGATTTTGTCGCGGTGACCGCACGACGTCAGAGCGAGATGGAATAGGAATCGTTTTCAAAAGCTCCTTCGACAAGACACCGGATCAGTTAGGGTGCATCCTGATGACGTCGCGCTCGGCATCAAGGATGCAAATGCCATGTCATCCTTTTCAGACGTCATCCTTTTCCATCATCGGTGGAGGGGGCGGCGGCGCCCGTCGGTGACGCTTTTTTGATCATCTTCTATCGTTGAATTATATCGCTCCGCGATATAATTACGGCGTGCCGCCATTGTGTTACAACGAGGCGTACCCCGTGTGACGGAGGAAGCGGATGCCCCAGGAAAGCAGCGATGTCTATGATGAGCTGGTCCAGGAGTTCTACGGCATCGATCCTGTCCGGCGGAAGGTGGAAAATGTCGCGGTCACTCGTAGCGGCAAGATCTCGCACTGGACGATCGACAAAGGCTACGTGATCCATCGGATGACCGGAACCGATGCGGGTTCCGAAATAACGCGCTTGTTTGGCCTGATCGAACTGGTTGAAGTCAATCCCCGCACCCCGCCCAATAAAAGGCGCGAGCTGATCGAAGCCCTTCACGCCAGGATTTTGTCGGCGATGATCCCGACAAGTTCGGAATAGTACATCGGCGCCCTGGTTGCCCGCCGCGACTCGGCAGGTTTTGGCCGCTTCGTTTTGCGCTTATTTAAGCAATCGCCGTAAGGAAAGTTTAAAGCACGGCCGCTAGGTTGGGCGCGGGCCGCCGTCGGCTGGCTGCATCTTGTTGAATACCAAGTCGATTTTGCAAGTCGATTTTAATCCTACCCGTTTGAGGTTTGTGATGTCTCGCGCGCTGATTGAAACCGGTAACGTCGCCGTAACCCTGACCCCACGACCGATCGAACCCTCCTGGATCATCGAGGGCAAACCGGATGCGCGCTCGTTCGTTCTGTCCAAAAGCGCGGATGGTACGGCGTCGACCATCGTCTGGGAATGCAGCGAAGGTAAATTCAACTGGTATTACGATTTCGACGAGACGATATTGATCCTCGAGGGCTCGATCGTGCTTGAAAGCGACACCATGCCTCCGACCCGTTATGGCCCCGGCGACACGATCTTCTTCAAGGACGGCGCCCATGCCCGATGGCATGTCGAGGGTCGGGTGCGTAAGCTGGCATTCTGCCGCAAGACCCAGCCGGTCTGGCTCGCCTTTGCGCTGCGGGCGTTCCTGAAGCTCAAGAAAATCCTGATGCCCGTCGATGAGCGCCAGGCAGCGGGCCTGATAGGCTCTTCCTGAGAGCGGCATCAAGACAGACGCAGTGCGGCGGCTTCACGAGCAACCGCCGGAAATCAACCTGACCCAAGCCGGTAGAAATCCGTCGCGGTCTTTTGAAACAGCGCGGTCTTCTCAGTCTCGCTGTAGGGCGCGGCGATGCGCTTGAACGCGTTGAAGATCACCTGATAACTGCATTGACCCTTGTCGGGCGGAAAGTTGCTTTCGAACATGCAGCGTTCGGGGCCGAACGCCTCGATGCAGCTCTCGATATAGGGGCGCCAGGCCGCCGCTGCGTCTTCCGACGACGGCGGTATCGGACGTTCGTGAAAATCGTAACCCAGTAGCCGCATCGCGAGGCCACCGAGTTTCACCACGACATTGCGGCATTTGGCGATTTCCCGGACCTGTGCCTGCCAGACCGGGAAAATCTCCTGGCGCCGGTTCGCATAGCTGCCGACGCCGATCGGCCCGCCGCAATGATCGAGCACGATTCGCGTGTCCGGAAAGGCGCGGGCCAGATCGGTGAGCTCGCCGATCTGCGGATGAAACAGCCACGCATCGAAACTCAGGCCCAGCGGCGCGAGGCAGGCAAATCCCTTGCGAAATGTCGTGTCGAGCAACAGGCCTTTCGGGCGGGTGGCGTAATTGCCGCCGATGCTGGCATCCGCATCCCACGCCGATGCATGCCGGATGCCGCGGAAGCGGCCGTTGCCGGCGGCGATTTCCGCCTCGAGAACCGCGCGCGCGGCGTCGCCCAGCAACAGATTGGCGTGACCGACGATGCCGGCGCATAACTTGGCGTTACCGTAGCCGCCGCTCGCGCTCATCGCGGCGACGCCATTGGCAAATTCAACTTCGCCAACGGGTCGTAACGCTTCCGGTCCGCCGGCTCGATACATCGAGCGGCAATCGACATAGACGGTAGCCACGATATTGTGGCCGGATGCGATGTCGCCGGTGATCTCCTCGATCATATAGCGCTGGCCGCCGCGATCCCACAAATGATGATGGGCATCGACGATCGGGCGCTCGGGGTCGATGACGTCCTCCTGGCGCAGCGCGAGCCAGTCCTCGCGCGGTTCGTCAAACAGCAGGCTCCTTGAGACAGCGGTGTTGCTGGTGGCCATGGATCGTCACTCCCTGTTTTTACTTTTGTCGAAACCGTTTGAATCCGGGTGTGTCAAACAGGTTCCCGCGCGCCATCGTTAACAACGTGTTAACCCGAGACAGGTGACAGTGATACCAGCCACCCTCAGGTCAGTATCTTCGATGTGGATGAAGGCAGACGCAACCAGGGCCGCTGCGCCCGACGCCTGTGCGTTCAGTTGTTGCGACCCGGTCCGGCAAGGATTTTGGGGTGATGGCTGCCACTGACCGACATGACCAGGCTATTGGTGGGCAATTCTCGCTCATCGCCAGCGCCCTTCGGCGGCTGGAGGTGTTGCAGATAGCACGTTGCGTGACCTTTCTCGCCACGGTTCTGGCGATCTGGGTGTCGCTTCGGCCATATCCCGACCTGACGGCAACCGATTTTACCGATGTGGAGAGCGGGAAGTTTGCCTCCACCTATATTACACTCGGGATGCTCTCAATCGTCGCCGTGGCATTGACAGCTTCCCAGAATTTGAAGGCCTTCCAGAGTCTCATAACACCGGCGTTCCTGTTGCTGTGTTGCTGGATAGCCATCAATACGTTGTTCTCTCACGATTTCAGCTTGTCCTTTCAGCGTCTCGTTCTGACCGTCTGCGTCGTCGCATTGGCCGCATCCCTGCTGCTGCTACCCCACTCCCAGGCCGAATTGGCGCTCTGGCTAAGTACTGCCGCGCTGATATTGCTGGCGCTGTGTTACCTCGGCGTTCTGTTGGCGCCGACGTACTCGATGCATACGGCCCGCGATATGTTCGAGGAACATCTTGCCGGTGACTGGAGGGGCCCGTTCGGGCACAAGAACGTCGCAGCTCCCATCATGGCCATGCTGATATTCGTGGGATTGTATCTTATCAGCCGGAAATACCTGATTTCGGGGATTGCGATTACCGGGCTTTCGGCGGTCTTTCTGGCATTTTCCGGCGGAAAGAGCGCGATGGGTCTGTGCGCAGTCACGCTCGTGCTCGGTAGTGTGGTCTATGCGCTGAAAAGTCCCTGGCTTCGTGCGAGTGTCTGTTTCATTCCGCTATTCACCCTGAACGCGCTGACCGTCGGCTCCGTTTTCGACAGCCGGCTGGCGGAAGTCCTGAAGCTGTTGCCGATCGACTCGACTTTCACCGGTCGCACCGATATTTGGGATTTTGCCATTTCATCGCTCGGTCTTCGTCCCTTCCTGGGCTACGGCTTTGCCGCTTTCTGGGGAACCGACTCGATCGAAAAGCTCGTTAAAAGCAATGAACTTGAATGGGCAGCCAGCGCCTCGCACAGCCATAACGGCTATCTCGATACCGCCCTGACCATGGGCTATCCCGGCCTGGCGCTGATCATCCTCATTTTTGTATATCTGCCGCTGAAAGACTTTAACGTTGCGGTCCGATCCGGCAATGCCGGGCCGCTGGCAAAATTGTTTATGCGGCTCTGGTTATTCGGCATCTATCTGTCGTCAATGGAAAGCTTTCTGCTGGATCGCGCCGACCCGATCTGGTTCACCTTCCTGGTCGCGGTTTTTGGCCTGCATTACATCTCTCGTTTCCGCCTGATGTCCGAGGCGTCGGCTCCCTGACCGATACTCCCGAGGCCAACCAGGCGAACGCCGTCGTCAGCAGCGCCCGGTTTTCCGCCGTCATCGAGCGGGACCAGTTCGACAGTATGAGGTCCGGAGGCAAGACCTTCAGCAAGAATGATGATGCCGCGCCTGGGCTGGATCGAGGCATCGAGCGTCTGGAATGATGCGCCGTCAATGCAAACCCGGAGCCGGTTGCGGTCGTCGGGAGCACGCGCAAATACGGCAACAAGCCCGGTGCCCCACCAGTCAAATGAAATCCGCCCGGCGCGCGCCNTGCCTACCCAGACCGGCTTGTTCTCGTCATCGACGGTTTGGCGCCAGCCTTCGTTCTCAACAGGAACCAGATCGATCGCATCACGCCAGCCAACCTGCTGGAATGCATCGGAATGCAGCGGAGGCGGCAGCGGATCGGCGGTATTGAAAGTCTTCGTCGTCACGGCATTCATCCCCGATTCGCACATGGCCGTCAGGAAGCGTGCCGCGGCCGCATGGCCGGCATCGTTCGGGTGGACTGTATCGACAATATAATCCGACCATTTCAAGCGGCCGGCCGCCATTTCAGGCCACATCGCGTCGCGAAAGCTGACCATGGGCAGATTGTAATGCATGCCGACTTTTGCCTGCATCTCCTGGTCGTTGCCTCCGCGTTCCCACATCATGAATAGAAGGATGACGGCGGGCTGATTGGGTTGGGCAAGAATCTGACGCACCAGGCCTTCGTATGCCTCGCCGTCTGTCCAATTATCATTGACCGCGAATTCTATCACGACAAGATCAGGCGCGCCGGAGAGCAAATCCCGTCCCGCTCGTAGCGCGCCATACATTGAACCGGTGCCGCCAACACCGGCATTGATCAGGTCGATCTCGCATTTGGGGAACCGCTCCCGCCACCAGGCAAGCAGAAGTCCTGAATAACTGCCGGCCGGACTGCTCGCGATAGCTCCGACCGTAATCGATCCGCCGATCACGCCCAGTTTGATGGGTTCCCCCCGGCGCGCCTTGGCGAAGACCCTGGCAAGACGTCCGAGATCTCCGGTGGCGAGCTGCGATCGTGCGACGATGTCGCTCGTCAAGCGATCGGAACTCGCTGCCAGGATCCGGGAAGGGGCAAGCATGCACGAGCCGAGCAGCAGCGCGGCGGCCCGGCGCGAGATGAGATGCCGTTGAGGGATCTCGCGAACGGACATCAGGCCCCTCCGTTACGTTGCCGGTACTGCACGTCTCCGCTTCGTGCCGGCTGCCAGCAGCGGTCGTTCAATGTAATGGTGGCAGAGNAGACCGAACACGAGCCCGGCCAGGATCGCAAGCGCGGCGCCCATCGTGTAGATCAGCGGATGCTGGACATCGAATATTCGTTTCGCGATCGCCCAAACCCCTGCGACGGCGAAAATGTGGAACAGGTAAATCGAATAGGAAGCATCGCCCAGATATCGGGGCAATTTGAGGTCGGCCACCTTGTTCTGCGTCTCGCAATGGAGCGCCAGCAGCCCAATGCTCAAGGCACAGAACGACATCAACAGATGCTTCCACAGCAGGATGGAGTCGGCGCTGTCCCACCCAATGACGTAAAACGCCAGCAGCAGGCAGAGTGGCGCTGCAACGACCGGCCATCGCAGGTATTCGCCCAGCCACGTGATCCATCCAAGCCGGTACGCCTGTGCCAAAATCATTCCCAGACCGAACCCGATCAGGCTCGGGCTGGTGTAGATGGCCTCGACATAGCTCAGTCCCGTCGCAAATTGTCCGATACCGACGAGCGAGGCGAAGCACGCAAGCAACACGACGGTTCGCAGACCGGAAGTCAGGAAGAACAGGCTGGCAAACATCAAATAGAAGAATACTTCAAAGTTCAGCGTCCAGCCCAGCAGCAGCAGC
>JGI24140J50213_10001265_pt1 | contig 11182 bp, 8 predicted proteins | sample BarGraIncu00222A_FD_50213 | JGI IMG/M metagenome (IMG submission 50213)
ACAACGGCCACAACGGCCACTGCTCCGCCAGACCGTAAGGCCACCTAGCTTTCCGACCTACCCGCTGCCTCGTGCAGCACAACTACAAGGGAGAACCCCAAATGGGATCCATTCGCGTCGCCATCGTTGGCGTGGGAAACTGCGCCAGCTCGCTGGTTCAGGGAGTTGAGTTCTACAAGGATGCTGACCCGAATGCCACCGTGCCTGGTCTGATGCACGTCAAGTTCGGGCCGTACCACGTCAACGACGTCCAGTTCGTGGCTGCCTTCGACGTGGATGCCAAGAAGGTTGGCTTCGACCTGTCCGAGGCGATCAACGCCTCCGAGAACAACACCATCAAGATCGCCGACGTGCCACCCACCGGCGTCACGGTCCAGCGCGGGGTAACCAACGACGGTCTAGGCAAGTACTACCGCCTGACCATCGAAGAGTCCGAAGCCGAGCCTGTGGACATCGTCCAGGCGCTTAAGGACGCCAAGGTTGATGTGCTGGTGTCGTACATGCCGGTCGGTTCCGAGGTTGCCGACAAGTACTACGCGCAGTGCGCCATCGACGCGAACGTCGCCTTCGTCAACGCCCTGCCTGTCTTCATCGCCTCGGACCCCGTCTGGGCCAAGAAGTTCGAGGACGCTGGCGTCCCGGTCATCGGAGACGACATCAAGTCCCAGGTCGGCGCGACCATCACTCACCGCGTCATGGCCAAGCTGTTCGAAGACCGCGGTGTTGTGCTGGACCGCACGTACCAGCTGAACGTCGGCGGCAACATGGACTTCAAGAACATGCTCGAGCGCGACCGCCTGGAGTCCAAGAAGATCTCCAAGACCCAGTCCGTCACGTCCAACCTGACCCACGATCTGGGCGAGCGAAATGTCCACATCGGCCCGAGCGACTACATCCAGTGGCTCGACGACCGCAAGTGGGCCTACGTTCGCCTGGAGGGTCGCGCGTTCGGCAACGTGCCGCTGAACCTTGAGTACAAGCTCGAGGTCTGGGACTCCCCCAACTCGGCCGGTATCATCATTGACTGCATCCGCGCGGCCAAGATCGCCAAGGACCGTGGCATCGGCGGCGCCTTGATCTCCGCCTCGTCGTACCTGATGAAGTCCCCACCGGTGCAGCGCCCTGACGACGTCGGCCGGGCCAAGCTGGAGGCCTACATCGCAGGTGACGAAGAGCGCTGATCAACCACGGCGTATGACGAGGGCCCGGCGCTTCGCGCCGGGCCCTCGCACGTGTTTTGACAGACCGAGGGCCGGTGATGTCACAACGGTCGACCCTCCCGCAGACACGCGCGACAATGCTGGCAGGCGCCACGATGTCCTTGCATCTTGGCGGGATCAACCTGCCTGCACGCTAAGCAAGCCGCCAGGGATGTCTTTGACACAGCCGCAAAGACCGGCGCACCGACCGGGTCCCTCAGCAGAAGGTGCCCGACTCAGGCTGTTCTGCCCACCACGCACGCAGTGCCTCCACCGCCGCCTCTCGACCGATAAGTCCCTGGTCCATCCGAACCGATAACAGGTACGTGTATGCGCGCCCAAGCACCGGTCCCGGGGGGATCTTGAGGATTTCGGCGATTTCGTTTCCGTCCAGCTCGGGACGAACCGCGTCGAGCTGCTCCTGCTCCAGCAGGCGCGCAATACGAGACTCAAGGTCGTCATAGATACGCGAGAGGTGGCGGGCCTTGCGCACGTTGCGGGTCGTGCAGTCAGACCGGGTCAGGCGGTGCAGCCGGGGCAACAGAGGCCCAGCGTCGGTGACATAGCGGCGCACAGCCGAGTCGGTCCACTCCCCATCGCCATAGCCATGGAACCGCAGGTGTAGCTCAACGAGACGAGATACGGCCTTGGTGGTGTCCTTGTCGAACCGCATGGCCTTCATCCGACGCGCGGTCATCTTGGCACCGACCACCTCGTGATGATGGAAGCTCACACCGCCAACGCCATCATCGTCCTCGAAACGCCGGGTGGCAGGTTTACCGATGTCGTGCAGCAACGCGGCAAGACGAAGAATCAGGTCAGGTCCGGGAACCGATGACGCCGGACCATCAGCCGGGCCTTCCAAGGCGATGGCCTGCTCGAGCACGATCAGCGAGTGCTCATAGACATCCTTGTGCCGGTGGTGCTCGTCCACCTCGAGCTTGAGCGCCGGCAGCTCGGGCAGGACGTAGGCGGCCAGGCCGGTCTGGACGAAGAGAGCCAGGCCGCGACGTGGCGCAGAACCCTGCAGGAGCTTGACGAACTCGTCGCGGACTCGCTCAGCGGAGACGATCTCCAGCGATGAAGCCATCTCTGTCATCGCCGCAACAACCCCCGGCGCTGGCGTAAAACCCAGCTGTGACACAAAGCGCGCAGCCCGCATCATCCGCAGCGGGTCGTCCCCAAAAGACACCTCAGGCTCGGCTGGGGTACGCAGGATCCGACGCTCCAGATCCGAGACTCCGTCATAGGGGTCCACGAACTCCAGAGAGGGAAGTCGCATCGCCATCGCGTTGATGGTGAAGTCTCGGCGGGTCAGGTCGTCCAGCAAGTTGTCGCCGAAGGCCACCGCCGGCTTTCGGCTGATGTGGTCATATTCATCCGCGCGGTAGGTGGTCACCTCGATGAGATGGCCGCCCTTACGGGCCCCGATCGTGCCGAAAGCCCGGCCCACATCCCAGTGCGAGTCCGCCCAGCCGGCAAGAATCCCATCGGTCTGATCCGGCCCGGCCGACGTGGTCAGGTCCAGGTCTGGGGATACGCGGCCGAGGAAGGCGTCGCGCACTGGTCCACCCACCAAGGCGATCTCCTGGCCGGCGTCGACGAACCTGGAGCCCAGGTCGGCTAGCAACGGCAGAACGGGGGCCAGCCGGCGCACGGCCTCCCGAAGGAGGGCACGGGTCGGATCGGAGGCAGCCACGAGAGGTAAGCGTAGGTGACTGCGCCAGGCAGGGTGGCGTTGCCGTCCTTCGACGAGCCCGGACGGAGTAAGCCCGTGGGCTGGATACAGTTATCCAATGACCCCTTGCCCGCCGCAGCCGACCCAGCTGCCATACCGGCTGCCGGAGGTTGAGGAGATCTCCGCGGGAGGGGTCATCATCGACGTCGACAACGGGGTCGCCCGCATCGCTGTCATCGCCCGGCGCAACCGTGCCGGGCGGGTCGAATGGTGCCTGCCCAAGGGGCATGTCGAAAAGGAAGAGACCCTGGAACAGACGGCTGTGCGCGAGGTGGCGGAGGAGACCGGCATCGTGGGGCGTGTCCTGGCATCGCTGGGCACCATTGACTACTGGTTCTCGGCCTCGGGGACGCGTGTTCACAAGATCGTCCACCACTTCCTTCTCGAAGCTACGGCCGGCGAGCTGAGCATCGAGGGTGATCCCGATGCCGAGGCGATCGATGTGGCGTGGTTCCCGCTAGGGGAGGTTGAGTCACACCTAACCTTCCCCAACGAACGGCGGATAGCCCATGACGCATGGGAGCGACTAGCGGGCGCGACGTGAGCGCAAGCTTGATCCTGGGGCGGGTAAACCGACAGGCCACCTCAACGACCTTGTCTGCGATCTTCACGCTGATCATGGCTCTGCTCGCGACCTTCGCGCCGATGCCCACAGCCGCCGCAGCCACGGCACAGACCGCCNCAGGCGCACAGACCGGCGTCGAGGTCTCGACGCCGGCACTGACCGTCTCGCTGAGAAGTATCACGCCGACTGTCGCGGTCCCGAAGGTTCCGATCCTGATCAGCGGAACTGTGCGCAACTCCAGCGGGGGAACGCTGACTTCGCCGATGGCGCACGCACTCATGGGACAGAGCCCTTTGAACAGTCGTCAGGCCGTGTCCGACTGGGCAACCTTGCCAGTGGGTCAACCACTGGATGAGGTAGCACAAAAGTCACTGGGCCCGTCCCTTGCACAAGGCGCACTGGCCGTATTTACCCTGGCTGTCCCCGCGGACGCAGTCAGCCACAGTCGGCCTTTTGCGGTCATCCCCCTCAGTATCGAGGTGACCGGGACCTCCGCGGCCACCCAGGCATCCGGGCAGGTGAAGACCTATCTGCCGACGCTCGGCGCAGTTAAGGCCTTCGTGCCGTTGTCCATCGCCTGGCTGGTGCCGCTCACCCTGGACCCCGATCCTGCCCTTGCCGGGATGGCCAGGCCCGCCCGGACCGCTGCGTGGACCAAAGTCATCGGCCCGGGCTCACGTCTGGACAAGCTGATCCAGGGCACCGAGAACGCCAATGTCACCTGGGCGATCGACCCGGCAATTCTGGGCCCAGCCCAGACGCCCCTTCCCGTGGACCCTTCGGTGACCCAGCCACCGCCGACCTCGGGCGGCTCTTCTCCGCCAGCCCAGGGGAGCACCGCGGTTGCCGACCCTGTGACCGGGCTGACCACAGCGCTCGCCCAGCGACTTAAGAGCGCCGCTCTCAGCCATACGCTCTGGTCGCTTCCCTATGCTGACCCGGACCTGGCCGCATTACTGCCCCTGACCTCCGGCGGTCAAAGCCTGGCAGCACTCGTCAGCCACCCCTCCACCCTGGACGTCGCCGTGGGTCCGGCGCGCTCTGACATCGCGTGGCCGGTCACCGGAGCACTGACGCCGCCGGTCCAGGCCCAGCTGCGGAGCGCATACGCCTCTTCAGGTCTGGCAGCCGCGGTAACCTCCGCCTCAACCCTGACCGGCCAGGGCGCTCCCACCCCAGACGCGAGCAGCAAGTCCAGCAGTGGGCTGCCGCTGCTGGCCTACGACCAACCCCTGAGCAGGACTGTCGCGCAGACCTCATCGAGAGCAGCCGGCCCGGTCACCATCCAGCGATTCCTGGCCGACTCGATGGCTTTGCTGGGAGAACGCCCTGGCACCGCCAACCGATCGGTGCTGGTCGCCGAGCCCAGGACGTTCGCGGGTGACCCAGCCGTGCTCCGATCCCTGTTCGCGGCCGTCGCCAAAGCTCCCTGGCTGGTACCGGCGAGCACCGACCAGCTTCTTGCAGCAAGCAAGAAGCTAGCCCCAGAGGTCACCGGCACAGGCACGAATGGGTCAACGAGCGCGTCCCCGACGAGTACGCCCAAACCGAGCACACCGGATCTGCTGAGCCCCGGCACCTCGCCGTTGAGCTCAGAGCGGCTTGCGAGGATGCCCGGGACGCTCTCCACCATCGACGGAGTGGCCAGCATCCTGGGGAACGGCCCGCTGTTCACCTCGACCTGGACCGACGCCCAGGTGCAGGAGCTGTCCGCTCGATGGCGTGACCACCCGCACGGACTGACGGTGATCGACGCGGCGACGAGGTCGGCCATCGCCACGGTCAGCAGCGGTGTGAAGGTGGTGCCGAGCTCGGTGAACTTCTTCGCCGACCGAGGTGTCGTGCAGGTCACCGTGCAGAACGATCTCGATGTCCCGATTCATGACGTACACCTGACCCTGACCCCAGCCCAACCGCGGCTGAGGATCGAGCGACAGCCCGAGCCACTGAAGATAGGTGCCAAGAGCCGCGCGAACGTCCATGTGGAGGTCACCTCCATCGCGGCCGGGCTGGTCAAAGTCGACGCCGTCCTGACCACCCAAAATGGCACCCCGCTGGGGCAGGACTCCAAAGTCACGATTCGTGTGCAACCCCCGGCGACCTGGATCTACTGGGTCCTGGGCGGCCTTGCCGGTATCGTCCTCGTGCTCGGCACCCTAAGATCCCTACGCCGCGGGTCAACCCGAGGCTCTCGACCCGACGCGCAGGAGCCTTCCCTCGATGACTGAGTTCATCAATAACGACTCGCCGGTATCACCATCCCTGCCGCCGGTCTCACCCATCCGGCCCGGATCTCCTTTTGCGCCCGGTTCGCCCGTGGCACCGACCTCACCAGTAACCCCGGCCTCGCCGGAGGCGAGCCTGGCTCGCTCCACCGCCGGGATGGCGTCGGGCATCATCGCCTCCCGGGTTCTGGGGATGGTACGAGCCTCGATGCAGCTGGCGGTCGTGGGGACACTGGTGACCGGTGACGCCTGGGACGTAGCTAACACTTTGCCGAACATCATCTATCTGCTGCTTGCCGGTGGTGTCATCAACGCGGTCCTGGTCCCGCAGATCACGCGCGCTGCGAGTCATGCCGACGGCGGGCGTGAATACGTCGACCGCCTGCTGACCATCGCCATCACCGGCATCGCGATCATCACGGTCGTCTTCACGCTGGGCGCAGGGCTGATGGTCCGGCTGTACAGCTCCGGGTGGACCCCGGACGTGCGGACGCTAAGCACCGCATTCGCCCTGATCTGCATGCCGCAAATCTTCTTCTATGGTCTGTATGTACTGCTGGGCAACGTGCTCAACGCCCGCAACCACTTCGCGGCCTACATGTGGTCCCCTGTCCTGGCCAACATCGTCGCGATCGCAGGGATGGCCTACTTCCTGGCTGAGTACCCACATCAGGCAGGTGTCAGCAACTGGACCTCACCAATGGTCTGGGTACTCGCAGGAAGCGCTACCGCGGGCATCGCCGCCCAGGCTCTGGTGCTCATCGTGCCGCTGTGGCGATCAGGGTTCCGGTTCACGCCACGCTGGGGTTTTCGCGGAGTGGGCCTGCGTACGGCTTCGAGAGTGGCCCTGTGGACCTTCGCCGCCCTTGGTGTCTCATCGGCGGGCTTCATCATCACGTCTAAGGTCACGACCTATGCCGGACAGGCGGGGGCAGCGGCGGGCCTGGACGTACCCGGCAAGATCTCCTACAGCAACGCCTTCATCATCTTCATGCTCCCGCACTCGCTGGTGACGGTGTCGCTGGTGACCGCGTTGTTCACCCGAATGTCCAAGGCTGCAGCCGCAGGCAAGCTCAACGAGGTCCGCGCCGATGTCGACAGAGGCATGCGACTTACCGCAGTCGCCACCGTCCCGGCCACCGTGGGCGCCTTCGCCCTGGGCTTCGCCGCAACAGCCACCCTCTATCTGGGCAATACCGCGGCAAGCACCCGCGGTATTGCCGCGGTCATGATGGCGATGATGGTCGGTTTGGTGCCGTTCGGCATCCTGTTCCTCCTCCAGAGAGCCTTCTACGCGTTCGAAGATGCCAAAACGCCCTTCAGGCTTCAGGTGGTGGTCACCGTCATCGCGACGATGGCCAACCTTGCCAGTCTGTTGCTCCCGCTGGGCTGGATTGTGGTGGGAGTAGGCGCCGGTCAGGCCCTCAGCAACGTTGCCGGTATGGCGGTGGGGTTGGTTCTGCTGCGACGGCGACTAAACGGTCTACCCCTCAGTGACGTGACCCGGACCTACGTGCGCCTGGGTGCCGCATCTGTCGTGGCTGGCGCGGCGGCCGTGATCGTCCAGTTTGGGCTGGCCCAGATCATCGCGGGCAAGCTGTACAGTCCTGTGAGTTTGGTGGCCGGAGGTCTGATGTTCGCTGGGATCTATGTGGTTGCCGCGCGCAGGCTGCACGTTCACGAGATCGACGACCTGGTAGAACCCTTTCTGGCGCGCGTACGCAGAGCCCTGTCGAAACGCTGACTGCAATCTAGTATGAAGACTCAGAGGCTGGCTTGAGAGCCGCAATGGTCATGGACACAGACAGGAGCCGAGGTGAAAGGCGTAGATCCAGGAACGGTCCTCGGGGGGCGCTATTCCCTGCGGCACTGCCTATCGGTGGGTCGCAACCTCGAACAGTGGTCGGCTCACGACACCACCCTGCGACGCGAGGTCGCGCTGACCCTCATTGGCGCCGAACATCCCAACAAAGCCGGCGCCCTCGACGCTGCGCGGCGGGCGGCTGGGGTTGAGGACGCCAGGCTAGTGCGCATCCTGGACGTGGGCACCCACAACGACAGCTCCTTCATCGTCCAGGACGCGCTGAACGGTTCGGAGTCGCTGGCCACAGTCCTGCTCCAGGGGCCGCTGCCCGCAGAAGAGGCCCGCCGCGTTGCCGGTGAGACAGCCAAGGGCCTAGAAACCGCGGGCGTGCGTGGCCTTCACCATCTGCGAATGACTCCACACCACGTCTTGATCGCCCCCGACGGCGCGATAAGAGTCAGCGGAGTGGCTATCGCCGCAGCCATCGAAGGACCCGATGAGCAGGGGCTGGACTCGGAGCTGGCATTGCGTCGAGACGCCGTCGCCCTGGTGGCGATCGTCTATGCAGCGCTGACCACTCGGTGGCCTCTGGACGAGGAGGTCTTCGGTCTCGAGCCCGCGCCACGCCTGATCGACAGAGTTGCTGTGCCGTCCGAGCTGGTGGCCGGTGTCCCGGGTGATCTCGATGCCCTGTGCCAGATGACGCTCAACGAGTCCACCGGTCCGCTGACGCCCGGGGTCGTGGCCAACCGCATCGCCCCCTGGCCGCGCGAACAGGTGCCCCGTTCCGCTGCTGACCCCACCCTTGTCCTGCGTCTACCCGGCGCCGGGGACCTGCCCGACGGTGCGCCAGTCACCGCGGTTGGCGCCGAGCCGGCTGTGGGAGTCTCACCCCACGGGAAGGCACCCCAGGAGGCGTCCAGCGGCCAGACCCAGTCCGNTGCGCCCCAGAGGTTTGTCAGACCAATAGACTCGCCCGGGCGCAAGGAGTCTGCGGTCCAGGCAGGGGGCCTGGGAGCTGCGGCAAGCCCGGCGACAGTCGGGGGGAGGGCGACGCCCGCAGGCGCCAGCACGACCAAGGCGCGCGGGACTGCTCTGGCGAATGCCGGTGGCGCGGCAAGCGTGCTGACAGGGAACTTCGATGCCTTCGCCAACGGTGCAGGTCACAAGGGCGCCCCGACCGCCACCAGCCTGGAAACTGAGCCGCCGAAGCTCGCGGTGGGCCTGTCCGGCGGACTCGAGGATCTCGGCCCGCCACTGCCACTGCTTCCCGCATCGACTGCCCTGCCCCCGAGCCGTGCCCAGTCCAAGATCGTCGTTTTGGTTGTCGCCGCCTTTGTGGTGATGGCGCTGCTCTTGGGCTACCGAGGACTGCTCGGTCTGAATGGCCCGAGCCTGAGTACACCGCTGGGCACCGTGCATGCGCCGGCGGTGACAGCGCCGGCCTCGCCCACGCCGCAGGCCGGCCCCACCACGACCGGACCAATCGCCATCTCGTCGGCAACCGGCTTTGATCCCCAGGGCGACCAGCAGGAGAGCAACTCTCAGGCAGCCAGAGTCTACGACGGTGACCCTGCGACCACCTGGACCTCCGAGCTCTACAACTCGCCTCACTTCGGCAATCTGAAGCAGGGTGTGGGGTTACTCCTGGACCTCGGGCAGCCCACCTCGGTCCACCGGGTCACCATCGACCTCGCGAACGGACCGCTAGACGTCACGGTGTATGCCGCCTCTGGTCCCAGCCTTCAGGGGGCCGCCGTGATCGGTCAATCCAGCGCTGCCAGCGGGCAGATACAGCTCACAGCGACCACCACCATGGCGCCATCGCAGTACGTCATCGTCTGGTTCACCTCGCTGGCCCCGTACGGCGGTCAGTTCGGCGCCTCGGTCCAGGAGATCGCACTCAGCTGAGTGCGCCCTGATGTCGCGCCTGGAGGACCTGCGCGAGCTGACCGACCGCGAACTGCTCTCGGCCCACTGCACGCGCGACCCCGACGCTTTTGGTGAGCTCTTCCGGCGCCACCGTGATCAGATGTGGGCTTTGGCCCTGCGAACCACCCGTGACCCGGAGTTGGCCGCCGATGCCGTCCAGGAGGCGTTCATCGCGGCCTTCCGGGGCGCGGACTCGTTCCGAGGTGAAGCCGCCGTCACGACGTGGCTTCACCGGATCGTCGTCAACTCGTGCCTGGACCGACTACGCAGGATCAAACCGGTGGTCCACCTGCCCGACGCCGATCTGTCAGTCCTTGCCGACACTCACGACCACCATCACAGCGTCGACGTCAGGCTCGATATCCGAGCCGCTCTGGAGCGATTGCCAGAGGGTCAGCGAATGGCGCTGATCCTGGTCGACATGCACGGACTCAAGATCGCGGAGGCGGCCAGCATCCTGAATGTCGCAGAGGGCACGGTAAAGTCCCGATGCGCGCGCGGCAGAGCCGCCATGGTGCCGCTACTCGGGCTCGCTACGCCCTCGAAAGCATCCGTGGACCCCGCTCGAAAGGAACCAATGGCCTCCCCCTGACGTCATACCCACATCGGTGCATTCATCGTCCTGGCGTGGCCGCCAGGCCTCTGAGGCGGGCACCGTCACCACCGACCAGCGCGATCTACCATCGAGGTGAACACCCCTGATCAAGCCCCGCAGCCCGATCGGTTCAGACCCATCTCACGACGATGACCCCACGGGTGTTCGCGCCTTACTGTCCTCCCTGCCCGAGCCCGACCCCATGCCTGCACATCTGGTTGCGCGAATCAACGCAAGCCTGGCAGCTGAACAGGCCCAGCGCGCAGCAGCGACGTCAGTGACCCCACTGGTTGCGCGTGCGCGTCGGCGCCCCTCATGGCTCGTGCTGGCGATAGCCGGCGCGGCTGCCGCCATCGTTCTGGTCGCCATGGTCGGCACCAACCTCTTCCAGGTGCACCGTACCGTCGCGATCAGTGGCAGTGCGGCGCTCGCCAGCACGTCCAGCGGCTCAGCTGCATCCGGTCCAAGCCAGTCTCCAGCCGCAGCCAAGGCCCCGTCTGTAGCGGGCGCCGCGGCACCAGTGCTGGTTCAGATCGGTCAGTCCGAGATCAGGTACACGCAGGCAGACTTCGTGACGCAGGCACAGACCCTTCGCCGCGCCCCGTTCGAGCCGATAACTGGCGCGACTGCCAACACCATCGGGCCTGCCGGCACCGTTGCAGGACTGAGGCGGTGCCTCAGCGCGATCGGGGCCGCGCAGGCACAGATGGTCCGGGTCGATATCGCGTTCTACCAGGGCCAACCGGCGGTGATCATCGTGACCACCACCAACGATGTCTCTGTTGCGTATGCGGTGGGTCGACAGTGTTCACAGACAGACGCAGCGGAAATGCGCCCTGCCACCCCGCTGCCCTAAGCGATGGGTGGGACGGCCGCACTGGCCGCAGGCCCTGATCCGATCGGAACAATCCCACCGTAGGATCGGTTGAGACCAGACAGCAGGCACTCGATGACGCCCCGATTTCTCAGGGGCCTGCACGCGTGAATGACGAAGGAAGGCGACGGTGAGCAAATGAGCGAGCAGGTTCATGACGTGATCATCATCGGCTCCGGTCCGGCGGGTTATACGGCTGCGGTGTACGCCGCCCGTGCCAACCTGCGCCCGGTGGTGTTTGAGGGCGCGG
>JGI24140J50213_10001266_pt1 | contig 11181 bp, 11 predicted proteins | sample BarGraIncu00222A_FD_50213 | JGI IMG/M metagenome (IMG submission 50213)
GCGCTTCGCNCCGCCTGCCGAACAAGGGGAGACCCAGCGCTTCGCACCGCCTGCCGAACAAGGGGAGACCCAGCGCTTCGCACCGCCTGCCGAACAACCTGAAAGCCAGCGTTTCGCTCAACCGGCGACGCCCTCGTCTGGCCCCGCAAAGCGACGGCCATCCCCAGCCGTTCTGGTCGCCGCAGGGGCGATCGTCATTGCGCTGATCGTGGGCGGATTCGCACTCTCAGGCACGGTCGGCGCCAAGGCCACGCCGTCCCCGAGCGCGGGTACCTCGCCGGCTGTCTACTCGGTGCAGGTCACCGACGTGATCAAGGACTGCGCGAGCCACTCACATGGACGGACGAAGGCGTCTTTCCAAAGCGAGAACTGCGTCATGGCCACGCGATACCTGGCCACCGGGAAGGTCAGTGGTCGTCCGACGGTCTATGTCGTGTCCAAGATACAGATGGCATCCGCCGACGCCGCCGCATCGGTGAAGCAGGTGCTGGACGCGACCGGAACCGGCAATCTCAACGACCTCCTTCGTGAGGGTAAGACCTTCGCGGGTGCGCCGAGCACGATGCCGGACTCCGGGTACGCCTCCGTTCAGACAGGTGCGACCGTCGTGGTTGCCGAGGCAGGCTTCGTCCGTGGCCCATCCTCAAACACCACCCCGGCGCTGCGGGCCGCAGCAGCACGGGTGGCCGCGCTGGTGACCGCTCAGGGCTAAGAACCCGTCGCCCCGCGGGTCCCCACACGGCCGGGCTTCACCACAAACCGCGCGCGAAACCGCCCTCAGCCATCGACGATAAGCAATCGGCCGATGAGCCGCGATACGGCTCACAGGTGACCTCAGTGAGTCCCAACGATGGTGCTTGCCCCTCGCGAGGGCGTTCCCGGCGCTCCGGAGGACAGACGCGACTCGAGTTGGCTGCCGGCGTCGTCCACTCGAAGATTGCCTGAAATCAGCCAGGGAAGGCGCTGACCCGGATCGGCTCAGCCTCGGGCCTCCAGCACCGCGCTGTAGAGATCGTTGCGGCTCAGGCCGGTGGCTGCAGCCACCTCCGCACAGACGTCCCTCAACCGCTCACCGCCGGCAACCCGAGCCTGTATACCCGCAACGGCCGTCTCGGAGTCGGTGACCTCCGCCGGGGCCCCGCCGACCACAACGGTGATCTCGCCCTTGACCCCATCGGCCGCCCACTGCCGCAGATCGCCCAGCGTGCCCCGCTTGACCTGTTCATAGGTCTTGGTGAGCTCCCGACAGACCGCCGCCGGGCGGTCAGGGCCGAACACCTCAGCCATCGCCGCAAGGGTCGCGCCCAGACGGTGCGGGGCCTCGAAGAAGATCAACGTCCGCCTCTCACGGGCTAGCGCCTGAAGGGCGCGCAGACGCTCCCCGGCCTTACGCGACGGAAATCCTTCAAAACAAAACCGATCCACCGGTAGCCCGGACACCGCGAGCGCCATCAGGACCGCACTTGGACCAGGCACGCAGGTCACCCTTAGGCCGGCCTCGACGGCTGCGACCACGAGACGATACCCGGGGTCGGACACCGACGGCATACCGGCGTCGGTCACCACCAGCACACGAGCCCCACCCACCAGCCGGGCGAGCAGATCGGGGGTACGTGTGGCCTCGTTGTGCTCGTGATAGCTCACAACCGACCCCGATGACTTGACCTCCAGCATGCGACAGAGGCGGCCAAAACGTCTGGTGTCTTCGGCTGCGACCACATCGGCGCCGGAGATCTCCTGACGAAGTCGCGGCGCTGCGTCCCGTGGGTCCCCGATCGGGGTGGCGGCAAGGACGAGGACGCCGGCTACTGAGTTGGTCACGGCATCGATCCTCTCAGTTCGAGGTCACCGCCGAGGCCATAGCCTTACAGGTGCCTGAGCTTGGTACTCGGTGATTCGCGCCCCGGCGGCCCGGCTGCATACGCTGTCAGCCATGACCCCCACCGAGCAGCTTCGCTCAAGGCTGCTCGGATATCGGCCCACCGACGTCTTGTGGGGCTGGCTTGGACCGCTGATCGTCGCGGCCGTCGGCGGCTTCCTGCGGTTCTGGCACCTTGATCAACCCCACGAGTTGGTCTTCGACGAGACGTACTACGTCAAGCAGGGCGTCTCCATGATCCAGTATGGCTACGAGCGAAGAGTCGCCTCGAGCATCAAGAGCCCGGACGCGCTGTTCACCAGGGGCACACCAAACGTTTTCGGCACCGGGGGCGACCTCGTGGTCCATCCCCCGGTCGGAAAGTGGATCATCGGGCTCGGTGAGCACCTGTTCGGGTACACCAGCTCGTTCGGATGGCGGTTCTCGGTCGCCGTGCTCGGCACCCTCTCGATCCTGATGATCGGTCGTGCGGCTCGGCGCATGTTCGGGTCAACGCTGCTCGGCACGATCGCCGCCATCTTGCTGGCCTTTGACGGCCAGCACTTCGTCCACTCGCGCACCGGCTTGCTAGACCTCATCGTGATGTTCTGGGCGTTCGCCGCATTCTGCGCTCTGCTCATCGACCGCGACCACTCCCGGGAGGTTCTGGCGCGCAAGGTGGGCGCGTTGCAGGCTGCTGACAGCGGGGAGTCCGTCGCCGGCAACGGGCGCCGCAGACGTGACCCGATGAAGTACGGTCCGTGGCTCGGCTGGCGACCCTGGCTCTGGGTGGCCGGAATCTGCGTCGGGCTCTCGACCGGCACCAAATGGTCTGGCGTGTTCTTCCTGGCCGCCTTCGGTCTCATGACCGTCTTCTGGGACATGGGCGCCCGCCGCGCAGCAGGCGTGCGCCGGTGGTGGTGGGGCGCCATCGTGTTGGACGGCATCTTCGCCGCTGTGGTGATGGTGATCCTCACCGTCTCGGTCTACATCTCGTCCTGGAGCGGCTGGTTCCTGTCCAAAGATGCCTACGACCGGCAGTGGGCGGCGACCCACAAAGCAACCACACTCACGTGGGTGCCAGACTCCCTGCGGTCCTGGTGGCACTATCACCAGGAGATCTACACCTTCCACCTGAATGTGACCTCGGATCATCCCTACAAGACCAACCCTTGGTCGTGGATGATCCAGGGCAGGCCAACCTCCTTCTTCTACGAGGGGCCGAAGAAGGGACAGGATGGCTGTGTGGTCGCCCAGTGTTCGAAGGCGATCACCTCGATCGGCACCCCCACGCTGTGGTGGGGCGCGACGATCGCGATCTTCATCCTGCTGTTCATGTGGGCCCTGCACCGCGACTGGCGCGCTGGCGCGATCCTGGCAGGTCTTGCGGGCGGGTACCTGCCGTGGTTCAACTACACCCACCGCACCATCTTCAGCTTCTACGAGGTCGCGTTCGTGCCGTACGTCGTGCTCGCCGTTGTCTATGTCCTCGGGTTGGGGATCGGCGGGCCCCATGCCTCAGCGCGTCACCGTCGTCTTGGGCTCCTGGCCGCGGGTATCTTCGTGGTCGCCAGCGTCGCCTGCTTCGCCTTCTTCTATCCGATCTACACCGCTCAGGTCATTCCCTACTCGCAGTGGCAGATGCGGATGTGGCTACCCAGCTGGATCTAGCCGGACACAGGGGCAGGTGCGGGGACGAGAAGGTCGTCCAACAGCCCTGGCAACGCGTGGTCTGCCACCGACAGCGCGATCGGCATCCGCACATCCCTGACGGCATACCGCTGTCTGCCTGCCGCCGTGGTTGCCGTCAGGGTCGCGAGTCCGGCACGCCGCTGGAAGAACGTCTGCCGCAGGTTCCAGCCGATAATGCCGTCGCACTCCAGCACGTCGCGACGCCGATAAAGCGAACCCGACCGGGTGACAAGAAAGCTCCCGGCCACTGCGTGCCCCAGGGATCGGTAGCGATCCGCCGCAAGCGTGACTGCGACAGGCACGCTCAGCGCGGCCACCAGGGCGAACCATGGCGGAGCGCCCCGCCACAGAGCAACGCCGGCTGCCGCGATCAGGACCAGCGGCGCTGGCATCGCACGCATGAATCGCCGTCGCCGAGCGATGGGGCCATGAGCGGTGAGCACCACCTGCACGGGGGTGGGATCACCCAAGATCGCAGCGGCCACCGTGCGGGCGACCGCGCGCGGTGCGGGCGGCAACAGCATCGAGCTGCCGCCGTCGGCGCCACGCCTGGCCTTCAGACCCGTCGTGATACCGCTCAGCCGAGCGGCGCGAACCGCCCGTAGCGGCAGGGGCTCTGCGAGCTCAAGGCCTCTGAGCCGTCGTTCCTCGATGCTGGTGGCTCTGGTCGTCAGGAGCCCACGGGTAATGTGCAGGCTGCCTCCTGGGTGCCGGGTCAGGCGAAAGCCCCAGTAGGACAGGACATAGCCGCCGGCCGACAGCACCGTGACGAACACGGCGAGCCCGGCGAGCCCTTGCAGGACGTCCAGCCAGAGCGGGGTGTGGCGCGCATAGGCGAGACCAACCCTGATCGGTCCCACATCCGTGATGGATACCCCGACCTGGTTGACGAGCCGTGAGCCGACACCGGCTATCGCCACGGCACCCAGAACCCCCGACATCGTGAACGGCGCGAACCGGACCCACCTGGGGTCCATCCGCGCCAGCTCGATGTCGTCCCTCCTGGGCCCGGCTGCCCCAACGACCGGTTCGGCCCGAGGTGGGGCAGCAGCTGATGTCTGCGGAGAACTCACAGCGGCCCCCAGGTCCGATGACGGCGCCGCCCTGTGGTGGAGCAGTTCGGCCCGCAACCCCGCGGCCTCCGCAACGCGCAGAGAGTCCAGTAACAGCCCGTGGCCACCCTGATGGCTGCCGGTGCCGATCTCGACCTTTGCGAGCCCCAGCACCCTGTGCAGAGGCGAAGCGGTCACGTGAACGGTGCGGACCCGATCGGCTGGGGTTGAGATGGTTTTGCGCCGAAGCAGACCGGTTCGCAGCTGAACCTGCTCGTCAGTGATCCGATATCGCGTGGTCAACCAGCGCAGGACGCTCACCACGATGACCAGCACGACGCCTAGGGGAGCCAGCCACCGCATCTGCCCGTCGCCCAGCGCGCGGCCTGCCACGACGAGGCCGATGAGGGCAGGAATGGCCTGGCCCACCTCTCGGACCGGGTGGACGAGCAACATCCGGGCGCTCAGCCGCCGCCAGGAGGTGCTCTGTCCCCGGCCGGGCTCGTTCACGTCGCGTCGCCCTCGCTACGTCCGGTCGCCTCGGTGAGCTCTGCGACGACGCCCTCGGCGATGGCGGTGTCAAGCCCATGGATTCGCAGCGGACCCGCCGCAGAAGCTGTGGTCACGGTGACGTTGGCAAGCCTGAACAGCTGCTCCAGCGGACCGCGCTCTGTATCAACAGTCTGAACCCGCGACAAGGGAGCGATCCGGCGCTCCTGAACCAGCCAGCCGGACTGGGTGTAGACGGCAGTGGAGGTCACCTCCCAGCGATGCACGCGATATCGCCAACGCGGCATGACGATGAGGTGGGCTCCCCCGAGCAGGACCGTCACGACAGGAACAAGGACACGCAGACCCGTGCGGTCCCCTGAGCTCGACAACCAGAAGAACTCCGCGACCAGCACCAGGATCCACAGCGGAACCGCCCGCACGGTCCAGTAGGCGACCGCACGGGGGCTGACGAGGTGAACCGGGTCGCGCAACTGCATGAGTCCAACCCTGCCACGCAGCCACCGGAACCATGACGGCCACATGGAAGTCCCGGCCACCGCCGCGCGTTGCAGAGGGTGAACGGATACAGCAGAGAAGGAGGAGACATGGCAGCGGCAACCGGTTGGAACGCGAACACGATTGACGAGTTCCGGGCGAACGAAGGCCGCGTGGGTGGGCCGTTTGAGGGTGCACCCATAGCGCTGGTACATCACCGGGGGCGAAAGAGTGCCCACGAGTTCGTGTCTCCAATGATGTACCTGGCTGCTACCGATGACCCGGCGACCATCTACGTCTTCGCCTCGAAGGCGGGTGCCCCCACCAATCCCGATTGGTACCACAACCTCAAGGCCGCCGGTCGGGCCGAAGTGGAGGTGGGTACCGAGACTTATCCGGTGAGTGTGAGCGAGCTCACCGGTGAGGAACGTGACCGCGTCTACGACGAGCAGGCTGGCCGGTACCCGGGCTTCGCGCAATACGCCACGAGGACGGCGGGCATCCGCACCATCCCGGTCCTCGCACTGCGGCGCATCTGAGCTGCTGCCGTCTTACCCGGTGGCCAGACACCGCTGGGCCGTCGCTGTCCCCACCGAAGAGGTCCGCGGCGCGCTGGACAGATGCAGTTGCGAACCAGCGCTGCTGAGGACTGGGCACCCTTGATCGACGGTTCGCCTTCATGACCCAAGGGCAGCCACAAGGCCATTCTGAGCGACCTGCCTCTGTTCTTGGTGCCTCCATGAGGTCTAACGTCCAAAAGGAAGGGGCAGTCCGCTCGCTCAATGACAGGGGAGAGGTCATGGCTCGAAACTCTGGACGGTTCTACTTCGATGGCGGAGCCGTTTCCTTCATGGGCACCGGGATCGTCGCTGCTGTCATCACCATCGCCACGTTCGGGATCGGCTTCCCGTTTGCACTCGTGATGCTGGAGCGCTGGCGCGCCAAGCATACGTACATAGACGGCCAGCGGCTCAGGTTCTCTGGAACCGGCCTGGGTCTGTGCGGCCTGTTGATCAAGTCATTTCTGCTGTGTTTCGTGACCCTCGGGATGTACTCCTTCTGGGTGGTTCCACGTATCGAGCAGTGGAGGATCGAGCACACCGGCTTCGACCCCACCTGGCGACCCAACACCCTACGCGGTCGGCTGCGGGGGCCGCTGTCCTGACGATCGCGCGAGCACTTCCTCATGGCGTGAACCCTCACCGTCCAAGCAACAACGCCACCCGCGAACACGCCGGGGGAAGGTGCCGTCCCACGTCGCTGGGGCCGACAACGCCGCAGACCCCTGCCCGCTTCAGGGAAGGAACGCCTCACGTCAGTCAGTGGAGCTGAGGGGACTCGAACCCCTGACCCCCTCGTTGCGAACGAGGTGCGCTACCAGCTGCGCCACAGCCCCATGGTGCGGACGAAACCTTAACACCGTGGCACCCCCAGTCAGAAACGGCCTCGGCTTCATGTGCAGATCACGGACCCCTGTTCGTCGCGGGTAGGGGTCTGGCGCGACGACTAAGCCCCTGTGGCTCTGCGACGCTCCACCAGCTCATCGAGGTCGCAGTCGTAGACCATGCCGTCAAGACTCCAGCTGTCGGTCGCTTCCGGTTCAGTGACCGCTGCCGGCACGACCACCGGATCTGGTGCCTTTGCCTTGAGCGTGTAGGTGGGCGGCGGTACCGCTACAGGCGCCCAGCTTGCCGGATCCACCGGGGCCGGCGACTCGATCGTCTCGGTGATCTCGCCAGCACCAGTCACTTCGGGGTCCGACTCCGCCAGGTCGGGCTCTTCCTCGAAGTAGGTCGGCTGCCTGGCTGTCCAACCCGCAGGGCCGTCGGCCGGTTCGCGTGCCTGCCCAATGGTGCGCCGGGCGACACGCTGGGCCACGGCGACACGACGCAACAAGGCGACGTCAACCATCAGAGTGACCCCAGCGGCAAGGACGCTCCACCAGGGCAGCACCGAGACGACAGCCAGTACTGAGACCACGAGGATGAGTGACAAGGACGCCAACAATGACAGGCCCCGGACGCGTCGCGCCGACACACCGGCGAGGATGCGAAAGACTCGCGTCGGGCGCACAGCGGTGGCGCTGGCTACGACGTCAGGAGCGGTCGGGACATCTGGGTGCACGAAATGGGTACGCTGCACGACATCCTCCTGGCGAGTGTGGTGTGCGGGGCCGATCGCATACGAACGTGGACGTGACACCGAAAGGTCGAAATCCGACAGCGGGGACCGACGCTCCAGGACACGCATGGCATCGGAGAACCGGTCGACCGACCGGGCTGTGGCGAGGTGCTCGCGACGGCGGACCCAGTGCTGGAGCAGGTACGCAGCCCAGATGGCGATAAGCACGAGGAAGATCAGGCTGCTGGGCTGCACAAATCTTAATTTAGAGGCGTCAGCCGCCCAGAGCGCGGACGCGCCACGGTGTGTCGCTGATGTCGCTGGCCCTCGTCCGCTATGTCACCCCCTCCTGGGAGTGGTTCCAGAGCTCCACCATCGATTTGTTGCCCAGGTCCTCGACGGTCAGCGCGAAGGAGCGATGGTCACGCCACAGGCCATCGATGTGCAGGTAGCGTCGACGCAGGCCCTCCTCTTGAAAGCCGAGCTTCTCCACGACCCGCAGGCTGGCAGTGTTCTCGGGCCGGATATTGACCTCCACCCGATGAAGCCCCAGCACCAAGAACGCGTGATCACAGGCTGCTGCGAGCGCAAAAGGCACGATCCCTTGCCCTGCAAAGGATTCGGCGACCCAGTAGCCCGCGCTCGCCGATCGCAGGGAACCCCACGCGATGCCGAACAGATGCATCTGACCGACGACTCGCCCTTCGGTCTCGATCACAAACGGCTGGAGGCGCCCCTCGGAGGCCTCCCGATCGAAGTGCCGAACAAGTTGACGGAACGGCATGCCGGTAGCCGTCGGCTCGGGGGACGTGGCTTCCCAGGGCCGAAGCCACTCGCTGTTCTCGGCCCTCAGTGTCTCCCACTGGCGCCGGTCCCTACCGCGCATGGGCCGCAAGACTACCGGTGCACCGCCGACCCGGCGGGCCGTAAGCGTCACTGGCCAGAGTCCGTCCTTCAATGGTCGCCCCCTTGAATCTGCTGAAGAGCATGTGCGACAACGGGTTCGAGAACCGCCAGACCGTTGCTCACGCCACCCGTCGACCCCGGCAGGTTGACGATCAAGGTCCGCCCCGCCACGCCACTGATGCCGCGCGACAAGATGGCCGACGAAACCCCAGCATCCAGGCCGGCCGTCCGAATTGCCTCAGCGATACCGGGAACCAGTCGGTCAACCACCGCCTGGGTGGCCTCGGGAGTGCCATCGCTGGGAGTCAGGCCGGTGCCGCCCGTGGTCACAACCAACACTGCATCACCGGCGATGGCGGCCCGCAGGGCAGCCTCGACATCGGGGCCGTCGGCGACCACGACCGCATCGCCGACCACACAGCCCCACCGACGGAGCGCCTCCACGATGATCGGCCCCGAACGATCGGGATAGACCCCGCCCGCTGCGCGGGTGGAGCAGGTGATGACCACTGCCGAGCCCAAGTCGCTCATGACTCCACCCAGTCTCCCGATCTGCCACCCGATTTCGCGGTGACGCGCACATCAGTGATCCGGGCGTGCCTGTCCACCGCCTTGACCATGTCGATCANTGTCAACGCACCCACCGTCACCGCCGTCAGTGCCTCCATCTCCACGCCGGTCCGCTCAGCCGTGCGGACGGTCGCACTCAGGTCCACCCCATCCTCAACCACCATCAGGTCCACCTCAACGCCATGCACACCGATCGCATGAGCCAGGGGGATCAGGTCGGGTGTGCGTTTGGCCGCCTGGATCCCGGCTATGCGGGCCACGGATAGGGCGTCGCCCTTGGGTAGGACACCGGCGCGCAGGGCATCGACGGCCGGAGCCGACAACAAGACCCTGCCCACCGCTGTGGCCGAGCGCACTGTCACCTCTTTGGCCGAGACATCGACCATGTGCGCCGAGCCGTCGGCCCGGAGGTGGTTCAGTGCCGGCTCGTTCATGGTGCCTCCAAGACTGGTCCCAGCGGGTGGCAGCTCACCTGATCGCCAGCCCGCACCAACGTGACCTCAGCCGGTATGACGGCCAGCGCGTTCGCCGCAGCCAAGGAGCCCAGAGCGTGCGAGCCCTGCAAGCCGACAAGAGCGGCAGTGTGCCTGCAGCCGTCACGTGAGTGCGCGTGAGACAGCACGACGCGGGCGAACTGCACCTTGCCGGCCGGCACGGCCCAGTCGTGAGCCGCAACTGCCGTGACCATCTCTGTCTCCTGCTGCGCACGACCGGCCATCAGCCGCAGCGCCGGCGCGACGAACACCTCGAACGAAACCATGGCGCTGACAGGGTTGCCCGGAAGGGTGAACACCGGGATCTGGTTCTCACCGAGGACCCCGAAGCCCTGTGGCATGCCGGGCTGCATAGCGACCTTGTCGAAACGCATCGTGGCGACGCTGGAAAGCACCTCCTTGACGGTGTCAAAGGCGCCCATGGAGACTCCCCCAGTGGTAATCACGGCGTCAGCGCCCGGAAGTTGGCTCTGGATGACGGACAGGAATCTCTGCGCGTCATCGGGAACGCACCCTACCCGCAGGGGCGTGCAGTCCAGTGCGCGAACAGCTGCCGTCAGCATGAGGCCGTTGCTGTCGACGACCTCGCCGAAGCCGGGGCGGGTTCCGGGCTCGATGAGTTCGTCGCCGGTGGAGATGACCGCCACCCTTGGTTTGGGGGTCACCCTCACCTGGCCGGTGCCCACCGCCGCGAGTAGGGCGATCTGGGCGGGCCCCAGGCGCGTGCCATCACCCATCACGCACTCACCGACGGCGATGTCCTCGCCCGCGTGGCGCACATGCTGGCCGGCGTCCACCGGCGCCGATACTCTCACCTCAAGCAGACCACCATCGGTGACTTCGACGGGAACGACCGCGTCGGCGCCGTCCGGCATCGGGGCGCCGGTCATGATGCGCACACTGTCTCCCGGAGCCAAACTCAGCATTTCGGTGTTCCCTGCCGCGATGTCGCGGACCACGGGAAGGGTGACCGGTGCTGCAGGGCTGGCAGTGACCAGATCTGCGCCTCGAACGGCATACCCGTCCATGGCCGAGTTCCGAAAGCCCGGCAGGGGGACCTCGCTGGTCACGTTCTGGGCCAGGACACACCCCTGCGCTTCGAGCAGGTCGAGACAGACCGGCGGCAGCCGCTGCACGGAGTCGACGATACGGCAGAGGTGCTCCTGGACGGTGATCACCGAGCCGAAAGATCCCGTGCGGCAAGGTCCTGCTCTGCTACGAAATCGGTAAGCCACGAAGCGAAGTCAGAGCCGAGCTCCCGATGGTTGACGGCCAGGCGCACCACGGCCTTCAGATAGTCCAGCCGGTCGCCGGTGTCGTAGCGACGGCCACGGAAAATCACACCGTGAACGCCTCCTCCCGGCGCCGATGACGAGGCGCACTGCTGCAAGGCGTCGGTCAGCTGGATCTCGTTGCCGCGACCGGGCGGGGTCTTAGCCAATATCTCGAAGATCGACGGGTCCAGGATGTAGCGCCCGATGACCGCCAGGTTACTGGGGGC
>JGI24140J50213_10001267_pt1 | contig 11181 bp, 10 predicted proteins | sample BarGraIncu00222A_FD_50213 | JGI IMG/M metagenome (IMG submission 50213)
CATTTTGCGGAGCCATTCGACGACAGTCTTTGCCAGCGTGCCCGAATGACGTCGTCGGCACCCAAGAGCCATGTGGGATTACGGATACATACGCTCCCGGCGTGCCCGCCGAATAGTTGGCCGGTCGCCCGTTCCGTCGTGCTCCTCCAGGAAGCGGCTTCGCTCCGCTTCGTCAGCGAAGAGCAGGATCGTCCAGGCGTGGGTGGCGCCGCTGCGTCGCAGTGTCTCGTAACGGTGATTCCCATCCTCCAGGAAGTACTTGCCGTCGCGGTGCGACACCAGCAGCGGTGGAGGGTGCCATCCATGCTCGATGCTGTGCTCCATCGCCTCGACGTCGGACTCCCAGTTCTGCTCGGCCACGGGGACGACCACGTCGTCACCTTCGGGACCGGCCATCGGTGTGATCCGGTCGAGCTCGAAACGAATCGGTCCAAGGTAGGTCGCGCCGCTGAAGGCAAGGGCGGCAGCCAGCGGGGCGTTGTCGCTGCCCGGGCTGGCGAGGAAATCGACCACCCACCCGGTTAGCCGGCCCTCGTCCGCGGCGCGCTGGGCCGAGGCAAGTGAGAACTCCTCGTCGCTGGTCACGCTGATGGCCGCCCAACCGAGGCCGCCGCGATCAACTCTGCGAGCGCGGCTAAGGATGGGACCCGTTCGTAGCTAGCGTCGAGGTGGAGGCCTAGCGGATCCATGAGGAATGGCCGGATCCCGGCCCGCCGGGCGCCGACGACGTCGATGGCGGGCATGTCGCCGACGTACCAGACCTGGTCCACGTCGAGGCCGAGGAGGTCGACGGCAGCCTCGAAGATTCGAGGATCGGGCTTCATGACGCCGACGGCGCCGGAGTCGACGACGCACTCGATGTCCACGCCGATGCCGGGACCCACCTGGCAGAGCTCAAGTTGGGCGAGCCGCCAGGCCATCATGCCGTCGGCATTCGAGACGATACCGAGCCGGACCCCGGCGTCGGCCAAGGCCTGCAGGCCTTCCCGGCTGCCGGGCACGGGTTCGACCCAAAGCGCCGCATCGGCGAACTCACTGTCGATGTGGCGATGGGCCTCGTCACGCCGATCCTGCGGTACGCCACACTCGGCGACGTAGGTCTGGAGGTAGTCGAGCCACGCCTCGGCCCAGTTCGCCTCGACGTCGAGGTGGGTCCCGAACCTTACTGCGGCCCGGTAGTGCGCATCGGCCAGCACCTCTCGGCCGACAGAGCATTCGGCCCGAGTGAAGGCCCCCAGGATCCGCTCGGGGTCCGGGAGGACAAAGACGCCGCCGGCGTCGAGAAGTACGGCCGCGGGAGGGTCGCTAGTAGAAGCCATACCCAGAACGTACCTAGACGCGGCCTCGCNCACGAGCGCGGCGACGCCCGTTCAGGCCTCCATCGATGGCGACAGTCCGTGGGATCGGGCAAGAATCCTGAGCCGGGGATTGGGTAATTGGGGTCGGGAGGCCATCTCCCTCGCTATCCATCCTGATTCCAATTGCCCTGGTCAGGGCACGTTTCCTGGAGAGCCCAGTTCAGTGCACCTGGATGACATGCTCGATCACCACACGGTCGGGCCACCTGGCGACGGAGTAGAGCGATCTCGTGGCGGAGCATGACCAGCTCGATGGCCAGATCACTGCTGGCGCGCTGGCTGAGGCGCACCAACTGGAGGTGAAGGGCGCCAAAACCCCAGTTGGGCCTCTGAACTGGTTGTAGGGCACCCAAACCCCAATTGGGCCTCTGGACTGGCACTTCTCGTCGGTCCTCGGCCATCATCCGGCGTGGCTTTCTCACTCCTGTACATCGGTTTGTACCGGATCTTCGGCCTCGTAGCGTCGTGCCGACGAACCGCACCGGACGAGGACATCGAGATGATGGTGCTCCGGCACCAGGTGCGGATCCTGGAACATCAGCTCCACACTCGTGTCCGGTACTGGCCAGCCGACCGGGCGCTGCTCGCTGCACTCAGCCGCTTGCTCCCTCGGTCCCGGTGGCGGTCCTTCCTGGTCACCCCTGACACGCTGCTCCGATGGCACCGGGAAGCGGCCAAGCACAAGTGGCAGCGATGGAGAAGGCAGCGCGGCCCTGGGCGACCGCCGATGAGCGACGATGGGGTCGGGCTCATCGTTCGCCTCGGATGGGAGAACCGCAGCTGGGGGTGCGTTCGCATCGAGGGCGAGCTCCGAAAGCTCGGGATCCGCGTCTCGGCCAGCGCTTTCCGACGGATCCTGCGCCGATGCGGGCTCGGACCCGCACAACGGGGTGGGCCCACCTGGACCGAGTTCCTCCGTGCCCAGGCCCAGAGCGTGCTGGCCACGGACTTCTTCACCGTGGACACCGCGTCTCTCAAGCAGCTCTACGTCCTCTTCGTCATCGAACTGTCGACTCGGCAGGTGCACATCTTCGGTGCCACTGACCATCCGACCGGTGCCTTCGTCACCCAGGTAGCTCGAAACTTCGTCGGGGACTTGGCTGACCGTGGTCGATCCTTCAAGTTCCTGATCCGGGACCGGGACGCGAAGTTCACGGCGAGCTTCGATGAGGTGTTTCGGTCCGACGGTGTCCGGGTGATCAGGACGCCGATCCGGTCACCTCGGGCCAATGCCTATGCGGAGCGCTGGGTGAGAACCGTGCGCAATGAATGTCTCGACCACATGCTCATCCTCGGACGCGGGCATCTGGAGCGAGTGCTTCGGGAGTACGTCACCCACTACAACCGGCAGCGTCCACATCGTGGTGTCGATCTCGGTGTGCCCGTGCCCGACAGCGGAATGACCAGCATGTCCCCGTCGCTCGACGTCCATCGTCACGACGTGCTCGGTGGCCTCATCGACGAGTACTACCCGGTGGCCGCGTAGCCGACCGGGCGTCACGCGAACGGCGGGAGCCCTCCCGTTGGCGGACTGCAGTTGGGTGCAACGGGTGCGGAGTTCGGTGTACGGAGACGTTCTGCGCACAGCTGGAGCCAATGATCACTCGCTGCCGGCAAGAGCCAGTTGAGGAGACGCCGTCAGCACGCGATCGCAACGTCGCGGCCACGGTGACGGGTCCCCGGCCGGGATCGAGCGATGTGATCGAGATATTCGCGTCCTTCACCTGAGCCAGGGCACTCGGATGACATTGTCGGCACCCACACGCCCTACTTGACGTCGAAGGGTCTCTACTTCGTGGCGCAGAACGAGTTGTTCGATCTCCTTCGACCTTTCGGAGCGAAACGGCAGAACGAACAGGTCGAGAAGGTGGCGTACAGCGAGATGGATGAATGCCCACAGCTGGCCACCTACCCGGTGCCGATGCATCGGGCCGACGGTAGCCATGACGATCGATGCTTTGCAGAGTCCCTGGTGGAGGGGGTGATCGCGTATTCGGATACTACGGGCTGAGGCCAACAGAATGGAACAGCCCCGGCAATCGAATCCTACGCGCATCTGCGAGCTGCCGGTCGGCTGACCGGAAGTAAACGTCATCGGAATCGAAGATGTGGCTGCCGATGCGCTCGTACACAGTCGGGTCAGAACTTGCCCAGCGCAGCTCCGATAACGAACAGGATTCCGAAGCTGCCTACGACGACCGCGACTGTCCAGCCAGCGACGGCTAGTGGCCCCGATATGGGCTGGGCGCCCATGACCTGGTCATCGCGGGCGAGCAGGACCAGGATCACCAGGCCGATGGGAGTGCCGAATCCCCCGATCACACTGGCTGCAACAAGCATGACAATGACCGAGACCTTGGCCAGGGTCACGGCGAAGGCCAGTCCTATCGACGCCGCCAGCACGCCGTAGAAGCCCCGGGCGTGGCTCACCGGCTCGGACAGCCCGCGGCGCCAGTCGAACTGTGCACCGACCACATAGGCGGTCGTGGCCATGAGGACCGGGAGGGCGACCACGGCGGAGACGATGAGCCCGACCGCGAAGACATCCGCCGCCCCCGAGCCGGCGAGCGGGCGTAGCGCCTGGGCTGCTTCCTGTGCCGACGTAACCGTCTGGTGACGCTGGCCGAGCGTCGCTGCCGAGGCGACGAGCATGAACCAAAGGATCACGGCGGTGAATACGGCACCAACGACGGCACCGATCCTGGCTCGCGCCAGCACCACGGTGTCACCGGACTCGTCGGGCACCTCCTCTACTCCCCGCTCGACGGTCTCCCACACGTAGACGTAGCTGGTGAGTGTGGTGCCGATCAGGGCGAGGCCACCGGCGATCACGTGGCGATGCAGTGACAGCGTGGGTACCAGGCTGGAGCGGAGGACAAGCGGCCAGTTCGGATGGGAGAGGAAGGCGACCGCCCCGAACGCCAGAAAGCCGAGCATCAGGTACCGCATCACACCCACGACTTCGTCGTACTTGCCGACGAGCAGCAGACCGACAAGAGCCAGCCCTAGCGGGAGTACCAGCCAGCGGGATTCGACGCCGGCCAGGATCCCGATCCCGGCAGCCCCGGCTTGCAGATCGGCCGCAATGGTGACCACGTTGACGACGACGACCGACACCAGGAGGACCGCGGCGACCCCCCGGCCATAGCGGATTCGGGTCAGCGTCTGGAGGTCATTGCGCGCCACCGAGCCGACATGGGCGGCGATGGTTTGAACGACGCCGAGGAGTGGAGCGACGAGGACTGTCACCCAGGCCAATTGATAGCCGGTTTGCGCTCCGACAGCGACAGCCGTGCCCACGTTCGTCGGGTCGTTGTCGGACGCCCCCGAAACCAGCTCGGGACCGATGCTCCGTATAAATCCCGGGACGCGGCGTCGCCACGGTTTGCGTCTCCACGCCTTCACGTTCGACATGCTTGCAGAACGATCGGCCAGGCTTGAGGCCCGTCCATCAAAAGCGCGGATGTGGGTGGCTCGTATGGCTATTCGACGTTGTGGTGCGAGCCGACTTCAGACAGCCAAGGGGAGGTTGGCGGCCATGACGTGGCACCGAGTCGAGAGTGAGCAACCAACGCCATTTGGGCGCGCCTTTGCAGGAGGGCGGAACGGTCGGTCGCGCGTGCGCTCGCGGCCCCAGTATGCGAAGATGACGTTTCAGATCGGTAGTGGATGGGCGACCAGAATTGAGCGCCGATCCCGAGTGGTACCTACTCGCCTCGGGTGGGTGGTCACCAGGGCCTGACCGATCACCGTGAGCTGGACGGGACCGCGTCAGGCCCGCCCGGCCCGGAGGAGGATGGATATGGTCGCACTGAAGGTTGCGATGGACACCGAGCGTGGCGGCCACAGAGTAGTGCTGACGGTGGATGAGACGGCCATCGAGGCGCCGCCGGTCGAGCACCTGGTCTACTACGCCGGTCTCGGCGTGCTGGCCGCGATCGAGATCATCGAGTGGCCGTTGGCCCTGCTTCTCATGGCCGGTCATGCCCTCATGGACGCGACCAACCGACCGGCTTTGCATGAGTTCGGAGAGGTACTGGAAGAGGCCTGACCGCCTCGGTCCGGTGAGGATCACGGCCGAACCAACCGAGCGGGCCGGAAGTCCTACACGAGAACAACAACCCAGATCACATGGAGGAGACATGCCGACGCCGACCACGGACGCTGAGGAAGCGAAGAAGCCACCGGCCAGACGAACGCGCTCTGCCTCGACGGCGAGCAGCAACGGGCACGGCGCCTACGTCATGCCCATCGTGCACATCACCGTTCCCGAGGCTGCAGTCAACGTCGGGTTCTGGGCCGCACTGGGAGGCGCCGCGGTACTCGGAGCAATCGAGCTCCCTCTGGCCGCGCTCATCGGAGCGGGCGTACTCGTCGCGCGGCACCACAGCTCAGATTGATTGTCCCAGATGTCCCGCGCTGAGACGTGCATGCAATACGCAATTCCGAACAAACCTCCTTGGCGCAGCACGATGCCGGGTTTGTCCGGTGACAACGACCGAGGCGCGTGAAGCGCAACGACACGAACAGTTCATCATCTTTTCGCCCATTCGACGCGCGTCGATAGCGATCCGTTCATCTCCCTTCCCTATCCTTCGTCGAAGAAGTACGTCGACAAGTTGGGAGATTCAATGGAGGTCATCCTCGAACGGTTGTTCCTCGAACTGGCGGTCTTCGCGGCTCAGTTTGCGATCCTGCGAATCGTCAACTGGCTCAGAGAGCGATCGCCGTCACCAGTCGGTCACGTCACTCAGGCGGTGGCCGCCTGATCCCAGCCGGACCCCGCTGACGCCGTCCGCATCGGAGTGCCTGGCCCCTGCTTCGCCACTCCGATCGGCCCCTCGAGACTCGCGGCAAAGTGGGCCGACTCTGTGTCGGAACCTGGAGCGGGCGTGCTGAGTCCCCGCCAGGCGATCTCGGGCGCACTACGTGCCCCAGGGGCGGTCGGCAGAATAGCCGGCGACGCGCTCGAGCGGCTGAACCCCGGACGTCGGCATCGACGGGTGTGGGTGAGCGAGGGTCGGGCCCACATCGAGGTCCGGGCAGTGGACCGTCCAGGTCACGACCGATTAGTCAAGGACCTCGAGGCGGCGTTGGACGCGGTCGAAGGAGTGGACTGGGCCCAGGTGAACGCCGTGCTCGGTCGGGTGGTCGTGGTCTTCGGCCCTGACGCACCGTCCCTCGACGACCTTGTGGAGGAGATCGAAGGAATCGAAGAGGCCCACGAGGTGGGTGACGAGCGCTTCCCCCACGACCGGCCCGAGCATCCCAGTGACCTCGAGCCTCTCCGACGCGACGCCATCGCGCTTGGTGCCGACGTCGTGGGACTGGGGGCGAGCGTCTTCGGTCAGGTGCTACGGGCCACCCCATTCCCCATCGAACTGGCCTCGCTGGTGTCGCTGGTCGACACAGAGCCCCACCTACGTGGTTTCTTGGAGCAGCATCTTGGCGCGCCGGCCACCGATCTCGGCCTGGGCCTGTCGAATGCCCTTGTCCAGGCGCTGGCCCAAGGCCCGCTCGGGTTGGTCGTCGACATCGGGCAGCGGGCCAATCTCGTACGCGAGTCGCAGGAGCGTCGACGAGGCTGGGAACGGCGCGAGCTCGAACTGCATACGCAAGCCATGGATAAACCACCCCGAGCATTGGCGGCCGTGGAGCGGCCTGTCCCGTTGCCCGGAGGCCCACTCGAGCACTACGCCAGCCGCGCCGCCGTCGCGTCGCTGGGCTTATCCGGTGTTGCCCTTGCACTCACCGGCAGCCCCCGACGGGCGGCCAGCTTCGTGGTGGCCGGCCTGCCCAAGGCCGGGCGGATGGGACGCGAGGCCTTCGCCGCCTCGTTCGGCCGCCAGTTGGCCCGGAGGGACGTGCTCATCCTCGACCGCACCATCTTGCGCCGCCTCGATCGGATCGACCTGGTCCTACTCGACGCCGAAGTTGTCATCCGACGCTCGGTGCTCGGCTCGGTCGAGGCGATCGGATCCACGACCGAGGACTTGCGTGCCGTGGCGTCTGACCTCTTCGACGAGGCGTCACCCGGACGGGTACGCCGTCGGGGCGCATGGGCATTCGGGCGGCTCGAGGGCCTGAAGGCAGCGGGGGCCCAGCTTCCCCAGAGCGCTGCCGCGAGGGCTCGCTTTCTCGGTCGGGATGGCGTAGTGGTGCTGGCCCTCGAGCACCAGGGCGTCATCGTCGGCCTGGCCACCGTCGACAAAGAGCTCGACCCGCTGGCCGAGGCGCTCGTCGGGGCGGCCAGGCGCGGTGGCCTCGACGTTGCCGTGGCCGGCGGGGGAGCACGACTGGCCGAGCAGCTGGGCAGCGGGCGCTCGCTGCCAGGCGGTCGCCGGATGGCCAGTACCGTACGGGCTCTTCAGCTCGAGGGGCACGCGGTGCTGCTCGTGTCGGGGATCGCCGAAGGCCTTCGGGCTGCTGACTGCGGCGTCGGGATCACTTGCCAGGCTGTGCCATGGGGGGCAGACCTCCTGACCAATAACGGGATGGCCGACGCCCACTTCGTTGTCGAGGCGGTATCGGTCGCCCGAGCCGTATCCACCCGCAGTGCCATCCTGGCCCTGGCCGGCTCCGGGATCGGCGGGGTGTGGTCGCTGGTCGGACCGGCCGGAAGTGCCGGGCGCCGGGCCGCCCTCCCGGTCAATGTGGTGGCATTGGCGGCCCAGGCCCAGGCCATGGCCTCGGCCGAGGTGCTCCGCCGCCGTCCGGCCCCGGTCCCCCGATCGCACACCCCGTGGCATGCGATGGACGGTCCGGCGGTAATGGCCGAGCTCGAGACCACGCCGGGCGGGCTGAGCCCCCAACAAGCCGCCGCCCGTCGGGTGGACTATCGGTCCGCTCCACCATCAGCCCTACGACTGCCAATGGCAATTGCCGCCGAGCTGGCCAACCCGCTCACCCCACTGCTCGCGGTTGGTGCCGGCCTTGCGGCTGCCGTTGGGTCCATCACCGACGCCGGGCTGGTGGCCGGGGTGATGGGGGCCAATGCGGTGATCGGGGGCGTGCAACGAGTCCGGGCCGAGGTGTCGATCGAGCGCTTGGCAGAGGTTTCGGACGCCCAGGTTGTGGTCCGCCGTGCTGGTGAGCCGATGCCGGTCGGGCGCCAGGAGCTGGTGCGCGGCGATCTGGTCGAGTTGGCGGCGGGCGAGGTGGTGCCGGCCGACTGTCGAATCCTCGAAGCCGAGGCCTGCGAGGTCGACGAGTCGGTGGTGACTGGCGAGTCGCTCCCTGTGGTCAAGCAGGTGGCCGCGGTGCCCGGGGCCGCCGTGGCCGACCGGTACTGCATGCTCTACGAGGGGACGACCGTGTCGAACGGTTGGGCCGTGGCCGTCGTGGTGGCCGTCGGGTCCGAGACGGAGGTGGGCCGGAGTCTGGCCGACGCCCCCGAACCACCACCAAGCGGTGTCGAGGCCCGGCTCAGCACCCTCACCGCGGTGACCCTGCCGGCCACGGTGGCCAGCGGGTTGGCCGTGGCGGGCATAAGCCTCCTCCGGGGCCACAACCCCCGGCGAGCCATTTCGTCGGGGGTAAGCCTGATGGTGGCTGCCGTCCCCGAGGGCCTGCCGCTTGTGGCCTCCGTGGCCCAGATGGCCGCAGCCCGGCGGCTCTCCGAACGCGGTGCCCTGGTCCGCAACCCTCGCACCATCGAGGCCCTCGGTCGGGTCGACACGCTGTGCTTCGACAAGACCGGGACGCTCACCCTGGGAGAGATCAGCCTGCAGCGGGTATCCGACGGCGCCACCGACGAGCGCATCGACGAACTGGGTCGGCGGTCCCGGGCAGTGCTGACCGCTGCACTGCGGGCCAGCCCCGACACCAGCAGCGCGGACCTCTTCCTCCTACCCCACGCCACCGACCGGGCTGTCCTGGCGGGGGCACAGACGGCAGAGGTGACGGCAGCCGATGGCTTGGGCGGCTGGGACGTATTGGGCGAGCTGGCCTTCGACCCGCAGCGGGGCTTCCACGCCGTCATCGGGACCAGCCCGGCCGGGGCTCGGGTCTCGGTCAAGGGCGCTCCTGAGGTGATCCTCCCGCGCTGCACCTCCTGGGTTGGTCCGGAGGGTCCGGTGCTCCTTGACGCGCCGATCCGACGCAGGCTCGAGGCCGAAGTGGAGCGCTTGGCCCGTCGAGGGCTGCGCGTCCTCGCCGTAGCCGAACGGCCTGCCTCGAACCGCTCGGAGGTGGGCGACGAACGAGTCAGCGGCATGGAGCTGCTGGGCTTCCTCGGCTTGGCTGATTCGGTGCGCCCGACAGCGGCCGCCGCCGTGGTCGACCTGCGCGCGGCTGGGATCGACGTGGTCATGATCACCGGGGACCACCCGAGCACAGCGCGAGCCATCGGTGCCGAGCTCGGCATTGTCAACGGGCACCGGGTGGTCACCGGCCCTGAGCTCGACGCCATGTCCGACGCCCAACTCGACGCGGCGCTCGGCGAAGTGTCGGTCTTCGCTCGGGTCACCCCCACGGACAAGGTCCGCATCGTGCGTGCCTATCAACGTCTGGGCCGGGTGGTGGCCATGACTGGCGACGGGGCCAACGATGCGCCGGCCATCCGATTGGCCCACGCGGGTATTGCGTTAGGCGATCGCTGCTCGGCGGCGGCACGCGAGGCGGCCGACCTGGTAGTGGTGGACGACCGCATCGAGACCATCCTTTCGGCCATCGTCGAGGGACGCGCCCTGTGGGCCTCGGTGCGCGACGCGCTGGCCATTTTGGTGGGCGGCAACATGGGCGAGGTGGCGTTCACCGTGATCGCCACCGCGTTGGCAGGCGATTCCCCTCTTGGTGCCCGCCAGTTGCTGTTGGTCAACCTGCTCACCGACATGCTGCCGGCCATGACCATCGCCATGCGGCCGCCCGCCAACCGATCGCCGGAAATGCTGCTGCACGAGGGGCCTGACGCCTCGCTCGGATCGGCGCTTGTGAGCCAGATCGCACTGCGCGGCACGATGACCGCCGGTGGGGCCCTCGGCGCCTGGCTCGTGGCTCGAGGCACCGGCAGTCAGCGCCGGGCCAGCACTGTCTCTCTCGTCGCCCTGATTGGGGCCCAGCTCGGTCAAACGGCGGCCGTCGGTGGTTCGAGCCCGCTGGTACTGGCCTCCACCGTAGCTTCGGCAGCCGGCCTGGCGGCCATCGTCCAGACACCAGTCGTTAGCCAGTTCTTCGGCTGCACGCCCCTCGGCCCCGTCGGTTGGGGCATAAGCATCGGCGCCGCTGCGGCGGCCACCGGGGCCTCGGTCGCCGCCCCTTGGGCTCTTGGCCGTTTGGGCCGTTCCCCGGCCTCGGCGCTCGGCGAGATCTGGGATCTCGAGGCGCTGCGGGCGGGCCTGCCGGGGCGAATCCAGGAGGCGAGTTCTAGCGCCTGAATCCCGAGAGGCCGTCGAAGACATCGGCTCTGCATTGAGGCTTATGACGCCGGTCTAGCCATTGCCAGGTGTAGGGCACCAAGACCAAAATTGGGCCACTGGACTGGCAGTAGGGTGCCAAGATCCCAATTGGGCCTCTGGACTGGCACTTCTCTGTAGCGATCGGCCACGATCCTGCGTGGCCTTCTCGCTCCTCTACATCGGCTTGTGTCGCATCCTGTGGGTGCCGAAAATGTCATCCGGCCAGGTCACGCCACCAGTCGGTATTCGTGGATCAGACCGAAGGCGGCATCGCTGCGGTGTAGCCGCGTAGGGGCGGGATGATCGGCTGCAGGCGGGATGCTCGGCAAGAGCGGGGCCTGTTGACCCAGGGCCCGGTGCGGCCGGTGTCCGTTGTAATGGGCGACGTACTCGGCCAGGACGCGTTCGAGGTGCCGACGACCGAAGAT
>JGI24140J50213_10001268_pt1 | contig 11171 bp, 12 predicted proteins | sample BarGraIncu00222A_FD_50213 | JGI IMG/M metagenome (IMG submission 50213)
CAGCGCCATTGCCCTCGGCATCGCGGCCATCGTCGCGCTCACCGGCATCGCCTGGGGCTTCGAGGCCAGCTGGCAAAAGGCCAACGACGCGCGAGGTACGGATCTGATCGTGACTCGTGTCGCGAGCGAGAACACGATGCCCACCCCATTTGCCGCAGCCGGCCCTCAGCGCGAACTCGAAACCTACGCTCGTGTCGCTCAGGTCGTCGGCCTGCTCAGCGAGATGCTCAGCGTCAGCGCCGACGCGCCGCCGTGTTTTGTGTTCGGGTGGACCTACCGCAGCTACTTGTGGGATCACCTCAGGATGGTGAGCGGACGCGAGCCGGCGAGCGACGAGGCCGCCGAAGTCGTGCTGGGGTCGCTAGCGGCGCAGCTGCTGCGCAAGAAGACCGGCGACACGCTCGAAATCGAAGACCAGTCCTTTCGCGTGGTCGGCGTGTTCGAAGCCGATACCGTCGTCGAAAGCGGAGCCATCGTCATGACACTCGGCGAGATGCAGAAGATCATGGACAAGCCGGGCAAGGTCAACGTCTTGAACCTGAAACTGCAAGCTGGCACCTCGCAGAGTGAAATGCAGGAAATCAGGGACCGCGTGCGGAGATCGATGCCGGGTTTCGCGGCGATCACGTCCGGAGAGCTTGTTCGTCAGAACGCCGTTGTCCGCATCTCCAAGGCGATGAGCAACGCGACCATGCTCATCGCCTGCCTCGTCGGGGCGCTGGTCGTCTTCAATACGATGCTGATGAGCATTAATGAGCGGACCAAGGAGGTCGGAATCCTGCTCGCATTGGGCTGGCAGCGAAGGACGGTCATGGCGCTGGTCTTTGCAGAATCAGTCGCGCTGACCGTGAGCGGCGGCGCGATCGGCGTGTTGCTGGGCGTCGCCATGACCTGGGTCCTCGAGCATGTCGATCTTCTTCGCGGCAAGATCGACGCCGTGTTTTCCCTGCCATTCCTTGCGGGAACGCTGGCGCTTTCGGTCGTCCTCGGCATCGCTGGGGGCGTGTTCCCGGCCTTGAAGGCCGCCCGCATGCGCCCCGCGCAAGCCCTGCGGCACGAATGATGAACGCAGGCCGGGGGTGGGGCCTCGCCTGGACGAGCCTGGCAGCACTGGCTTGCGGAGGCGCTCCCGCTGGAGCACAGGAGCCGGGCGGCGGCTTGGCACATGCCGTACTCGAAGCCCGGTACTCCAAGGGTTTCGAGATCCGCTTCCACGTATCGTCGGTGCAGCCTGATGAGAGCCGCGGCCCGGTCGCCAAGATCGCCGCGATCGGCGAGATGAGCGTCGATGGCGGCCGGCTGCTTACGCGAAGGATCGCCGGTGAACTCGCGACGTCGCATTCACTGGTGGCCCGATCGGACGCGCAGGGTCGCGTCACCGCCGTGCGCTTCTCGGCAGAGCCTGGCGGCCGGGTGGCCGAGACGGATGCGTTCTCGGCCCAGGCCTATTCCGGGCTGTTCCTTTGGGACATGCTGGCGCCGTGGCTGAGGTGGGCCGACCAGAAACTGGCAGGCAAGGATCAGGTCGATGGCCACCCGTGCACGCTGGTCATCTCACGCGCCCAGTCGCGTGATTTCCCGGTTCAGAGCGTAACGAGCTGCATCGATGTCAAGAATCTGCTCGCTCTGAGGACCGTGCTGCGCGATTCGAGTGGAAACGTGATTCGGCGAATCGACATCGAACAGACCATGCGCCAGTCTTCCGGACGCCTGACGCCGAAGAAGATGCATATCACCCGTCCGGATCGGCCCGCGCTCGAGGTTGAAATCTATGCGGGAGATGAGCACTACGATATCGACAAGGACACATTCTCCGCCCTCGATCGCGAGGAGCGCGAATTGCCCTTAGGAGAACGATGAACAAGACATTGGCCATTCAGCCTGTCGACTCCCTTTCGGCAGCGTGGTGCGATGCCGACGTCGTCGTGACCAGCGTGATGGAAGCAATGAGCTTCGTCACGCCAGCCCTGGAACGCTTTCTCGTTCAGGCCGTTGCCCGGCAGTTGCCGGAGCAACCCGAGCTGCGCGAGAGATGCCGGGACTTCATTCGCGAGGAATCGAGACACAGGCGCATGCATGCGCTCCTCAATTCCTCTTTGCTCGACTATCTTTGCGTCCCCCCGCTTGGGTTGGCCCATGCCGAGTCGATCTTGGCATGGGCGAGAACCAGCCTGTCGGCTGCCAGCCAATTGCGCCTCGTCGCAGCCTCCGAACATCTGACAGCGGTGTTGTCGAAGCAATACTTGGCCCGGTCGGTGCGCTGGACCTTCACTTCCCGATCGGCCAAGGCGGTGTTCGATTCGCACGCCCACGACGAATTACGGCACCGCTCCGTTGCATTCGACCTATGCGCCGACGCCGGCTCCGCCGGCAGAGTCTCTCGAGGCCTGGCGCTGGCGAGCGTTGTCCTCGGAGCAGCCCTGTACCTCGTGATCGCATCACCATCGATTCTTCGACGAAAGACCGGCCAGGGCTTTGTCCGTTGTCTTGGCCGCGTGATTCGGCGCGCCGCCGGAANCCTCCCCGAAGCGCGCGGCCTGGCGAGCGAATTGATTCACTTCGCGCGCGAGGGGTATCACCCGCGGTCACTTGTCCAGGGCACCGAATCGGCGTGAGCAGGAGTCGCAAGTACATGAAACTACCGATGCCGTTGAAGAGGTCGTACCTCGCTGCGGGTTTGCTCGGTGCTGCTTTGCTGAGTGTGCTTGTCAGCTGCTCGATGACGACGGTCGTGTCGCCGTTTCCTGCCGCTGCGGCACCGGTGACTGATCGGTCCGCAAGGCTCGAGACGACTTACGATTCGCTGCGCAATGAAGGCGGCAGGGTAATGGTCCTGCAAGCGAAAGAATCGACGATCAGGATCTTTGCGTTTCGTGCGGGACAGGCAGCAAAACTCGGCCACAACCACGTTCTCTCGGCGCCTCGCTTCGAAGGATTCTTCTATCTGCCGGCGGCCGGAACTGCATCGGCTCGCTTCGATCTGGAATTTCGTCTCGATGAACTGAGGATTGACGAACCGGCGATTCGCTCGACGCTCGGGCCGGCCTTCTCTTCGTTGCTGACGGCGGCTGCGATCGAGGGCACGCGCGAGCACATGCTGGGGCCGGACAACCTCGAGGCGGATCGCTTTCCTTTCGTGCGCATTCACTCGATCGGCATCTCCGGAGAGGCGCCGAAGTTCGCGGCATCCGTGGAGGTCGAATTGCACGGGCAAAAGCGCGTGATGGTCATTCCACTCAGCGTCGATGGACTTCCCGATCGTCTCTCGGTCGCCGGTTCGTTCGTCCTGCGGCAAAGCGATTTCGGTGCGAAGCCGTACTCGGTGCTGGGGGGCCTGATAGCCGTGCAGGACGACGTCGTCGTCGAATTCCAGCTCTCGGGCAGCTAGAGAGCGCGGGGAATGCAACCAGGATCGTCGATGGGACGTATGCAGGAATTTGTCTATAGCCAGCGCCGCATAGCGTTGCACTGGTCTGTCGCGCTCTTGATATTTGCGACCTTTCCACTTGGTCTCTACATGCACGATCTTGCGTTGACTCCCACCAAGCTCAGGTTGTTCAGCTATCACAAATGGCTCGGAGTCACGATCTTGCTGCTCTCGCTCATTCGCATCTGGATCCGCGCAACAGACCGGGCGCCGATCGCGCCGCCGGCGGGTCCGCATTGGCAGCACCTGGCCGCAAACGCGGCTCACGCCATGCTTTATGCCTTGATCTTCGTCATTCCGATCAGCGGCTGGCTGATGAGTTCTGCGCAGGGGTTCCAGACGGTCTGGTTCGGGGTCGTGCCGATACCTGACATCGTTCCCAAGAACAAGGATCTCGCGAGTCTTCTCAAGCTGGTCCACAAGGATCTGAACTTTTTCATGCTGAGCGTGGTCGTCGTCCACGTCCTTGGCGCACTGCAGCATCAATTCGTTCTGCGTGACGGCGTCCTCGGTCGAATGATCCCGGCGCTGCGCAAGTGACTTTCGCAAAGGTGGTCAGCCACTCATTGCCCTCCGAAAGGAATGCACAAGCAATCGCGACATGCTTGTCACCCTAGAGGCGGTCCCGGACGACGGTCCCCATCGAGCCACAGAGGTGTTGCAGCACGCGGTCGCCCTCGGCGTGGCCGGCCCGGTCGTTGAAACGCTTGAAGTCGTCGACGTCGATGTAGACGAGGCGGAGCGGCTGCCCCGAGCGGCTGCCCCGAGTGGCAGGCCCGGGGGCCCGGGCGCATTCCTCCCCGATCGGGCGACGGCCGGCGAGGCCGGAAGCGAAGGCCGCGGTGTCGGCATGGAGGTACGGCGATGGCACAGCGGCGCGAGGGCGCGGATCGATCGATAGCGAATGCGCTGCTGCGGCTGTCGTGCATCACGCTCGCGCTGCTCCTGTCCGCCTGCGCCGGCCAAGATCCGGCGGTGCGGCGCGACGTGCCGCATCGGGTGCCGCTCGGCCCGGGCTACGCACCGGCCGAGTCCGAAGCGGTGACCACGATCACGAAGCGCTGGCTGTTGCAGGAAGGAAGCGTCGGCGTCGTCCTTTCCAAGCCGTCGCTGCGCGCCACGCTGCCCCTGGTCGTCTACCTTCCGGGTCTAGGCGAGCCGAGCGAAGCTGGTGAACGCTGGCGTCTCGCCTGGGCGGCGGACGGATACGCGGTCCTGGCCGTCCAACCGCTGGTCGACGATGCGACGGCCTGGTCTTCCGAACTCGCCCGCAGCGGCGAGTTCAAGGCGCTGGCGCGCGAACGATTCGGCGACGCCGCGACGAGCCGTCGGGTCCGTGCCCTCGGGGAGGTCGTGAGCGAAGCCCGTCGACGTGCGCTCGCCGGCGAGGCCGGATGGGACCGGATCGACTGGGACCGCGTCGCCATCGCTGGATTCGATCTCGGCGCCTACACAGCGCTGGCACAGGCCGGCGAGCAGGTGCGCGACGCCGGCGAGACGGCGGTGCGCCTGCGCCTGCGCGCAGTTGTTGCGCTCAGTCCCTACGCGAGCGTTTCGGCGGGGGCCACGGACCCGCGCTACGCCGGAATCGGCGTGCCGGTGCTCTCGGTGACGAGCGATGCCGACGGCGATCCGGCGGGCCTGCTCGAGGGCACGTCTCTCCGCCAGGTTCCGTTCGACCGGATGGCAGGCCCCGACAAGTTCCTGCTGCTGTTGGCCGGGCTGAGCCACGCCAACCTGAGCGGCACCGCCGCCGCCGACCGGCACAGGCAGCAAGCCCCGGTAGGCAAGCGCTCGCCGGGCGCCGANCCCGGGACCGGTTCCGACGACGGTGCGAAGCGAAGCCGCGGCAAGCGCAAGTCGTCCGGCGACACCGGCGNCGCGGAAACGAAGCGCGACGTGGAGGCGGAAGGACGCAACGACATCGGGCTATCTACCGCCGACGCACAGACGCAGCTGCGGGCGGCCCAGGACGTCAGCAGAGCTTTCCTCGACAGCTACGTGAAGGACGATCTGCGCGCCCACGAGTGGCTGTTTGCGAAGGCCGCGCTCTGGCTGGGCGACTCCGGCGAGCTGCGTCGCAAGTAGGCCGGGCGATCCGGCGCGCGCGGGCACCGCGCCGGAAACCGGTCTTGGTCACGGCTCTCGGTTCCCGGCCGTCCATTCGCCCGCCGCTCTCGCCTCCGGGTCGCGTGGCTCGTTCTTGCCCGCGACCGCGACGCTCGGCGGGCCCTCAGGGATCGCGCTGACAGTATTCGGGGCGCACGCCGGCGCGCCGCGACGGGGCGCGACAAGGCAGTCGATCGTGCCGGCAGCGGGCAGGGACACCGACGCCCTTCTGCAAACGCGAGGGCGCGATCTGAACGCCCGGTTCATCGCTTGGCTGCACGGTCTCCGGCGAGGTCGTGGGTACCGTCCTCCTCAGGCTTCACTTCAAACGACAACGTTGAGGTAGTTGCCGGTCGTAGCCGTGGGCGGTGGCGGAGTGCTTGGAACGCTGGCGCCGCCGCCCGGAGCGCCACCGGTGTGGCGATGGTGCGACCGCGTGGCAGCGAAGGCCTGTTGCGCGCCACCGAGATCGCCGCTTTGCAGCGCCTTGCCCAACTGCGCCAGGGGACTGTTCGGATTGCTTGCCGCGGTGCCCGAGTTGCCGGTCAAGGAGGCGTACGCCGCTCTTGCCGCATCCAGGTTGTTCGACTGCAGTGCCTGCGACAGCGCCTGGAAACTTTGCTGGCGTTGCTGCCAAGCCGCGGCACCGCTCTGGCTGCTGGCCTGGGCGGATGAAATACCTGAAGAAATGCGCATTCCCATCTTCATCTCCTTGGCGAGCGCCCTGCGACTGACAGCGGGTCGAAGGGGCGGTTCCGCTGTGGCTGAACTTCGACACCACCCATAGAAGCCTGTAGCCGCTTGGGCCGGCTTTACTCGGTAAAGCTTTGTGAAGTGCCATGTCGGTCAAGGGTCCCGTTGCCGAAGAAGGCCGTGATCGGGCTTCTTATCGGTGACTCAACGAAGAACTGCGAGCCGAAGATGGCAAGCACCGCCAATGCAGATTCGGCTGCAGCACGGTGTTCAAGTCTCAAGGGAGGCGATCATGGGAATGCGCATCGGGAATGCGAGTTCGGTCGGGAGCAGCCAGGGGGCGGGCATCGCCAACTGGCAGCAACGCCAGCAGAGCTTCAAGGACCTGTTTGCTGCCGTGCAGGCGGGCGACGTGAGTGGGGCGCAGAAGGCGTACTCGGGCCTGACCGGTGGCGGCACGGTCAAGGGCAACGGCGCGTTGGCCCAGATCGGGCAGGCGCTGAATGGTGGCGACATCGCCGGTGCCAGGAAGGCGACGCAGGCCCTTCTTGCGAGCCGCAGTGCCCACCACCATCATCAAGGCGGCCAGATAGCGGGTGCAAGCCCGGTCGCAGCGTCGCCGGGCACATCGTCCGGCGCGGGATCGTTGCTCAACCTCACCGCCTGAAGGCGGCGTTGCGGTCGTTCCCCGGTGAAGCGGACGCGAACCCCCTTCGCCTGCGCAGCTCTGTTGGCGTCGCACAGGTCCGGCCCTATACGTTCAACAGCCAGCCGTTCATTGCCGACAACCGGCTCGTGCCGCATGGTTACGCGACGGCCGAGCCGTTTGCGATCGAGAGGGGCCGGAGTCAAGTCCAACGGATTCATGTTCAGCGACTTCGGCTATCCGGGATACGCGGGCACGGTGTCGTGCCTGGAGTCGACCGTGAAGCAGCGCGGCAAGGCAGTCGCCGCTTTCGTCCGCGGCACTGCCGAAGATTGGAGGAACTGCCTGGCCGACCCGACGCCTGCCAATGCGCTGATCAAGAAAGACAACCCCGCGATGAGCGACGAGCAACTCGCGTACAGCGTCGGCAAGCTCAGGCAATCGGGCGTGGTCACGGGTGGCGATGCCGGACGCCTGGGCATTGGCACCATCACCGACGCGCGGGCGAAGGCGAGCTACGACTTCATGGTCTCCGCCAACTCGTCGACCCGGCCAGGTTCGAACTCTCGCAGACCTACACCACAGAGTTCGTGCGTGATTGAAGGTTCTGCGTTGAACCGGTGGCGGGCATGCGCGCGGCATTCCTCGGCAATGGCGGCGCTCGGCATCAGCGTCCGCCGCGAGCCGGCATGACGAAGCTCCTGCTCGTTTCCGGCAGCCAGCGCCGCGCGTCGCTCAACACTGCGTTGCTGCGCGATATTTCGTGGCGTCTGGAAGGCAGATGCGCACTCGACATGCTCGAACCTGCGCAGGTCGGCCTGCCGCTCTTCGACGAGGATCTCGAGGCGGACGCCGTCGTCGTCGAGCGGGTCGCGGCCGTGCACCGGCGATTCGAGGGCTGCCATGGCATTGTCGTGGCGAGCCCCGAATACAACGGACAACTCCCGCCTTACCTGAAGAACATGGTCGACTGGGTATCGCGTCTGGCCCACATAGACCATCGATTCGACAACCCCTTCGGAGACCGCCCCGTGCTGCTGTGCAGCGCATCGACAGGTTGGAGCGGCGGAGCGGTGGCAGTACCGCATGCACGAGCCTTGTTCGGCCACGTCGGCTGTGCCGTTCTGGGCGAAACGCTTTGCGTCGCGCACGCCGCTCAGGCATGGAGCGGCGACGGCTACGTCTTCGATCCGTTCTTCGACGAACTGATCGACCGGGCCACCGACCGCATCCTGCAATGGGCCGAGGCTTTCGCGCAGCGGCAAGCCGAAGCGACCTGAGAACGAGGTCGATCCGCGAAGGCCATGGCCCATCTGTTGATCATCGAGCTGCCCGGCGGCAACGACACCGACATCGTCCAGGCCGCGCTCGATCGTGGCGACGAGTTCACGTTTCTTAGCGCGCAGCTCGATCACTATCGCAGGCAGCCGTGCGTCAGCGCGTTACTTGCTGCCGCGCGCGAGCAGATCGAAGTTCCGTCTTTCACGTACGCCGAGGTCGAGCGGCGCGTGCTCGCAGTGAATGCCACACGCCGCATCGACGCCGTGCTGTGCCTGATCGACATTCGTCTGATCGAGGCTGCGCGGCTGGCGCGCCGCCTCGGGCTCAGACACGTTAACCCGGCTAGCGCCGAGTTGCTGCGCGACAAGTTCAGCGTACGTCGCCGATTGCTCGAGCGAGGCCTGGCGCAACCGGACTTTGCGCTGGCCGAGTCGAACGAGGAAATTCGCCAAGCTGTGGAGCAGTTGGGGCTGCCGGTACTGATCAAGCCGGCAGACGGCTATGGCTCGCAGAACATCGTCGTGCTGCGTGATCCGCAGGACCTCGATCCCCTGCTCAGCCCGCTGCACGATCTGCTGCCCTGTCGTGCCGACTATGGGCTTGGCGCTTGCGCGAACGATCGGGTCCTGGTCGAGCGCTACATGACGGGGCGCTTCATCGGTTGCGACACGCTCACATCCGACGGACGGCATCGCTTGCTCGGCGTTCACGACAAGCTGCTCTTCGCGCCACCGTCGTTCGCAATGCGAGGGAGCTGCTTCACGCCGAACGCGCCCGGGTTCGCAGCCCTGCAGCACTACGTGTTCACCATCCTCGATGCCGTGGGCTTCGACCACGGCGCGGCACATATCGAGTTGATGCTTACAGCGGACGGGCCGCGCCTCGTCGAGATCAATCCGAGGCTCGTCGGCGCGAAGATTCCACGGCTCGTCGGCTATGCGCTCGGCTGCTCGCTGCATGCGGACCTGATCTCGTTGCACCTGGGCGAGGGGCTGCCTGCCCGGATCTGCGCAGAGCCCCAAGCGGCGGTTCTTCGTTGGGTCGTGGCGGATCACGCCGGCAACCTCGATCGCGTCGACCTGCCGCCATCGCACGATCCACACATTCGCTGCGTCGAGATGCTCAAGAGGGCGGGCGATCCGGTGCGTCCGCCATTCGAGAACGCTGACCGTATTGGTTACGTCATGGTTTGCGGACCCGTGCTCAGCGAAGCCGAGAGACTCGCCGACGGTTTCGTCGCGCAGGCGAAGGTGCGGTTGCGAGAGGGCGTTACGACCTGCACCGCAGCATAGGGACCTCGCGTCGCGACCTACCCTGTCCGCCTCGACACGCTTGCGCTGAGCCGAGGCAGCGTCCTGTTCAGGAAGCGCGACGGGCCATTCCGGGCCGTCCTAGGACCGCTTCACGGGGTCGAAATCTACCGAGCACCAGGAGAGAACGCCTCGGCCGGTACCGAGCGCCGTGGCAAGGGCCTGCGCAACACGTTGGACTCGGTCACGCCGTCATGAGCCGCGCGCGCAGCCAGCGCAGCACGCAGGCTGCGGGCGGCCGCCGGCCTATCCTGCACTCAGCTCCGTATTAATCTTGTTGCCCATTCGATGTGTTCGACGTGATCGTTTAGCGATCGAGAAATCGTTGCGAGCGCTCGGGGGTCGGACGGTCCAACCCCTACTTGCCGGCGAGCTCGGCCAGACGCCGACGCAGGGTCGCCAGCTCCTCGGACGTGACCGAGGCCCCGGGCTTCGTCATGCGGCCGACGAGCGATTCGAGGCGTGCGCATAGTTCGCTTGCTAGACCGGCGAGCGAACTCTTGCGACGCAATGCCACCGCTTTGCGTGGCGCACCGCGCGGCGACCGAGGAGCCTTGGTCAAGGACGCAACCGCACTGCGAGTGATCTCCCCTTCGCGATTGACGATGACCTTGACTTGCTCGGGCTTCGTCTTCTGCAGCCTGGCCAGCTCGTACAGGATCCGCGGTGACGTACAACGCCCGCTTCGAAGGGTTTCGTCAAGCTCCGGAGGCAACGTCAGAAGCGCGAGGTGGTGTGCGACGCTCGTCAGGTCGACGCCCATCCGCCTGGCGATCTCTGCGTTGGAGTCGCCGGAATCGGCGCGCGAGCGCATGAACCTGGCGAGATCGAGAGGCGTCAGGCCATGACGCTTCTGGTTCTCGGCGATTTGAGAGTAGGCGTCATGGGTTTCCGAGCCGATGACGACCGGGACTGCCTCGAGCCCCGCTCGCCTTGCCGCACGTAGGCGCTTGGCACCGAAGAGGACGCGGTAGCGACCGCCGTCGGCAGCGCGACGCACAACGATTGGCTGAAGAATTCCGCGCCGAGCGATGTCCTGGGCGAGCTCGGCGAGTTCTTCGTCGGGGAACTCGGTCCGCGGGTTGCCTGGGTCTTCATCGAGGAAGTTGACGGACACGAGGAGAGGCAGGCCTTCGGCAGCAAGTGCGCCGAGCGAGAGTTCCCTCATGGGAGCAGAGATCTGAGGACTGAGGATCGCCGCCCTCTTCGACAGCGTCCGGGATCAGGCTTTCGATCGGCTCTGCATTCGCCTCGTCGAGGAGGTCGAGTTGCTCTGCCTTCGATTTGTTCTAGGGCATGCGCATGAACGCACCGTGCCGCTGCGTTCTGCGTCTCGGTAGTCCACTCTGTCTCGTCGGATTTGCCCCGGCAAAGTCCTTGGAGATCTCAGATTTTCCACGGCGATCCAAAGCGCTCTCTCGCCAGGTCACATTCTGTTTCAAATTTATGCGTAAGCGCCAAAAGGGGAGGCTCGGGGAGGATGGCCCCGAGGCCCGTCNATTGACTACGGCACAGCCGAGCTACGCCGCCTGCAGCTTGAATGGCAAAACCCCCTGCTGCGGCGCCGCGCTGGGCACCCAGCGTTTAGCGGTTTGACAGCACCAGCCAAACCGCCAACGAGCCGGCCGCGCAGAAAGACTTGCCTCGCCAGCTCCGAGCCCGCCGCAGACCTCTTCGGTCCCATCCACTGGTTGTCAACCAGCCT
>JGI24140J50213_10001269_pt1 | contig 11171 bp, 11 predicted proteins | sample BarGraIncu00222A_FD_50213 | JGI IMG/M metagenome (IMG submission 50213)
GGGATGCCTTGGCTCGTGAACTCGGCCGACGTCGCGTCGGCGATCGTCTTGCTCACCACTGCGAGCCGGTCGTAGACCTGCGCAGTGCAGCCCTTCAGCGTTGCCAGGCCGGCAGCCGTGGCAACCGGGTTGCCCGAAAGCGTCCCGGCCTGGTAGACGGGTCCGTCCGGGGCGAGCATCGCCATGATGTCGGCGCGCCCCCCGAACGCCGCGGCAGGAAAGCCGCCGCCCATGACCTTGCCGAAGGTGAACAGGTCTGGCGGACCACCGGCGTAGGGACCCTCCAGACCATACCAACCCGAGGCGCTACAGCGGAATCCGGTCATCACCTCGTCGGAGATCAAGAGTGCGCCGTACGCCGTGCTCACCCTTCGAAGGGCTTCGGTGAAACCGGCCAGTGGAGGCACAATACCCATGTTGCCCGGGGATGCCTCGGTGATTACTGCTGCGATCCGGTGACCATGCTGAGCGAAGGCTGCCTCAAGGGCAGGAACATCGTTGTAGGGCAGAACGATCGTCTCGCTGGCGCTGGATGCGGGAACTCCCGCAGAGTCCGGCAGCGCAAAGGTGGCCAGACCGCTTCCTGCTGAGGCCAGCAGTGCGTCGACGTGTCCGTGGTAACACCCGGCGAACTTCACCACTGCCGAGCGGCCCGTGAACCCTCTGGCTACCCGCAGGGCGCTCATCGTCGCCTCAGTTCCGCTGCTCACCAGGCGCACCTGCTCCACCGGCGGCACCCGCGCGACGATCTCCTCAGCGAGCGCGACCTCATTCTCGCTCGGTGTGCCATAGCTGAAGCCCTTCAGTGCCGCCCCCTGAACCGCGGCCAGCACGTCGGGCTGCGCGTGCCCCAGGATCATCGGACCCCACGAGCACACGAGGTCGACATACTCGCGGCCGTCCACGTCCGTGAGGTACGGCCCCTTTGCGCTGGAGATAAAACGGGGCGTCCCCCCAACGGCGCGAAAGGCTCGCACGGGGCTGTTGACACCACCGGGGGTCACCGCAGTGGCACGCTTCAGCAGCGCCTCTGAAGCAGGCGCCTCGTACGGGTAGGGGACCTGGGGAGTGATCATGGCACCCATCATCTCAGTCATCGGGGGCTGTGCCGCGCCGGGCACTGCCGGCCAGTGGATACTCAGCCCTGTTCGAGACCCGAACCCTGCAGTCCTGCGGCCACCTGCTCCTGCTCCCCCGGGACGTCGTCGCAGGCACCCGTGCGCACGATACCATTGCCGATAGCTGACATCGCACGCCCGAGCGCTTCGAGGTCCTCGCGGGGGAGGTGATCCAGCATGTTGCTGCGGACACTGGCCACATGGGTGGGGGCCATCGCGGTGATCTCGGCGAACCCGGTGTCTGTCAGCACCAGCTCAACCCCGCGGCGATCCCCGGTACAAGCCTCACGACGCACCCATCCTCGGTTCTCGAGTCGGCCGGCAGTATGGGTCAACCGGCTGCGTGACTGAACCACCTGCTCGGCAATCACGGACATCCGCAGTCGTCGGTCGGGCTGCTCGGAGAGCATGGAGAGGATCTCGTACTCGGACAGCTGCAGCCCGTGAGCCAGGAGGTCATGATCCAGGGCAGTTTCCAGCAACCGGCTTGCGCGCAGGTACTCACGCCAGACGTCCTGTTCCTGCGCATCGAGCCAGTGCGGCTGCGGCGATTTTGCGTTCATGGAATGGATCCTACCCGTTTCTAGTTGAAGAATAAACTTCCTGTGCTATCGTTCTACACAGAACGAGGATCAACACAAATAAATCGAAACCGCCACACATTAGGAGCATTCACATGAGCACCCTGTCTGACCTCAAGCCTGGCATCTGGAACGTCGATGCCTCCCACAGCGAGGTGGGTTTCATCGCTCGGCACCTGATGGTGAGCAAGGTCCGCGGCCAGTTCAAGGACTTCGCTGCGGTCGTGACGGTGGCCCAGCCATTCGAGCTGTCCACCGTCGAAGCCACGGTTCAGATGGCCTCCATCGACACCAACAGTGCAGACCGCGACACTCATGTGAAGTCAGCCGACTTCTTCGACGTCGACAACTACCCCACGATGACCTTCAAGTCCACCAAGGTCACCGACGGATCGCTCGAAGGCCTACTCACCATCAAGGGCGTCACCAAGGCGGCCAGCTTTGACCTGGAGTTCGGGGGCGTCAGCGCCGACCCGTGGGGCGGCATCCGCGCCGGGTTCGAGGCCACCACCGAGATCAACCGCAAGGACTTCGACCTGTCCTGGAACGTCGCCATCGAGGGCGGCGGCGTTCTCGTCGGCGAGAAGGTCAAGATCACCCTGGACGTTCAGCTCGTCCAGGCCTGAGCCGTCCTCGCCTGATCTGCAAGGCGCCTGAGCACGCGAGCGGCCCGGTAGCCCACGGCTACCGGGCCGTTGCGCACTCCCACGGCACGTGTTTGTTGCCCTGGCCCTGAACGTTCTCAGGCCAGGAGCCTGGCCGCCTCCAGGGCGTAGTAGGTCAGGATGATCTGGGCACCAGCACGCCGGATGGACAGCAATGACTCCATCATGACGCGCTCGCGGTCGATCCAGCCAGCAGCAGCAGCGGCCTCAATCTGCGCGTACTCCCCCGACACCTGGTAGGCAGCCACCGGCACCGACGAGAACTGCGCCACCTGAGACAGGATGTCGAGATAGGGCAAGGCCGGCTTGACCATCACGATGTCAGCCCCCTGATCGAGGTCGAGCTCAACCTCGCGCAGTGACTCGGTGGTGTTCGCAGGATCCTGCTGGTAGGTCGACCGGTCGCCTTCCAGGGTGGACTCCACAGCCTCGCGAAACGGTCCGTAGAAGCCTGATGCGTACTTGGCGGCATACGCCAAGATGATCGTGGCGGTGAAGCCAGCTTCGTCCAGGGCCTCGCGGACGTATCCGACCTGGCCGTCCATCATCCCGCTCAGGCCTACCACCTGTGCACCGGCAGCTGCCTGCGCGAGTGCCATCGCCGCGTAGCGCACGAGCGTGGCGTCATTGTCGACGCGCCCCTGCGGGTCGAGCAGCCCGCAGTGCCCGTGGTCTGTGAACTCGTCCAGGCAGAGATCGGCCATCACCACCAGGTCGTCACCGACGGCGTCGCGCACCCGGCGAAGGGCCACATTGAGGATGCCCTCGCGATCGTCAGCTCCGGAACCGCTGGCATCCCTGCTGGCGGGCACTCCAAAGATCATCAGGCCGCCCAGGCCGGCAGCAACGGCCTCATGGGCCACAGCCACCAGTGAGTCAAGGGAGTGCTGGACGACCCCGGGCATCGACCCGATGGGCTGGGCTTGCCGGGCACCCTCGCGAACGAACACCGGCAGCACCAGCTCGGCCGGATGCAGCCGAGTCTGTGCCACAAGGTTCCGCAGTGCAGGGGTCTGTCGCAGTCGACGTGGTCGCTGGTTCAGGGTCTCCACTACTTGGCCTTCCGCCGGGTCGATGCCCGGCGAGCACTGGGACGCACGACACTCTCGCCGACCTCGGCTGCCGCGACCGCCAGACCCATGCCGTACTCAGCCAGGGCATCGACCAGCGAGGCGGCGGAGGCCTCGGGAGCCAGCACGTCCACCCGCAGCCCGTGCTCCTCGGCGATCTTGGCGGTGGCCGGGCCGATACAGGCCACGACCGTGGAGGGGTGCGGCTTGCCCGCGATGCCGACCAGGTTTCGAACCGTCGAAGACGAGGTGAACACCACAGCGTCGAACTTGCCGGTCTTGATCGCCTCACGGATCGAGGCAGCCGGTGGTGCTGCCCGGACAGTGCGGTAGGCCGTCACGTCGTCAACCTCCCAGCCCATCTCCTGCAGGCCCGCCACCAGAGTCTCGGTGGCAATGTCGGCTCGGGGGAGAAAGACGCGGTTGATGGGGTCCAGGACCTCGTCAAAGGGTGGCCAGTCCTCGAGCAGGCCACGCGCGGACTGTTCACCCGAGGGAACGAGGTCAGGCTCCAGGCCCCACTCGCGCAGTGCCCCGGCAGTTACCCCACCCACGGCAGCGATCCGCAGGCCGGCGAACGCACGCGCGTCCAGGCCGAACTCCTCGAACTTCTCGCGCACGGCCCGAACGGCGTTGACCGAAGTGAACCCGATCCACTCGTAGCGTCCGGTCACCAGACCCTTGATCGCACGTTCCATCTGCTGCGGCGTTCGGGGCGGCTCCACACTGATCGTGGGAACGACGTCGCTGGTCGCGCCGTAGGACGCAAGGCGCGTGGTCATCGAACCGGCCTGGTCCTTGGTTCGCGGCACCAGGATGTTCCAGCCGAACAGCGGCTTGGTCTCAAACCACGAGAGCTGCTCACGCAGGTCAACTGTCGAGCCGACCACCGCCAGCGAGGGGAACTCAACCTTTGCCGAGCTGATCAGGGCAACGACCTGACCCAGCGTGGTGGTGTGGGTGCGCTGGGTGATGGTCGTGCCACGCTCGGTCAACGCCACCGGGGTGTCCTGGCCGCGACCGGCCGACAGCAGGTCTCCGAGGGCCTTGCTCAGCGTTTCAGGAGTGCCGAGCACGACCACCGTGACGTTGTCGGCGGTCGAACGGGTCCAGTCAACCTTGGTGCCACCGCTGACGACGTGCAGTGACGGTGAGGCTGCGGAGGTCAGTGGTACCCCGGCATAGGTCGGGACGGCACTGACGGCACTGACTCCGGGGACGATCTCAAACCTGATCCCTGCCTTGTGGCAGGCCAGTGCTTCTTCGGCCAGGCCGTTGAACATGGCCGGGTCGCCGTCCATGAGCCTGACCACCAGTCCGTTGCCGCTGACCGCATCAGCCGCCTTGGCGGCCCTGACCAGCAGCTTCGCGCGTGAGGCATGGGTCAGCGGCTGACCGTGCTCACCGTGCCCGGCATCGATGATCAGGACGCCGGGCCGGCCGTGGCGGGCCACGAACTCTTCGCGGCTGACCTGGTCGATCACCACCACATCGGCCTCGGCGAGGTACTCCGCGGCGCGGACGGTCATCAGGCCGGGGTCACCAGGACCGGCGCCGACGAAGGCGACCCGGCCGGGATGACCGCCTGCCCTGGCCGACGTGGACTGTTCTCTGACGGTGGAGTGCGTGGGGCTCACAAGGCACGCTCCGTAACGGATCGATCTGGACGGGAGGAATCGGGCTGGGTGGTCTCGGAGGCGATGATATCTGCGGCGCCCTCGTCAAAGAGAACGCCCGCGAGCTCACTGCCAAGGCGTTCGGGATCTGTCAGGGATCCCACTCGTGAGCGGCGCAGGTCAATGCTGGCGTCTGGGCTACCCGCGAACGCGCGAAGAAAGAGCTCGGTGCCGTTCTCGCCCTCGGCGACCTCAGCCAGAGCGCCGACCGGCGCCGTGCAGCCAGCCTCAAGGGCGGCCAGCAAGGCGCGTTCGGCAGTGACGCAGGCCCGGGTGTCCGGGTCATCCAGCGGCTTCAGGGCCTCAAGCAGGTCTGGGCGGTCAGCGCGGCACTCAACTGCGAGCGCTCCCTGACCGGGAGCGGGAAGCATCTGCAGCGGATCTAGCGACTCAGTGACCTCGCCCAGCCGACCAAGGCGGGAAAGACCGGCACGGGCCAGCAGAACACCATCGCACTTACCGCTGTGCACCAAGGAGATCCGGGTGTCGACGTTGCCCCGGATATCGATCACCCGCAACCCGAGGCCGAGGGCCGCCAGCTGGGCCACTCGCCGCGGCGAGCCGGTGCCCACCACCGATCCCACGGGAAGCTCGCCCAAGGTCAGGCCGTCGCGTGCGACCAGGGCATCGCGGGGATCCTCACGAACGGGAATCGCGGCGATGAGCAGCCCAGGCTCCGGTGCAACCGGCAGATCTTTGAGCGAATGAACCGCGATGTCGATCTCGCCGTCCAGCAGTGCGCGGCGGATGGCGGCGGCAAAGACTCCGGTGCCGCCGATACTGGCCAGCGAGACCGTGGAGGTGTCACCCACAGTCGTGATCTCGACCATCTGCACGGTGTGCCCCAGCCCGCGCAGCTGGTCGGCAATCATGCCCGCCTGAGTCGTGGCCAACACACTGCGTCGAGTGCCCAGACGGATGATCATGGCGTTCACGCCAGCCCTCCGGTCTCTGGAGGAACCGACACGGTGGCGACCTCGTGAGGGTCGAGGTCGAAGAGCTCGCGCAGCGCGCGGGCGTAGTCACCGCCCTCACCACCGGCCACCAGTGCCTTGGCTCGCACGGTGGGAGTGTGCAGCAGCTTCTCGACGACCCGGTGCACCGCAAGGCGGATCTCGCCGCGGGCGCTGTCGGACAGGTCATCGGGCAGACGCTGATCGAGGCGGCTCAGTTCTGCGGTCACCACATCGGCAGCCCTGGATCGCAGCAGGGCAACCGTGGGAGCGACCTCCTGGGCTCGGCGGCTCATGAGATAGCCGGCGACCTCCGCGACCACCAGGTCGGCCACAGCCTTGACGTGCGGCGTGTACTGGCTGTCGGTGGCCAGGATCTCGTCAAGCTCAGCCAGGCCCACCACGTGTTCGCCGGGGAGGTCCGCCACATTCGGGGCTACGTTTCGGGGTAGCCCAAGATCCATGAACATCCGGGGCCCGCTGGTGCGCAGGTCAGCGACAGCCAGAAGGTTCTGGGCAGTGATGACGTGACCCAGCGCACCCGAGCACGAGATGACGAGGTCAGCCTGGCACAGGGCAACCTCGAGGTCGGACAGGGGAAGCGCGCGGCCACCGGTGGCTTCTGCAAGGTGCTGGGCCTTGGCCAGCGTCCGGTTGATGATCACCAGCTCGGCGGCGCCCAGCCTGGAGATCGTCGTGGCGGCCAGGCTACTCATCGACCCGGCCCCAACTACCAGGACGCGGGTATCAGCAAGGGGTCCAAGGAGATCAGCGGCTCGTCCCAGGCCGGCCTCCACCAGGGACACGCTGACGCGGTCGATCCCCGTCTCGGAGTGGGCGCGTTTGCCGACTCGCAGAGCCTGCTGGAACAGCGCGCTGAGTACCCCGCCGGCCTGCCCGCGTTTCTGGGCGGAGCGAAGCGCCATCCGCAGCTGACCCAGGATCTGACCCTCACCGACCGCCATCGACTCCAGCCCGGAGGCCACTGAGAACACGTGAGCAACCGCCCTGTCCTCGTAGTGGACGTACAGGTGTTCACGCAGCTCGGCCAGCGGAACACCCGAGGCGGCGGCAAGTGCGTCACCGATCTCGGCCACCGCACCGTGGAAGGTCACGACATCGGCGTAGACCTCAACCCGGTTGCATGTCGCCAGAACCAGGGTCTCGTTGACGTTCTCACCGCGTCGCACGGCGATGGCCAGCCCCGCGGCACCGACCGGGTCCAGAGCAACAGCCTCCAGCAGCGCGATCGGCGCCGACCGGTGCGACAGTCCGAGTACGACAACACTCACGGAGCAACCTCCAGCAGGGGCATTCTCTTGCGGGTCGCAGGGGCCTTGCGCTGCTCGTGGAAGGCCAGGATCTGCAGCTCGGTGGACAGGTCAACCTTGCGCACGTCGACGCCCTCAGGCACCGAGAGCACACAGGGGGCAAAGTTGAGGACCGATCCCACGCCAACAGCGACGAAGCGGTCACACACCTCCTGAGCGGAGGCGGCTGGGGTCGCGATGACGCCGATGGCGACCCCGCGCTCGGTCACGATGCGCTCCAGGTCATCGACCGAGCCGACAATCATCCCGGCGATCTCCTGGCCGATCACGTCAGGGTCGCGGTCCATCAGGGCGACGACCTGGAAACCTCTGGTGGCCAGTCCCAGGTAGGCAGCGAGCGCATGACCCAGGTTGCCGAGCCCCACGATCGCCACTGGCCAGTCCTTGGCGAGCCCGAGCTCACGGGTGATCTCGTGGGCGAGCATCTCGACCCCGTACCCCACCCCGCGAACGCCGTACGAGCCCAGGTGGCTCAGATCCCGGCGCAGTTTGGCCGAACGGACCCCGGCCGCGGTCGCCAGCTCCTCGGATGAGACGGAGGCCACACCGCGATCGGCAAGCTCGCTGAGAGCACGCAAATACTGCGGAAGTCGAGCAACTGTGGCGTCAGGTATGCCTTGGCGCGCCGCGGGGTCGGCGATCACGAAGTCACCGACTCCTCTCAGGGTTGAGCCCCTCCATAGCACGGGGGCACCGCAGCGCGTGAATACCCCCCAACAATAGGTCTTTGTGTACGCGTTCACAAAGTCGCGCGAGGCAGCAACACCCTGATACAGGAGGGGCCTGCCGGCCAGCTCGCCAAACCGGTGCCTACCCGTCCGAGGTACCCACCGTGCCCGCGCTGCCGAGGGCGCGACGGAGTCTTGACTCGTTCACCCGCCAGTGGTCATGCTGAATCCCGTCCACCAGTGTCACCGGGATCAGTTCCCGGTAGGCGGCGCTCAGAGCAGGGTCATCGAGGATCGACAGCTCCGTCCACTGGACACCGAGATCTTGGGCCACCCGTTCGATCACCTCTCGCACCGGTCCGCACAGATGGCAGCCGGGCTTGGAGATCAGGGTGATCCTGGCAGGGACACGGTCAGTCACGACCCCACTGTATGACGGCTCCAGGCGAGCTGCAGAACACGTCCAAGACCGCTGGGCACGACCGCGCGCCGGGGCGGACCCTGCTCAGAAGAAGACCGACCTGCGCTGCAAGAGAAGCGAGTAGAGCGTCTGCTGAATGGTCTCGCGGACCCGGTCGGTGAGATCGAACACCACCATAGGGTCGTCCGCCGCCTGCCGTCCCAGGACCGAGGTCTCCACGGGCGCGCCAAACTCGATGATCCACTTGCTGGGCAACGGAACCAGGCCGAGTGGACCCAGGAGGGGGAAGGTCGGTGTCACCGGGAGGTAGGGGACACCGATCACGCGGGCGACCGTCTTGAGATTGCCGAGAATCGGGTAGATCTCCTCTGCCCCCACGATGGAGCAGGGCACGATCGGCACGCCGGTTCGCAGTGCTGCTGCCACGAAGCCGCCGCGGCCGAACCGCTGAAGCTTGTAGCGCTCACTGAAGGGCTTCCCGACGCCCTTGAAACCTTCGGGCCACACCCCGACGAGCTCGCCAGAAGCGAGCAGGCGTTCCGCATCGGGGTTGGCGGCCAGCGTGCAGCCGCTCTTGCGGGCTACCGCGCCGACAACCGGCGTCCTGAAGACGAGATCCGCGCCGAGCATTCTCAGGTAACGGCCGGCCGGGTGCTCGTCGTGTACCGCGACCTGGGCCATGAGGGAGTCCAACGCCACCGTGCCCGAATGGTTGGCCACGATCAGCGCGCCACCGGCGCTGGGGATGTTCTCGATGCCTCGAACCTCGACGCGGAACCACGACTTGTACAGAGGTCGCAGCAGGGGGAGGTAGGCATTCTCCGTGAAGTCCTCGTCGAAGCCGAAGTCGTCAACGATGTAGTCCCCGCTAAGACGTCGACGCACGAATGACAATGTCGCGGCGACCTGACGTTCTATGTCGTCGCCGGAGAGCCCCGAGGCCGCAGCCCCCCGACGCAAGGTGGCGATCGCGAAGGTGACCAGCTCTTCGACGCCTGCGCCCACCCGAGCAGTAGCCGGCGATGGCTTGGCCGCCTTGGGTGTGACCCGCCGGGNCGGGGACGTGGTCACCGAGCTGCGACCGGCCTTGGCCGCCGGAACCCGACCCGACTTCGGGACGGGGCGCGGGCGGTGGACGCTGGGCGCCCGGACGTCGACCGCGGTGAGAGCCGGCCGCGGCGCAATCTCGTCGCCGGCGGCATCCGTCAGCAACGGTGTCCGGCGCCGCTTGGCTCGTTCACCCGACGCCCTGGCTGCTCCTGCCGCCAACATATCCGCGCCGGAGCCCCCCTTGGCGCCCTTGGCGCCCTGAGTGCCCTGAGCGCCTGACCTGATCGGGACAACCTTGGGATCGGCCATCAGTGGTTCCTCCCCGGCGAAGGTGAGCCGCCCAGAGCCCTGGCCGCGGAGTCCGCAAGCCCGCCCAGGGCCCCGGCGAACGCCGCGCCCGGCAGCCCTGATCGCATGTGAGAGGCGAAGTCCTCGAAAGCCGTGCGAGTCGTGAACTCCGGCTCGAGGCTAAGCACCTCGCGCATCCTGGTCGTATCCATGCCCCTGCCCCATGCCAGGTACTGCATCTGGTCCCCCGAGAAATCCGCCAGGCCCGCACGCTTGACGAACTGACTGACCAGGCCGGAGGCGGACATCGGAACCGGCAGCGTGGGTCGCCCAGCCAGGCGAGCTGCCTGCTGCACGGTGATAATGCCGTCACCGGCCACGTTCACAATGCCTACCGGGGGTCCAACGGTGGCAAGCAACAACCCGCGCAGGGCGTCGTTCTCATGGATCAGCTGGAGCCTGGCGTCGTACCCGAACGGGATCGGGATCACGGGCAGGCTCAGGTAGTCCGTCAGACCCGTCCGCAGCCCTGGGCCCACAATGTTGGCCAGGCGCAACATGGAGATCTCCACGTCTGCGCGGCGACGTGAGAAGCCCCGCACATATCCCTCGACCTCAACCGAGTCCTTGCCGAAACCCGCCCGTGGCAATGCCTTCGGGCCCATGTCCTCGGCAAACATCGCCGGGTCACGAGGTGAGGAACCATAGACGGCGGCGGAGGACTTGACCACGAGGCGGCGGATGGTGGGGGCCTTCTGACACGCGGCCAGAAGCTGCATCGTACCGATGACGTTGATCTCCTTCTGGGAGACCCGCCCTCCCGCCGACAAAGGCGTGGCAATGACGTTCATGTGGACGACTGTGTCGACCCCCGCCTGGGTAATGATCCTGGCGATCATCGGGTTTCGGATGTCGGCCCGGACGAACTCCGCCTTGCCGATGTCGTGCGGCGGCGGGATAACGTCGATGCCGATAACCCTGGCGACGGAGGGCTCAGCGGTGAGCAGGCGTGCGAAGCGACCACCGAGGTAGCGGGACACTCCGGTCACCAGGACCACGTCCGCCATGAGCCACCCTCTCGCCAACTTGCTACGCCATGTCCGGCCTTGTCACGATCCTAACCAGAGCGACACGAAGGCCCGTCACCAAAGTGACGGGCCCCGCATGAAATCTGACTTACTTCTTGTTGCGACGCTGGTGTCGCGTCTTGCGAAGCAGTTTGCGATGCTTCTTCTTCGCCATGCGCTTACGGCGCTTCTTGATGACTGAGCCCATGAGTGTCCTTTGCCTTCAAGCCTGAATAAGTGGGCAGTGCTGAGTTGTTGCGCTGAGTTTGTTACCAAATACTGT
>JGI24140J50213_10001271_pt1 | contig 11169 bp, 4 predicted proteins | sample BarGraIncu00222A_FD_50213 | JGI IMG/M metagenome (IMG submission 50213)
ACCATTGTTGTAAGCGATGTAATGATGCCGATTATGAATGGTACTGAACTTTGTAAAAAGATAAAAACAAATATTTATTGGTCGCATATCCCTGTCATTTTGTTGACAGCACGTACTGCCGAAGAATATGTGATTGAAGGATTGGAATTGGGTGCTGATGATTATATAACCAAACCATTTAATATCAATCTGCTACAACTACGTATTCGTAAATTTATAGAATGGACTGAAAAAAGCCATATTGCATTTACCCAAAAGTTGGATGTTTCTCCTGCCGAAATTACTATTACTTCGTTAGATGAGATACTTATAGAAAAGGCAATCAAGATAGTGGAAGAGCATATGAGTGATACCGAATTTTCTGTTGAATCACTCGGAGCAGCTATAGGTTTGAGCCGTGGCCACCTATACAAAAAATTAATGGCTATTACCGGTAAAGGTCCTGCTGAATTTATCCGCACAATTCGATTAAAACGAGGACGTCAGCTTCTTGAAAAAAGCCAATTGCAGATTGCTGAAATAGCGTATGAAGTAGGGTTCAACTCCCCTAAAAGATTCACTAAAAACTTTCGCGATGAGTTTGGTATATCGCCGTCTGAGTATTTACGTACCTACAAACAACAACAATAATACATCCTCAAGAAATTTAGGGAGTTGTATCAAAAGCACGCAAATAGCACAAATTTTCGCAAATAAGATTTGTAAAGAAGAATATTATTTGTTGAATTTCAATTCAATAAGGTTGCGTTAATTTACGCATTTTGTTATTTGCCTCCTAAAAAGGCTTTTGAGACAGCCTCATCATATTGGTAAGAAAAGTATTTTCTATATCTTAAATGCGTATTTTCCTGTGTCTTTGTGCCTTCGTGTTTGAAAATTTCTCCGATATTTCTTCTCAAAAAAAGATACGGTTGAGTTGAGCAAACGATGCGCATCTTTCCGATAAACGATGCTTATCTTTTTATCAAACGATGAGCATCGTTTGAGTACGACTCATTCACCTTCTCATTTTTAACCATATCAAGCACCTTTTGAACCTGCCAGAAGAGAGGATTATTGAATCTATTGTTCTTAATCTGAGCATTTACGTACCTAAAAACTACAAAATATTACATCAGTACAGCTAATGTAGAACATAATGTCTTTTGATTCTAAAGAGTAAATATTTTTGCCTCACCATTTTTTATTGGTTCCTCCGTCCTAAATGTACAATTAAGACGATCAAAAATCATCAATCTATAAGTCGTTTTCTAGAAAAAAACAATTTGTCTTTTGACGGTATTCATCCGACTATTCAAGGAGATAGTTTATTAGCTAAATTGGTTGTAAAAGCGATACGTTGAGCAGACTGCACGATAGCCTGTTGAATAATGTTAAAGCAATCGAAATTATACATAATTAAACATCAATAGAAAACATCTCTTATCCTATTTAAATGTGACAATTGTGACAAATGTGGCTATTTTCTGATACAAAATGATACCATAGTATAATGGAACTTAAGATACTTTTACTCCCGAATATTTTCAACCTAAGTTTAGAAGTAAAAAAATACAAATAAGATAAAAAAAACAACAGATGAAATAATACATTTTTTCATGAAAATACATTTCTCAATAAATGATTAAACACCTAAATAAGCAAACCAATTATTTAGCTTTAAATTAAGAATAGACAATTATTAACTTTAAATTAAAATGAATTATGAATGAAAATCATGTGATTCAATGTGTTCGAAGGGTAACAAAAAACCTTTTGAACAAGTATGTAATCTTCGCGATGATGCTGTATTCGTTTGGCCTGGCATCGGCTCAAAATTCCGATGGGAAAGTTGCGGGTACTGTATTGGACCAATCAAGTGGTGACCCCATTATTGGCGTTAGTATTTTAGTAAAAGGGTCAAAACAAGGCACTATGACGGACATAAATGGTGCATTTAGCATCAGTGCTAAAGTAGGTGAAACGCTTAAGGTAAGTTATATTGGTTACGCAGCTCAAGAGGTAAAAGTGAGCAGTAACAAATTAATCATTCATTTAAAAGAAAGCGAAAAATCGCTGGACGAAGTGGTGGTAATTGGGTATGGAACAGTAAAACGAAAAGACGTTACGGGTTCTATATCTTCCGTGACGGGCAAAGATCTTCTCAAAACGCAACCGGCTACTTTCGATCAGGCCTTGCAGGGAAAAGTGGCGGGTGTCGTAGTACAGCAAATATCAGGACAACCCGGTGGTGGTGTATCTATTCAAATACACGGTGTATCCTCTGTCAATGGTACTAATTCTCCATTATATGTAATTGATGGTATTATCATTCCGCCGTCAAGCGATCCGGGCAATGGATCCAATCCATTAAGCAGTATTAATCCGAGCGAAATTGAATCAATCGATGTATTGAAAGATGCTTCTGCCACTGCTATTTATGGCTCGCAAGCAACAAATGGTGTAGTTGTTATTACTACAAAGAGAGGTAAAACAGGAGCTCCGAAAATTACCTACGATTTTTATGTCGGTTATCAAGAGGTGCCAAAGAAACTTCCGGTAGTTAATTTACAACAGTTTGCCACTTTACTTGACGCTAGAGCAAATGAAATATATGGAGGCTGGAGTTGGGATGCAAGACCTCAATTTGCCAATCCTAAATATCTCGGTACCGGTACTGACTGGCAAGGAGCATTGTTCCGCAGTGCACCTACGACCAATCATTCCTTAACCATAAGCGGTGGCGATAACACAACCCAATATTTGCTATCCACCTCTTATTTTGACCAACAGGGAATAGCACTTGGGTCTGATTTTAAACGATATTCTGTGCGTTTGAATTTAGATAATAAAACTACTGATTGGTTGAAAGTAGGTACCAGCCTTCAATTGGCACATATTGACGAAGATGTGAATTCTACGCAAAGTAGTGTTATTAAAACAGCTCTAGATCTTACACCGGATGTTTCGATAAAAAATGCAGATGGTACTTATGGTGGTGTTACCAACCCGTCTGGTGTGGTGGAACCAACTCCTAATCCAATTGCACTAGCACTTATTAATAAAGACAAAAAACTGAGAAATCAATTATTTGGCAATATTTATGCTGAGATACAATTCACTAAAGATTTATCATTAAGAAATGAAGTCTCCGGCAATTTTGATTTTAATACGGAAGATAAATTTAGCCCTTCCTACACATTGGGTCTGGCTGTTCGAACCTATAATGATGCTTCTTATTCTTATGGACAAAACATTTATACGTCAGTACGAAATTTTTTAACATACAGTCATTCGTTCAAACAATATAATTTGAATGCAATGGTCGGGCACGAGGCACAGTTGAATACTTATCAAAATGTTTCTGCTGCACGAAAATATTTTCCTTCAAACAATGTGACGTCTATTTCCAGTGGTGATGCTACTACAGCAACAAACGATGGGTCTAAAGGTTCTGGTCCGGCGTTGGAAGCCTATTTCGGTCGTGTTTATCTTTCATGGAATGATAAATATTTGGTTACTGGAAATTTACGTGACGATGGTTGTTCTAATTTTGCCGTGGGTAATCGTTGGGTATATACTTACTCCGGTGCATTTGCCTGGAAAATCAATAATGAAGAATTTTTGAAAAATGTAAAAGTTATTAATGAATTAAAGTTGCGACTCGGCTACGGACTTACCAATAACCAAGGTATACCGGGTAATACTTATGTAACTCAACTTACTTCAGCAGCCAATGGCTTATCTGGTACAGCACAATTTCAAGGCAATTTGGCAAACCCGAATGTATCCTGGGAAACAACTAAAAATTACAATATTGGGCTTGATGGCACATTTTTAAATTCACGGTTAGATTTTTCATTCGATATTTATGACCGCAAAACAGACGGGCTTTTATTACAAGTTCCACTTCCAATATATTCAGGTACTACTTCAGGACCTGGAAACATGGCAGCGCCTTATGAAAATGTAGGTTCTGTGAGCAACAAAGGATTTGATTTAAGAATTAGTTCTACGAATATAAGGAATAAGAATTTTACATGGAAAACAGACCTTACTATTTCGCATAATGAGAACAAGGTACTCAGCTTGGGAGCAGGAGGCAGTGATGCTAATTTAAGTCAAACAAACNACACAAATAACGAAGTAGCCGAAAAAACAGTGGTAGGGAAGCCTATCGGGGAATTTTACGGCTATGTTTATGATGGTGTATTTGCAACTGCTAACGATTTCAAAACACATGCTTTGCCGGTTGATCAAAACGGTAAGCCTTATCCAATTTCTCCAAACGCAGGTGGTATTTGGTATGGCGACCGTAAGTTTAAAGATTTGAATGGCGATGGCGTTATTGATAGTAAGGATCAAACATTTTTGGGTTCACCTCGTCCGACTTTTCAGTTTGGGTTCAGTAATTCATTCACCTACAAAGGGTTTGACTTAAANATCTTCTTTTCTGCCAATGTGGGCAACAAAGTGCTCAATCGACTTGCTATAACCCTTAACGATCCGCAAAATCATATATCCTATTTTACATCGGTGTTAGATTATGCAAAACTTGCCTTGGTTAATCCAAATGGTTCGGCAACCGATGTCAATAATGTATATGTTACCAATCCTAATACAAGTATTGTGGGATTAAGAAATAATGCCACAGCCAACGATAATAATCGTTCGTCCGATTTGTTTATAGAAGATGGCTCATTTTTACGCTGCAAAAATATTACATTGGGATATCGTTTACCTGAAAATATTTTGTCAAAAATACACTTATATTCCGTTCGTATATATGGTAGTGTAACTAATGCCTTTTTAATTACAAAGTACAGTGGTATGGATCCTGAAATTGGCTCATGGAATCCGCTTCAAGCAGGTTGGGATGACGGTTATTACCCACAATCAAGAACGTTTACCATTGGGGCGAACATAACATTTTCTAAATAAATATTCACAAATTAAAAAGATTAATTATGAATTCTATTAATAAAATAATCATCCCTTTACTATTGCTTGTAGCTATAGCCGGATGTAAAGATAGTTTTTTAGACCGTCCATCAGAGTCGCAGATCAGTTCTAATAATTTTTACCAAACCACTTCCGATTTACGATTGGCTACTGCAAACCTTTATGGCGGTGCGGCTTGGTGGAACTGGCAAGGGCAAACTGATCCATGGTTGGAGTTGGGCGATGTATTAAGTGGAAATGGCTTTGTGGGCTATTATGACCAGAGTGGCGATCTTTATGCACATAGTATTTCTGCACAAAATAGCATTTTGTCTACAGGCTGGGCGGGTTTATACAATGTTATTGCTCAATGTAACTCAACAATTACCGGCATAAACCAATATACTGCATCCAGCATTAGTACTACAGATAAGAATGCCGCTATTGCTGAAGCTAAGTTTGTACGTGGGGTTGCTTATTATTACCTGGCAATATATTGGGGAGCAGTACCTATTATTGAAGATAACAGCACATTGATACAAAACCCATTGCTAAAACGTAATATAGTTACAGATGTTTATAAATTTATTACGAATGACCTGACTTATGCTGCGCAAAATCTCCCCACCACGGATGTGGCAGGAAGAGTAACTACATGGTCGGCACAAGGTATGCTGGGTAAAGTATATTTAACTATGGCAGGTTTGGTGCAGACTGGTGGAACCCGCAATCAGGCATACTTAGATAGTGCTAAGCTATATGCAGGGAACGTGTGTAAAAACAGTGGGATAGAGCTATATCACAGTTATTCTGATTTATTTAAGGCACAATTTAACGATGTGCCGGAAGATCTATTTGCCCTTCAATGGGCACCGGGCACCGGCTGGGGTAAGGGCAACGCTTTGCAAACTTTGGCACCTAACTTGGGTGATATTCAGGGTTGGTCGAGCATGAATCCAAGTTATGACTTATATCAGCTATATACATCAAAAGATACGGTAAGGCGTAAAGCCACTTTTATGCTTAAGGGAGATTATTATCCTGAATTGAATGCTGCTGCGGGTGGTTATACGGCTGGTGGTCAAACATTGAAAAAACACATTATTGGCAATGCAAAAGATAATAATTCGCCAACAATGGATATTTGGTCGTCTATTGAGCATACTGCCCTTCTTCGATTAGCTGATGTTTATTTAATATATGCCGAAGCAATTTTAGGTAACAATGCAACAACCGCCAATGCTGATGCGTTATTGTATTTTAACAAAGTACGAACAAGAGCCGGCGTTGACCCCGATAATATTATAAATATTGATTCGATTTATAAAGAAAGAAGAATTGAACTGGCTTTTGAAGGTCAGTTATGGCCAGACTTGGTTCGGCTCTTTTATTATAATCCTGATAAAGCCCTAAATTTCGTGAATAGCCAGCAGTCGGTTACATTTAGTTACAGCAAGGGTGTGGCTACACCTGGCAATGGAACTACTGGTGCACCTGCAAATGTGGTTCCGGCAACTATCAGTTCATTCACCTTGCAAATACCGGCATCGGAGTTGTCAACTGATCCCAAATTAGCAGATCCAGCGGTACCTTATTACAAATAAATTAAAATCTACAATCATGAAAAAAATATTAAATAAACACATCTATTTATCACTAATGTTTTGCTTGACTGCTGTTTGCATTCTGTTTGCATCTTGTAAAAGTGAGGAAATAGGTTCGCCTGTAATTACAAGCGTAAGAATGTATAATGCATCACCTATGGATACTCTTATGAGTGTTGGTGATTCTAAAACTGATCCTATGTGGTCAGGAGAAACAGGCAAATATGTGGCTATTATTGGGCAAAATTTACAAAATGCAACTCAAATATCTTTTGATGGCGTAGCTGCTACGTTCAACAATGCTTTATTTGCTCCGAACAGCGCTGTGGTGCCAATACCTAACATCGCGTTTTCAACAGTAAACGAGAACAAGCTCTATACATTAGAGTATGTAACAACTACAGGTTCAACAACGTTTTCTTTTAAACTAGGTCCTGCAGCACCAACTATTACAGCTATTTCTGATGTATTTGCAAATCCTGGCGATTCGGTTTTCCTTTATGGTACTAATCTCGTTTTGGTTCAAAGCCTTTCTTATGGAGGAGCAACAATTACCTCGTATAAATCAAATCTTGCAGGAACTGCACTTGGTTTTGTAATGCCATCTCCGGCACCTACCTCTGGACAAGCATCAGTAACAACAAAGAGTGGTATGAGTGATTTTCAGATAACTGCATTGCCAACAATTACCGGCATTTCCGACGAAAATGCCAGCGTGGGTGATTCGGTTTATGTTTATGGTACTTACCTTAAAAGTATTCAATCATTTTCTTTTGGCGGTGCAGCAATTACTTCTTACAAATTATCCGGTAATGGAAGATCTATTGGTTTTGTTTTGCCGTCGCCAGTGCAAACCGGACCGGTATCTATTACAACGGCGTTTGGTACGGCTACCACTGTATACAACCTAAACGATGTAAAAGGTATAGGATCAATAACAACTTGTGAAGGTGCTGAAAATTGGAAATGGTGGGGTGGAGCAATTTATACTAGTGGAGATCCTAACTCCGGATGGCCTTCCTACAATCCTGATTTTCCAGGAAATAAAACCCAATATTTTGTATTAAAAACAAAAGTTTTAGCTGCTTCCGAAGGAAACACATATTCTAATTATACCATATTGTTGAATTCAACACAATGGGTGCCAACAGCCAATTTGAATGATCCTATTGANAATTATGCTCTTAAATTTGAAGTGAGTATTCCAAATCCATGGAATGGNGGTGCATTAGATATAATGAGTAGNGACCAAACTTATATCTATCGCTGGGAACCATGGCAAAAATCTGCCACTANTACGGCAGCATACACCACAAAAGGTTGGATAACTGTAACCGTTCCTTTTACTGAGTTCCGTGNAAAAGATGCTACGTTAGGCGATGGCAGAGGNCTTTCCATGACAAAATTTACTGATTTATTGGGTACTACAGGTGCAAGTNAGTGCACCGTGTATATACATAATCCTGGTACTTCGGCAACAGCAACTGGATTTTATGCTGCATTTGACAATATCAGAGTGGTTAAAATAAAATAATAGAACGGGGAAAACTTGTGGATGTTCCACTTAAATTGGAGCATTCCACAAGTTCAATAACCAACAATAATATTTTTTATCAATAAAATAAATAAACAGAATGAAACGAAATAATTTTATTATAGTTTTAGTATTGCTTATTGCAGGCTTTGTAGTTGTTTCATGTAATACTACTGTGGAGGAGCCTCAACTTACGCTTGCTAATATGACCAAGGACATACCGTCGGAAGGTGGAACAGTAACACTCTCGTTTACATGTAATGATACATGGAGTGTTGACACAACAGGTTTAGGCTGGCTAAAATTAAGCCGGATATCAGGCATTGCAGGCAATGACACTATCATTTTAACAGCAACAGCTAATTCATCAGGTGTTAGCCGTTCAGTGCTTTTAAATGTTGTTTCACCGAATGGTCAAGCCAGGCGGGTTACGGCTCTACAAGCTCCGGTAATATTTCCATCGTACAATACGTCGCCAGTTGCACCCGATGCTTCTGGCATGGGAAGTACTGCTGCACAAATAAATGCTAATCTTAAAATGGGAATAAATATTTGGAACACCATGGAAGTTCCGAGTGGAGAAAACTGGGCCAATCCTTTGATAACACAAAATCTGATTGATGTGATTAAAGGAGCCGGGTTTAATGCGATAAGAATTCCTTGTGGTTATTGGAATCAAGGACACATGAACAAAAAAACAGGTAAGATTGACGATGTATGGTTAAACAGGGTAAAACAAGTGGTTCAATATTGTGTGAATGATGGTATGTATGTGATGATAAATCGGCACCACGATGGTGATGATGATCCTAAGTTGACCGGTGCACAATTAGATAGTGTAAAAGCTATCCACAAAGCTGTATGGGAGCAGGTAGCTACTACATTGCGTGATTTTGATGAGCATGTCATGTTTGCAAGTTCAAATGAACCTAATGCTAATGATTTAGTATCAAGCACTAATTTACGTGATCTTCACCAAATATTTATCAATGCGGTTCGCTCTACCGGAGGAAAAAATGCCTATCGTACTTTAGTCATCGAAGCCCCAAATACTTCACTTGATTTAGCTAATTATTTTAGTACAGATGGCATACCCGGTTTGCCTGTCGATCAGGTTCCGAATAAATTGATACTTGAATTTCACTGGTATGCTCCTGTTAATTTTTGTATATTAAAGGGTGGTGATGCCAGTTATGGCAAAGAGTGGCGTTATTGGGGTGCAAACTTTCATTCCACTACCGACCCCTTACATAGTTCAGTAGCTGGATCAGAAGAAGACTATGTAGAAAAAAACATGCAATGGGCTAAGAAAAATTTTGTGGATAAAGACATTCCTCTTTTAATAGGTGAATTTGGTGCAGAAAACCATGCTGCTTCTTATACAGATGATAAAGGTGTTTATCATCCTCAGCTTTTGGGACATCCGGCAGATTCTATATTGTCTTTAAGATCAAAAGCGCATTTCTTCAGAGTTATAGCACAAAAGGCTCGTGAGAATAAGATATCAACGTTTTTGTGGGCAGGTGTAATTGACAGGGGAAAAGAAACAATCGGCGATCAACGTGATTTAGATTCTCTACGTGCCGGGAACGGATATTAAAAACAAGAAGGGCTATCAAACAAGTAAAATGAAACAGGATACTTTTTTGATGTCAACTTTGCCAGAAGTGAATAATAATGTCTGCATCAAAACATATTAATATTTTGATGCAGACATTATATGATTATATTTTGATCAACATCTGCATTGTTGTTTATTGTCTTCAACAAACAAATTGGTAAAATTTACCATAATAATTTAATAAAAATCCAATAATGTTGGTGATGTAATTTTAAAGTCAAAGCGTTAACAAACATACAAGAACTAATGTGATCCTTTATATGTCTTTATGGTGTTTTCTTTTGATTAGTAAAAAGAAAATAATCATTTTATCTTATTATAAAATCAAAACGAGGATGTTTCAAAAGTACATCCTCGTTTTTCATTTCTTAAATTGGAAGTATTTTGGGGCTACAAATCCATTATATATTCCCAATACAAAATGATGTGAAGCGTTGAGCTTGATTCATTTTTTAATTTTCTTCTAATATGATTCGTTTTGGCAAAAAAAATAAATCATCTCACACATTTTCTGAAAAAACACTTTAAACGAACAATAAATTAAAGAAACCTCCACTTTTGATTCGTTTAGATAACATTTCAGCAGCATTTATGATACATACTGACCCTTCAATGAAAAATAAATTTTGTTCCTTTGTATGAAAATTCTGAGTAAGGTTTGAATACAATTCTTAGGTAGAATGATGTACTAAGTTTTTATTTACAACAATAATAAGTACCAAAAAATCACAAATGAAAAGATCCGCATCCGCTCTAATAGTTTTTTTTGTCGTAGTAACTGTTTGGGCACAACTTCCATACCAGAACCCCAAGTTAAGTTCTGAAAATAGGGCTAAAGATTTAATATCCCGCTTGACAGTAAGCGAAAAGGCAACTTTGATGTGCGATCAATCTGAAGCTATTCCACGATTAGGAATTAAAAAATTCAACTGGTGGAGCGAAGGATTGCACGGCATCAGATATGGCACTAATGTATCTGTTTTTCCTCAATCCATTGGCATGGCAGCTTCGTTTGACGACAAGCTGGCATATGATGTTTTTAACGCTATCTCTGATGAATTTCGCGCCAAATACCATGAAGCTCGAAGGAACGGGCAGGAAAACAGCAAATTTGTAAGCTTGTCTGTATGGACACCAAACATAAACATATTCCGGGATCCGCGTTGGGGACGGGGACAGGAGACGTACGGAGAAGATCCTTACCTGACCACCCGAATTGGTATTTCTGTAGTAAATGGACTTCAAGGCCCTGCTGATTCAAAATACAAAAAGCTATTGGCTTGTGCCAAACATTTCGCTGTGCACTCAGGACCGGAATGGAGTCGGCATACCTTGAACTTAAATAACGTGAACCCACGCGATTTATGGGAAACCTACCTGCCAGCATTCAAATCGTTGGTACAACAAGCCGATGTTCGTGAAGTTATGTGTGCCTATCAGCGGTTGGATGATGAACCCTGCTGCGGAAGTAACCGTTTGCTTCAGAAAAT
>JGI24140J50213_10001273_pt1 | contig 11168 bp, 17 predicted proteins | sample BarGraIncu00222A_FD_50213 | JGI IMG/M metagenome (IMG submission 50213)
CCGCCGAGCTGTTTCGTGAGCACACTATCGCCAGGGCGACCGCCCAACTGCTCCCGGCCGTCGCGAGAGGCGGTTGACGCCAAGGCCCTTCATCGCGCGGTGCCGTAGGGGCGAATTCCGTTAGACGTGCGTTCGCTGTAGCAACCGAAATCCCCCCGGGGCAACCTGGGCGGACTTCGTGCGTTCTATCCCCACCTGCGGGCAGTCTCGCCGAGTTGTCACTGTCGAGGGTCTTTTGGCACGTGACGGCAACGGGGAGGCGCCGATGCGGTATCAGGCCTTGCAGAGCATGCTCGACGGCGGTGCGGAGCCGGGTCTTCGCAACCACTTTCGAACCGGTTTCCTGAGCCACCTCGGACCAGAGACGATCAAGGTTCTCACCGACTTCGGCGCCCGGCTGCCGTCACCGATGTCACAGATCCACCTGCACCACATGGGCGGCGCAGTCTCGCGGGTGGGTCGTGATGCAACGGCATTCAGCAACCGGGGGGCGGCCTTCACGTACAACCTGGTCTCGGCGTGGACCGAACCCTCTGAAGACGGACTTCATATCGGGGCCAACAAAGCCCTCGCCGACGCACTGGTACCGCTGTCGGCAGCAGGCGCCTACGTCAACTTCATCGCCAACGGCGAAGGGGACCAGATCCGGGCAGCCTATGGCGCCCAGACCTACCACCGGCTCGCCCAGCTGAAACGCCGCTACGATCCGCAGAACCTCTTCTGCCACAACCACAGCGTTGTGCCCGAGCCGGTGGCATCATGACCCATGCGGTGCTCATCGCCACCTGGGACGGCGGCGGCAATGTCGGGCCGGCGATCGCGCTCGGTCAGCGGCTACGACAACGAGGATGCGACGTGCGGTTGATGGGTTGGGAGTCCCTACGGAGCCGAACGGCTGCGGCGGGGCTGAAGTTCTCGAGCTACCCGTCGGTGCCCCCATGGCCGGCAGACCTGGCGCACGAGGACGGCTGGCCAGCCATCCAGTCTGCGCTCGGCGGCGATGCCACGACCGGGGACATCTGTGCGGTCGGCCGCTGATCCTCCCGACGTGATCGTCTTCGACTGCATGATGACCGCTGCCTGCGCGGCGATACGACAGCTGGACGTGCGGTCCGTGGCTCTGGTGCACGTGCTGTATCAGCCATTCGTGCACGAGTGGGGCAACGACGTGCTCCAGACGGACGTTCTGTCCATGCTCGACGGAGCCGATCTGGTGCTGGCGACGACCCCGTCCGACTTTGACCGGCACCGGTCCCGTCGAACACTCACGACGTTGCAGCGATCACGGCACCGGTATCAGCCGACCTGTCCGCGCTGGATCGGCTCGATCTTCGGCAGCTCAGCGAGCCGGGCGACCCGTGGGTGCTGGTGAGTCTGGGCACCACGTTGCAGCAGCAGCACGTCGCCGTCCCCGTCATTCTGGAAGCCTGGCTGCACTGCCGGTTCGGGCATTGCTCACCACGGCCGATCTGCCCTTGCTGGCCGGACTTGCCCTGCCTCGGAACGCAGCGATGCGCGGTTTCGTGCCACATGAGAAACTGCTTGCCCTATGTCGAGCTCGTCATCTGCCATGGCGGGCTCCCCACCGTGAGCACCGCGCTCGCATTTGGCGTTCCCATGGTGTGCCTGCCGCAGGGACGTAAGCAGCCACTGAACGCGCGCCGTCTCGAGCAGGTCGGCGCCGGCAAAACGCTGGAAGGGTCCGCAGGAGTCGACGCCATCCGGGCCGCGGTCTCGGCCGTCCTGGCATCGCCTGAGGTACGATCCGCGGCCCATGGATTCGCAGACCCAAACCCCGGAAGACGTGCTATCGATCTCGTGGAGAAGCTGCTCGCCTAACGGCCGGATGGGCATGTCATCCGCTGGGGGCGCCGGTGTAGCTGGGCACCGGCCTGATGATGGAGTCGACGGCCTCGTCATCGACAGCCGTGACTGCCGCGCCACGCCGCTCCATGGTCTCCTGCATGCAGGCGGTGCTGCGCAGCTCGCTCTTGCCACCTTCCTCACGCTGGCGCGCAGCGCCGACGTTCCGGCCTGTCGACCCGATCGCGCAGCACTGCTGCGGCATATGACTCGGCAGCGCGGCGCGGTGGGCAGCGGCCGCTTCATGAACTCTCGTTTGCGGCCTACCGGATCGGCGCGAGGGTCTGTTGGCGGGGGCTGTCCAAGGTTGCGGTTGCGGCCGAGGTGCCCGCGGCGACCTGGGCCGTGTTGCCGAGCTGGTCTTTGATCGCTGGGCCCGCCCGGTGGTCGCCAGCTCGCCTCCGTGCCCGGCGACGCTGCCGGGACAGCTCATCGACGTGGTGGCCAGGTGAGTCTGCTCGATGGCTGTGCTTAGTGCCCGCGAAGCGAGATGATGTCGAAGCGAGATGATGTGTTTGTCGTAGCAGGGTCGCGCTTCAGATGGGTGCAAGGACCGGTCCGAAGAGGGGCGCTGGTCGCGGTGAACCGGAACGCAGGTGGTGTCGTAGAGAAAGTTCTCCGTACGGACGTGGAGGGGTCGCTGAGATGAAGACTTCACTGGAGAAGAAACAGGCCTGGACCCTGACAGCGGCTGACGTATGTGATCGTTGCCCAGCTCGTGCAGTAGTTGAGACGGCGAAGTTGCCGGGTGGCTCCCTGCTCTGGTGCGGGCACCACTTCGCCGTCTTCGAAGACGCATTGGAGGCCTTCGGTGCCACCATCCTGGTGGACGAGCGGTACCGGTAGCCGAGCTGGAGGACTTCGCGAGCGAGCGGCCGGTTCCTGTCAGAGAGGTCGCTGGAGAAGGCGTCTCACCGACGCTCGAAGTGAGGCCGAGACGGTGTTCTCACTATCTCGGCCGGACGTCGGGCGGAGGTTATGGCAGAAGGGCCGCATGGATGTTCATGATGGCTCCTTCTCCCGGTGGGCCAGAGGGCATCCTCGAGGTCCTGGTGTCGATGGGGGTCACGAAGACTCAGCGCCCCGTTCCGGTAACCAGGGACTCGATTTCACAGCGACGCGGGAGTGTCAGTCGTGTAGTGTCCGAATTGCTACGTCCCCCAGACCCCGGAGGCGTGGGCCTTTCCTCGTGCTGCTTTCGACCCTCGGTGGCCCGTCGTTGACTCTGGGAACGCTGAATCGAGTTCGCCATGGTGCAGCCGCCGACCAACGTCCCCGACCTATCGACCAGTGCTGACCACCACCTCGGCGCCGTGCTAACCATCGGGCTCCCGGCGCGCCCAGCCAGCGGTTCGGCCAGGGGCTCGCGCGTAGGGGTCAGAGCGCATGTCATGCGTCAGGTAGTGGTTCTTGATACTGCCGGCCGGCTCCGTGATGTCGTCGAGGATCTGGACCACGCGATCGAGCTGGCTCTGGCAGACACCCCCCGCGGTGTGGTCTGTGACCTGTCGGCTGTGCTGGAAGGTGCCGAGCCGGGTGCGGCTGACGTGCTCGCGGCGGTGGGCAGGCATGTCCGCGACTGGCCAGGAATCCCGGTGGCCGTCGCGTGCCCGGACCCGCGGCTTCGCACGGTGCTGACAGCTCACCGACTTAGCGGGCCCCTGATCGTGACCGCGTCCTTGTTCTCGGCGGTGTCGCCGGTGCTGGCGACCCGGCCCCGGCCGTGCAGTGGCTACACCTCGCACCGCACCCGACCGCGATACGCGCATCGCGCGACTTTGTCACGCGCGCCCTACTGGACTGGCGCTTGGGCCGGGCGATTCGCTCCGCACGACTGGTCGTCAGTGAGCTCATGATGAATTCGACCATGAATGCCGGCACCGACGTCGACGTCTCAGTCGCCTGGAACTTGGAGGCCCTCCGACTTACCGTTCGAGACCACAGTCCACGGTTTCCACGTCAGCGCTACTCGGCTCTCGGCCTTCACGACCAGGGGCTTGCCGTGGTCACTGGCCTCTCACGTTCCTTCGGGGTCCTACCCACCACCGACGGCGGCACACTCGTCTGGGCCGTGCTTGACGCCACCCGGCTACGCCCATCGACCGACCGACCCCGTCTGCCTGGCGTCGCATCCCGCGAGTCGCCCAGGTTCACCGACGCCCTCGGCTTTGGCGGCTTGCCATTCTGCGCCGAAATCGGGCCACATCGAAGCGGACACCGCGCCCCCCGGGCCGCCGTATGACACACCTGCTCAACCGTCAGTCCACCCCTGGTCGATCGGCGCGCCGCGTGCAGCGCGTCATGCGGACGCGTCAGCCCGCCGACCAGACAACCCAACCGTCGTTGCAGCCAGGCGTTGCCACCACAACCAAGGAGTCGCTTATGTCGCCCATGGATCCAGGCAGGTTTAGCACCCCCGCAGCTACTCGGCACCCAGCCGAACTCAAGATCCCCCTTCGGCCCGGTGAAGAACGCCGCTGGGTCCAGGATGACGATCCCGACGAAGGCCCCCCAACGACAAACCCACTGTCATCCCGACTGGCCAGGTCAGCGGCGGTGCGCCCCCGGCGGAACTTTCGCCCCCATCCCTTTGACGACCCCTGCAACTACCTCGGCTGAGCCGGGCCGGTCCCCCGGCAGCGTGCCCTGGCCCCTGCGAGCAAGGGCCGCCCATNGGCGAACGTCTCCCAGCCTGGCGGCCCAGCAGGGCTGGCGACCTCGATCACACGCCCATTTACTGAGTTTGCTTTCGAAGCCCCCCGACATCTGGTGCTGCGGCCTTCTCCACGCCCTTGACAAGCATCTGCATCGATTCCAAGTTGCGAGCAGAGGCGAGCTCTACACACTTGGATTGCATTGGAAATCATCAATACTCATCGGAGGAATCCATGGCGGTCAGGTCAGTTAGAGCCAAGTCCGACTCCACTGCGGCCGCGCCGCCATCGGTCGCCCTGACCAAGACCACCAAGAGGCGGGCAAAGCCGAAAGTGCGGTCAGAGCCCACCCCGATCCGGGTCCACTACGACGTGGGAGTCGGCAACCGGATCACTGTCCGGGGTGACACCGACCCGTTCCGTTGGGACTGTGGTATCGACGCGCAGAACGCGGCGGCTGACGTCTGGGAGTTCCACCTCGAACAGGTTCCCGCGGGAGCGACCTTCCAAGTCAAGCCGTTGATCAATGACGCCGCCTATTCCACCGGCGACAACTATGTCGGCACCGGGGGCCAGACCCTCGACATCTACCCAGATTTCTAGACTGGCCGCAACATCTGCTCGTTCTCATCGCCGGCTGTGCCGCCGAAACTGATTCGTGCGGACGTTTCCGCGAGTCGCGACGCCTCAGTCACCTGAGCCAATGAGCTGCCACCCAGGACAGCTACGCTGCCCGGGCTACCGCATCCCTCAGCGCGCCGTAGGACGCAACAAGAGACCTACGTTCCTCCAGAAGTAACGGATCGTTCAGATCACAGCCCGCGGCGACCCATTGGTCAGAGACGTCCATCGCACGCACCCGCCAGCGTGCGGCGTCCTGCACCCTCAAGGGCTCGGCGTCATACACATAGGAGTACAGGGCGACCAGCCCGGCCTGCAGTTCACCGGAGGCCGGGTGGTCCCCGTACTGGTGGGCCCGGTGCAGCCGCCACCATTCCACCTCCAGCCGGGCCGCGTGCGCCGGATCAATGTCGAGGTTGCCCGTCCTGGCAACCAGAGAGTAGAAGCGGCGCATCAACGCACGAGCCGCGTCAGGATCGTTGTCGGGGATCGGTGCCCACAGTTGGTTAGCGCGAAGAACATACCCCGCGCCAAGCACGGTGCGCACCGGCCCCATGCCGAACCCGTTCCACACCATGGCTACCGCTGCGACCAGGAACTGGGCCCACTCGTGCCGGTAGTAAGCCGCCCATGCGTCCGTCTCGCGGTTACCGACAACGACTGGATCAAAAGCATGAGAAGCAATTCTGGTCATCTGAACCTCCCGCCAGTCAACTCAGGGACAAGTTACTCACATCCATCTACACACCCATGTCCCCACAGATCAAGACCCGGTTGTTCAGCACCGTGAGGTTGGCACCGTCGTGACTGTCCAAGCAAGGAGCACCAGAAAGGACTCGATGACCGCCGTGGACGATCGCGTGCCCTGGGCCCACCTCTTCGCTCGAGCGCGCTTCTGCCATGAGGTGGCGCCGAAGAGCCACAAGGCCTCTCAGCTCACGCCTGGGCTCTGCCCTGGCGGGGCCGGATGCTGAGCGCCCNCCCGGCAGTGAGTACACCTAGTGCCCATCGGGCTGGCCAGGTGCGAAAGGCCACTCCTCAAACCAGGAGCACCGACCGTCCGCAGCAAACCGGAGAACCCACAGGTCCCGCCAGGGCTTGTCTCGCGAAGCGCCGTACTCGACCACGACGCGGACGACCGCAGTGGTTTCGTCCACTGCCTCGACATCGCTCGACATCGTGAACACCTCGTCGGCGCCCATCCGCTCGGCCTCCCAGAAACGCGCGATGGCCTCCAGACCCTGAAGGGGCTGCGCCCAAGGTGAGGGAAGGTAAGAAGCGTCTGGGACGAAGAGCTCAGCCAGTAGCTCGGTCCCGGGCGTGCGCCAGAGGCGCTCGTAGAAGGCAACCCACTGCTCAACGGTTGTGCGATCCATGGCTCCAGGCTGCACGACATGGCTCACGTGTCGTGCTCCGACCCACTGCCGAAGACCACCCGCACTCCGTGTCAACTGCTGGGCATCGGCTAACTGACAAGCAGCTTCAGTCATCGAGGGAGCTCCATGTCGGTGCGGACACGCCTCTGATGCCGCGGTCGCCGTTGACCACCGACGAGCCACGCGCGATGTTGTCGATCACGGAACGGCGCGCCAATGACAAACGTGCTTGCTAGGGGTTGCACTTTGCTAACTAGAGCAAGCATAATGGAGCTATGCCGAAGTTCAGCCCGACCTCCGTTCACGACCTTGGCGAGTACCTGCGAGAGCAGCGTCAATCGGCGCAGTTCTCACTGCGGCAGCTGTCCAGCGTCGCGGGGATCAGCAACCCTTGCATCTCCCCGATCGCGGGCGGCCTGAAGAAACCGAGCGCCGAGATCCTCCAGGCCTTTGCCAAAGCCCTGAGCATCTCGGCTGACTCGTTCACCGTCCGCTCCGCCATTCTCGATGAACGTACCGATGGTGGTGACGCCGGCCCTGTTGGCGTCACCGACGCCGTCCTGGCTGACCCCAAGCTGAACGACCGGCAGCGCGCCGTCCTGCTGGCCGCCTACGAGTCCTTCTTGGGCATGCCAGCAGCCGGCAAGGCGCCGGCGTCAGGGTTGAAGTCGACCGTGACCACAAAGCCAGCAAGGGCACGTCGGGCACCGAGCCCAGCACAAAAGCCGGAAATACCGGCCCACCCGGAAATCACCCAAAAGGAGAAGCCGTCATGACCCTCGTCAAGGAAATCCGCAAGACCGTTACTGACACCACCCCCGTCTACGCCGCCGTAGGCGTGACCGACTTGGCCATCGAGAGGTTGCGCGAAGCCCGCGCTCGCGCAGCTGCCGCTCGTCCGGATCTCAGCGTCAGCGCGATGCAGGGCCGGGCCGTCAAGCGCATTGAGAAGGTCGGCGGGCAAGCCCTGCACATTCCTGCGCAGGTCCGCGACCAGACCGCCGAGGCGGCGGACAAGGCTCAGCACACGTACTCCGAGCTCGCCGTGCGCGGTGAGACGCTGGTCAAGCGCCTTCGCAGCCAGAAGGCCACCCAGGACCTGCGGGCCCAGGCAGACAACACCCTCGCCCTCGGCAAGGACGTGGTCACGACCGTCCGTAAGGCGGCCGTGGACTCCCGGCGCGCAGCCAAGGCCACGCTGACCACCAGTCGCAAGGAGGCCGAGGTCGTCATCGAAGCCATTGCCGCCTCGGTCAAGGACGAGGCCGGGACCACCACCGAGGTTGTGCGCGAGGCCGCTAAAGCCACTCGCACGTCGGCCAAGCGCACTGCCACGACCGTCCGAAAGAGCACCGTTGCCGCGGAGCACTCGGCCGCAGCCACGGCCGCCAGTGCCGTCAAGACCGCGGCTGCGGTTGCTGAGGCCGCCAGGATCGCCACCCCCAAGGTCGGCGACTGACGCGAGCAGCAGTTGCCGTTTCGGCGGCTGAGCAAGGACAGCGTGGCCCGCGTCGTTCATCGACGTCGGCCCCGCTGTCGTTGTCGGGCGACGCACCGTTCCCGCAGCCAGGAGCAGCGCCGCCCGGCGGATGTACCGGGAGCGAGGCCACTGAGCGAGTTCTCCGCGCCCATGCCGCACCCATCAACAGCGCTGCAGGTGTTGAGGGTGGCCTGGACGTGCTCCACACCCGCGCAGGGATCATCTTCCGGATTGGGTGAACCTGACGATACGTTGGCCAGACCCCCGGACAAAGGATGGGCCTATGGGCTCGCACTTGCCGCCGGAGTCGATTCAGCTGTCCGACCTAGCACCTGACTTCAGCTGGGATCTGCGGTGGCGGGGCGTCGACCAGCAGGTTCAATGGACGAGCGGATAGTCCAGCAGGCCACCAAGGTTCTCAAGGACAACGACCTCGGGACGATGGTGATGGCCGCGCCCCGGCTGTACCCCCACCAGTGGTCCTGGGACGCCGCCTTCATCGCGATCGGCCTGGCCCACGTCTCGGTGCCACGGGCCATCACCGAGATGCGTATCCTCCTGCACGCCCAGTGGGACACGGGGATGATCCCGCACATCGTCTTCACCGATGTTCCTGGATACTTCCCCGGTCCGGACGTCTGGGGCACCGATGACGCGGAAGCTAAACCGACCGGCGTACGGACCAGCGGCATCTGCCAGCCACCCATCCAGGCGATCGCGGCAGCACGAATACTCCAAGCCGGACGCAGGACCGGCGGAAGAGACAAGGCCCAAGCCGAAGTCTTCGCCATCGACGTGGTGCCCAAGCTCGTGGCCTGGCACCGGTGGCTCAGCAGCGCACGTGACCCAGATGGTCGCGGCCTCGTGGAGATCCATCACGGCTGGGAGTCCGGTATGGACAACTCACCTCGATGGGACGATGCCTACGCCGCGATCCCCGTCGACAGACCCGTCGAGCTTCGACGACATGACGCGACACTGGTCACCGACGAATCCCAGCGCCCAACGGACAGCGAGTACCAGCGGTACCTGCACCTGGTCGCACAGATGAGATCGGTCCAGTACCGCGACACGGACATTCCCGCGATCATCGACTTCAGGGTCGGGGACGTGTTCATGACCGCGATCCTGGCTGTGGCTGCCCAAGAGCTCGCACAGATCGGCGCTGAGGTCGGGCTCTCGGACCAGGTCGCCGACCAGCTCGCCGACCAGCTCGCCTTGGCGAAGAAGGCGCAGGCGGGGGTACTGTCGTCGATCAGCCCGACGACGGGTTTGTGCCGGGATTTCGATTCCCGCTCGGGCTCGTGGACCTCGGCTGAGTCATTGGCTTCCTTCTCGGCCCTGCTCTGCGGGGGCGACTCGCTGGTCTGCGCGCGGCAACAGGAGATCATCACCGGACCCCGTTGGGCGGGCCATCCGGACCTGGCCTACGCCCTGCCGCCCACCGTCCCGCCTGGGGCAGAGGGGTTCCAGCCTTGTACCTATTGGCGCGGACCGAACTGGCCGGTCATGAACTGGCTCTTCGCGTGGGCACTGCGACGGCGCGGCGAGATCGCCTTGGCCGACCGATGGCGCTCCGAAGGTCTTACTCAACTCGGTGATCTCGCGTCCAGTGAGTACTACGAACCATTCACCGCCGAACCTCTGGGGAGCCGCAACCAGTCATGGACAGCAGCTGTGGCTCTCGATTGGGTCGCTGAACGGGCTTGACCGTACACCCGTCACCGATCAGCGGGCGGGCCGCGAGCCCACTGAAACTGGGATCACCAACCTGAGGGTTTGCAGGGGTGAGGCTCGAGATCACGGCCCGGACGTGGCATTCGTCCGGTCAGTTGAGGATTGACAGCCGGTCACCGATCCGTCGCCCGACGAGAACCCACACCCAAAGTGGCATGTGACTGAGATCTGCGCACGTCAAGGCACATCGGTCTTCTTGCGGCGGTCCACGGCCCAGTCCACGCGCAGGCAGTGGATTGCTTCCCAGAGTGACCCTGCTAGCGCTCAATCGAACCCGTTTGGGATAGCGAGTCAGAGCGGAGGCGGGAGTAGAGAGCCATGTCGTTCCATCGGCCGTTCCGCCACTGGGCGCCCCGCAGAACGCCCTCCCAGGTGAATCCCGCCTTCTCTAATGACCTCTGCTCGGGGCGATTCGCGACGTCGGTAGTCGCTTCGATCCGGTTGACAGGGTAAGTGGCCAGCAAGTACGCCGCCAGCGCGCTCTGAGCACTAGTACCGTGGCCTTGGCTTTGGTGTGCTGGCAGCATCCGGATGCCGATGTTGAAGGCGTTGGACATCGGCGGCGGTCCGTAAGGAACGGTGTGCCATTGGACATCGCCAACTACTGCGCCCTCCAGATCGACCGCGAGGGCGCCTCCCGCATCGCTGACCAGCCGGCTTTCAGCCCAACGTGCGCGAGCGGCCGCGCTGCCACGTGGGAAACCATAGAAGCTGTATGGGTCCGCCGCCGACCCCGGAAGCGAATCGAAGTAGCCAAGTTCGGCTTCGGTAAACGTTCGCAGCGTGACCATGGTTGACAAGGTATGGCATCTGGGGTCTGCTCCGAGAACCCAACCGCGATGTCGCCACGACAACACGACATCCGCTTGTCGCCAAGATCGCACTGGTCGCGGCTGAGTGCGCTCAGGATGAACCTCTGGTAGACCACGCGAGCAAGGGACGCCGAGGACCGGGTTGAGGTCCAGCGGCGTGTCACCGAGATGCGGATGGTGATGGTTCAGACGTAGTGGTGGCGGCGCAGCCACCTCATCGCTGCGGACCCCCACAGCGGCGGAAGGTAGAACGTGACGAGGCGGAACGCAAGAGCGGTGGAGATCGCGATGGTGCTCTGGATCCCGATGGCTTGCAGACCGGCGATGTAGCCCGCTTCTGCAACTCCGACCCCGCCCGGGACGGGCATGAGCCCGGCGAACAGGACGACCAGGGTGTTGACCAGGACCAGCTGGGAGAGGTGGGCATCTGCTCCGAAGGCGTGCAGGCACGCTCCCAGGATCACGGCCTGGATGATTTGTGAGCCCAGGTTGCCGGCGAGTATCTGGGTGAGCTTGGTGGGCAGGCGCAGCACTTGGAGTGCTTCCTGGGCTGAGGCGCGCTGGGCGGCGATCGTGGCGCGAGCCTTGGGTATTGCTGAGGTGACCCGGCGGCGGGCACTGGGGA
>JGI24140J50213_10001274_pt1 | contig 11166 bp, 9 predicted proteins | sample BarGraIncu00222A_FD_50213 | JGI IMG/M metagenome (IMG submission 50213)
CGAGACGGTAGAGAAAGGACAGGGCCATGGAGGATGAGCTTCGCCGAGCGAGTTTCGGCTGGTCAAGCCAGGTTGGGGAGTTTATGGACCCTTCACGTTCATCCGGCGCTTCATGTCCGTGTTCGGTCCTGTCAGCTCGATCTTCGACTTCCTCACCTTCTGGGTGATGTTGTCCCTGCTCCACGCCGGCCACACCGAGTTCAGGACTGGTTGGTTCGTCGAGTCGATCGCCACCCAGACGCTGGTCGTCTATGTCATCCGGACCCGGCGAGTCCCGTTCCTCCGGAGTCGACCTAGCCTGCCGATGCTGCTCGTCCCGACCGGAGCGGCCCTGGTCGGTGCCGTCCTGCCGTACACGCCGCTCGCCGGGCTGCTGGGCTTCACACCGCTGCCAGTGACCTTCTTCCTGTTGCTGTTCGGGATGGTCGTTGTCTACCTACTGCTTGTCGAGTTGGCGAAGACTCGTTTTTACCGCATACCCCATGCTCGGACCCACGGGCCTGCCTCCACCTACGACGAGCGGTTGGAGCGACATGTGCGGCGCCGGGCAGCCCGCTTCGTCCACCACGCCGTCCACGGATCGGCGGCCACAAACAGCTCCAGAGCCCCGGCCACCCGTCACGGCTCACCGTAAGTGTTGGCGATGTGCTCCTCACTCGGCACCCGCATAGGGCCAGCTGGGTCATCGACGTTGTAGGCCGAGTCGGGGAGCAGTAGAACGGGAATCGCCGAGCCACTAAGTACTTCTCTAACGACTCGGGCCCTTCCGGGCGCGGGGCTCTGAGACCAGCTCAAGACGATCAGGTCGGTGTCGTGCTCCTCGGACACCTCGGCAACCCGAGTGGCAACCGGACCCGTTCGGAGCTCGATGTAACTCGCATGGGGACAGTGCCGGCTTAGGAACTCTCTTCCCAAGATTTCCAGGTCGTACTCAGGGCGATCCAACATGGCGGGCAAGGTTGTGTCAGTGAACACGTGGAGCACCACCAGCTCTATGTCGGCGACCAGCAGCGGCCACAATCGCTGGAGCACCGGTCGTGAGGACACCTCAGTGCCCTCGAGTGGCACCAACAGTCGCTGAATGAGGCCAGGAGAGACTGCCTCGGGAGGCACCACCACAACCGGCCTTACCGCGTTCTCGAGGATGCGCCGCGCCGTATCTCCGACCGGACGACGACCGTCGGGCGTAGCCCGGGCGCCGATGACGACAGCAATCACGTCTGGCGCACCGGCCGCGGCCAACACAGCAGGCCCCACAGGACCCTCCAGCAGTCTGAACGGTACCTCGCTGCGCGCCGCAAGCAATTCAGGTGCATCGACCGACTCCAGCGGGCCGCCGCGCACATGGACCGCCTGCACATCCGCCCCGGTCAACTGGCCGATTCGCATGGCCGTCTCCATCACTGGTCGGGCGGCAGTAGAGGTGTCGAGCGCGGCAAGGATGATGCTCATCGTTGGCTCCGCTGAGTGGGGAACGTCTTCAGAGGGAAAGTGGTACCACCGGGCTCGCACGATGCCGGTGCCCGATCAGCGACGCGTACGAGAAGGGGCGCATGGCAGATGATGGTGACCCGGTCGTGCTCGGCTCGAATGCCGATGGGCTGCCCGCCGAAGAGAAACTTGAGGCCGAGAGCGCGCCAGGCGTCCGGGAGGCAGGGGTTGATGGCGAGCATGCCCCCCTCTGCGCGCACGCCCAGGAAGCCGAACGCGAGTGCGTGCCATACCCCTCCCATTGTGGCCAGGTGCAGTCCTTCCGCGGTCGTGCCGGTCAGATCGTCCAGGTCGAGGCGGACGGCCAGGCGGAACATCTCGAGCGCCCGGTCCGGCTCACCGGCGCGAGCCAGCAGCGACGCGTGGATGGCCGGGGAGAGCGAGCTGCCATGAGCTGTCCGGGGCTCATAGAAGGCCATGCACGATGCAAGTGACCCATCAACCACTTCTTCTGGCACGAGGTGATGGAGCATGAGCACGTCGGCCTGCTTGATTAGCTGGGACCCCGCCACTCGCTTGGCACCTAGCAGTACATCGACGGCGACCGGCGGCGGGGCGACCTGGGACATGAGGAGAGGCTCCAACTCGAAGTAGCCAGCAAACTGTTCGTAGAGTCCTCGCTGGGGGCTCCACCCGTCGACCAATCCTTTGGCCAGTGCCCGCCAGGTCGCTGCCGTGTCTGTGTCGCCGGACCGGAAGAGGAGTTCGGCACCGCGACGAAGGTTCCAGCGGGCCATGACGTTCGTGTATGCGTTGTCGTCGACGAGCTCGTGGTACTCGTCGGGTCCCATCACCCCGTTGAGGTGACCGTTGCCATCGGCGTCGGTCCGAATGCGGCTGGCCCAGTAGCGGGCGGTGTCGATGAGCAGCTCACGGCCAGCTCTCGCGAGGAAGTCGGTGTCGCCCGTCCAGGCAGCGAAGTGCGCTGCTGCCCAGGCCACGTCTGCCACGATGTGCTCTTCCTGCGAGCCAGTGCCGATCGGGATGAGCTCGTTGTGCTGTCCCCGAACCAAGTGTGGCGTGACGTCACTCCCGTCGCCAGCCGACTCCCAAGGAAAGCGAGCGCCACACAAGCCCTGGTCTTCCGCTGCGGCGCGTGCTGNGGGGAGACGGCGGATGCGGTACTCGAGCATNGCTCGGGCTGCCGCGGGCCGGATGGCTGCCAGAACTGGCAGCACGAAGACGTCTGCATCCCAAAAGACGTGACCCGCGTAAGCGTTGCCGGTCAATCCACGGGCACCGACCGCAGCCTCGCCGGTGTCGGCAGCCGCGTTCAGGAGGTGGAACACTGCGAAGCGAGCGGCCAACTCCGCCTCTGGATCCCCTTCGATCACCACCTCGGCGTCGTCCCAACGGCATGCCCACGCCGCTCGGTGTTCGGCGAGCAACGTGTCGAATCCCATGGCTTCTACTTGTGCGAGCCGGTCGTAGGCGTCGTCCAAGCGGTTCTTCCCGGTAGGAGCGACGACCCAAGCGGCCAGCCGCTCGACCACTCGACGACCTGCCGTCGTGACCACCCGGTCCCGGGCAGCCACGGCGATCTCGGCACCCGCCCGACCGGTTCTGGCGCCGAACATACATCCGTGTTCTTCACCTTCGAAATCAGCGACATCCCGAGGTGGCCGGAGCGGGTCGCCGGGTTGGAGATGGGCCTCGGGTGCCTCGGCTCGGAGCGCCAGGGCGTGTGGCGAAGAGACGGAGACGAAACGCATGGACCGTCCCCCAGAGCCTTCGTTGCCGAAACGGACAAGGGTGCCGCCCCGCAGGTCGAGCAGGCGCCGCTCGGAATGTCGACGGTCCACGCCGGGTCGCTCGAGGCCGGTCCAATTCGGTCCGGGGAGGAGGTGTCCGTCTTGGGTGTAGACACCGTTCACGAGAAACAGAGGGGCGGTGCCTTGGCCGTCCTCCTCCCGGGAGCCTCGCGTGCCCACAAAGCCGTTGCCGAGCGCTCCGAGCGCCTCGGCAACGCGCTCCTTGGCGCGGGTGGTAGGCAGTGGAATCACCCAGGCCGGGTCGAGATCGATGTTCGGCACCCGCAACGCTGTTCGGCGCGAGAGCTGTTCATCGAGTAGCTCGATGAAACGCTTTGGCCCACTACCGACGTGCACAACCCCATGGGGCACGCCCCCCGGTTCAACCCCGACAGAGACGACCACAGCGCGGGTGAAGGCATCCACCATCATCAGAGAGTCGCTGCCAACCACGCCGCCGATCGACCCGAACTCGTCGCCACCGATCAGCACCAGCTCACCGGTGATGCCCCGCTGGGATAGCCAGTCAGCCGCCCAGTGTGCCGAGTCGGACTTGTCGGTCAGTCCGATCTCGACGTGCTTCACGTCGCTCGTGATTCGTGGATCGGCCAGGCCGGCGCCTCGGGAGATGTCGGCGGCGAGCGCGACGACCTCAGCCAGGTTCGCAATTCCCACGGAAGCGAGCCGCGTCGTCACCGCTTCAGCGAGTAGGGCGATGTCGGCCTTCTTGGGATCGGCCCATGCTGGGACGGGGATGAGATCGATCTTGCGGCGATTGATTCGCTCGGACACCACTTTCGCCTCGATACCCCGCGTTCGGAGGCGCTCGACGGTCCGCTCGGCCGCTCGATCCAGCGCACGGTCTTCCTCGGGGCTGGCGGTGCGCTGCAGCACGAGCTTCGGTCCGTTGCCGGTAACCGCGAAGACCTCGGAACCCCGGTTGCAGCAAACGTACAACTGACCCCGACCCTGAGGCCTCGCCCGAAGCTGGTCGTCGATGTTCCCAACGTGGGTGCCGGTCACGACGATCACGTGCACACCGGCAGCACAGAGCGCCTCGATGCGTTCTCGTACCCCGGAGGCCTCGGCTTGCCGATCCGGTACCGCGGTGCCGTCCCAGTCGAACACGATCGCCTCAAAGGTCTCGTGGAGAGCCACATCGGTTCCATGTCCACCAAGGATTGAACGCCGAGCCGGGTCAGACACAGTTAGTCGTCCGATGTTTGGGTTTGCTCGACTACGTTCAATGAGCGTTTGCATGCAGTCATCGTCCTTGGCGACGATGGAGTACTGCTTGGGATGAAGGTCACTAGAACGGCTTCACTGGGGCGTTGGGCGTTGCCGCGTTGCGGTCCGGACGGAGAGAAATCGCAGATAGCCTCGATCGGACACCCGTTCTCATCGATGCGGGTGCCGATGCGGCGCTCAAAGCCTTGGCCGACCTGGCCCCCCTGCACAACCCGCCCTGCCTGGCAGCGATCCATGCGCTGCGATCGTTGCGACCGAATATGGCCCAGGTTGCCTGCTTCGACACCACCTTTCACGCCGACATGCCGGCGAAGGCCTCCACCTACGCGGTGCCCCGCTCGTGGCGGGAGCAGTGGGACATTCGATGTTTCGGTTTTCACGGGCTCAGCCACGCCTGGGCCAGCCGGCGGGCTGGCGATCTTTTGGGTCGGCCCCGAGAACAGCTCCGCTTGGTGACGGCCCACCTCGGCGCCGGCGCCTCGCTGGCGGCGGTGGCCTTTGGACGCTCGGTCGACACCACCATGGGGTTCACCCCGATGGAGGGCCTGGTGATGGCGACCCGGTCAGGTAGCGTCGATCCCGGGCTGGTCCTGTGGGTCCAGGGAAACGGCGGCCTGTCGGCGGAGGAAGTCGAAGAGGCTCTCTGGAACACGATTCGGGACTGCGTGGGCTGTGGGGGGAGTCTGGGGATCTCCGCGGCGTGATTGCAGCCATGGATGCCGGAGATCACGACGCACGGTTGGCCTACGAGGTCTACGTGTACCGGATCCAGACCAGCGTGGCCGCCATGTGCGCAGCCATTGGGGGGATTGACGGCCTGGTGTTTGCCGGTGGGGCGGGCGAAGCATCGCCTCGACTGCGGACCGACACGTGTGCCGGCCTCGGCTTCCTCGGGGTGAGGCTGGGAGTTTCTTGCAACCACACAAACCAAGGAGACGGTCAGGTATCCCCCGAAGGGGTAACCCCGGCGGTACTTGTCGTTCAGGCTCGCGAGGATCTCGAGATCGCCCGTCATGTGCGGGAGCTGCTCCGATAGAGCGTCGTGGTGCACAGGCAGCCAGACCAGAGGCGTCTGAGCAGCCGTCCTGTAGTCGTCCGGCGGAAACAGGGTGGTGGACATGGGTGCTCGTCTCGTCGCAGACCTGGCCCTAGAGCCCTCGACGCACTTCGAAACGACGACCGGTGAGGATGTCTGGGCGCAGGACCAGCACCATGTCCCCCGGCTCGGGGACGAGTGGGTGTGCCGCCGCAGTGAACTCAACCTCGGTCGGTGACTCGATCAACGTGGCCAACCCACGGACGAGCACGCTCCATGCCATGCCGGCATCTGAGTCAACATGGTCGACCTCAAACGCCACCAGGTGACCAGCCGCCGCCCGGGAGAAGAAACCGGTTCCCACCCGTACCAGGACTTGACCGTCATGAAGGGTGAAGTTGACCGGAATGACCACCGGTGCCTGATCGGTCGGCACACCGAGCCGTCCGATTCCGCCGCCCTTGGCCGTCACGGCTAGCAACTGCATGCACTCGGGACCGGAAAGCACGGTCGAACCCTTGGCATCTATCCACATGTGGCCACCATGACACTGTTCCGCCGCTGGCACTAGGGGCTTTTGACCCTCGGCAACAGCAGTGATCCCGCTGATCGTAGAAGACGAGGGGCATCGCCACGATCGGGCGGTTCGACCAGGGGCGAGTCATGGACTTTCGGCCCTGGACTTGCGCCATTCTATCGTGCACCATCGGCGTTGTGGGTAACGTCGGTCTTCGCAAGCAAGGTGCTTGGTTCGCCCGGAATTCCGCGCTCGTGTTGCTGGTGCTCACGCTATTGGGCCTGATCGTCGGCGGGGCACTGCATCTGACCGGGGAAAGCGATTCCGGGAACGTCGCGTGGATCGCCGTCGGGGTCATTGGGGCGGCGTACGNGTTGTGGTCAATGGTCGCCAGCCTCCGGCGGGGCAGCATCGGGATCGACNTCATCGCCTTGCTGGCCTTGGTGGGAGCCGTGGCCGTCGGGGAGTACCTGGCCGGCGCAGTCATCAGTGTAATGGTGACGAGCGGTCGCGCCTTGGAAGCCTGGGCGGCAGGCCGGGCCCGACACGACCTGCGCGCCTTGCTGGAACGGGCACCGACGGTCGCACACCGCTACAGCGACGGTACCCTCGAGACGGTCGAGGTTGACATGGTGGCGGTCGGCGACCTGTTGATGGTGGCACCCGGCGAGGTGGTTCCGGTCGACGGGACAGTGGCGACGGCGTCCGCCGTCCTCGACGAGTCGGCCCTCACCGGCGAGGCACTCCCCGTCGAACGTGCTGCCGGAGACCCGGTGCGTAGTGGTGTTGTGAACGGAGGGAGTCCGTTTGACCTGCGGACGACGACCCGGGCAGGGGACAGCGCGTATGCCGGCATCGTCCGTCTCGTCTCGGAAGCAGAGTCATCCCCAGCACCCTTCGTTCGGCTCGCCGACCGCTACGCGCTCTGGTTCCTTGTGGTCAGCCTGGTTGCCGCCGGCGCGGCCTGGGCAGCGGCCGGCTCGGTACGGGCGGTGGCGGTGCTGGTAGTTGCTACACCTTGCCCCCTGGTCCTCGCCGCACCGGTCGCCTTCGTCTCCGGACTATCCCGTTCGGCGAGGCGGGGCGTAGTGGTGAAAGGCGGAGACGTGCTCGAACGTCTCGCCCGGTGCACGACCCTGCTGCTCGACAAGACGGGCACCCTGACAAGCGGACACCCTGTAGTGACAGCAATCATCCCCGCCGGTCCGCTTCCGGCCGAAGACGTGATTTCTTTAGCGGCTTCTCTCGACCAGGTGTCGCCACATGTGTTGGCTGGAGCCGTTGTTCGCGCTGCGACTGAGCGCCGGTTTGAACTCGTGCTGCCCAAGGACGTGGAAGAGGTTGCGGGCCAGGGAGTCCGCGGCGTCGTTAGTGGTCACCGCGTGGCGGTAGGCAAGGCCGTGTGGGTCGGGGTGGTCGATGCCCCGCCGTGGGTGAAAGCGGCGCGGCGCAAGGCCCGCCTCGACGGCGCGCTCACCGTGTTCGTCGGAGTCGACGATGAGCCGGTCGGCGTTCTCGTACTGGATGACCCAATCCGTCCCGACGCCGGCAGGACGCTCCGGGCCATGCGGAAAGCCGGCATCAATCGGATCGTGATGCTAACTGGCGACCGAGCCGAGGTGGCCGAGACGGTGGGTACGTTCATAGGGGTGGACGAGGTACTTGCCGAGCGCACACCAGCTGAGAAGCTCGACGCGGTCCGCCTCGAACGACACCGCGCTCCCACCATGATGGTGGGCGATGGGATCAACGACGCTCCCGCGTTGGCGCTGGCGGATGTGGGCGTGGCCATGGGGGCGCGCGGAGCGACGGCATCATCGGAAGCGGCCGACGTCGTGCTCACCGTCGACCGCATCGACCGCCTGGGTGAAGCGATGGTCCTTGCCGTCCGCACTCGGCGAATCGCGTTGCAAAGCGTGCTCGCCGGCATGGCCATGTCTCTCACGGCCATGGGAGTCGCCGCGGTGGGTCTGCTCCCGGCGGTGTGGGGTGCGCTCCTTCAGGAGGGCATCGACGTCGCCGTGATCATGAACGCCTTGCGCGTCCTGCGCACGGGCTCGAGCGAGGTGCGCCTCGCCGAGGACGACGCCGCGCTTGCCAAGCGGTTTCAGGGTGAGCACGTGGCCATCCGCGCCGATCTCGACCAGCTGCGCGCCGCAGCGGACTCCCTCGGGACGATAAAGCCGGCGGAGGCACTTGCACGTGTCCATCAGGTGTACCGCCTGCTGGCAGAGGAAGTGGGTCCCCACGAGGAAGCAGAGGAGACCGTTCTCTATCCGGCGCTCGACCGAATCCTCGGCGGATCCGATCCGACCGGGCCGATGAGCCGGGCTCATGCCGAGATCATTCACCAGATCAGGCGGCTCGGCAGACTGCTTGACGACATCGGCGAAGAGGGTCCCGACGACGTCGACCTGGCGGAGCTGCGCAGTCTCCTCTACGGATTGCGTGCCGTCCTCGCCCTGCACACGGCGCAAGAGGAAGAGAGCTACCTATCACTCAGCGACGAGGCCGACATTGTCAGTTGACGGTCGCACTTTCGCCGGTTAGTGGAGCGACGCCCGATCGAACGGCAGCTTGGCTACCGACATCATCAGCGGTCTGTCGGCACCCCAAGCCGGCGACCCTGTGCGGTGCACAAACTCGATTTTACGCGCGTGAGCGTCGATCTCGGTCGGGGAGAGAGCCGGGAACGGAGTGACGCCGAGCAGGAGACGGCGGCTGGGTGGTGCTGACCGTTGGTGCGGCACGTGAGGAACGTGTTCGGGTCTGACCCCCGGGGGTGACGACGCTCGACCGAGGGCCGCAGCAGAGAGCCTGTGAGTTACGACGGGGCGAGCTCGAGTGACTCAGGCGGCCCGTCGGTACTCATGGATGAAACCGCCGAGGACGTCACGACGTTCGACGTTGCCGAGTGGGTCCCCGGGGACGGTCGTTCGTGGCGCCTCGAGCCCGATGCCGCGGTGGGGCCGAGCCGGGTCGTAGTGCTCGACGTAGACGCGCAGCACGTGGTTGAGCTGGTGATGCGAGAAGATCATCAGGTGGTCGAGACACTCGGCTCGCACGGTCTCCACCCAGCGTTCGGCAAATGCATTCGTCCGCGGTGCCCGCACTGGCGTGCGAACGGTCTCGATCCCTTCGGCCCGGAGAACCTCGTCAAAGGTAGCGGTGAACTTGGTGTCACGGTCTCTGATCAAGAATCCGATGGTGCGCTTGGCCTCCTGGAGATCCCAGGCGAGTTTCCGGGCCAGCTGGGTCACCCACTGGCCGTTCGGAGTCGTCGTGACGCCGAGGAGGTGTACGACACGACGCTCGATCTCGATGACGAACAGGGCGTAGTAGCGCTGTCCATCCACCGCGTCAACGTGGAAGAAGTCGGTGGCCAATACGCGGTGGGCCTGGGATCGGAGGAAGTCCGACCAGGTCGGTCCCTCCCCGCGAGGAGCGGGAGGAAGCCCATGGCGGTGGCGGATCCGGCCACTCCAAGGTTGCGCAGCTCGCCCATGATCGCAGGAAGCCCAGCGGGGGTTCTCCCGTGCCAGTCGACAGATCAGCTCAACCTGCTCGTCGGGAAGCGGTGGACGGCCGGGTCCCGATGCGGATAGCTCCAACGCCTCCGGACGATCCTGCGTTGCCAAGCCAGGACCGTCGCCGGGGTCACGAGTAGCGACGACCACCGGCGGCGGGGGAGGAGCCCTCCGGCCAGGGCAAGGAACGCCCGGTCAGCCCAGGTAAACCGGGGACGTGGTGTGCACCGCTGCAGGACCTGGAGCTGGTGGCGGAGCACGATGATCTCGACATCCTTCTCGATGCCGCTGAGACGATGAACCCCAAGCAGCTCGATAGTGTGACGGACCAGACGGTAGAGGAACGAGGGGGCCACGACCGGAGAGGTCCGTCGCTCCTGTCATGCCTGGTCAAGCTGGCGTTCGGGTTTGTGCACCCTACGAGCAAATCTCGTGAACTTCCCGGTAGGGAAAACGGTGAATGTCGACACTTGGACCGGCAGCGCTGGGTGGACCGGCGCGGAGTCACCAGAGAATTCACTTCTAGGTCATCTGGCGTGAACCCTCTGGTCGCGAAGAGTTCAGGTAGCGATGACACGCTGCCGATGTCGTATCAAATCTTGTCGATAACGTCAGCGCCTGCCGATAGGTCGGGTGAGAAGGAGCCGTTCATGGTCGGAAGCACGGGAGCGTAGATGAAGATTGGTCTAGAGACTGAATCCTGTCACCTGCTCTTTCAACATGGCCGCATGAACATCTTCGGCTTTATCGAATTCACTGCCAAATTCGGACTGGACGGTGTGCAAATCAACATCATCCCCGACTACAACCTACATCCTCGGTGGGGCGCCCTCCAGGGTGCGAGTACGGAATACTTGTCTCGCGTGAAGGCGGCCATTGATCAACACAATCTCTATTGCGAGATAGCCACCCGAGGAAGCACTCTCAACGAACTTGCTCCCGCCCTGCGGATTGCGCGTGCCCTTGGTGTAGGGCTCGTACGGTCTTACCTTTGGTTCCCCCACGGACGGTTCGACGTGGACTTCATGGCGAGCCAGATATCGGAGGTACGGCGCGTCGTCCCGTTCCTGAAGAAGCACCAGATTCGTTTAGCATTCGAAAACCATGAGTTCGAGACTTCCGCGGAATTGATTAAATTCATCTCCCTCGTAGGCCAACCTGAATGGGTTGGGCTCCTGTGCGACACCGGCAACTCGATGATGGCGTGGGAAGAGCCTTTATCAGCGATCCGGGCGATGGCGCCACATGCTTTCGGGGTGCACTTCAAGGATCATTCGGTGATCAGGGATGGCGACGAGTCAGTCGTCTGTGGCATGCCCCTGGGTCGGGGAAATATCGACATTGACAAAGCGTTCCGGATCTTGGTTGAAAACTCTACTGTGCCCCACATCAACCTCGGAATGTGCTACCCCTATTGTGCCACCTTCAAACGGGAACCAGGTACAGGAGGCTCAAGCGATTTCGCTGGTGCCTTTGCGATAACTCATCCGCCGTTTCCGCCTAACTTGGTCAGGCCAATGGGCTATTACTATCCTCATGACACCAGCGAGGAAGCGCTCTTGACACTGTTGGAATGTCAGCAGAAAGACCTGGAGC
>JGI24140J50213_10001275_pt1 | contig 11165 bp, 9 predicted proteins | sample BarGraIncu00222A_FD_50213 | JGI IMG/M metagenome (IMG submission 50213)
TTACCTTTAGTAGAATTCTCAATTATTCTAAAAGGTGGAATGCTGCTTGACAATCCTAATATGATAGGTGTTGGTGCGCTAACAGCCAAATTGATGAATCAAGGAACCAAAACAAAGACCGTTATTGAACTTGATGAAGCAATGCAAGATCTGGGAGCACGTATTAATATCCAGGGAAGCAAGGAAGCAATTACGATCAGTGGAAGTTGCCTTGCTGATAAACTTGCTGAAACATTCACACTTGCTAAAGAGATGTTATATGAGCCTCGTTGGGATGAGAAAGAATTTGCGCTTGCAAAAAAACAAACAATTGAAGGTCTGAAAAGAACGGAGACATCTCCTGCTTCAGTTTCATCATCTGTATTCAATAAACTGGTATATGGCGCTGACAATATCATGTCAAATGAGACTTCAGGAACTATTAATTCAGTAGGCAAAATAACGCTGGATGATCTGAAGAAATATTATGATCAAAATTTTGCTCCTTCAGTTGCAAAGATCAGTATTGTAGGTGACATTACTCAGGAGAAGGCTGTAGCCTTATTCAATGGTTTGAAAGATTGGAAAGCAAAAGATGTAAAAATTCCGGCTGTAGCAAGCATAGCTTCTGCTAAACCTGGCGTTTATTTTATCGATGTACCTAATGCCAAACAATCACAAATTGCAGTTGGACATGCAGGTCCAAGTTTTGCTAGCCCTGATTTCTACAAAGCAACTGTGATCAACTATAAACTGGGTGGCGATTTCAACGGTATCCTGAATATGATTTTGCGTGAACAGAAATCGTTTACTTATGGCGCACGTTCAGGCTTCAGCGGTGCCGGCTATGGCGGACAATTCATTGCTTCCTCAGCAGTACAGTCTAATTCAACTTTTGAATCTACTCAAATCATGAAGGATGAAATTAAGAAGTACACCAACGGAATCGCAAGCGAAGATCTGGATCTGGTTAAGAGTACACTGCTGAAAAGCAATTCAGGGCGTTTCGAGACTTTGCAACAACTTAATGCAATGCTAGAACCTATCGTAATGTATGATCTTCCTTTCGATTATATCAAACAACGTGAAGCTATTGTGCAGAAAATGACTCCTGCAGAACATGCTACACTTTCACAGCAATTCATTCACCCCGATCAGTTGATTTATCTGATAGTTGGTGATAAAGCTACACAGTATGATAAACTGAAAGACCTTGGTTTGGGTACACCAATCTTGTTAACTAAAGACGGTAATCCTGCAACTAACTAATCACTAATGAATTCTTAAACGGGGGCATGATAGATGATATCATGTCCCCGTTTTTTGTTTTTACAATCTTTCTTACCGGTTTTAATTCACAGTGATCATGCTGATTTGTGATATTTCTCCTGAAGATGTCCCTACAAACAATTTATATTGTCCGGGTTCAACTACCCAAGACTTGGTTTTAACATCATAGTATGCGAGATCTTTCACAGGTATGACTAAACTCACATTTGCAGTTTCTCCGGCAGCAATCCTGATCTTATTAAATGCTTTCAATTCCTTTTCAGCTCGTTCAATAGCAGAACCGGTTTTGCCAACATACAACTGAACCGTTTCTTTACCAGCAAATTTACCGGTATTCTTTACTTTGATTCTTGCGATTATAGTTTCGGAAGATTTATAACTTTTTTTATCCGTTCGGAAATCTAAATATTTAAAATCCGTATACGACAATCCGTAACCAAAGCAATAAAGCGGTTCAACCTTTTTAGTGTCAAACCAGCGATAACCAACGAGGATACCTTCTTTATAATTTTCCTGAAGATTCTCTCCGGGATAAGCCTTTAAAAAATGTGCCGGTGAATCATTCAATGAAGCCGGGAAAGTAAAAGGTAATTTACCCGATGGATTTACTTTTCCAGTTAACACATCGGCAAGCGCATTCCCGTTTTCTGAACCATTGTACCATGACCATACAATAGTATGATTGTTCTTTTTTATTTCGTTGATGGCATAAGGAGCACCTCCAACCACGACAACTATAGTATTTGGATTTGCAGCTGTTACAGCATCAACCAAGGCCTGTTCGCCAAAAGGAAGGTTCAGATCTTTTCGGTCGCGACTCTCGCTTTCAAAATCACGGTTGCCTCCAATAAACAATATTGCCACATCTGTAGATTTGGCCAGACTAACAGCCGCTTCGATCATTACAGGATCTGCTTTATGAGATTCACTGTTGATGTTTTTCCCTGTTGACCGATATGCACCTGAGTAACCTTGTGCATATTTGATGGCAATCGATTTTCCTAACCTGTTTTGTAATCCTGCCAGTGCAGTTACCTCATATCGAGCCTTAACGCCTGCACCGAATCCACCCAAATGAAAAGTACGGGTGGCATTATCGCCGATTACAGCAATGCTTTTTATTGTAGATAAATTTAATGGGAGTAAGTGTTTTTCGTTTTTAAGCAGCACAATTGATTCGGAAGCAATGTCGTATGCCGTTTTACTGTGTTCAGGTGTATTGATCTTACCCGGAGTTTGATTTCCACTTAATGAAGTTTGAAAAGTCACCCATAATAAACGATGAACCTTTTCATCGATCACTTTCATGCTTACTTTACCAGCTTTTACGGATGCCAACAAAGCATTTGCAAAGTAGTATGTTTCATAAGGTAAGGGTGAACCCATTTCAAGATCCAGACCATTATTGGCTGCGTTTATGGTGCTGTGTGTTCCGCCCCAGTCACTGATTACAGCACCTTTGAATTTCCATTCATCCTTTAAGATCTTGTTCAGGAGATAATCGTTCTCTGAACAATATTGTCCCCGGATTTTATTATAGGCCGACATGATGGTCCAGGCATTTCCTTCTGTAATTGCTGCTTTAAAAGCCGGCAGATATATTTCACGCAGAGCCCGTTCATCCAGTTCTACATTGACAGCCCCCCGTTCAAATTCCTGGTTATTCACGGCATAATGTTTTACACATGCAGCCACATTCTGACTTTGAATTCCTTTAACCGATTGAACTGCCAGCCGTGAATTTAAAAAAGGATCTTCAGAATAATATTCATAAGTACGTCCACATAAAGGTGTTCGTGCAATGTTAAATGCCGGAGCCAACATTATCGTCTTATTCCTGGCCCTTGCCTCTTCACCCATGTCGTGTCCATAACGATAGGCCAATTCAGGATTCCAGGTTGCCGCCAATGCAGACCCGTTAGGGAAAAAAGTTGCAGAGTCGGTAGTAAGGTTTGCAGATCCCCAGTTGGGTTTAACATCTTCACGTACACCAAGTGGCCCATCATCAGTCATCATTACCGGAATTCCCAGACGTTGTATACCCCCTGCTGAAAAAATACCATTTGCATGCAGCATCGAGATCTTCTCCTCCAGGGTGAGCTTTTGCATAATAGCATTGATTTTTATTTCAATGGTTTGACTGCTTTTTGTTTGTCCATTTACACTATTGAAAGCAATAAATATTATTGCAACACCAAAAAAGTACTTATAAAAATTGTTTTTCATTTTTATGAGAGTATATTTTACAAATATATGAAATTAGGTCGATCGTAATGGTATGTAAACCATTCTTAAATAAATGATTCTATGAAATAAAAAAAATAGGTTGACCTTAACGGGTCAACCTATTCCAATTCTATTAAGTCTGTCAATAAAGTAGGATGTTTTTGAAAACTAATGGAATTATTAAAAAACTAATTCTGATTAATTTTCCTTTTCTTTACTTTCCTTTTTTTTACCTTTATTTTCAATATCGTTATCTTTTTCTTTTTTAACCTCATCCTTGATCAGCAATCCTTTTGCATCAAAAGATGATGTTGAAGTTTTTTTAACCGTCATTTCATAACTGATCACTCCTTTGGCGTCAATCTTTGCGGTTTTATATAAGTCATAGCCTGCAAATTCCTTAGACAGACTATCTTTAACGGCCTGTGGTAGTTCAGTTTCAACAATAGGTGTTTCTGTTTCCAGAAGCGTCCCTTTTGAATCAAACACTGCTGACAGTTCAGCTTTGCCAATTAAAAATTCAGCTTCGAATTCATCGGCTTTTTCAAGACCCCATTCTACATTTTTGACCTTTGCAAACTGTTTTTCAAAAGCGGATTTAACAACCGATGGAACAATAACTTTGCTTTCTTTTTCTTCTTTGCCGGTATTCCATTTATGATATCTGTGACCATGATGGCAACTGCTCAATAATGCGAAAAGTGATAATAATATCAATAATTTTTTCATGATTATTTTAGGTTAATGACTTCAAAACTACATATCAATTTTGTTGTAATTCTGGAGTTTTGAAATGGAGGCTGAACTAAATTTGAAATGCTTGTTTTATATTGTTAAACATAACTTGGATTCTGACTACATGTTTCAATTTCCCCTTTGAAAAAAAATGTGTGAATGATGTAACTTTTTTATAAAGTTATGTAACAAATAAGGAATTCTGGAGCTGTAGTTTTATATTATTAAATCTTAGCATATTTCCAAACTATAAACAATAGAATTGTGAAGGATAAACGAATTTCGTCAAGTGTTTTCAAGACTGACTTAACGCAATTCAATTCGGATTTAGTGTATCGTAATCACTTTGAATCAGCAAAAAATGGGATTATTATCCTTGATGCTGATACAGGGAAAATAATGGAATTAAATCCATTCATGATGACATTGTTAGGGTATAATAAAGAACACTTTATTAATAAAATAATATGGAAGATAGATTGTTTTAAAAAAGTATTTGTCAGTCGTGATAGGTTTATTGAGTTATTGCAAATGGAAAATGACAATCATGATGATTTGTTGCTGGAAACAGCCACCGGTCTACAAATCCATGTTGAGATCGATAGTAATATTTATTTAAGTAATGGCTAAAATATAATGTCGTATTTCAAGCCTATGTTTTGTAAGACATTTTCTAAGCGTTCCTTGAGATTCTGAAAACAGAGATAAGCATCAAAACTCAACCAGTTGTATTTGATTCTACGCCATAGAATCTCAATCAAGTTCAACTCCGGGGAATACGGTGGTAAAAAATAAATCAACAAATCGTCTTCTTCCCATTGCTTGATTTTGGCTTTAAACTTGTTGGATCTGTGTATCGGAGAATTATCAAGTACAACCACTGTCTTTTTAACAATCTGTGCAGCAAAGCGATCCAGAAAGCAGATTATCTTATCGGTATTGAATGTTGTTTCATTCATTTCAAAGAAGAGGTCGTTTTTACGGTTCATTAAACCAACAACATTTAGAAACTTCCCTTTAGCTGCAGGTAGTAAGATGGGATTGTGCTTTGTCTGCCAAGCATATGGCACATTAGGCGTTAACCCAAAATGACTTTCATCTCCAAAATAAAGATCAATGTATCCGCTGGCATCCAATTCTTTAAAGCTTTCTATTTGTTGTTTTTTGCGTTCAAATTCGTCTTGGTTCCTTTTGCTCTTTAATGACAATCGGGCTCTTTTCCAACTATAGCCCAGTGCCTTTTAAAAAATTCTGCAAGGTCCTTTTGCAGATATTAATATTATGTTTTTTCTCCAAAAAGAGTAACACATTTTTGAGATTTCTACTGTGAAGCTCTAGTTGATTAGCGATATCTTCCTCAAGGCCTTTTAAACGGGTTTTAACTCCTCTTCCAGGCATTATCGGAAGGCTTTCAATACCGCTTAAAACCCAATTGCTAAACCAACGCTCAATGGTTCTGCGGCTTACATTAAAAATACTCGACAAGTCTGTGATCGTTCGTCTTTGATGGCTTAAAAGAAGACATTGACAACGTTTTCTTATTGTATTATTGGCGTTGTTTTTCAACATCATCTCTAATGTCTCAATCTCTTCTGTTTTAAGTGTTATGTATCTCATAGTGAAACAAATATATACTTTTTATTTCACTTAAACAAGATAATACGACATTATATTATTCTTATTACTTAAATGCAACTTATGATTCAGGAGACAATCAACATTTTCAGAACCGATGAGGAAGTAAGTATCCCTTCTTTTTTTGTGAATGAAAGATTTCACTATTTATAACAGGTCTTCTAACTGCCTTATAAATGCTTCGGTGTTATAACCCGCCAAGCCTTCATGCTTAAATACTACTTTCCCGTCTTTGTTAATAACAACCGTGGTGGGTAAAGTGCCACTAAAAATTTCATTGGGGACGTTTCCTAAGCGGCTGTATAAAGGAATAGTAAAATGATTTTTTTCAAGATACTTTATCGCTTTTGACTTGTCTTCATCTTCGTTAATAAACAGAAAAACAAACCTGTCATCATTTTGTAGTTTCTTGTACAACTCATCTAAAGAAGGCATTTCGGCACGGCATGGCGGACACCAGGATGCCCAAAAATTAATGAATAAAACCTTACCTTTTAACCCGGCTGTAGTAGCAGTTATGCCTGCTGAATTTGTAAAGGAAAAGGAAGCCGTTTCAGATAAATTATTTACCCCATTTTTCTTTATTTCCGCTTTAAATAAACCAACTGAAACCAATTGTTGTAACAGCAAGGACTTTGCATCAGGAATGAAAATAATGATAATAAGAAAGCTAATAAGCAAAACGCTTAGCCCTCTTTTTTTTACTGCACTATAAAAAGTTTTAAAACTCATAAATTGCACTGATTTACTTGTAATTATAAATAATAGTCATACTGAAATTTTGATTACTTTTAAACCTCTGTCAATTTTTGTCATTAGCTTAGACCTACGGCTGAATTTGTACGTAACCTCCCTGCACTAGTTGAATTAATCTGCCCACAGCTCCATTATTGACCTTTACATCAGGTAGCAAATCTTCATTGCCCCACTGATGATTTTTCATAGAAACAGAGCACTCTTCTATCTGCACACCTTGTTTCATAAGCTCTGCGATGAGGACTTTAACAGGGTTGCCTGTACTCACATGGCGATAGACGTTGTAGGCATTGTCATTCAAAGTCATGTAAGCTGCATCTCCGTGGAATATGCCTATAATATNCCCCTTGATTTCCATTTCTTTNAAACGGTTGGCAAGCAGATGCATGTAATTAATACCTACCGGAAAATCACCGGAAAATACCAGATGATCCATATTGAACACAACATCTGCCTTTTCAAGCACTACTGGAATCTCGACTCTAATTTCGTGATCGCCTTTCTTGTCTTTGGTATCAGACACTAACATAGGCTTTCGTTTGTCCTTGCTCATTGTATTATCCCCTTTCTAATGATAAATGTTGTTTTATTCCTATCCGCACTATGCCTTCTTATATCGCAACAAAGGTGCCTTTGAGTTCTGCGCGAACGGGGCGATGCTTTGCCAGATACTTCCTCATTGCATCTATAATCCGTTCTGAAAGGTTTTTTCGATTTCGTCCATATTTTTGAGGTACACCCTGCATAGTGACGAACGCTGCTGTGTAATACTTATCGGGTTCCACTGCTTCATTTCCTGCAAATAATTTTTGAATTCGGAGGCCTGATGGGTTTTCTATCTTAAAATAGACAGTAAGTCCAAAACAACGTTTCACATATCCTCCCATTTGATTATACGGATCGCACGAAAACGTCCTTTCGAGATTCTCCTCCAACATTGCCTTGATTTCCTCTCCCGTTAACTCTACTGTTGAGACAGGTGGATTCATGGGAATAATGTTGTAAAGGTCATTCAAAGTTATTTGTCCCGGAACTATTGGTGCGCCGTAGCGCCAGCCATTCGAAAATGCCAGTTGTGCTCCGGTGCATTCGAGCAATGCCTGAAGGAGGAAATTGTCCATAGTGGTTTCCATGGTTGTTCCCCGATTAAGCGCAGTGGAAGTTTCGCCAACAATCTCAGCGAGTTCCTTCTTGTAAGGTCCGAGAGCCATGTTTACCAGTTCTTCTACTTTGGGGTCAGGATGTGTGGTTGCTTCAACTTCAATCAGTTGGTGCTGATAATCGACGATTTGTCCGTCAACTATTTCCAGATCCAGCCGCCCCAAAAAAGAACCATGGCAGCCTGACTGTATGACAATGGTTTTCCCATTGCGAACAGGTTTATAAATACGGTTATGAGTATGACCGCTGAGACAAATATCTATGCCGTGTACTTCTGACAAAAGCTTCATATCCTGAGTGAAGCCAAGATGCGATATCAGGATAATCAAGTCTGCCTTTTCCTCAATGTGCAGCAATTCGATAATTGGTGGAAGCTCATCTTTACCCAGTGTAAAGTATATCCCTTCGCTGTACGATGGCGGCATAGTCTTGTCCACAATATTCGAGGCGATCCCTATCAGTCCGATACGTAATCTACCAATCTCTTTTACGGTATATGGTTGATAGACGAGCTTTTTTGTTGCTTTATCATAAACATTGTTTGCCAGCATTGGATAATTTAGCTCAGCAACCCGCTGGTTAAATATTGTTGGCCCATAGGCAAATTCCCAGTGAGCAGTCATGGCATCAATCCCCAATGAATTTAAGATAGGGATCATAGCCTGTCCCTGGGTATACAGAGCAGGATAGGTGCCATGCAAAGTATCACCACAGTCGCAAAAAAGGCAATTCTCTTGGCTCTCACTCCGAATCTGTTTTACAATTGTGGCAATACGGGCGTAACCTCCGGCCTGGCGGTATTCTGCGTGGTCGCCCTGCCAAAACATCTCCTGGTGTAAATCAAAATAAGCATGGGTGTCGTTCATTTGAACGATGGTGAACGATCTTTTAATTGTCATTGTTTTTCTCCTTATAAATAAATGTTTCTTCTGATGAGATATTTTTAAACTCAAATGTTACTCTGACTTTTTAATCCATTTCGATATCTGCATTAAGTTGGATGTGCCGACTAAATAGACACCCTTCGCCGGTTTAAATTGATCTTCTTAATTTCTTAATCATCAATAAGATGAAATGAACATGTTTCTCTGGCAGATTATGGTCAAATTAAACGGTTTTTCCACTTATCATCAATGACCTTTTTACAATCAATAGGTTAATCCAAACTGCCAGAGTGGAATTGTGTTCAAATATCCCAGTTCAATATCATCTTTTACGATAAAGGCTTTATCAATACCCTGAATTTGTTTCAGCCCTTTATTTTTTCCACCCACTTCAAAAATATAATCACCAATTAGAAAATCTGCCATTGATGAGACCATTACATCATATTTTACTCTTAACTGATTCAAAAAAAACGTTTCTCTTNNGTTTCCGGTATTTGAGTTATCGTCTGCTAAACTGTAAATTAAATTAGTATTGTCTAAGTAGATTTTATCCACTTTACCTAATCCCTTTATTCCTCCGGTAGCATCCCTTAGTTGGGCAATCATTCCGGCTTCTTCTATAAACAGGCAATAATCTGCGATATTATTCCTGCTGGCGGAAAGTGAAGTCGCAATGTTTGTCATATTAGGTTTAAAAGGAACACTTTTCGCAATAATGGCCAGCAATTGCTTTAATTTCCTCCCGGTCGATACATTCATACCTGCATACAACGGAATATCCGTTTCTAATGTATGGTTTACAATCTGTTGTAACCTCAGTTCAAAATTTTCTTCCAATGCAAATGGATAATATCCTCTTTTAAGGTAATCCTCAAAAAGTGGTAGCGGATGTTTTACTCCGGGAAGCTCAGCTTTATGTGCCAGAATCTCATCCAGAGAATATGACTTGACAGATGTTTGATGAAACAATTGCAAGTATTCCCTGAACGACAAACCTTGCAGATTATACATTATAGCTCTTCGACTTAAATCCGAGGCTCCTTTTTTTATATCCAGCACCGAAGAGCCGGTAAATACTACATGTAGTTCCGGATTGTAATCATATATCAGTTTCAGTTCTTTAGCCCAATCTTTGTATTTGTGAATTTCATCAACAAACAGGTATTTTCCACCTCGTTTTACAAAAGTATCAGCCAAATCAATTAACTTGTTGTCTGCAAAATAAAAATCCTCTGCTGTAACATAAAGTGTCGTTTCAGGATTCAGGTTCTTTTTAATATGCTGCAAAACCAGCGTAGTTTTGCCAACTCCCCGTGGACCGATAATACCGATCATCCGATTTTTCCAATTTATTTCAGTGTAAATATATCGAATGAACCCGGTATCCGTATCTCTTATAAGTTTATGAAACTGTTCAAATAATTTATCCATTGCTGATTAATTTTATACAAATATAAATGAAATTGCACCATCATAGTGCAAAAATAATTAATATTCGCACTATGTTAGTGCGAATACCAATATTGTATTGGTGACTATCATCATTTTCACACATTAAACGGTGTTTAGATTTTTTCAAAATCAGAATCTGACCATGAATTGAAAATTTAAAGACCATCTTTTGATCCTCCCGGCACCACTCCCGGATTACCAAGAGACCATTACCAGACATCCGGTAGATACTCCTAGGATTTAAAGCACCATTTATGCCCCTGTAAAGCACATGTCAGGCTCACAATAAGCGTAATATGTACCTGACATGTGCCTGACATGTACTTAAAATGTGCTTGACACCATTTCTTCATCCCCTGAGTATCTGGTCTTGTTTTGGTCTTCATCGGGGAGTCGTGTCGGCTTATTCTTTTGATGGTGTATTTTTGATTTGATTGTTTTTTAAAGGGTGGCGCAAACCGTGACCTGATCAAAAACAACGCGGCCTTTGTCAGTACAAGGGAAAACATGAATGTATTTGGAGGTTGCGGGATTGTTGTCAAGGCTTTTCATTTAAGGAAGGGACGGTGTTTTCTGAAAATGACACGGTGCTGCAGTGCGTGGGGATTGAGTTTTACAACCGGGCCGGGGCAGAGGGCTATGTGTTCTACTCAACAGGGAATATGCTGCTGAGTGACGTGTTTTGAGGTTAATGGGATCCGGAACTATTTGTTTTGCTGTCAAAAAAGTAGGGTCACTGAGCGAAGTCGAAGTGACTTTTGTCTTAAAATAAATGTCGTTTCGACTTCGTTTCGACTTCGCTCAACGACCGAAATGGCCTTTTTAGACACCCTCGTCCAGTGGAATGAAAAGCATGGAAATAAAACTGACAATCATTTAAATTTATTTTCGACCTTTACAAAGTTTTCATAATTTAAATGACAGCAAATTGAGTAATTGTTGAGAGATAATGATTCATTGTTTGCGACATGAATTCCACCACTAAATGAGTAATTCAGAATCTAAAATTCCTAACACATTTTCAGGTCAAAACCCGGATAATAA
>JGI24140J50213_10001276_pt1 | contig 11162 bp, 12 predicted proteins | sample BarGraIncu00222A_FD_50213 | JGI IMG/M metagenome (IMG submission 50213)
CCGCGCCCTCAAACACCACCGGGCGCAGGTTGGCACGGGCGGCGTACACCGCAGCCGTATAACCCGCCGGACCGGAGCCGATGATGATCACGTCATGAACCGATGCGGGTCCGGCGGGCTCCTGCGTGTCAGGCATGGAAGATGGCCTCTCGTTGAGACAGTGCTCTGGAGAACAGTACTTTGCGGTTGCTGAAATAGACGGTGCTCGTGGCGGGTCGTGGTGGCTGAGTCAGGCCAGGGACTGGACGAGCTTTCTCTGGGCACCCAAGCTTGGGCGTCTAGGGCCGGGTAGTTCATCCAGCGGTGTCTATCAGACAGGCAGGAGGCAGGTCGAACCAGCGCAGCTGCTCGAAGTCCGTTGAAACCAGGTCGCCGAGGGGTGCACCGGTTGGGGGCGTAGCCGCCTCGAGGACGGCCCTGGCTTCAACCAGGTAGCGGTGCAGCTCGAACTCGGGTGCGCGGTCATGGTCTCGGGGGTACTGCATCCGTCCCTGCGGGTCGTACGTCACCTGGCTCAGACGAAGTGGCGGCTCGGCTGGTCCGCGACGGTGCCGCCATAGGCCGGTGGCGGGCTCGAACCGGTAGTCACCCATGAGACGCCATCCATCCCGAGCCACCAAGCGGACCGCTTCGACGATGTACGCAAACACCGTCTCGGAGATAAAGTAGTTAAAGCTGACCCGGGTCCAGCCGGGCTTGATGCCCTCGCACCCATGAGCGATCTCGCGTCGAACTCACGCGAGCGGTCGAGGTCGATGCCCAGCAGACGGTGTCCGTAGGGGCCTGCGCACGAGCAGCCGCCTCGGGACTGGATCCCGAACAGGTCGTTGAGCAGGGCAACGACGAAGTTGGGGTGGAGGTATCGCCCGCCCGGTCGGCACACGACGAACGAGACGATCGAAAGCCGTTCGGCATCCAGGTTGCCCAGGATCTCGATTGACGGCTCCTTCAGCCAGGCTCTGACGGCGCACTGGAGGTGGTGCTCCTCGTGGGAGCGGATCACGTCGACGCCCACCGCCTGCTTGAGCTGGAAGACCAGCCCGGCCCGGATGGACTCCACGATGGCCGGTGTGCCGCCCTCCTCGCGTTGGGTCGGGTCCTCGAGGTAGCGGTGCTCGCTCGGGTTGACGTAGGCCACCGTCCCACCGCCCGGGACGTCAGGCACCCGGTTGTGCAGCAGCTCGCGTCGTACGGCCAGGACACCTGGCGTACTCGGACCGCCGATCATCTTGTGCGGGCTCAGGAACACGGCATCCTTGTAACACATCGGGTCTCTTTCGGGTCCGCCGTACATCTCGATGTTCACATAGGGAGCGGCCGCTGCGAAGTCCCAGAAGGACAGGGCGCCATGACGATGCAGCAGCGCCGAAATGGCATGAGTGTCGCTGACGATGCCGGTGACGTTACTGGCCGCGGAGAATGAGCCGATGCGCAGCGGTCGGTCGGCGTGCTTAAGCAGCTCGTCTTCCAGTACGGCGAAGTCGATGTGACCGTCGCCATCTTGGGGAATCACCACGACGTCGGCAACCGACTCACGCCAGGGCAACTCGTTGGAGTGGTGCTCAAAGGGCCCGATGAACACCACCGGGCGCTGGGTGGCCGCGATGGCGCCGCTGAGGTGGTAGCTGTTGTCCATGTTCGAAGGAGCCCTTAGCCCGAGGATTCCGACCAACGTGTCGATGGCGCCGGTGCATCCCGAGCCGGCGAAGATGATCACCGTGTGCTGGTCTCCGCCAAGTGCCTCGTGGACGATCTGCCGTGTGTCCTCACGCAGTCGGGTAGTCTGCAGCCCCGTGCCGCTGGACTCCGTGTGGGTGTTGGCATAGCGGGGGAGCACCTCAGCCCGGATGAAGTCCTCGATGAATGTCCTCGATGAATGTCAGGGCCCGACCAGAGGCGGTGTGGTCGGCATAGGTCACCCGCCGTGGTCCGTATGGCCCGGGCATCACCTGGTCGTCGCCAATGACCGAACGTCGGACTCTGGCGAGCAGCGGGCTAGGGATCGGCATACCAGGGCTCATCCATGGAGCGTATGCCGCGCGGTCGCGCTGGTCGCCTTGGTCGCCGTCATCCGCGGGCCTGCGGTTGAGCGTCACCTCATTGAGATGGCATCATGCCAGCCACACGCTCGGGAGCAAGGAACTGCTCAGCAGTGCCCGGTGGCGGGGCTGGAGCGGCTCGGTACTACCGTGGGCCGTCGCTGCGTCAGTCCATCGACGCGAGTCGGACGTCAAGATCGCCAATCTCAGCGCCTCCCGCCACCGCCAGGGATCTGCCTTTCGCAGAAGTCGTTCGGTACGTCGACAACGATCTGAGCCCGATGCTCCCCGGATCCAGCCTGAGGTTGACATGTTCCCGCCAGGGCACGGACAACAGGGTCAGTCAGCGGTTCCCGTTGTCGTAGATCGTTGTGATGACCGGCTCGCCGCGCGAGAGCTGGAGGGCTCGGGCAGGCAGCTCGGCGAGAGACTGCTCGTAGCGCTCACGTGCCGATTTCAGGTTCAGGTCAGCGACAATCTCGCCATGGCGAATCAGGTCGATCAGCAATGGTCGATCACTGGGACCTGAGGGGGGCATCATGCCGGTTCCGATGATCTCAGCCTCGGCCCGGCCTAGGTCGTTGAGCCGGCGCAGCGCCCATTTGCGGCCTCCCATGGTTGCCTTGTCTTTGCTGTGCTTGGCCACGTCGACCAGGCGCCCGGTTCGGTCCTGGCGGGCGACGAGCTTGTAGATCAGCTCGGCCGTGGGTGCGCCGGATCCGGTTACCAGGCAGGTCCCGACGCCATAGGCGTCAACGGGTGCCGCGGCCAGAGCGGCGATCGCATGCTCATCCAAATCCGACGTGACGATGATGCGGGTTTTGGTTGCGCCGAGCTCATCCAGCTGAGCTCGGACCTCACGGGCCTGCACCAGAAGGTCCCCCGAGTCCAGACGCACCGCGCCCAGACCCGTGCCGGCGATCTCGACGGCGAGCCTTACTGCGGCCTGGACATCGTACGTATCGACCAGCAGGGTTGTGCCAGGGCCCATACAGGCGACCTGAGCCTCGAACGCCGTCCGTTCGTCGTCGTGCAGCAGGGTGAACGCGTGGGCGCTGGTGCCGGCGGTGGGGATCCCGTGGGTGCGCCCGGCCTCGAGGTTGCTGGTGGTCGCGAACCCGGCGATGTACGACGCCCTCGCTGCCGCCACCGCCGCCCACTCATGGGTCCTGCGTGAGCCCATCTCGATACACGGACGTCCGCCCGCGGCGTTTGTCATCCGGGAGGCAGCCGAGGCAATCGCGCAGTCATGGTTAAGGATCGACAGCAGCACCGTCTCCAGGAGCACAGACTCCGCGAACGTGCCCTCGACCGCCAGCAGGGGGGACCCAGGGAAGTAAAACTCGCCCTCGGCATAACCGCTGATGTTCCCCGAGAACCGATAACCCGACAGGTAGTCCAGGGTCTCTTCGTCGACCACGCCTGCGGCGCGCAACCGTTCGATCTCGGCGTCGCCGAACCGGAAATTGCGGACCGCTTCGACCAGGCGCCCAGTGCCCGCCACCACGCCGTACCGCCGGCCGTCCGGCAGCCGTCGTGCGAACACCTCAAAGACGCATTGTCGCTGCGCGGCACCGCTGTGAAGTGCAGCCTGCAACATGGTGAGCTCGTAGTGGTCGGTCAGCAGTGCGGTACTGGTCACGTGGGGCAGCCTATGGTGGAACCGTGTCAATCGCCCCCGCCGGACTGTCGCACACCGACATCGAGCAGAACATATCGCCGGATCGGCCCTGGATCACCTTGGTGTGGAACGACCCGGTCAACCTGATGTCCTATGTGACCTATGTGTTCCAAACCTACTTCGGCTACTCGCTGGAGAAGGCCGAGCACCTGATGCTCGACGTGCACCAGAAGGGCAAGGCCGTGGTGTCGACCGGGCCGCGCGAGAAGATGGAGCGCGACACCGAGGCGATGCAAGGTTACGGGCTGTGGGCCACCTTGCAGAAGGACGACTAAGTGGCGAGGGCTTTCAAGCGCAAGGGCACACATTTCGTTGCCCGACTCGACGCCGATGAGCGCGAGGTCGTCGTGGGGCTCATGGAGCAGACCCACGAACTGCTCGCGCCGGTGCCTCGCGATCTGACCGGGGACCCATTCGAGGACCTCGTCTCCAGGCTTGGACTGCCTCGGCTGAAGGATCTGGGCGACGATGTCGTGCAAGCACCGCGCGATCCTGCCCTGGAGCGACTCTTGCCGAGTGCCCATCGCCAGGACCCAGCCCTGGCGGCCGAGTTCCGACGGTTGACCGAATACGGTCTGCGTGAGCGCAAGGCGGCCAACCTCGCCACGGCGATCTCTGCGCTGCAGGGGGCGGACGGGGACAAGCTCACGGTGGACAAGGAGCAGGCCCAGGCCATGGTGGTCGCGCTGACGGATGTGCGGCTGTTGCTCGGGGAACGGCTGNGGCTNCGGACCGATGAGGATGCGGACGATCTGCAGGATCGCCTGGAGGCGGCTTCGCGCGATGATCCTCAGCTGTATCTTGCGGCGTACTACGACTTCTTGACCTGGCTACAGGAGTCTCTTATCCAGGCCCTTATGGGTGTGTGACGGAGCCAACGGCGCAAAGGCACCGGATCGACGGGCTGGGCCGCAATGGGCGGCTACGCTCGAACCCGTGCCAGACTCACCGATCGGGATCTTTGACAGCAGCTTCGGCGGACTGACGGTTGCCCGTGCGGTGTTGGACCAGCTCCCGCATGAGCCGGTGCTCTATCTCGGTGACACTGCCCGCGCTCCGTATGGTCCGCGCCCCATCGCTGAAGTCCGCAAGTTCTCCCTGGAATGCCTGGACCGGCTCGTCGACCGTGGGGTGAAGGCTCTCGTGATTGCCTGCAACTCTGCCTCGGCCGCGATGCTGCACGACGCCCGTGAGCGCTATGACGTCCCTGTCGTCGAGGTCATCCGCCCTGCGGTCCGGCGGGCGGGCGCGGCCACCCGCAACAACAAGGTCGGCGTCATCTCCACCCAGTCGACCCATCAGAGCCAGGCCTACGCTGACCTTTTCGCGGCCGCACCGCAGATCACGGTCATGAGCCGACCATGCCCGCGGTTCGTTGAGTTCGTCGAGTCTGGTGTCACCTCAGGGGATGAGCTGCTTGCCGTCGCCCACTCCTATCTCGACCCCATCGTGGAGCGCGGCGTTGACACCCTTATCCTCGGCTGCACGCACTACCCGTTGCTGACCGGTGTGATCTCCTACGTGATGGGTCAGGACGTCACGTTGGTGTCGTCGGCTGAGGAGACCGCCAAGGATGTCTTCCGGGTGCTTGCAGATGGGGGGATGCTTCGCCCTGACGACCTGCCGGCGCCGGTGCACGAGTTTGTCACCACTGGCGACCCGCAGGATTTCGAGCGTCTTGCCCGCCGGTTCCTCGGCCCCGAGGTCGCGCGCGCGCATCCTGAGCCGGCATCGGCTCGATGAGGCTGACCATCGTGGGTTGCTCCGGCTCTCTGGCAGGGCCGAACTCCCCCGCGTCCTGTTATCTCGTCCAGGCCGAGCACGACGGCCGCACGTGGAACCTCATTCTCGACCTAGGCAGCGGCGCTCTGGGCGCGCTGCAACGACACCTAGACCTCAGGGATATCGACGCGGTGGTGCTCAGCCACCTGCACGCTGATCACTGCCTCGATCTCTGCGGTCTCTACGTCGCCCAGAAGTATCGTCCCTCGCTCACAGCGGCCAGCCGAATCCCCGTCTATGGCCCGGCAGGCACAGGCGAACGGATGGCCCGCGCGTATGACATGACGCCTCCGGAGGGCATGGACCACGAGTTCGACTTCAAGGAGCTCGTCGATAGTCAGGCTGTCGGCATCGGGCCCTTCACGTTCACTGCCCAGCTGGTCCGCCATCCCGCAGAGGCCTACGGCATCCGGGTCGAGGCCCATGGTGACGTGCTGGCCTACACCGGTGACACGGACACCTGCGAGGGACTGAATATCTTGTTCCACGACGCAACTCTGGCTCTGGCGGACTCGGCCTTCGTGGACGGTCGCGATGTCGCGCGGGGGATTCACCTGTCCGGCAGCCGGGCAGCGCAGGCGGCAGTGGACGCCGGGGGAGTGCGCAGGCTGATGCTCACCCACATCCCTCCGTGGAACGATTCGGCCGTATGCCGGGAGCAGGCCCAGGCAGTGTGGCCAGGTGAGGTCGAAGTTGCCCAGGCAGACGCTGTTTACGAGCTGTGAGCCCTTGCGCCTAGCCTTGGGAGCATGACTTCACCTGATTCTCGCCACGATGGCCGCGCACCCAGTCAGCTTCGCGACATTGTGATCACTCGCCACTGGCTCGATCATGCCGAGGGCAGCGTCCTGGTCGAGTTCGGCAAAACTCGCGTGCTGTGTGCGGCGTCCTTCACCCCTGGGGTGCCACGCTGGCGTAAGGGCAGCGGCGAGGGCTGGGTCACTGCCGAGTACGCCATGCTGCCCAGGGCAACCAGCACTCGTTCCGACCGCGAGTCGGTCAAGGGTCGTATCGGCGGGCGAACCCACGAGATCTCGCGACTGATCGGGCGCAGCCTGCGGGCCGCGATCGACACCAAGGAGCTGGGAGAGAACACGATCGTCCTCGACTGTGACGTGCTTCAAGCCGATGGGGGGACGCGGACGGCTGCGATCACCGGCGCTTATGTGGCTCTTGCCGACGCCATCGAAACCGGCCGCCGTAGTGGTGCCATCGGCAAGAAGGCGCAGCCGCTGAAGGGGTCGGTCGCGGCGGTGAGCGTCGGCCTGCTCAAAGGTGTGCCGGTTCTCGACCTGGACTACCCCGAGGACTCCACGGCAGAGACCGATATGAACGTGGTGCTCACCGGGACGGGCACCTTCGTCGAGATTCAGGGCACCGCCGAAGCCGAGCCGTTCGACCGCGATCAGCTCAACGCGCTGCTCGATCTGGCTATTAGCGGTTGTGCCGAGCTGACCAAGCTGCAGCAGGGCGCGCTCTTGGACGTTGCAGGGATGACAGCGTGAGGAGGATCGTCCTGGCGACGCGCAACGGCCACAAGGTCCGCGAGCTTCAGACCATCCTTGCGGACCTGATCGAGGAGCTCGACCTCGAGATCGTCGGCATGGGGGAGTTCCCCGATGTGGCCGAGGTGGTCGAGACGGGCGTGACCTTCCAGGAGAATGCCACCTTGAAGGCTGTCGCCGCCGCCAAGGCGACGGGGCTGCCCGCGCTCGCTGACGACTCCGGGCTGGCGGTCGAGGTCCTGGGCGGTGCTCCCGGGGTATTCAGCGGGCGCTGGGCAGGCACCCATGGCCAGGATCGGGCCAACCTCGAGCTGCTGCTGGGCCAGATTCATGATGTCCCTGATGATAAGCGCGCCGCAGCGTTCGTGTGCGCAGCGGTGCTGGCACTGCCTGAGGGGACCGTGGTGGTTCGTGAGGGCCGGATGCCGGGCACTTTGGCCCGGGAGCCGCGTGGAGACAACGGCTTCGGCTATGACCCGATTCTGGTTGTCGATGGTGGCGCGCGGACCTCCGCTGAGCTGACGTTTGAGGAGAAGAACGCGATCTCTCACCGAGGCAACGCGTTCCGGGCTCTGGCCGCTGACCTGAGGAAGAACTTCGGCAACGGTTAGCCTCCGCAGTCTGTCACGTGGGCGGGATGGCGTGTAAGGCTGACCTTATGAAGCGATCGTGGGCAGCTGCGGTGGGTGTCGTGGCCGGAATCCTCACCGTGGGTGTAGCCACGCTGCTGGCTTCCGTGATCACCGGTGCCGGGCTGACGGGGGGTACGCCATCGCCGCTCGTCGCGGTGGGTGGTGCATTCGTCGACCGCACCCCGGCATGGCTCAAGGAATTCGCGATCTCGACCTTCGGCACTCACGACAAGAACGCCCTGATTGTCGGGATGACGCTTTTCCTGATCGTGGTCTGTGCGGTGATCGGTATGGTGGGGGCACGGTGGCGAACGGCCGCGATGGTGGCCTTTGGGTTCTTCGGTGCCATCGGCATGCTGGCAGTTGCCTCTCGTCCCCATGCGGGCACCCTTGACATCTTGCCTACGCTCATCGGCACAGCAGCTGGTCTGTGGGCTCTGTCCATCTTGTGGCAGCGAGCTGCTGTGGCCGCAGCCGGCACCCCCGTCGACCGACGTCATTTCCTAGTGGGAGGAGTCGGTCTGACCGTTGCCGGGATCGCGGCCGCTACGTTGGGCCAGTCGCTGGGACAAGGAGCCCGCCAGGCAGCGCTGTCCCGCTCGACCGTGCGCCTGCCCAAGGCCGCCACCCCGCTGGTCATCCCCGCCGGTGCTCAGCTGCCGGTTAGGGGCATCACCCCGTACATCATGCCCAACGCGGACTTCTACCGGATCGACACTGCCTTGGTCGTGCCCCAGCTCGACGCGGGCAGCTGGTCATTGACGGTCCATGGGATGGTCGAGCGAGAGGTCATCATCAGCTGGGCGACCTTGCTGAGCAAGACGATGCAGGATTCGCTGACCACCTTGATGTGCGTCTCGAACGAGGTGGGCGGCAACCTGACCGGCAACGCGGTCTGGACCGGCTGGCCGGTGCGTGAGCTGCTCAAGATGGCGGGGCCCCAACTAGGGGCCGACATGGTCCTGTCGACCAGCAGCGACGGGTGGACCGCCGGCACACCGCTATCGGTGCTGACCGATGATCGCAACGCCCTGCTCGCCATCGCCATGAATGGACAGCCGCTGCCCTTTGAGCACGGGTTCCCGGTACGGCTGGTGGTTCCCGGCCTGTACGGGTACGTGTCGGCGACAAAGTGGGTGACAGACCTAAAGGTGACTACTTTTGCCCAGGACCAGGGCTACTGGACCCCGCGCGGTTGGTCAGCGCTTGGCCCGGTCAAGACCGAGTCCCGCATCGACGTCCCGCGCTCAGGTGACCGGGTCAGCGCCGGGATGGTCGCGGTTGCGGGGATCGCCTGGGCTCAGCATCGCGGCATCAAGGCCGTCGAGGTAAGGGTGGATAACGGCCGGTGGCAGTCGGCTCGCCTGGCCGACGAGCCCTCGATCGACTCGTGGCGCCAGTGGGTGTTGCCCTGGCAGGCGGCTAAAGGTAGCCACACGATAGCTGTGCGCGCCACCGACACGGAGGGCGGGACCCAGACCCAGACCCAGTCGCCACCCCCGCCCGACGGCGCCACCGGCTGGCACACCATCACGGTCAACGTTGACTAGGTCGGCACCCTGACTGCGGACCTCATACGGTGATGACGACTTTTCCGAGTGCGTGACCCTGTCCGAAGTAGCCGATAGCCTCAGGGGTCTTGCTCAGCGGGTATGTCCTGCCGATGACCGGCGTGAGTGTGCCGGATTCCAGGAGCTCCTTGAGAGTAAGCCGATCCTTCAGGGTCGGAGCCAGCTGGATCGTGCGAATACTGCGGCTCACGAAGAGAGAAAGCAGCGGCGCCTCGATCAAAAGCACCAGGGTGTTGGCCATCCAACGCTTGTCGAAGCGGCCGCCGTTGGGCAAGAGCATCCCCTTGGGGGTTAGCACCTGCAGGAGGCGCGACAACGAACGCGTCGAGACGTTGTCCAGGATCAGGTCGTAGCGCTCATCACCGGCGGTGAAGTCCTGTTTCGTGTAGTCGATGACGTGGTCGGCTCCGATCGCACGGACGACGTCAGTCTTGGTCGTGCTGCACACCCCGGTCACTTCTGCGCCGAGCGACTTGGCGATCTGCACAGCGAACGTGCCGACGCCTCCCCCCGCGCCGTTGATCAGGACCTTCTGGCCGGCTTGGACCTTGCCCTGGTCACAAAGACCCCGTAGGGCGGTGAGCCCGGCTAGAGGAACGGCTGCGGCCTGCTCGAACGTGACGTTTCCCGGCTTGGGCACCAGATCCTCCTCCCCAGCAACGGCATACTCCGCGAAGGTGCCCGCGCCCGCGCCGAAGACCTCATCCCCGATCCGTAGCCGCGTCACGTTTCTGCCTACGGCCTCGACGGTTCCGGCAACGTCTGAACCTCGCACCCCGTTGTGCGGCGTGCGAAGCCCGAAAGCTAAGCGCGCAACGTAGGGCACACCGGTGAGGCCGGCCCAGTCCGGCGGGTTCACCGCGGCTGCGCAGACCCGCACGAGGACCTCGTCGTCAGTGATCACCGGTTTGTCTATGTCCCGCAGTTGCATGACCTCTGGTGAGCCGTACGTGTCCTGGAAGATCGCTTTCATCTCTTCGTCCTTCGGGCTTCCATGGGCTTATGGGCGTTGGAGCTCGTCGAGCGGGATGGCCGAAGACACCGCGATGGGCTGCCCGCCTTGGTGTCCATTCGGTCTGTAGTGCCATTCGGTCTCCTGCCGGCTCGCGGCTTAGATCTACGGCAGGCGTGGCGATGCCCTCGACGTTAGCCGGTTTCAGGGGAGCTCAGTGGTGACGAGTGCGTCCACCTGGCCGTCCTCGAGCCCTCGGGCCCGCCTGACCGTTTCCGGCCGGCACTGACGGAGCTCTCCTGGTCTGTTGGCGGGGCTCCTGGCCTGCGCGCGGGCGTGGTTGACATACCCACACGTGCTCTGAGGCAGTTCGCGGACAGCCGGCCCCGAGGTGACACGTCTGGTCATCGGCCCAGGGGGCGCATGGTCAACGGTCTAAGCGTCGAGGTCGCGGACCTGTCCTCGCCCAGACTTGGTCGAGCCGCGCTGTTTCTTGGCCTCAAGCCTGCGTCGTTGTGAGCCTCGGGTGGGCCGGGTGGCCCGGCGGGGCGGGGGAGGTGGCAGCAGCGCCGCCCTGAGTGTCTCGGCAAGCCGGTTGCGCGCCGCTACACGGTTCTGTCGCTGGGACCTGTGTTCAGAAGCAAAGACAATGAGCTCCCCGGACACCAGACGATCCGACAGCGTTGACTCCACCCGCAGCCGTTGAGCCGGCGAGAGTCTGGCCAGCGCCGGTGAGCCGAGGACACGCCAGCGCAGCTCGACCCGGCTGTCGGTGGTGTTGATGCCTTGGCCACCGGGCCCGGACGAGCGTGAGAACCGCTCGAGGAGCTCCGCGGCCGGGATGATGAACCCCGAGCGAAACCCCGGGCCAGGCGCGAGAACAAGATCGCCGCCTGGCTCGTAGCTGTTCGTTGCCATTCGTCAACTTTATGGTGCGGCCGATGAGATTCGAACTCACACTGTCAGGTACCTAAAACCTGTGCCTCCTGCCAATTGGGCT
>JGI24140J50213_10001277_pt1 | contig 11160 bp, 9 predicted proteins | sample BarGraIncu00222A_FD_50213 | JGI IMG/M metagenome (IMG submission 50213)
AGCAGTAACGCCGGTTACAGCTAACCGCGAGTCGATGGGTTGAGGGAGGGTCGGGCGTGCACACACCTGCCCCAAGCGGGGATATCGATCCGGTCGAGGTCGAGCAGCATCATGCCAAGAGAGTCGCCGCAGGAGTCCCGGCTGTCGCGGTCACGCTGAGCCGGGCTGTCAAGCAGATGGGAGCGGCACGCGCCGGCCTCACGCTGCAGCGCCTGAATCAGGCTGATGGGTTCGACTGCATGGGTTGCGCCTGGCCAGACCCCGACCCGGGGGAACGCAGTGTGGCCGAGTTCTGCGAGAACGGAGCCAAGGCGGTCGCCGAGGAGGCGACCCGGCGCTCGGTCACCCCGGACTTCTTCGCTGAGCACAGCATCGAGGAACTTTCCGCGCGCAGCGACTACTGGCTGGGGCAGCAGGGTCGGCTGACCGATCCCATGGTTCGACGCGACGGTGCCACGCACTACCAGCCCATCAGTTGGAGCGAAGCCTTCACCTTGATCGCCGACGAGCTGCGCACGCTCGGCTCACCCGACGAGGCGATCTTCTACACCAGCGGCCGCACGTCTAACGAGGCAGCATTCGTCTACCAGCTCTTCGTGCGAGCGTTCGGGACCAACAACTTGCCCGACTGCTCGAACATGTGCCATGAGTCGACGTCGGTGGCCCTGGCGGAGACGATCGGCATCGGCAAGGGCAGCGTGAGCCTGCAGGACATCCATGAGGCTGATCTGATCGTGATCTGTGGGCAGAACCCGGGGACCAACCACCCGCGCATGCTCACGGCTCTGGAGAAGGCTAAGAAACGCGGAGCCAAGATCCTGGCCGTCAATCCCCTTCCGGAGGCAGGGCTGCTGGCTTTCCGGAACCCGCAGACCCTACGAGGGATCTCGGGGGTCGGTACCCAGCTCGCTGACCTGCACCTGCCGATCCGCGTCAACGGCGACCTCGCGCTCTTCCAGGCGATCGGGTCGCTGCTGCTCGAGGCCGAGGAGTCGGCCACGGCAGCGGGGCGACCGGGAGCCGTACTCGACCACGACTTCATCCAGCGGTACACGCAGGGCTTCCAGTCGTGGGCCGACCATGTCCGCGAGCCGGACTGGCCCCGGGTGCTTGCAGCCACTGGTCTGACCAGAGCTCAGATTGAACAGGCCGCGCAGATGTTCGTCGGCTCTCGGCGCACGGTCGTCTGCTGGGCCATGGGAATCACGCAGCACCGCAACGCGGTGGCCACCATCAAAGAGATCGTCAACGTCACACTCGCGCAGGGCAACATCGGACGCCCCGGAGCGGGGCTGTGCCCGGTTCGCGGGCATTCCAACGTGCAGGGTGATCGGACCATGGGGATCTGGGAGAAGCTGCCTGAACACTTCGGTGATGCCTTGCGCGAGGAGTTTGGCTTCGAGCCGCCCAGAGAGCGCGGGCTGGACGTCGTTGACTCCGTTCGTGCACTCCGCGACGGCGAGGCGAGCGTGTTCGTCGGGATGGGCGGCAACTTCGCTGCCGCGACCCCTGACTCCGAGATCACCGCCGGTGCGCTGCGCTCGGCGCGTCTGACCGTGCAGATCTCGACGAAACTCAACCGCTCGCATGTCGTCTGCGGACGCACCGCCCTGATCTTGCCGACTCTCGGTCGAACCGAACGCGACATCCAGGCCGCCGGCGAGCAGGCCGTCTCGGTCGAGGACTCCATGTCCGCCGTTCACCTCTCCCGGGGTCGGCTCGAGCCGGCGAGCCCACTGCTGAGGTCCGAGGTCTGGATCGTTTGCAGCCTGGCGCAGGCCGTGCTGGCCGACCTGCCCACCGGCAGTCGCATCGACTGGGANGGGATGAAAGCGGACTACCGTCGGATCCGCGAACACATCGCCCACGTGGTCCCTGGCTGCGAGGCATACCCAGAGAAGGTCGAGCGTGCCGGTGGGTTCGTCCTGCCACACCCGCCCAGGGACTCGCGCACGTTCGAGACCGCGTCGCAACGAGCCGAGTTCTCCGTCAGCCCGATGGATGTCCTTCACGTCCCGGACCGGCATCTGATCCTGCAGTCCCTACGAAGCCACGACCAGTTCAACACCACGATCTACGGACACGATGATCGGTATCGCGGGATCGAGGGCGGGCGGGACGTCGTACTCGTTCACCCAGACGACATCGAACACCTGGGTCTTCAGGCTGGGCAGCTCGTCGATCTGATCGGTGAGCACGAGGGGTCCGAACGTGTGTGTGCCGGCTTCCGCCTCGTTGCTTATCCGACCTCGCGCGGGTGCGCAGCTGCTTACTACCCCGAGGTCAACCCTCTGGTCCCTCTTGACTCCACGGCAATGGGCAGCAACTGCCCGACCAGCAAGTCGATCATCATCCGTCTCGAACCGGCCCAACCAGGCCGGACAAGCAGCATCCTCAAACCCGGCAGCCCCGTCGGCGCTGACAACCATCACAAGAGCCGAATCCAGCCCCATCACTTGAGCTAACACGAAATCCAGAGCAGGCCGCTACTGGGAAGGGTGATCTGCCGTCCCGTCGTCGGGCTCACTGTGCCAGCCTGACGACGAGCTGCAGCGCATGTGGGTCAAGGGGTGTATGTCCATTGACCTGGAGACTGGGGGAGCAGATCGGGGAGGATTTGCACGGTGACGCGCAGGGTAACGTTGGCCGGTGGCGCAATTCTTCTTGAACCTCGTTCGGTCCCTCGATGGCTTTCAGCGCCGACACCGCGCCCCCGGGTTCGTCGTGGCAGTCGTCCGCAAGTACGGTGATGACCAAGCCGGCCAGTACGCTGGTTTGCTGGCCTATTACGCCTTCCTCGCGACCTTCCCGCTGCTGCTGGTGCTGGTTAGCGTGTTGGGCATCGTGCTCAGGGCCAACCACGACCTTCAGAACAAGGTGCTGACCTCGGGGCTCGTGGAGTTTCCCGTACTTGGTGACCAGTTGCGTGCCAACATCCACTCGCTGTCGGGCTCGGGCATCGCGCTGGCCGTCGGGCTGATCGGGACCTTCGTGGGCGCGCGCGGCCTCGCTGACACTGCTCAGAGCGCCTTCAACTCCCTGTGGGAGGTGCCCTTCGTCCGCCGCCCCGGGTTTCCCTGGAGCCTGCTACGAAGCCTGGGGCTGCTCGGCCTCCTGGGCGTCGCTGTACTCGTGACCGCAGGTGTCGGGGCGCTGAGCGGCGGCCTTTCTACTCTGGGTCCGGTCGGACGGGCGGTCCTGCTCGTCGTCGCGCTCGGCATCAACACTGGGGTATTTCTGGTCGCGTTCCGGGTGGCGACCGCCTCAGAGGTCGCCACCCGTGACTTTGTGCGTAGCGCCTTCATCGCGGCATTGGTGTGGCAGGTCCTTCTAGGACTTGGTGGGCTGATCGTGTCGCACTATCTGAAGAACGCCAGCCAGGTGTACGGCACGTTCGGGACGGTCATCGGGTTGCTGGCCTGGTTCTCGTTGCAGGCCCAGGCCACCTTGTACGCCGTCGAGATCGACGTAGTGCGCAGCCGAAAGCTGTGGCCCAGGAGCCTGAGCGTCCCGCCGCTGACACCGGCAGATCGCGAGGCTCTCAGCTCATACATAGAGGCCCAGGTTCGCGTCGAGCAGCAGGACGTCTACGTGACGTTCTCCAGCGATACCGCCGACCGTGAACGCTCGACCAAGGCCTAGCCTCGAGACCGGTCGCGCCATTGCTAGGGCGAGGTGAGCTCGCGAACCGATGTGGCGTTGGTCAAGACCGCGGACGCAACCGCACCCAGCCGCAGGTTCTTGTTCCTGCGTAGCAGCCATCAGGAACCCCGTTGCAGGCCCGAAGTGCTCTCGGCGTGCGGCCTGGCGGGCCAAGCTCAAGCAGGAGCCAGATCGGGCGGCGCTCTGGAGCCTCCTGCTACGCGTGTCCAGTCCATGTGGCATCTTCTTCGTCAGGATGCATGACAATCGGTCTTGCGCGCTGTAAGTTCCCCCGCTATGACGACCCGCCGAACGATCATCACGGTCTCGCGTTCTGCCTGCTCGGGTCGGTGATCTTCGTTCCCTCGGCGAGTGCCTCCGGACGGGTCGTCCACCGCAAAGCCGCGGCCACCACGGGCCAAGCGCCTCGAGGCCGCTGGATGTCCTTTTCATCTGCCACCGGCGCTGCGGCAGCTAAAGTCGGGCTAGCGATGGCCTCGGGAGCGCGTTTCGTGGATGTGACTCCGGGTTCCGTGCCACCTCCAGATCCGTCATCTTGTCCGAAGGGCACGAGCTATGGCGGCACGTTGGCGGCGTGGAGTTGTCTCGCGATCGAGAAAGACAACGCCGGAACCGGGCACGCCGTATGGCTTCGGATTGGCAGGTCTGGGTCAAGTGGGTTCGGATATCTGCACGCTTACCTCGATCATTAATCTCACGGACAATTCGATGATGTTCTTGGTTTACAACAACGCATACGGATATTTGCAGCCAAACGGACGATACCTGTATGGTGACTACTTCTCGGGCCCGAACGGCATAACTCAGTACGTTGAGCTCTACGAGCCGCGAAGCAAAGGATCCGGGTCGCCTGACAACTACGAGATGGGAATCATAACCGCCTATTGTCTCAGTTCCGCCTACGTTGTTGAGAACCTGTGCCCGAGCTGGGTAAACGCCACTCTATAACGGAAGCCGACCATGGAAGATATCGCCTCCGCTGTCGAATCGTCACTCTTAGCTATGACGTCCATTGACGGCAATCACCGGGCGGCGATGGAACGACAGAACGGGGATCCAGGCGCGACTGGCTGGACCGCTTACGCTCCTCTGGGTACTCGGGTCGAGGATCAACCCTCTTCAGCCACCCCGTGGCGAGATGTCGTGCTCCTTGATGTAGCTGCCGTGGGACCCGCACTTATTGTGACGTTTCGGTGGCTCCCAACGAGCCAAGATTACGCGCATGTATCGGATCTCGGCCCATTCGGCGACCTTGGGTCAGAAACCGCCGCTTCGATTATCACATTTCAGATCCAACGGCTGCTTCAGTCTGTCGATTGGCCCGCTCCTTCGGATGCGATGCGGGTCGGCAGCATCTTGATCGTTACCGGTCGCACATAGTGTTGGTTCGTTACTACCGGTCATCGACCGATGCGACTCCGGCACTCATGTGTGAAGGAGTGAGACAAGCGACCGTCGAGAGGGAACGCACGGACCTACGCCCGCCAGCAACATCGGCTCACGGGTCGTGGTCGATGGGCAGACCCTGGCCACGCTCATGGTCGAGTGCACGTCGGAGTCCAGGTCGAGCACACCTTCGAACTCAAGGCCATCGATGATGGACTGCTAGGAGGACTGACCGGTGCGTCGGGAGGTGAACACGACGGATGGCGCGGCGGATGGCTNATCCTGCATTCCCGCACGAACAGTAATGCCGTAGCGCACCGAACGTTACCCTCGCAGCCACCACGGGCGTCAGCGAACGTCGACTGCGAGACATCTTCAAAAGCCGAGCCGAGCCACGACCCCGCCTACGGCACCGGCTCCTGGAACTTGCCGACCGCCCCGCCGTCCACGACTCGTAGCCCCTGCTGTCGCAGTTGTAGTAGCGCGCTGTCCCAATGCCACGCCCTGCTGGGTGTTGCTCGTCAGGACAGGGAGGGGCGTCGACTTGTTCATGGCACAGCGACAACGGGCGGGCACGCAGAAGCGCGGCCACGACCGAGGGCGTGACCGGCTTCCAGACTCCCTTAGCCCCAGTTGCCGTGGTTGGGCGTCGAGTTCCAGTTGCCGTGGTTGGGCGTCGAGCGCGCGTTTCCGCTGTCGGGCGTGGCGATGACGTGCCCGTTGGGCGGGTGGGCCTGGTAGGCCGTCGCGGTCACCTCAGTGCCGGTGGCGGTGTTGGCCGGCGCGGGGGTCAGACCGGCCAGGCCGGTCACGACGGCAGCCCACATCAGGGTGCCGGCGACCACTGCGGTGACCATGGCCAGTCGGGTCCGGTAGACACGCCGACGGTTCGGGGTCGACCCGTGCCGGGCTGGAGCCGGGCGCTGGGCGTTCGCGACACCGTGGGCGATGTCCAGGTGACGCTGTCGGGCGAGCTCGAGCATGATCGCGGAGTTGATGGTCATGTCCCCTCCTCGGGGGTGGGGCGCTGGGTGCGCCGGGGTTTCTGTCTGCCTGGCCCGGTCGGCTGGGCTGGGAGTGAGCCTCGCCCGCGGGGAGGGTGCACAGGCAGAGGGAGATTTACCCCTTCTCGGATCGAGACCGGAGAGGGGTAGAAGTACCCACACCGCTCACAGACGGACGGGCGGGCCAGGTGCGGTGGATCGGCCCGCTCGCAGGCCTGTGGCAACTGCGGGGCCTGTCGGCCCGAACCGGTTCTACACTGCTCAGGTGCCAGGGGCCCAAACGCCGCCATTGGGCACCGTCGCCTTGCTTTTCACTGACATCGAGGGCTCGACCCGCTTGGCTCGCGAACTCGGACCCGAGTGGGGCAGTGTCCTGCGGCGCCACCGCGAGATCGTCGATCAGGCGATCACCGAGCACGGCGGGTGGGTGGACAGCGTCGAGGGGGATGGGTTCTTCGCGACATTCAGCGACGTCTCGGCCGCGGCGGGGTCAGCGGTCGCGGCCCAGCAGGCATTGCAGGCCGAGCCCTGGCCCGGGGGTGTCGGGCAGGTGCGGGTCCGGATGGGCTTGCACGTGGGTTGGCTGGAGCGCACCGAGACCGGCTATGTCGGGTTGGAGATTCATCGGGCCGCGCGTGTGGGGGCTGCGGCGCACGGCGGGCAGGTGCTGTTGACCGAGGCTGCTCGTCATCTTGTCGGTGACTGGCTGCCGGTCGACGATCTCGGGTTGCACCGATTGAAGGACTTCCCCGCTCCGGCGCACTTGTTCTGCGCCTTGATCGACGGGCGGGGCGCGGCGGATTTCCCGCCGCCTCGCACGTCGGGGCCGGGCCGGTCCGGGCCGGGTCGCCTTCCCAGCCCGCGCACCAGTCTCGTGGGCCGCGTGGCCGAGCTAGACGACGTCGCAAGGATGCTGGAACATCACCAGCTGGTAACTCTCACCGGCCCGGGAGGTGTCGGCAAGACACGCTTGGCCCTCGCTGTGGCCGCACGCGAGGCTTCGGCGGGGGCGCAGCGGGCGGCGTGCTTTGTCGACGCCAGCCCCCTGGAGGACTCTTCGCTGCTCGCCGATCGCCTCGCCCGGGCGCTGGGACTGCGACCGTCACCGCGAACTCCCGTGCTTGAGGCTGTAGCCTCCGCGATCGCCGAAGGATCACTTCTGGTGGTCCTGGACAACCTCGAACACCTGGATGATGCCGCAGCAATGGTTGGGTCGCTTCTCGGGCTTGGGTCGAGGCTTCAGGTCCTTGCCACCTCCCGTCGACCACTCCACGTGCACGGTGAGCAGGTCTACACGGTCCCCCCGCTCGCAGTACCGGGTCGGCGGGCAGCGCCGAGCGACGAAGTCCCACCCTCGGTCATCCTGTTCGCTGAGCGCGCGGCGGCAGCAGACCCAGCTTTCCGGCTCACCGACGAGACCAGGCCAGTGGTGGGTGAGATCTGCCGCCAGCTCGACGGCCTGCCGTTGGCGATCGAGCTGGCGGCAGACTGGATGCGGACGCTGCCACCTGTTGACCTGCTGGCCAGACTGAACCGGCGGCTCGACCTGCTCGCCGAGCCGGCCGGTGATCGACCGACCCGTCAGCGGGCGCTGCGCACGACCATCGACTGGAGCTACCAGTTGCTGGACGAGGCTGCGCGGAAGACGTTCCGCGCTCTAGCACTCTTTCGCGGGGGCTGGAGCCTGGCCGGTGCCGCCGCTGTCTGCCAGGAGCCCGACGAGATCGCGCTCCTCGGTCAGCTGGCGGCTTTGACTGAAGCGAGCCTGATCGAACGCGCGGCGGAAGTAGCGGACACGGTGCGGTATCGGATGCTGGAGAGCCTTCGGGAGTTCGCGCTCGAACAGCTAGACCAACACGACGAGGTGGATGCCTGCCGGGACCGTCTGGCGCAGTTCGCCTACGCACTAGCAATGGAGAAGCCCCCGCATCTGATCGGAGCCGAGGAGGTGGGCCACCTCGACCGACTAGAGGCAGACCGCGACACCATCAACGCCGTCCTTCGTTGGCTGACTGAAACCGGACAGACCAGCCGTGGGCTGGAGTTCGCATCCCTCCTCTGGCGTTTCTGGCACCTACGCGGTCACCTGCAGGAGGGACGCGAGCATCTGGAGGCACTCCTCGACCAGGCTGGGGCAACAACCGACCCTTCCGTCCATGCCAACGGNTTCACCGCGATCGCCAACGTTGCCTACTGGCAGTTCGACTACGTCGGCGCCCGCCAGTTCTACCGCAGCGCCCTTGCGTTGCATCGCGATTCCGGCTCGCAGCTTGGAGTCGCTCAGTCGTTGCACAACCTGGCCTTTCCGAGCCTGTTCGACGGTGACCATGAGGGGGCCCGCGCCTACTTTTCTGCGGCTCTTGCGGCCTTCGACGAGCTCGACGATGCACTCGGCCGGGCGAACGCTGTCGCCGGGCTGGCATTGGTCGATCGCGTCACGGGTGACCTCCCAAACGCTCTCCTTAGGGTCGTGGAGGCCATGGCGGAGCAGCGGGCGCTTGGTGCGGAGTTCGACGCCACGAACAGCCTCACCCTGCTGGGGAGCATCAGGTCCTGCATGGGCCAGTGGGACCAGGCGGTGCTCTGCCTGCGTGAATCCTTGGCGGACCACGAGCATGTCGGAAACATGTCCGGGATCGCCTGGACGTTGCAGGAGCTGGCTGCAGTCGCCGCTAAGACTGGCGCNCCAACGCGTGCCCTCCGCCTCAGCGCGGCNGCTTCGAGCTTGGAGGGGAGCCTTCGTGGCGGGGCCAACACATCCATCTTCGAACTGACCGATGCGATCTCCCACGTGCGCGCACAGCTGCCCCCTGAGATCGCGGATGCGGCCTGGCGCGAGGGTCTAGGAATGCCTGTCCCCGAGGCCATCACCGCGGCAATGTCAGACGCAGACGGCCACGGCTCGAATCCTCAAGACTCCATCGTGGTTGCGCTACCCATGCTGAGCATTCGGGAGCGTGAACTGCTCACGTTGGTGGCGCGAGGATCTACGGATGCCGAGATCGCCCAGCAATTGTTCATCAGCATCCGCACCGTCCGATCCCACCTCGACCGCATCCGCGACAAGACCGGCTGCCGACGGCGCGCCGACCTCACCCGACTCGCCCTCCAGGCTCACCTGCTCTGATCACCGCCAACCGGACCCGAACGGACGTTTGGCCGCACTATCACCTAACCCACCATGCGGCTGGGTGTTAGGTGATAGTGCCGGGGAACGTCCGTCCGAGCGGTGCGACGCCTGCAAGTTGGGAATGCGAAACGCTGGTCAAACGGAACTACACGACGTTGGCGTCGAGAGCGAGTCTGGTGAGGTCGGCGCGCCGTCGGCAGCCGGTCTTGTCGCGGATGCGGTCGAGGTGGGATCGGACGGTGCGGATGCTGATGAACAGCTGCTGAGCGATCTGAGCGTCCGTGGAGCCTTGCGCTACGAGTGTCAGGAGTTCTCGTTCACGCTGGCTGAGTTTCGGAGCACCGGTGCTCGCCCCTCCAGGCCCGCGGGTGAGCAGCGCGNAGCGTTTGTTGGCGACCACGAACGCCTCCACGACGCGCTGCNGGCCGGTCGCGGGGTCGTAGTTGTCGGGTTCGTTCAGGACGGACTGACCGGCGAGGTGGCCGCCGAAGGGGTTGAGCCGCCGGAGCCGGCCGACGATGTCCTCCACTTGCGCGGTCAGGGGTGCGTTGGGGCGCCGGCCACGGACGGAGACGTCGAGTTCGGCGAGGTGCGGACGCAACAAGGAGAGCAGGAGAAGCTCACGGTCACTGAAGTTGGGCCCGTCTACCCGCCACAACTCGATGCGGTGGTCAACGCCTCGGTCGGGCGTAAGCGGCACCAGTGTGTTGTACCGCACTCCTTGGACCCGGAAGAGTTCAAACACCTCAGGCCGAGGTCGGCCCGCAGCCACTCCAGCACGTCCTGCTCGACCCGGTAGGCGTCCTCGCCAGTTGGGAGCGCGAGGGTCCTATTCGTCTCCCAGTCGTGGCGGCTGAATTTCTCCAGTCGGTTGCTGTTCGGAGCCGTCACGCCGACCTTGTGGGCACCCCACTCGGCGTGCGTCAGGACATAGACGAGAGCAGGCGACAGGAGGTCGAAGCCCGACTCGGCGCAGAACTTGCAGCCGATGCCGCGACGAACCGCGCTGTACCGAGGTGTCGTGATGTTGCCGCACCTTGTGCACCGGCAGCGCCAGGGCCGCAGGGCGTTGACATACCGCTCCAGCGGCTCCAACCCGGCCGCGAGCATCACGCCGACGGCTACGTCCGGCACGACCTTCGGAGGGACCGGGTTGTCCGCGCAGTAGCGGCAGCCGCTGCCACGATGTCGAACCGTGAGGTAGCGGGGGCGGCTCTCACCTCCGCACCGCGAGCATCGGCAGAGCCACCCGACGTTCGCTCCTGGGAATGGCTCCAGCGGCTCAAAGCCAGCCGCGGCCATGACGGCCCCTGCGTCATCCGCGTTGACGCGTCGACCGTCGTTCTGCCGAACGCGACCGCAATAGCGGCAGCCGCCTTGCCTACCGAGGTTGGCCGGGATCGGCGTGACTTCGCGGCCGCACGTCAGACACCGGCAGCTCCACGGCACCTGCGAGCCCGGGTACGTTTCGATCGGCTCCAAACCGCTGCTTCTCACCCTGTCGCTCGCGGCTGCGTCACTCATGCGCTGGCGCGTCGAGCGGCCTTCGTCCGCGCAGACTCGGAAGCCGGTGCCATGGCTCACGTTTCCGTAGGAGGGAGACACCTCGCTGCCGCAGACCTGGCAAGTGCATCGCCACCGTTCGCCCCAACCGTAGTACGGCTCCAGAGGCTCCAGCCCGGCCGAACGCATGACGGCAGCCGCTTCATCGTGGCTTCGCCGCCTAGCCATCCGACCTCCCCAACAATGCAGAGGTTACGCAATCGTGGGTTGCGAGCGCGGGGGCGCCCCAACCCAGTTGTGCCGCCGGGCAACCGGCACATGTCCCGACGCGACATGTGCAGGCACCGCCATCGGCACAAGGCCTGCGAGCCCGGTGAACGGCTTTAGTGGCTCTAGGCCCGCTGCCCGCATCGTTGTGGCCGCGGCGCCGTGGACCCGGGATAGGCACCGATCGGGTCGAGGGCAGCAGCCCGC
>JGI24140J50213_10001281_pt1 | contig 11125 bp, 15 predicted proteins | sample BarGraIncu00222A_FD_50213 | JGI IMG/M metagenome (IMG submission 50213)
ATCACCGTTGTGGGGATCGATAACGGGTTCGGGGCGGCGTGCGGCGTGGCCCGGGCCCTCCCGTGAGCATCGGCGGCGGCCCCCGTACGGTGGCCTGGTTCCACTGCTTCGCCGGTATCGCCGGTGACATGGCTCTGGGCAGCCTCCTCGATGCCGGGGCAGATTTCGACCAGGTGATGGCCCTACTCGAACGGCTCCCATTCGGAGGATGGGCCCTCGAGCCGGAGCCGGTGCTCCGTGGGGGCATCGCCGCCACCCGAGCGGTGGTGACCGTCAGCGACTCGGTGGTGGTGCGCACCCACGCCCACATCGTCAGCCTGATCGACGAGGCCCGTCTTCCCGAACGGGTAACCCAGCGGGCCCTGGCCACGTTCGCCTCGTTGGCCGAAGTGGAGGCACGCCTGCACCAGCGGCCCGTCGACCAGGTCCATTTCCACGAGGTCGGCGGTCACGACACCATCGTGGATGTGGTCGGGACGATCGCCGCTCTCGAGGTACTCGGAGTGGACGAGATTGAATCGAGCCCGGTCGCCACCGGTATGGGGATGGTGCGCACCGCCCACGGCATGCTCCCCAATCCGGCGCCGGCGGTCGTGGCCCTGCTCGAAGGGATACCCACCTGGGGGCGGGACATCCCGGTGGAGCTCACCACTCCCACCGGGGCGGCCCTGCTCGCCACCTTGGCCACCGGGTTCGGGCCCATGCCCCCGATGCGGGTTACCACCAACGGGTTCGGAGCCGGCACCCGCGAGATCGACGAGCTTCCCAACCTGACCCAGGTGGTGATCGGCACTCGTATCGATCGAACCAGCGGAGCCGACGCGCCCGGTGGTGCTGATGCTCACGGTGGCTCGGGCGGAAGCGGTCACCCCGATGCCGACGCCGGACAGCCGGTCTTGCACCTCGAGGCCAACGTCGACGATGCCACCGGCGAACAGTTGGCCCACGCCGTCGCCGAGTTGCTCGAGGCTGGTGCCCACGATGCCTGGCTGTCACCTGTGGTGATGAAGAAGGGTCGCCCAGGCTCGGTGGTCCATGTCCTGTGCGACCCTTCGGGTGCCCACCGCCTTCGGGCCATTCTCCGCGCCGAGACCGGGACCCTCGGAGTCCGCGCCTCGACCGCCGAGCGATGGCCGGCGGCCCGCACGTTCGACTCCGTCGAGGTGGACGGGAACCTCATCCGGATGAAGGTGAGCGCAGGGCGGGTCAAGGCCGAACACGATGACGTGGCCCGGGCAGCCCGGCGAAGCGGTCAGACGTTGCGTGAGGTGGCCTTCCTGGCCGAGACAACCTGGCGCCNGCAACAGGTGGCCGAGCCCGACTGAGCCCGGGGGCAGGTGCCGATCGGGGTTACCGCGACGGGATCGGAGGATCTCCGGCACNAGCGGTGGATTTCGGCGGTGACCATTCCCACTGTTTTCCCACCCGGGCCAGCTGGTAGCGCTGGTGGGTTTTCAGGTAGTGATGCCAGTGACACAATCGGGCCAAATTGCCGAGGGAGGTTGGCCCGCCCTCGGCGAATGGCGTCACGTGGTCGATCTCCAGAGCCTCGCGGATGTCACAGCCCGGACCACGCAGGTGGGATCCCGCTCGATCAGGGCGGTACGGATCGCCGCCGGAATGGTGCGCCCGGCATGGGCCACTGAAGTCACGTCCACCCCGTCGGTGATCAGCACACTGAGGATCGAGTCGGCGGCCAGGCGGCGAGCGACCTCTACCGGAATGGGACCGATCCCCGGAATTTCACAGACCTCGCCCAGCTCCAGATGTCCGCGCATCAGTGCTTCATGGTCTACCCGTACGTGCACCATGGCAGCCGGTCCCGGCGAACCGCGGTCGGACCCGCTCCGGTCATCCCGCCGGCATGCCAGACCGACCAGGGCATCGGCGGCCAGCGCCCTCGGCGGCTCTTCACACCCGGCCCGTCGAGCATCGGCGGCCAGACGACTGGTTTCAGCTTTGACCGCCGCCACCAATCGGGCCCCCTCGTCGGGGGTGAGCCGGGCGTCGAATCGAACCGCGCCATCGTGGTCGGCCCAGTTGTGAAGGTAGCGACCCCGGCGGATCTTCTCGTAGGCCTGGTCCTGGTCGACTCCGGCGGCCCGTACCCGTCGGCAACGCAGCTTCAGGACATTCAGGGGTTGTTTGTTGGCCGCGTCCACCAACTCTTGTTCGGCGTCCGGCTGCAGGATGGCAGCCCCGGCGATCTCTTTGACCTGGGTCTCCGAAAGGCGTCCGTTCCGCATGGCGTCGTCGGTAGCCGGCAGCGACCCCAGGCACCGCGCCGCCTTCAGCGCGTTGATGGCGGGACCCAGTCCGGACCCGGTGGCCTCGGCCACATGGGCGGCCGCCGAGCGATGTCCCTGGCGGCGCCACACATTGGACGACTCCACCCGACGCGCCGAGAGGAGTTTTCCACCGGCAGCCAATTTTTCGATTGCCGCAAACCCCGTGAGCAAACGGGCGGCATCAGCTCCGGTGATGCGCTCGGGCTGGTAGTCGACCAGCGCGGTCCTCAGCTGGTCGGCCACCCGTTCCAACAGATCGAGGTTCATATGACGACGATGACAGGCGGGTGTATCAGCCGGCATCGGGTGACCTTCCTACGGTGGAGCCCCGGCTCCGACTACCGTTCTGCCTGCCACTTCTGTCCACGTCACCGCCGGGCCCCGGCGTCCGACACCCAGCCTCTCGAAAGGACCTCTGTCCCATGCGCCATCTCCGCACCGTCACCGTCATCGCGCTTGCGGTCGGCACCCTCGGATTGGCGGGATGCAGCAGCTCCTCATCGTCACCTGCCACCACCGCCACCACCGCCGCTCCCTCGGCGTCATCCACCACTCCGCCGGTGGCAATCACCCCGGTCCAGGACCCGTCTCCTGCCGGCACCCTCACCGCCAAGCCGACCGTCACCGTGCCTCCCGGCACGCCCCCGACCGGGCTCGAGAGCATCGACCTGATCGTCGGCACCGGCCCCGCCGTGACCACCAGNGACACGGTGTCTGTCCAGTATGTGGGCGTGGCATGGTCAACCGGAAAGCAGTTTGATGCCTCGTGGGACCGCGGCAGCCAGCCCATATCCTTCCCACTCAACGGGGTGATCCCCGGGTGGACGGCCGGGATGGTGGGCATGAAGGTGGGCGGGCGACGTGAACTGGTCATCCCGCCCAACCTGGCCTACGGAGCTGCTCCTCCGCCGGGGTCGGGCATCGCCGCCAATGAAACTCTCATCTTCATCATCGATCTGGTCAGCATCGGGTAACCGGCACCCGGGATGACCCGCCCCGTGCTGGACGCCTCGACGCCGTCAGGTCGACGAGGTCGTGCTCAACGAGGTCGAGGTCGTGGTCGACGAGGTCGTGGTCGTCCCGCACTGACCCGTCACGTAGGCCGAGATCGTGGTGTCCGCGCTGGTGGCTGCCGCGTTGCTGGTGAGGCTCGTGAGTGACGACTGGATCTGAGCCACGCTGGAGGCGCCGGCCACCGATGCCTTGATCTGCGCATAGGCGTCAGTGATCGTCTTGAAGGCGGTCTTCACGTTCGCCGGGGCCGAGGATGCCGCACTCGTCACCTTTTGCAGTCCAACTTGGGTGGCGTCGAGAAACGTCTTGAACGCCGTCTTGATGGTGGCGAGATCGTTCGTCTTCATGGCGTCGGAAAGACCTGTCGAGAGGGTGGTCTCGGTCGCACTCTGTTGGGAAAGGTCCTTGCAGAATGCGCTGGTCGGATCAGATCCGCCGGTCCGGGCGGGGGTGGTGGCGGTCGAGCCTGACGATGCCTTGGTGGTGGTCGGGGAAGCCGACTTCGACCCCGAGCTGCACGCAGCCAGGCCGAGACCCAATGGCACTACCGCAATTCCAATCCACGCCCGACGCCCGATCATGTGCCATATCTCCTTTGGTGCCCCGCAAGGGCTTCGGGTCAGCGTAGCCCGCCTCCCACCTGTAGTGATCCGAGACCGGGATCGCCGGTCGGACTTCGCTCTCGGAACCTCAGGTATGGCAAGCCTTGGTGCTTCCCGGGAGGCGGTGCCTGTTCCGGACGACAACTCGGTATCCCAACGCCGCGACCCCTCCGACCGGCGGGATGAGGATCACTTTTCCGACTGCGCCTCTCCAGCCCCGAGCAGCCATAAGCGATTTCGCCACCGCCAGGTGCCCTTCGAACAGACGACCATCGGAGTCCACCCACCATGCCGCCTTCTGTCCGTCGGCGGGAGTGAGCCCGAGCTCAGCCAGGCCGTCTCCGCCAAGGTCTTGCCACGAAGACGCTTTCGCCGGGACCCGCCACCGGTCCGAGATCTTCATGGCCACTGACGTGCAGAACCCGCAGTCCCCGTCATAGATCAAGATCGGCGCGCGCGAGGTGACCACCCACCGAGGCTAGTTCTCGGCCACGGCCACGATCCCCCCGCCAGAGCCGGCAGCCAACTAGACGGGTTGGGCCTCGGGAGTAACCGGGTACCTGGCCGATCGGGTTCCGGGCTTGTTGTGCACGCCCTCCACCACGTCGGGATTGGCGACCAGCACCTCTCCTTCGAGGCCGTCAGGGTCGGTGAAGAACACTGACAACACAGGGCCGAAGTCGGTGACGAAATCGTTGGCGGCCCCTCGATCCATCAGACGGCGCCGGACCTCTTCGAAGGCCTCGATGGTCGGAGCGCGCAGACCGATGTGGTCGATCCGCCCCCGACCGAACATCGGGACCTGGTGATCGGCTTGGGTATTTCCCTCGATCTGAAAGACGTTCAACTCGACCATGGGGCTGAGTTGGATGATCGAAAGCTGAGCACCCTCGGACTCGGGGTGGTTCCCCACGACCTGGGCATCGAAGACCTCTCGATAGAAGGAATGCAGGCGTTCCGAGTCCTTGGTCAGGGTGGCGACATGGTGAAATCCGTCAATGAGCATCGTTGTCCTCCGTTGCTGGTGGGTCGGTGATCACCTCAGCGTTCAGAATTGTAGGAATACACGTTGGTTGGTCGCCCAGAATAGGTACTGNCCGGCCTCCCGCACGAGCCGGTCATCGNCACTTCTCATTGCGGTCATTTTGAGAACACCTGGCCGAACAGACCACCCATCAGTTCAATCGACTCAGCACCGTTGAGGGGAGTGTCAATCGGGATGTCGGGAACGACGTGGCCCAGGTCCTTGCCCGAGACGGCAGAGGCGAGTTCCCAAAGTGCCGGAGTGCCTCACCGAGCCGGCGCTTTGGGGACCTCTCTCCTCCGGGCCGACCCTGGCCCCGGGCGACATTCGGCTCAGGCCACGTCCAGTTCCGCATACATGCNGGAGCTGTAGTNCCCTGGCTCGTTGCAGATCAGCTCGTAGCGGCCAGCAGGTAGGTGCACGAAGTGGTGTTGAGGGTCGCCCGACCGCCAGGACCCCTGGCCACTGCCGCCACAGCAACGGTCGAGATCGTCGCCAGACCCACGATGACAGCCAGAATCAAGACCAAGGGCTGGCGTTTCATGTCTTTGACCTGATCAACTCCCGCAGGCGCTGCTACGCCTCGGTGCTGATTTCGCCCCGACCCAGACGTTCCTTCAGGATCTGCTCCGGGTCTGCTTGCCCAGAGTCTCGACTGCCCGATCCTGACCCTCGGAACAGGAACACCGCTCCCCAGATCACCAATGCCCAGAACAGGAGCATTCCGACCAACATCAGGGCAAGCATCCAAGGATGCCACCCACCGTTGCCGTCATAGAACATCATCGGAGCGGGTTCGCTTTCTCCAATCAATGTCGTCCGGCGAATNGCTGGCCGGTAGGGCCATATGTCCCATCACCGAGGAGACGCCGACCTCGTAAGCAACTGGAGTCGCCAGGTCCAAGCATTAGTCCGAGGAGATTCTGACCGACGATGTCAGACCGAAGAGCGCCGGGCGGCGACCCAGGTGAATGGCTGTACGGTCCCGGTCGGAGTTGAATGAACTTCCCGCCGGTGCTCCACCACCTGGAATCCGCTTCCCAGGACCGCACCGAGTTCGTCTGCGCTGTACCGGGTCACCGGAAGTCCCGAACACCGTTCCGGACCGTCTGGTGCGAAGGTGGCCATGATGACCGCTCCACCAGGGGCGACAGCACGACGCAGGACGTTCCGATAGCCATCGACCTCCTGTCCGGAGAGGAAGTGGAATACGGCTCGGTCGTGCCAGAGGTCATAGAGGCGTGTCGGCTCCCAGGACAGTAGATCCTCTGCGATCCAGGTCACTCGGGCATCGTTGCCCACCCGTTGGCGGCTGGCTCGTAGAGCAGCGTTAGAGATGTCGAGAATGGTCAGGTCGGTGAAGCCCCTTGCAAGCAACCGATCCACAAGGACAGACGCACCACCGCCGACGTCGAGCACCCCGGACTCTGGCGCTACGCCGAGCACGTCAAGCAGTTCCAGTGACGCAACCGGTTCAGGCTGATACCAACTCACGGCGTCTGGGTTGCTGCCCTCGTAGACGTTTTCCCAGTGCCTGGCCCGCTGATCAGTACTTGAAGGGTGGTCTGTCACTTCCATGAGCCTAACGATGGCCAGCGGCGATTGGATCCTCACCGGATAGGTCCTGCCTTGCCCCGCAAGTGCCGGTAGGTGGCAGACCCAAATGGCTACTTCACGGGCAGCGGACAGAGTCTCATTTGCACCCAAAGGGTCACTGGCGGTGTCCGCTAGCAGGAGGTTCTACCTTTAGACGGTAGACATTGGTCTGGCGCGCTTCGAAGCCGAGCCGGATGTAGAGCCGGTTGGCCCCCTCGCGACTGGGCCTCGAGGTGAGGTCGACCGACTTCGCCCCTTCGGCTTCGGCCCGGGCCAGGGCAGCCATCACCAGGGCTTCTCCCNCCCCCGCGCCGCGGGCCGACTCGTCGACCACCACGTCTTCGATCCACGCCCTCACCCCGGTGGGGACCCGAAAGAGGGCCAACGTCAACGAACCGACGATGTCCCCGGACGCATCGGAGGCAATGAGCAACACCGAGGCCGGGGAGGACACAATCTCTTCGAGGTCGGCACTGCTCGGTCCGGGTGATGATGACGACAGTTGGGGCACCAGCCGAGCGAACGCCTCCACCATCCCCGGGGAGACAGCTGTGGCTTCGGCCACCACCACGGAGTTGGGTTTGGCCTCCTGACGCTGGCGGCGATCAGAACTACGACTGCTCATTTCGACCACCGGACGAGTGTAGCGACCGGGGTATCCCCCTGATCAAGCCGGATCGAATCAGACCTTGTCCGGATCGCCCCGCCAGGTGGGGACACGCACCGAGTCATACAACACCTCGATCGGGTCACCCCGCAGGGCAGCGAACACATGCCCTCCCCAGCGTTCGGCCCCGGCCAACGGGTCCGGGAGGTTGTCCCGGGAGAACCATCCGACATCGGCGCACTCCAGTGGGTGGGCCTTCAGCTCGCCACCCACCGGCCGGCACTGGAACACCAGTGAATACAGAGGGATGCGGCTCATTCCCACTCGGAGTCCGTCGAGCACGGCGATGAGGCGGCCCACCTCGACCTCGATGCCGGTCTCCTCTTCGACTTCTTTCACCACTACTTCGGCGGCGGAGTAGCCAACATCTGCCCACCCTGTCGGATAGAGCCATACCCCTGAGTCGGCCCGCTTCACCAACAGGATCTCNCCCTGGTCGTTTCCCACTGCGGCACCGACCGCCACCTTGGGCGTTACGTACCCGGGCACACCCTTCCCGACAGTGGAGAGCCACTCCTCAACCAGGCCGTCAGCGTCCTCGGCCCCGTCCACACCTTCATCGACAGCTACCCGGATGTCGGCGGCGACCCGCAGAATTTCCTCGAACCGCTCTTGTTCATAGAGGGATTCGGTAAAGCCGAGGCCAGTCCGGGCGATGCCGGCCAGGGCTTCGCTCCAGCGCAACAGCTGTTTGGTGGATGGGGCTGGTTCCACCCGACCGACGCTACCCCACCGCCACCGCCCGTCACCCACCGGCCGTCACCCACCGGCCGTCACCCACCGGCCGTCACCCACCGGCCGCCGCTGCCACCCGCAGTCGCTCCTCGTCAGCGCCAACCACCCCGTATACCGCTGGGCCGCCGACTTCGGTCAGAATGGAGTGTGCCCGTCAACGAAGACTGCCGTCACTACATCATGCAGACAACCGCTCACGAGGAGAAGCTCGAGCGCTGTCGCATGGGTGCCAACGAGCAGCTTCCCTTCGGATGCCCCGAGGGGTGCCTGTTCTACGAGGCGCGCAAGGTGTCGGGCGCCGGCTGGACCATCCGCACCACCGACGAGAACTGAGTCGACAGCGGCTCGCCGCCGCTCCCTACTGGCGCCGCTCACCCCACCCGAGTGGCTACCACGGTGAAGGTCAAGGGCAGCCGGGGATGCCCCGGCGGGGCCGACCACCGACCCGGTTCGCTCTCAATCAGCCACGGGAAGGCCTGGTGCACCGTCCAGTCGTGCTCCTCCAGCACGTCGATCCGCAGTCCACGATGGATGAGCGCTGTCACCACTTCTCCGATGCTGTGGTTCCACTCGTAGCTGCGGGTATGGCGGAGCGGTCGGTCGGCGTCGGCGTAAGTGACGTCGGAATCGTCGACGAACGGGTCGACTTCTTCGAAATAGGAGTACTCGAGCTCCGTCGACTCGTTGGACAGCGCCCACGCCAAAGGGTGAACGTCGTGGAGGTAGAGCCTCCCACCCGGACGCACCAGCGCGGCTGCCTGGTCCGCCCAACGTTCCACGCTGGGGAGCCAGCACAACGCTCCGAGACTCACGTAGACGATGTCGAAGGTGACGTGCCCGAGTGCCTCGGTGGCGGCATGGACGTCTGAGCACACAAATCGGACCCGGTCGTCGAGCCCGGCCTGGTGGGCGAGTTCCTCCGCCACCCGCACGGCCTCGGAAGAGAAATCGAGTCCGGTCACCCGAGCGCCGGCATCCGCCCAGGCCAGCGTGTCGAGTCCGAAATGGCACTGGAGATGCACCAGGTCGAGACCGCGCACATCTCCGAGGGCATCGACCTCCCGTGGCCGGGGTCCGGGCCGAGTGCGAAGCCATCCGTCGACGTCGTAGAAACGGGAGGCGGCGTGGATCCCGACCCGGTCATCCCATTTCCGCCGATTGGCGGCCAGCCAGTCTTCAGTTGCTCCGTCCATCGGTGCCCCCATTGTCCGGTCACCCTCGATGCTCAGCCCTCGATGCTCAGCTCTCGACAACGTCTCCGAGCAGATCAACCCGCACGCCTTCGGCCCGCAACCACTCGACGGCTCCGTCGACAGTCGTCCCATCGCCGTCCAACTCGCAGATGATCCACCCGCTGTGCTCACCCACATCGGCGCGGCGGATGTTCGGCACGATGTCGAGCTCTTTGACCATGCGGGCGATGATCGGCTCGCGCACCAGCTCATCCGGAAACGTCAGCTTTACCCTCACGCCGATCATCGGTTGCCTCCTGGTGCTGACGTCAGCGATAGATCGGACTCGGCGCCACCACCGTGCAGCGCGTCGTTGAGATTCCCCGAGCGGAACCCGTCGAGATCGAGGGTCACATAGCGGTAGCCGGCGGCGTGGACCGCGGCGGTGACTTCGTCCCGCAGGGCGATCACGGTAGCGAGATCCTCGGTCATGACCTCGATGCGGGCGGTGTCCCCGTAGTGACGAATCCGGAGTTGGCCGATGCCCAGGGCCCGAAGCCCCGATTCGGCGTCCGCCACCGAGCGCAGGGTTCCGAGAGTGACCGGGGTGCCATACGGCACCCGTGACGCCAGGCAGGCGGCGGCCGGTTTGTCCCAGGTCCGCAGACCCAGGGACTTGGACCAGGCACGTACATCGGCTTTGGTGAACCCGGCTTCGACCAAGGGAAATACTGCTCCGCGTTCGGCGGCGGCCTGTTGCCCGGGCCGGTGGTCCCCCAGGTCGTCGACGTTCACGCCCAGGACCACCGTCGATCCCCGAACGTCGAGGTCGCTGGCCAAAATCGGCCCGAGCGCCTCCAACAACGACGCCTTGCAGTAATAGCACCGGGAACCGTCATTGGCCGAGTAGGCCGGGTCGGCCAGTTCGTCAGTTTCCACCTCCACGAACTGCAGGCCCCATTCGGCTGCCAATCTCTGACAGTCGGCACGTTCCTCAGGGGCGAGCGACGGCGAGACGGCGGTAACGCACAGCACATTGTCGGGTCCCAGGGTGTCGTTGGCCACCCAGGCCACAAAGGCCGAGTCGGCACCGCCGCTGAAGGCCACAACCACTCTTTTCATGCGGCGGAACGCCGAGCGCAATGCCCCGAGATCCCCACTGGATCCGGTCGCCGTGGCCATCGAGGTCGTGGCCATCGAGGTCGACTCACTCACCCCGCACCGCCGTCGCCATCACTGTTTCGATAGGAGCCACCATCCCGGTGACGAAGGTACCGAACTCGGCGAACCGGGCCGAGCCTTCGTCGAAGCGCATGGAGTAGACGCAGTCCTTCAAGTCATCGGGACGCACTCCGAACAAGGTGACACCCCACTCCCAGTCGTCGATGCCGGTCGATCCGGTAATCAGCTGCAGGACCCGACCGGCAAAGGTTCGACCGACGGCGCCATGCGCGTACATCATGGCTTTGCGTTCCTCGAACGGCAACGAGAACCAGTTGGAGCCTTCGGCGTCACCGCGACGTTTGGACATCGGGTAGAAGCAGAACGCCTGCATCCCCTCGGGAGGCAGCTGCGGATAGAGCCGCTTCTGCTTGATCTCATCGGGAAGACCGGCGGCGTACTCGGACACCTCGGTCAAAGATACGAACGAGTCGACCACCACCAGGCCGGCGGCTTGGAGGTCCGTCTGGAACGTGCGTAGGCGCCAGAGGTCCTCAGCCAGCGCCATGAACCCGACATCTGCCTTGTGGCCGAGCAGCGATATCGAGACGACCTGGACATTGCCGGCTTCCGCCTCTTTGACCGCCCTGGTCACCGCTTCGATGTCGACCCCGGACCCGGTCCCACCCGCCTTGGATCCGGGAGCTTTGCAAAAGAGGTGGAGTACACCCCAGCCGATGGACGGGGAGAGGGCTTCGGTCACAGTGGTCAGTCTAGGGATCCGACGGAGGAGTAGCCGCCGGGCACCACGAGCCTGGCGATCCACCCCTGCCCCTGCCCCTGCCCCTGCCATCAGGCACCCCCGG
>JGI24140J50213_10001283_pt1 | contig 11118 bp, 10 predicted proteins | sample BarGraIncu00222A_FD_50213 | JGI IMG/M metagenome (IMG submission 50213)
CACCTGCCCCATGCGCAGGTTCTCCTCGACGGTCAGGGTGGGGAAGACGTGGCGTCCCTCGGGTACGTGGATGAGCCCCCGCCGGGCCACCTCGTCGGTGGCCTCCTCGGGATTGTGGATCGCGGACTCGAAGAAGATGAAAGGCCTCATCGAGTACAAGAACGTCGGCGGCCTGCTGGGCGACGATCGCCGCCTGATGGTGGGAGGGCGCAATCGACTGACATGAACGAGCCGATCTACAGCTACGTGATTCCGGTGGCCAACGTGCATGTCGCCACGACGATTCCGGGCCATCTGGTCGCCGCCTTCGTCGAGGGCAACTGGGGGACGTTGGTGAAGGTCCTCACCAAACGGCCTTACCGGCACGAGGGCGTGTGGACCGTCTGGCCTGCCGCGCTGATCAAGAAGATCGCCGAGTCGGACCCGTTGAGCCCTGACCAGGCGGAGAGGATCGGGGGGCCCGTTGGACGGGGCCCTCCCGGCTCGCTGACCCTCTGGCCGGGCCCCGTCGCCGGTGTGGTCCGGCGTCCCCGCCGACGCCCGGCGACCCGAGTGCGGGCGCGCAGCCCGCTCACCTCTGCTCCTGTCGCCAAAAGATAGCTAACGTTAGTAGAGGAGAGCGCCCACCTGGAAGGGTGGGTGCGACGGGGTCCCGCTCCGACAGGGGGCTTCGTATGACCCGGTCGTTGCTGCCGCCATACCCGCCTGCCGATCACCTGATCGACGGGTGTCATCCCCACCCCCACAGCGCACGAAGAGGTAGGCCATTGTCGACTCGGCGAAACGAGATTGTCAGTATCGCACGAGCCATCTTCGCCTCCCGTGGATTCAAGAACACCTCGATGCGGGATATCGCCGACGCCTGTGGCCTGTTGGCGGGCAGCCTCTACTCCCACTTCAAGTCCAAGTCGGAGATCCTCCAGTTGATCCTCGACCCATTCTACGACCAGTTGATCCCCGCACAGGAGGCGGCAGCCGCCCTCGAGGGCACCGGGGCGGCGCAGACCGAGGACATGCTCCGCCGGGTGTTCCGGGTGCTGGCCGCCTACAACGAAGAGATGACCATCATCCACTACGACTGGCAGGACCTGCTGGGCATGGCCGAGATCGCCGGCATCCTCGACCGGAGCAACTACGCTCTCGAGCTCTGGCACCGGGTCATCGTGGCCGGCATCGCCGATGGGACTCTCCGTCCGGAGATCGACTCGGAGGTGACCGTGCGGGTGATCACCAGTTCGCTCCACGGGGTGTTGGACCGCAAGCGGTACGGGGCCCGTCCCAACCCGCTGACCGAGGTCGGCCTTGACGGCCTGGTCGACGAGTTCGTCCTGATGATGGTGTCGGGGCTCCGGTCGGACGGCCCACTGCCCGCCTTCTTCGACGAACAAGAGGGCGGCCCCGTCGAAGAAGGCGGGCACGGCCAAGGCAGCCGCCAAGGTCACCGCCAAGACCACCAGGCCGTCGTCAACATCCAAGGCCGGCCCAATCGCTGACCGCCCACCCCGGGTGCCGGCCCGGGGTGGGCGTACCAACTAACACTTGTCAGTTTGGCGCGCATGCGCTAGGAAGAGCACCGCAGGGATGGCCGACGTCACGCTTCCGAGGCCGGCAAGGGGGTGGTGGGCGTGAGTGACCGACCGGGACGACTCGAGGGGAAGCTGGCCATCGTGACCGGGGCCGCCCGGGGCCAGGGCGAGGCCATCTGTCGCGCCTTCGTCGACGAGGGCGCACGGGTGGTCGTCTGCGACGTGCTCGACGAGGACGGGGAGGGGGTGGCGGCCTCCATCGGGGGGGCGGCCACCTACCGGCACCTCGATGTGGCCGACGAGCAGAACTGGCAGTCGGTGGTCACTTGGTGCACCGAGACGTTGGGCAACCCGAACGTGCTGGTCAACAATGCCGGCATCGTTCGGGCCGCACCCATGGAGGAGACCACCCTGGACGACTACCGAGCGGTGGTCGAGGTCAACCAGGTCGGTTGCTTCCTGGGAATGCGCTCGGTGATCGGCCCGATGCGGGAGGCCGGCGGGGGCTCCATCGTCAACACCTCGTCGGTGGCCGGGCTCCACGGGGTGCGAGGGGTGATCGCCTATGCGGCCAGCAAGTACGCCGTGCGGGGAATGACCCGGTCGGCCGCCTTGGAGCTGGGGGTGGACGGGATCAGGGTCAACTCGATCCATCCGGGCACCATCGACACGCCGATGGTCAACACCGAGGAGTTCGCCCACGTGGATCGCGCCGCCTACTTTTCGGCCATCCCCGCCGGCCGCATCGGCCAGCCGAGGGACGTGGCCATGCTGGCCTTGTTCCTGGCCTCCGACGAAAGCGCCTACTGCACCGGCGCCGAGTTCATCGTCGACGGGGGCTCGTCGACAGGGACCCGGGTCTGACCGGCATGCAACCCGTCGATGGCCGGCGACCCGGACCACCGATTCCGTCACCCGGGCGGGGCGGCACTCGTGGGTGAGTACTACTGTTTGTTTGCTCGACCGTTGGTAGCATCGCCGCCGGCCGTGGGCCATTGCCTGCGGGCCTAGTGCGTTCACGAGGGAGAGCGGTGAGCAACGAGCAGCGTGGGGAGGCGTTGAGTTGGCCAAGTTCGTAGCTCTGCTGGCCAGTGGCGTGGCCTACGGGGCGATCCTCATGCTGGTCTCGCTCGGCTTCGTGGTGCTGTTCAAGGCCACCGGCATCGTCAACTTCGCCCAGGGGGATCTGGTGACCCTGGGGGCGTTCGTGGCCTTCTGGGCCGGCTCGTCGCTGGGCCTTCCCATTCTGGCCACCTACGTGGTGGCCATCGTCGGCCTCTTCTTCTGCGGCGTGATCATCGAGCGCATCGCCTACGTGCCGTTGCGAAAACGCCCCCCCATCGTGGTGGTCATCGCCACCCTGGCTGTGTCGGTGATGATCGAAGGGTTAATCGAGCTCTGGCAGGGCTCGTCGCCGAAGAACCTGCCCAGCCCGGTAGGCACTGCCGTCTGGCACGTGGCCGGGGCCAACATCGCCATGCAACGGGTGGTCATCGTCATCGTGAGCGCGGTGGCGGTCACCGCGGTGCTGGTCATCTTCAAGTCCACCTCGATCGGCAGACAGGTCCGGGCGCTCGCCTCGGACGGGGAGACCGCCCAGCTCTACGGGGTGAGGACCCGGGCGGTGTCGGTGGGGGCCTTCGGGGTTTCCGCGTCGCTGGCTGCCCTGGCCGGCGTGCTGGTTGCCCCGCTGTCGGCCATCGACGTGACCTTCGGGTTCGCCCTGATGGTGAACTCGTTCTCGGCGGTGGTGCTCGGCGGGTTCGTGAGCCTCGAGGGCACCGCGGCCGCCGCCCTGGGCATCGGCATCATCCAGCAGGTGGTGGGAGGCTACTTCCTGCCCGGCTACTCGGACACCCTGCCCCTCATCGTGATGTTCGTGGTCATCGCCGTGCGGCCCCAGGGCCTGTTCGCCCTCCGGAGCAGCAGGCTATGACCGTCCCGACCGATACCCCGCCCGCCGCCCATGCCCGCCGATCCGGCCGCACGCTCTCCGCGTCGGTAGGGAACCGGTCGGGCACTGGGCCGCCCGTCTACCGCGAGCACCGCTACCTGACCTGGGTGGTGCTGTTCGCGGTCATCGCCGTGGCGGCACCGAACCTTGCCACCGGACAGGCCGACCAGCTCTCGTTGAACGTGTGGCTGGCCTACGGCATCGCGGGGGTGGGGTTCTACTGGGTGTTCGGACTGGCCGGTCGGTTCGCCTTCTGCCAGACCTTCATGATGGCAATGGGCGGGTACATGTCGGCGTGGATCACCCTGAAGCTGGGGCCGAACTGGTTCCTCGTCGGCGTGCTCGGGGCCATGGCGGTCACCGGGGCCATCGCCGCGGTCATCGGGCTCATTCTCAGTCGGGCCCAGGACTTCTACTTCGCCATCGGCACTCTGGCCGTCTCCGAGGTGGGCACGGTGATCCTCACCCACACAACCTCGTTTAGCGGCGCTGACGGGAGCACCGTAGGCATCGCCGCGCCGGAGATCTTCGGGTACGCCTTCAACAGCTACCTGCAGATGTTCTGGCTCAGCCTGGCCGTGCTGGCCGTGGTGGTGCTGTTCGCCATCTTCCTGGAGCGTTCACCGGTGCGCCGCCACGCCATCGCCGGCCGTGAGAACGCCACGGTGGCCCGGTCTGGGGGCGTGCCGGTGGTGAAGGTGCAGGTCATGCTGTTCGCCTTCGGCTCGATGCTCGGCGGGGTGTCGGGCGCCCTGCTCGGGTCGATCAACAGCACGGTGAACGTGAACTCGTTCGGGACCAGCCTGGCCATCGGCATCTTCTTGATGCTCTTCATCGGTGGCATCGGGTCGGCGTGGGGCCCCATCGTGGGTGCTGCCTTCTACGTGGCCATCCCCCAGGTGCTTTCCAGCCTGGCCCAGTACCAGAAAATCGTCTACGGCGCCTTGTTGCTGGCGGTGATCATCGCGTTCCCCGAGGGCCTGGTCGGAGCCCTGCGCAACCTTGCTGCCCGCCTCACCCACCGCAGGCCGCCGGTCGAGCCGGGGGCCACGCTGGTCGAGCGGCTGTCGTCGGTCCTTCCAACCGGAAAGCGGAGGGAGAACGATGCTGCTGCAGGCTGACGATATCTCGGTGAGCTTCGGCGGCGTCCGGGCGGTGTCCGGCGTCTCGGCCGCCTGCGAGGCGGGCGAGTTGCTCGGGATCATCGGGCCCAATGGCAGCGGGAAGACGACCTTCCTCAATGCGCTCACCGGGGTGGTCGGTTCCAAGGGCACGCTCACCGTGGACGGGGCCGAGGTGGCCCTGGGCAACCCGACCCGTTCCTACGACGCCGGACTGCTCCGAGTGTTCCAGGCTCCCCAGATGTTCCCCACGTTCACCGTGCTGGAGAACGTGCTCGTCTCGTCACGGGACCAGGCATCGTCGGGCTTTTTCGGCAGCTGGGTGTTCCGCCCCGGGATGTGGCGCCACGAGCGCGAGCGCTGGCGGGCCGCCCATGCCGCACTCGAGCGAGTGGGGCTGGACGACATCGCCGACGAGCGGGCGGCCAGCATGCCCTACGGCAGCCAGCGCCTGATCGAGTTGGCCCGGGCCATCAACGCCGCGCCCAGGGTGCTCCTGCTCGACGAACCGAGTGCCGGACTGAACGACGCCGAGACAGCCAACCTGGCCGATCTGATCAGCTCGTTGCGGGCCGACGGCTTGGGCATCTTGCTGGTGGACCACAAGATCGACTTCATCGACCGCCTTTGCGATCGGGTGGTGGTGCTCGAGCTCGGGGAGAAGATCGCCGAGGGGCCACCGACCGAGGTCTGGGCCGACGCCCGGGTGATGGACGCCTACCTGGGAACGGTCGCCGATGCTTGAGATCGAAGGCCTGCGGGTCACCTACGGCTCCAGCGAGGCGGTGGCCGGCATCCACCTCACCGTGGGGGACAACGGCGCAGTGGCCCTGCTCGGCCCCAACGGGGCGGGGAAGACCTCGACGCTCCGGGCCATCTCCCGCCTCGTTCCCTGCGAGGGTGTGGTCCGCTTCGACGGGGAGGACCTCGCCGGCCGCTCCACCGACGAGGTGGCCCGGCGGGGGCTCATCCACGTACCCGAGGGACGCCACGTCTTCCCCACCCTGACCGTCGAGGAGAACCTGCGCATGGGGCAGGTGGCCGCCCGCAAGCGAAAGGGCGGCTTCGGTTTCGACGACGTCTACGCCCTCTTTCCGGCGCTGGTCCCCTTGCGTGGCCGTGACGGCTACACCCTGTCCGGGGGGGAGCAGCAGATGGTGGCGATCGGCCGGGCCCTGGTGGCGGCGCCCAAACTCCTGCTTCTCGATGAACCGTCCCTCGGACTGGACCCGGTCATCCTGAAGGCGGTCTTCGGCGCACTGGACGAGATCCGCCGCCACACGCCGATCCTGCTGGTGGAACAGAACACCCAACAGGCACTGGCCATCTGCGACCGGGCCTCGGTGCTGGTCAACGGCCGGGTCGAGATGAGCGGCGCGGCCCACGAGCTCACCGACCGCCAGGCCATGCTCGCCTCGTTCCTGGGCCAGAAGGACGCCGCCGAGGCTGGCTGACCCGGTCGTCCATGGCGTCCATGGCGTCCCCGGCACGCCGACGCGGCACCGATGGACCAGGATCAAAACTAACACTTGTCAGCCTATGAGAAATGCGGTAGAACAACACTGGGAGAAGTAACCATGGGGGAATCACCCATGGGGGAATCACTCGTTAAGGAGGGCTCATGGCCGCGTTAGATGGGGTCCGCGTCATCGATTTGACTCAGTTCGAAGCTGGAACCTCCTGTACTGAGAGCTTGGCGTGGCTTGGTGCCGACGTGATCAAGGTGGAGAAGCCCGGGTTCGGGGACCAGGGGCGCCAAGCCTATGGCGACGTACCGGAGTTCGACCCTTACTACTTCCTGCTGCTCAATGCCAATAAGCGCAGTGTGACTCTCGACCTTAAATCGGAACAAGGACGTGGCATTCTGCGCCGCCTGAGCGAACACGCCGATGTCTTTGTGGAGAATTTCGCGCCCGGCACGATCGAACACCTCGGATTTGATTACGAAACATTGCGGAAGCTCAATCCCCGCCTTATCTATGCACAAATTAAAGGCTTTGATCCCGACGGTCCGTACGCCAACTTCCTGTCCCTGGATCCCGTGGCCCAAGCTGTGGGTGGTGCCACATCGCTGACCGGCCTGCCTGATGTCCCTCCGATGAGGGCCGGACCGGGCCTCGCTGATACCGGAGCAGGACTGCACTTGGCAATCGGCATTCTTGCGGCTCTTTATCAGCGTGAGTCAACTGGGCACGGTCAGAAGGTGCGCGTTGCCATGCAAGAAGCCGTGATCAACTTCTGTCGGTTCGCCTATGCTCGAACTTTGGAGAGCGGCGAACCGTTCGGTCGCTACGGGAACACGATGGGCTTGATCACAGCGCCAGCCAACGTCTACCCGTGCCAGCCTGGCGGCGCCAATGATTACATCGTGATCTACACCTCGCGAGCACCCAACGCCGTGCAATGGGATCGGCTGATGGACGTCATCGAGCGACCGGACCTGAAGGGCGAGGAACGATTCGCAACCCCGGAGAAGCGCTACGCACACGCTCAGGAGATCGATATACTGCTGTCTTCATGGACCGCAGGCCGCACGAAGCGAGAGGCCATGGAGACGCTGGCGAGCGCAGGGGTACCAGCCGGCGCCGTGTTGGACACGCTTGAGCTCTCCAACGATCCTCAGCTAAGGAAGAACGGCACGTTCGTGACCGTCGACCATCCGCAGCGTGGCTCGTTCACAATGCCCGGCTGGCCGGTTCGGATGACGGACTCCAGCGTTCCCATAGTCGCGGCTCCGCTCCTTGGACAGCAGTCGCGGGAGGTTCTTGGCGAGGTGTTGAACATGGAGCCCGGCGAGTTGGATGAGTTGGAACGATCCGCAGTGATTTGAGCGGTTGAACGCCGCGACAAGACGATGTTGTAGTGAAGGGGTGCAAGGTCTGTTCCGCTTAAGTGCATACCAAGGAAGTGCTTTCAGGACTGGTTGGGCTCACACTCGCGGAATTGCGAGAATCGCGCTGAGAGGGGTTATCTGAAGATGATGGGCTACGAAATTCTGGCCAAGAGTCTGCATGAACATGACGTCGACGCGATCTTCTATCTCCTCGCCGGACCAATGGTCTCTTGCGCAAACCAGTGCGCGGCCGAGGGAATCAGCGTGATCGATGTCCGGCACGAACAGGCTGCTGCCATGATGGCAATCGCTCACGCTCGGCTTCTCCGGAAACCGGCGGTCTGCATGGCGGGCTCGGGCCCCGGCACCACGAACCTGATTACGGGCATAGCGACTGCTTGGGCCGACGGTTCCCCAGTGATAGCAATTGGTGGATCCTCGTCGATGTCTCAGTTGGGGATGCCGGCATTCCAAGAGGTCGATCAAGTCGCGCTTTTCGAACCGATCACGCGGTCATCAGAGCGCTGCTATGAAACACGGCGAATACCAGAGTACGTAGACCGCGCCTTCCGCTCTGCCTTTGGGTTTCACCCCGGGCCAGCCTTTCTGGATATGCCGGCCGATGTTCTTTACAATGATATCCCAGAGGAAGAGATCTGCTGGGCTGAGCCGCCAAGGCAACGGCTACGATCCTACGGGGACCCGGCAGCAATCGATGATGCCCTCAACGTGCTGGCCGACGCACGCCGTCCCGTCTTGATCAGTGGGAGCGGCGTGCTTTGGTCACAAGCCGAACACGCGCTGCGGGCCTTCGTCGAACAAGCTGGGATTCCGTTCTGGACGACGCCGCAAGGTCGCGGAGTCATTCCTGAAGATCACCCACTGTCTTTCCTAGCCGCACGCTCAACGGCCTTCAAGGAGTGCGACGCAATTGTTCAAGTGGGGACTCGACAGAACTATCTCGTCGGGTTCATGCGATCGCCACGCTGGAGCACGGAGGCAAAACTCATTCAGATGGACATCGACCCGGAAGAAATTGGGCGCAATCGCCATCCGACGGTGGGGATTGCCGGAGACGCCAAAGCCATCCTCGAACAGTTGACTGCGGCCGACGGAGATCGTCTGGAACCCAGTCGCTACGCTGAGTGGGTCTCGCGTCTGCGGGCCCTTAATGAGGACAAGTTGGACAAAGCGAGTCATGAAGTTCAGGCGGATCAGAAACCTATGCACCCTATTCGACTCTGCCAAGAGATCCGTGACTGGCTGCCACGGGACGCAGTCTTGGTTGTGGATGGCCACGAGATCCTCAGCTACGCGCGACAGACAATTCCTTTCTATTCGCCACAGTCGCTCAACAGCGGGCCATTTGGATGTATGGGTGTTGGGCTTCCCCTAGGTATCGGAGCGCAGGTCGCACTGCCCGGAGCTCTTGTCGTAGTCCTCCATGGCGATGGCTCCTTTGGATTGAACGCGATGGAGATGGATACTGCTATCCGTCATAACCTTCCTGTGATTTGCATTATCTCAAACAATGGCGGCTGGACAGCAGAGCAATCGAACCGGCCCAGGGTGGGGCGACACCTTGGCTTCACNCGATATGATCTGATGTTTGACCAGCTTGGGGCGTTCACACGTTATGTGGAGGATCCGGGAGACATCAAAGAGGCACTCGAAGCGGCGGTTGCATCGAAGAAGCCAGCGGTGATTAATGTCATAACAGATCCATATGCTATGGCTCCAGGCTCCGCGTCAACTTCGGAGGCTACCACGTACTATTTGAATACCTGAATAGCGGGTAAGCGCCCGGAAGTAATTGGCGGACGATGGCGGACAATCGTGTAGAGAGACTCGCTCTTCAATCGTTGCCATTCGCCAACGATTGAAGGTCAATGCAAGATGGTGAGTCAGGAATGAGCCAGACCATCTTGCTTCACCGGCGCAAACTGACCCACACCGTCTTTTTGTCGGTGTAATTGCTGAGTGCTGTCTCGCCGAGGTCGCGCCCCACTCCTGAGTCGCCGCCGAGACCACCCCAAGGCAGTCGCGGGTCACTTTGGCCATAGGTGTTGACCCATACTGTTCCGGCGCGCAAGCGTTGCGCCATAACGTGTGCGCGTGCAACATCATTGGTCCAAATGCCAGCGGCAAGGCTGTAAGGAGAGTCATTGGCGATCCTTATGGCATCGTCTTCATCTTTGAATTTGATGATCGATGCAACAGGGCCAAAGATCTCTTCGCGCGCAATCACCATTGAATTGTTGACATCAGTAAATACGGTTGGCTCGAGAAAGAAGCCCCTCGAGTTGATCCGTTCGCCGCCGGACCGCAGGTCTGCGCCCTCATTCTTGCCGGTCTCTATGTATCCCATGACCGAGTCGAGTTGTTTTTGCGAGATTATTGGACCCATGTAGGTCTGCTCGTCGAAGGGATCTCCGACGCGGAGTGTCTTCGAATGCGCGACCAATTCTTCGCAGAACTTTTCGTAGATTGGTTCCTGCACAAGAATCCTCGAGCCCGCCGAACAGACCTGGCCGCTATTAAAGAAGATGCCCGCCGACGAAAGCTTGATGGCGCCCGCAAGATTGGCGTCCGCGAAGATGATATTTGGCGACTTACCGCCGAGTTCGAGAGTCACGCGAGTGACATTTGGCGCCGCAGCAGCCATGATCAACTTGCCAACTGAGGGAGAACCGGTAAACGTGATCTTGTCGACGCCGCAATCTTGGACCAGCGCCATGCCTACCGTTGATCCTGGACCGGGCAGGATGTTCAGCACGCCCGCAGGTATGCCCGCTTCAAGGGCGAGCTCACCAAGCTTGAGCACACTGAGCGGCGTATCGGTCGCTGGCTTGAGCACCATCGTGCATCCACATGCCAGTGCCGGCGCAATCTTCCACATTGAGTTCATCAATGGAAAATTCCATGGGACGATACCAGCAACGACGCCAACCGGCACTCGGTCGACGTACGTGAGGGCATCCCGGCGAACTGGAACAACATCGCCGGAGATCTTGTCAGGCCATCCCGCAAAATACTCAATGCAGTCGAGCGCGGCTGGAAAATCTTGGCGTCGCACAGCGCTGATTGGTTTGCCGCCATCAAGGGACTCGATTGCAATGATTTCGTCCGCGTGTTCGCGGATCAAGTTCGCGAACACATTGAGGATTCGTCCCCGTTCCGACGCGCGCATCACGGACCACGGCCCGTCTTCGAATGCGACTCGCGCTGCCTTCACGGCGCGGGCAGCGTCTTCGGTACCCGCGCTGGCTACGGTCGCGATGATCTCTTCGGTTGCCGGATTCAGTGTCGCAAAGGTCTCGCCCGAGGCGGCATCAACCCACTCACCATCAATGAGCAGTTTGGCCTGTGGTAGCTGCACCCCTGATTCAATGATGTTCAAGCTAGATCACCCATACCCTTTGTAACCCTCAGCCTGCGTCATATCGTACCTGAGCTGGTCTCGGTGACCTTCCCCCCAGGCGCGTAAACGCTGATCGAAGACGCGAGCGAGCGCCGGTCGAAAACCGGAGCACTTTGGTCGAGCAGAGCGCGGCCTACGAGTTGGTCATCGAAGGCGAGTCCTACCGCAAGCGGCAGAAGCCTCAGGCGACGCAAGCGCCGCCCGAGGCCGGGTCCCCCCGGGTCCGCCGGAAGCCCAACGGTTGACACCGCCACGCCGGTCAG
>JGI24140J50213_10001284_pt1 | contig 11112 bp, 12 predicted proteins | sample BarGraIncu00222A_FD_50213 | JGI IMG/M metagenome (IMG submission 50213)
ACTGCCTCGAACGAGAGCATCACGCTGACGGCATTGACGCTTGCGCGTCTGATCGTGCGCGATGCGAAGGTCGTCGTGGTCGATCTGTCGGCGTCGTCGCCGACGATCGCGGCGGTATCGGTCGATCCGGCCGCACCGGGCCTGGCGGAATTGATGCAGGGTGAAGTTTCGTTTTCCCAGGTCATCACCAAGGACCGGCTGTCGCGGGTTCATCTCGTGAGCGCCGGACGCCCGGGCTCGGACCCCGCATTGCTGCAATCGCCGCGGCTCACGCTTGCAGTCGATGCATTGCTGCGGGTCTATGATCACGTGGTGCTGGACGCGGGCACCGCTNCCGATCTGCCGGCGGAATTGCTGACGCGGCAGGCCTGCGCGGTGGTGGTGCCGGATCCGTCGATGACCGCGGATGCCCGCACCCTGATGTGTGACCAGCTCAAGGCGGTGGGTTTTAGCAGCGTTACGATGCTGAGCAAGCCGCCGCAACCCTCCGACGCCGTCGAGCCTGGTCCGCGGGTGGTGGCCGCCTGAGGGCGACATAGCGCGCCTTCAGCGAAGCACGCTTCGCAGCTTCTGCGCCATCTGAAACAGCGCCGGCGTATGTTTCACCAAATGCTTGGCCCGGTTGATGCCTGACATGGCGGCCGCCGTGACCCGGCCACGCAGGCTGAGCGGAATGAAACAATCGAAGATCGGCTCGTCGCCCTTGCAGAACAGCTTCTTGTAGTCGTCCGATCCGACCCCGAGGTCGAGCGTATGATAGCCGCGCTCGGCNTAGTGATCGANAATGTTGCGCATCAGCACCAGNCCGGGACTGTGACGTGAATTGCCGGACATGGTGTAGGTATTGAACATCATCGAAAACCGGTATCCGTCGGCAACACCGGCGTAGATCGCGATGACCTCGTCGTCGCATTCCAGGGCGTGAATGTCGATCGCGTGACCGCCGTCTACCAGCGGTGTCATGCAGGCGCTCCGGATAAAGTCTTCCACGCCGGGTTCCGCGAACACGTTGGGAAGTTTCTGCTCCGCCATCCGCAGCGGCTTGAGGCGGAAGAAAGCATCGAGCAGCCGCTGAATCTCCGTGTCGGCGGAGGCCGCGTAATAGCGGTATCCCGGAAGCGCTTGCAGCTTGCGTTCCTTGCCTTTGAGCCGGCCGCGAAACGAACGGCTGATCCGTGCCACCGGCGGAGCGCCGGGCACCATTGTCATCAGTGGGCAGTCGTTGGCCGAGGCCTGGTTCGGCAGCAGTGCCATCGGGTTCGCAGATTCCCGCCAGCGCAGGGGTTGTTGGGTCAGCGCCAGAACGTCGGCCACGGATCTTGAGCGAATGGCCGATAGCAGCGTGTCGAGATCGGCAGTGGTGATGCTCGCGGCAAAATCCCTGTCCCAGAGCGCCATATTGAAGGTGGCGTGTTTGCCGCCCATGAAACTAGCAGTGCGAACGCCGCGCTCATGCCTGAGCACCAGCGGAAGCAGCAACAGTGGCCGACGTTCAGTATCATACGCGATAACGATGAGGGGCAGCAGGTTCTGGCGCTCTCCGACCCGACGTTGCCAGGGGCTGAGGAAGTCGAATCGTTGATACGGCGTGGAGAATTGCCGCGGACTTTCGAGGCCACGCCAGATCGTTTCCGCCTGGCTGAGATCATGAAGGATGTCGACGCCGGCGACGCGGCTTGCCTTGCACCACGCTTGAGCTTCCGCAGTTCGGTTTTCGATCGCGGCAGCCATGATCAATGCGAAACCTGCGTGGGGGAAATATCTACATTTTTCGGCTTTTGCCGACCTTTGCAAAGAAATGTCAACAAAGAGTAATGACAATGCCGGCGTTGAGGGAGCAAAACGCCGCACCGGAGCTGTTTCACTCGCTGCTGCTGGAAGACGCCGGTGACGATTGACTTGCGCGTATTCTACCGCAAACAAGTATGCGCAATCAGCGCTGAGAGGCGAGACGTTGCCATCCGATGACAGATTCACAAGTCTGCGACTGGAACTCGCCTATTTCAGCGGTCTTGCCTGGCTGAGGACAGGAGCGACCGGCGGCGCCGGCGTTATTCTGCGGTTTGAGCGCGTGCGTCCGCGGCGCACCGCACGCTTTCAGCCACTCAGATCGCGCGAGATCACCCCCGAATTTCTCGATCGAACGATCCGGGCGTTGAAGCGCTGGAAATTGGATATCGTTTCGATGGATGAGGTTTGCCGCAGGGCGGTCACGCTCGCCTCGCCGAGACGGTTTGCCTGCCTGACGTTCGATGGCGGCTACCGGGACTTGATTACATCAGCCTATCCGCTGCTCGCAGAGCATCGCGTGCCGTTCACCGTTTATCTGCCGACGGCGTTTCCAGACGGCCTCGGAGAGGCATGGTGGCTCGGGCTTGAAGAAGTGATCGCGCGAGAGAAACGCGTCAGTCTTGTGATGGGTCGCCAGGAGCGGCGCTTCGATATCGAAAGTACTTCCGAGAAGTATCAGCTCTACGATTTCCTCGGGAATTGGATGCGCTCGCTTCCGCCAGCCGAGCTTTCGTCCGCGATCAATGATCTCTGCAAACGATACTCCGTCGACCTCGCGGCGTTGTCGCGTGAGGCATCGATGGACTGGACCGAACTGGCGAAGCTTGCGGCCGATCCACTGGTGACGATCGGAAGTGCGACGGTGAACTATCCGGTGCTGTCGACGCTGAAGGACGTGGCCGCGCTGCGCGAAATGACGATGGGAAGGGCGGTGGCTGAGGCCGCGTTTCGCCGCGATGTCAGGCATTTCGCCTATCCGTTCGGCGATCGCGCATCATGGCGCGCGCAACATGCCGCGATGGCTGCGGAGGCCGGTCTTGCCAGCGCGGTGTCGACGATCCCCGGCGTCGTCGAAGCCGAAGGCCGAACCAGCCTGCACGCGCTTCCGCGCATCGCCTGGGACGGTCGGCAGCGTTCGCTGCGCGTCATGCGCGTGATGCTTTCCGGCATCACATTTCCCTCAGCGAAGCATGCGCGCGACCCTAGGCGTCAGGCCGCGCCATCCAGCTGATGATCGGCATCGCAGGCAGCACCCAGCCGATGCCGGCCACAACATAGAAAATCGCCTGCCGCAGCCCGGAATTCGCCAGCCAGGGTGTCTGCGCCACGGTCATGCCCATCAACGACCACACCACGACCAGCAGCAGCAAAGCGATGGTTCCAAGGAATTTGCGGGTGCGTATGGTCATGGCGGAAATGCACGGCTCGCTTCGGGAGGCGCCTTGCGCGCGGGGAGGGGCGGACTATAAGGGGCGCGCAAATTCATTCAAGCGCAGCTTTGATGGCCGGTATTTCAGCACAACAAGCACCACATCTCGGCGCCGTCCGCTGGTGGCTGCTTTGCATCGCCGCGCTAATCGCGACCATGGTGCTGGTCGGTGGCGCCACGCGTCTCACCGAATCCGGGCTTTCGATTGTCGAGTGGAAACCGGTCACCGGCACGCTGCCGCCGCTCAATCGGGAGCAGTGGACGCAGGCGTTCGACGGCTACAAGACCATTCCGCAATATCGCGAACTCAATGCCGGCATGAGTCTCGGCGAGTTCAAGACGATTTTCTGGTGGGAATGGAGCCACCGGCTGCTCGGGCGCGTGATCGGGCTNGCCTATCTGCTGCCGTTTCTCTGGTTCCTGTGGCGCGGGGCNTTGAATGCCGACATCAGACGGCGGCTCTGGATGATCTTTGGCCTCGGCGCGCTGCAGGGCGCGGTAGGCTGGTGGATGGTGGCTTCCGGGCTCTCGCAACGGGTGGAAGTTTCGCACTATCGTCTTGCCACCCATCTGGTGCTCGCGCTGTTCATTTTCGCAGGCATCGTCTGGACGTTGCGTCGATTGGCGGATCGTCCGCCGGTCGCCGCATCCGCGCGGCTGAAGATCACCAGTGTGGTTTTGCTGGCATTGACGTTCGTGCAGCTTTATCTCGGTGCGCTGGTCGCGGGCTTGCGCGCGGGCAAGGTCTACAACACCTGGCCGGATATCGATGGCGGGTTTGTTCCGTCCACGGCGCGATTGTTCTTCGAGAAACCGTGGTGGCGCAATNTGTTCGACAACGCGCTCACCGTGCAATTCGAGCACCGCATGACCGCCTATGCGCTGTTTGCGCTGGCGGTCCTGCATNTGATCGACGCGGTTCGCTCGCGGNCCGGGGTTGCCGCGGTCAACGGAGCGCGGTGGCTGGCGGCGGCGATCGCGCTGCAGGCGNTATTGGGTATCCTCACATTGTTGAACCAGGTGCCGATTGATCTGGCATTGGCTCATCAGGCCGTTGCCATTGCCGTCTTGACGCTAGCGGTTCTTCAGGCCGAGCGGCTGGCAGCGCCGCGGCCGGAGACGGAGCGGCGGAAGATGGCTCTGCCGGCCGGCCAGCCCGGTTGATTTGAGTGATTCTAATTCCCTTTGTGTGCACAGAAGCGTCCTGTTAGCGGGGCTTTCGCCTCGCCGCGCGGCCATTGACGTCGTTGTATGGAGGGCCCGCTTTACTTGAAGCTTTGGAGCGACAAAGCCAGCCAAACTCCGGATTTATTCATGTCGTCCGCATTCATCCAAGCTGCCATCATTCTGCTCCGCGAGGGGCTTGAGGCCATGCTGGTGATCGCCGCACTCGCCGGCTATCTGACCAAGGCCGGCGCCGGCCATCGCCTTCAGGCGCTCTATGGCGGGGCGCTCGCCGCGGTGGGGGCCAGCATCATTGCGGCGTGGCTGTTTGCGGTGCTGAATTCGGGCGAGCACAGCGACGTGCTCGAGGGCGCCATCATTCTCATCGCCGCCGGTCTGATGCTTTATGTCAGCGGTTGGCTGATGGTGAAGCAGGATCCGCGCGGTTGGCAGGATTACCTGGCGCACAAGGCGGATAATGCGCTGGCGCAAGACACCGTCTGGGCGGTCGCCGCGCTGGCCTTCCTCGCGGTATTTCGCGAAGGCGCCGAAACCGTGCTGTTCATCAATGCGCTGGCCTCGACCGAGGGGGGCTGGAGTGCTGGCCTGTTTGGAGGGTTGGGCGCCGCGACAGTCGGACTCATCGTGCTGTTCTATTTCATCAACCTGATCGCGCAACGGATCCCGCTGCGGCCGCTGTTCATCATTACGTCCGCCTTCTTGTTCGCGATGGCGATCAAATTCATCGGCGAAGCCGTACAGGAATTCCAGGAACAGTCGATGCTGCCGTTCACCGAACTGAAAAACCTGGCGTGNCTCGGTGACATCGGATTGAATCCGACGGTCGAGGCACTGTCCGCGCAGCTACTGGTGATCGTGTTTGCGCTAGCGACCTATTCGGTGGTCCAGCGCAATAGCCGCCTTGCCCGCGAGGACAAGGCCACGATGCGCGCAGCGAAGCGGTAAGCGTCGCCTGAAGATCTTAGCAATAGCCGTAAACGCCGCAGGCGTAGGGCAGGCGGTTCCAATAGCTGATCTCGGGACCACCATAATAGGGGCCGGGGTAATCATAGGAATTGGCCGAGCCGTAATAGCCTGGCAACGTCGCAGAGCCCGGAAGCAGCGGCGCACGGATCAATGGCGGTATGTAGGGTATGGACCCGTCCGTCGGCGTGAAAAGCAGATCCCGCTCCTCCTCGACATAGACCCTGCGGCCATGGACCGGCGGAGATTTATAGTAGACGCCCGGGCCGGAAGGGTAACGCGAGTCCGGCAGGTCAGCCGCCACAGCCGATCCGACGGCGAAAAACCCGGTCAGAAATGGCATCGTCCAGCGCAGCATGGTTCCGCTCCGAATCATCGAAGGTAATCAATGCCACATTATGCCGGAATGACCGTTAATGAGGGGCTACGCGGTCAGCGCCTGCTCCAGGTCGGCAATCAGATCTTCCTTGTCTTCAATGCCGATCGACAACCGCACCACGTCGGGGCCGGCGCCGGCCTTGGTCTTCGCGGCATCGTCGAGCTGACTATGTGTCGTCGATGCCGGATGAATCACCAGCGAGCGGGTGTCGCCGACATTGGCAAGATGTGAGAACAGTTTCAGCTTCGACACCAGATTGACACCGGCGTCGTAGCCGCCCTTGAGGCTGAAGGTGAACACCGCGCCGGCGCCCTTNGGCGCATATTTGCGNGCAAGGTTGTTGTATTTGTCGCTGGACAGGCCGGCGTAGTTCACCGCGGCNACCGCAGGATGGCCGAAGAGGAATTCCGCGACNGCCTTGGCGTTATCGCAGTGCTTCTGCATGCGCAACGGCAGCGTTTCGATGCCGGTGAGAATCAGGAAGGCGTTGAACGGCGAGATCGCCGGGCCGAGGTCACGCAGGCCGAGCACGCGGCAGGCGATTGCAAANGCGAAATTGCCGAAGGTCTCNTGAATCTTGATGCCGTGATATTCCGGGCGCGGCTCGCTCAGCATCGGATATTTGTTGTCCTTCGACCAGTCGAAGGTGCCGGCATCGACAATGATGCCGCCGAGCGAGTTGCCGTGGCCGCCGAGAAACTTGGTCAGGGAATGCACCACGATATCGGCGCCGTGATCAATGGGGCGGATCAGATAGGGGCTGGCAAGGGTGTTGTCGACGATCAAGGGCACCCCGGCCTTGCGCGCAACGGCGGCGATCGCCTCGATATCGGTAATGGAGCCGGAGGGATTGGCGATCGATTCGATGAAGATCGCCTTGGTGTGTGGCGTCACCGCGCGTTCGAAGCTGCTGATATCATCGGGGTCGCCCCACACAACGTTCCAGCCAAAACTCTTGAAGGCGTGCGTGAACTGGTTGATCGAACCGCCGTAGAGTTTTCGCGCTGCGATGAACTCGTCGCCGGGTCGCAGCAATTGCTGCAGCACGACGACCTGCGCGGCGTGTCCCGACGCCACCGCGAGCGCGGCGGTGCCACCTTCAAGGGCGGCGACGCGCTCTTCGAGCACCGCCTGGGTCGGGTTCCCGATCCGGGTGTAGATGTTTCCGAACGCCTGCAGCCCGAACAGCGACGCGGCATGATCGGCGTCGTTGAAGACGAATGACGTGGTTTGATAGATCGGTGTCGCCCGCGCGCCGGTGGTAGGATCGGGTTGCGCGCCGGCATGCACGGCAAGGGTGGCAAACCCCGGAAGACGATCGGTCATTCTCTGCGTCCTGTTTTGCTTTAACTGAAAATCGCGTGGCTATGCTGATCGCAGCGGCGTCCGCAGTCAAGGCGGCGCGATGTGTCAGCCGTTATTGGGAACGGTCGTGCTTCGCTTTGTCGCGTTCGTGAAACAATCGTTTCGCATTTGCGTCATGCGAGGTCGTTCTTGTTTTTCGCAACCCGATCCGACGCGGTGGTCTCGCCGCCGCCGAGGCTCATCCGGTTCAATGAAAGCCGCATGCCCTGGGTCGGCATCGGTGCGCGCTTCGAGCTCAGCGTGCGCGAATTGACGCCCATCCACGAAATCTCCGAGGACAGCCGTCCGTATTCGATCTTCGGGCAGCGGTTCATGACGACCTTCAGGCCGGCGGCTTCCGCCTTCGCGGCGGCCGCGTCATCGCGTGCGCCCAGCTGCATCCAGATTATTTTCGGCAACGGTGTCAGCAGCAGTGCCTCATCGACCACCGGCATGATGTGGCTCGAATTCCGGAAAATATCGACCATGTCGATGGGATGGCCGATGTCTCGCAGCGACGCGACGAAAGGTTTGCCAAGCAGGCTCTTGCCGACGTGACCGGGATTGACCGGGATCATGTCGTAGCCGCGCTGGGCGAGATATTTGAAAGCAAAGTAACTCGGCCGGACATTGACCGGCGACGCCCCGACCATCGCGATGGATTTCACGCTGTTGAGAATTTCCCGGATGTATTGGTCGGGGTAGGCATCGTGATTCATTTCAAAATAATCCTGCGGTCCTCATGCTGAGGAGGCGCTCTCCCGGCAGCGCAATTGCGCTGTCCGGTGCGCCGTCTCGAACCATGAGATGTACATTCCTCATCCTTCGAGACGCGGCTCAAGAAGCCGCTCCTCAGGACGAGGTCGAGCTACGTTACCGGTCTTGCCACTTAGGATCGCGCTTCTCGATGAAGGCGCCGATGCCTTCCTCGGCGTCGCGGGCCATCATGTTTTCGGCCATCACTCCCGCCGCATAGCGATAGGCGTCCGCAAGATTCATTTCGGCCTGCCGGTAGAACGCGGCCTTGCCGAGCTTGACCGTGTAGGCGGATTTGAGCGCAACCTTTTGTGCCAGCGCGATCGCCTCATCTCGTTCACGGCCGGTGGCAACGACGCGGTTGACGAGGCCGATATCCCGCGCCGTGGTCGCCGAAACCGGCTCGCCGGTCAGCAGCATTTCCATCGCCTGCTTGCGCGGGATATTGCGCGACAGCGCCACCATCGGCGTCGAACAAAACAGCCCGATATCGACGCCAGGCGTGGCGAAGGTCGCCGCCTCCGACGCCACCGCGAGATCGCAGCTTGCCACCAACTGGCATCCGGCGGCAGTGGCGACACCCTGGACCGCGGCCACGACCGGTTTGGGCAATTGCACAATGGCCTGCATCATCGCGCTGCAGGCATTCATGATCTCGGCGAAATAGGTGCGCCCGCCATCGGCATCGCTGCGGCGCGCAGTCAGTTCTTTCATGTCGTGGCCGGCCGAAAAGGCCGAACCGTTGGCTGCGATCACCACCGCGCGTACGCTTGCATCATCGCCGATATCCCTGAGCGCCGCATGCAGTTCGGCGATCAGCCCTTCCGACAGGCTGTTGCGGGCCGAAGGCCGATTGAGCGTGAGCACGGCGATACTGCCCTGCATCTCGTGCAGCAGGTTCGGCGATGGCGGTTTCGCGGCACGCGCGGTTTGGCTGGTCATCGAAATATCCACCTTCGCAGGCTCATCATCCTGACGGCAGGGACCGCCAGTATGGAGGCTCGGAAGTTCTCTTTATTACCTTGGCAAGTTCTGGCAAGAGAACTTTGGACCGAGAACAGGCGGAGCGACATGGCAATTGCAAAAATGAGCGCGGCCGAACTGGAGAAGTTTCTCGATGTCGAATATCCCCAGATCTTCCGCGGTGGCGACATCTCCATCGAAAGCGCCGACGGGGCTTCGTGCCTGCTCCGTCAGCGCTACAGCGACCAAATGCTTCGTCCGGGCGGGACGGTCTCCGGACCGACGCTGATGGCGCTGGCTGACTTCGCCATGTATGTAGTGCTGCTGTCGGCGATTGGCCCGATTGGCCTTGCGGTGACGACAAATCTCAACATCAATTTTCTGCGCAAGGGCCAGCCCGGCCAGGACGTCCTTGCGGCAGCGAGGCTTTTGAAACTGGGCAGGCGGCTTGCGGTCGGCGAGGTCAGCCTGTTGTCGGGGACGTCGCCCGATCCGATCGCCCATGTGACCGCAACCTATTCCATTCCAAATGCTTAGTGTTTTTTGCGGTAACATAGAACCATATTTATAAGTCATTGTTTTTAAAAGATTAATATTCAACATCTGATATTGACGCCGGCCGTGCCGTTATCTAGAAACCCCGCAGTTCGGCGCGATCGCGCCCGACGTCCCCTTTCACGGATTTCCTCACATGAAAACCTTTTCGGCNAAGCCAGCCGAGGTGACGAAGAAGTGGGTCTTGATCGACGCCAAGGGTCTGGTGGTCGGCCGGCTCGCCTCGCTGGTCGCGATGCGGTTGCGCGGCAAGCACCTCCCGACCTATACGCCTCATGTCGATTGCGGTGACCACGTCATCATCATCAACGCTGCCCACATCGTGTTGACCGGGCGCAAGCGCGACAACAAGGTCTATTACAATCACACCGGGTTCATCGGCGGCATCAAGGAGCGCACTGCAAAGTCGATCCTCGAAGGCCGGTTTCCCGAGCGCGTGGTTGAGAAGGCGATCGAGCGGATGATTCCGCGTGGTCCGCTTGGCCGCGTGCAGCTCGGCAATCTGCGGGTCTATCCCGGCCCCGAACATCCGCACGAAGCCCAGCAACCCGAGACCGTCGACGTCGCATCAATGAATCGCAAGAACATGAGGGCCGCATAAGATGTCCGACACCATGCAGTCGCTCGATCAGTTGTCGTCGCTGAAGCCGGCGGCTCCGGAAGCGCCGAAATACGTCAAGAAGGTCGACAAGCTCGGCCGCGCCTATGCTACCGGCAAGCGCAAGGACGCGGTTGCCCGCGTCTGGATCAAGCCGGGCGCGGGCAAGGTCACCGTCAACACCCGTGAAGTCGAAGTCTACTTCGCACGTCCGGTGTTGCGGATGATGATCCAGCAGCCATTGGTCGCAGCTGCCCGTGCCGGCCAGTATGACGTGATCTGCACCGTGGCGGGCGGCGGTCTGTCAGGTCAGGCCGGGGCCGTGCGTCACGGCATCTCCAAGGCCCTGACCTATTTCGAACCGGATCTGCGCGGCGTCCTGAAAAAAGGGGGCTTCCTCACCCGCGACTCGCGCGTGGTCGAGCGCAAGAAGTACGGCCGTGCCAAGGCGCGCAAGTCGTTTCAGTTCTCGAAGCGTTAATCGTTTCAGTAAGATTAGCTGCGAATGCATCAGCTGGAAAAGGGCGCTTTCGAGCGCCTTTTTTATTGAATCAAATACCGACGAGTTGTCGAGATTTTTCACGAAAACTTTGGGGCAGACGCAAACGGATTGCCAACGCGGCGGTCGTAGCATGCACGGTGGTAACGGCGCGCATCTGGTTTTCAGGCGTGCTGGTTACGTTGCATCACAACTTCGCCCGGTGATCCATGTCGCTCGATGTCTCCACGCTTTATTTCGTCGCCACTATGGTTGCGGCGATGCTGGGAACCATGCTGCTGTTTTTCGGTAGGCGGGAGAACATCGCAGCGTTGAAATGGTGGGGAACAGCCTATCTGCTCGGCGCGGCCTCGGTTGCGCTCTGGACGCTCGGCGGCGACAGGTTTGGCGAGATGCTGTCGCTGGCGTTGAGTGCCGTCGGTTTCGTGGCCTGCGGCATGGTCTGGAATGCATCGCGTGTGTTTTACGGCCGCAAGCCGAACTTGCCGGGCCTGGTTCTCGGGGCGATAGCCTGGATCGCCGCTGTCATGACGGTCGCGCCCGAGGCGTCGGCGATGCGCATGACCGTCGGCGCCGGTATTGTAGCGATTTATGCGGCACTGACGGCCACCGAATTGTGGTCGGAGCGTCGCAGAACATTGCAAAAGCGC
>JGI24140J50213_10001285_pt1 | contig 11108 bp, 11 predicted proteins | sample BarGraIncu00222A_FD_50213 | JGI IMG/M metagenome (IMG submission 50213)
GTCTTCTCCTCGACGCGGTCGTCCTTTCCGCCGCCCTCGTGCCCCACGATGCGCGCGCGGTACCCGGCGCGCTCGATGAGGTGGACGATCTCGTCGGTGCTCGTGACGGCGGCGTCGAAGTCGACGCGTCCCTTGCCCATCGCGAAGTTGATGTCGGAGGATCGCACGCCTTTGTGGCGCGCGACCGTTCGCGCGACGATCTCGGCGCACGACGGGCACGTGAGGCCGTCGACCGTCAGGAAGACGGTGACGCGTCCGCGGGCCGGCGGCGCCGCCATCGCGCCGCCGTGCATGTGCGCGTGGTCCACGTCAGTAGCCCTTGGGCCCTATCTCGGCGTAGATCCGCGTCGTCAGGTCGGACGGCTTCATGTGCTCGAACTCGGTGAGCGCCTTCGCCTCGGCGAGCGCGGAGTCGTTGTGCTTCTCCAGCGCCTCCCAGCTGCCCCACTCGCTCAGCAGCACGATGCGCGTGGTGGCCGGGTCGTCGATGGAATAGAGCGCGCGCGACGTCATGAAGCCGTGTTCGTTGGGCAGCAGCGCCTTGAGGTACGCGAGCGTGCGGCCGAGCGAATGCCCGATCTGCAGCTCGTCCATCTCGTCCGGGCTGACTGTGAAGGAGGTCTCGTGGATGTAGGGCACTTCTTACTCTCCTCCTACCTCGGCTGCCAGTTGAAGATCATGTACAGGAGCCACATCAGCCAGACGGCGACCATCACGATCCAGCCCATGAGGGGCAGGCCGCCGCCGGCCTCCTCCACGATGTTCGCGAAGGTGTCGATGTAGCCGTCCGGAGACACGCGTTCCGACTCGCCCTCGTCCTCGGGCGGACGGTGTCCGGCGGTGCCGGGTCCGGTGCGGGCGCGGTGACGTATCGCGAATGCGAGCGAGGCGGCGATCAACACGATCGTCCACGTGACGATCGACAGGATCTCCGGCCCGATCTGCAGCACGTTGTCAGGCATCCTTCGGGCCTCCCTTCGCCTTGTCATGATCGGGCCAGCCGACCGGTTCCTTGTCCTCGAGCATCGGGTATTTCGATGCCTCGATGTCGTCGAACTGGTGTGTCTTCAGTCCCCACGCGATGAAGATCAGCCCGGTCAGCGACACGAGCGCCATCCAGCCCACGACCACCCACAGTCCCATCGGCATCTGACTCACCCTCCCCATTTCCCGCCGGTGAGCCCGGTGACGTAGGCCGTCAGGTCCCAGACTTCGGTCTCGGTCAGCGCCGGACGGAAGGCGTACATCATCGTGTTCGGGACACCTTCACGGATGCGGTAGAACAGGTACGCGTTGGACATCCCCTGCGGGAGCGGGGCGGGCGATCCGCTTGCCAGCCCGATCGTGCCCGGACCGTTGCCCTTGCCGTCGACGCCGTGGCAGGTGGAGCACCACTTCGCGTACAGCGGTTTGCCGTCGGTCGGGACGATCGGCGCGATCTCGGCCTGGAATATGGCTGATCCGGTGCGCACGTACTGCAGGGGCACCGAACCATCGCCCATCACGCTGCCCGTCGCCTTCGTGCCGCCATCGATGAATGCTCGCTTCACGAACGCCACGTCGTTCCAGCGGTTCGCTTCCATCAGGAACTCGCCCCACGACGGCATCGCGGTGACCTTGACTCCGTTGGCGATGCGCGAGTGCAGGCCGCCGTCGACGGTGTCCGCGCCGAACTGCCCGGCGCTCACCTGCGACGGGAGCGTGCGCAGGTCCGCCGGCTTCGGGTTGAGGTAGGCTCCGTCGGGACCGGTGCCGTCACCCGCAGGGCCGTGGCAGGTCACGCACAGTGCGAGGAACTGCGCCTTGCCGGACTCGAAGCTCGCCGAGGCGGGTGCGCGCATCGCCTTGAAGATGGTCGTGAAGTCGAAGTCGCTGCCCTTGGCGAGTTGCGGAGGTTGCTTCTCGGTTTGAGTGAACAGCGAACGGATGTAGTGCACCAGCTGCCAGCGTTCGGTCTCCGTGTACTGGAGCTTCCAGGTGGGCATCGTCGTCCACGGCACGCCCTCGGAGATGCGCCAGAAGTAGTCGGCGTCGACGTAAGGGATGTAGTTGGCATGCTGCGAGAAGTCCGGCGGCACCGGCTCGACACCGGCGCGGTAGGGCCCCATGCCGGTGGCCGCGTCGCCGTGGCACACCATGCACTCGCGTGTCCAGATGCGCTTCCCGGCGTCCAGGTTCGAGGCGTCGTTCGGCAGCGGGTTGGTCTTCTGGTACTCCGGGGGCGGGCTACCCTCGTTGGGATCGCGCTCGATGGGGTGCGCGTACACCTCCTGCACGTAGCGGATCACGTTCCACCGCTGGGAGACGCTCAGGCTTTCCTTCCAAGGCGGCATGACCGATCCCTGGACGCCCTCCGAGACATGCCAGAACCACTGGTCGTCGGGCATGCTGCGGAAGGGGTCGACCTTGAAGTTGGCGGGCGTGACGATCAGCGTCCCGCCGTAACTGCCGAGCCCGTTGCCGGCGCACCCGTGACACGTCAGGCACCGCGCGGTGTAGATCTGCTTGCCCTCGTAGAGGCCGGAGTCCTTGAAGGTCGGCCAGCCCTGCGGCGGAGCGCTGGCGTCGGTCGACGGGATCGCCACCAACATCGTCGCCGGTCTTGCGGCCAGGTACGGGGCCGGCGAGATGATCATGCGCTCGGCCGCCGTTCGGTCACCGAGTGCGAACAGATACTCGGAGATGGCGCGCAACTGTGTGTCCGACAGGAACGAGTAGCTCGGCATGATCGACATGGGCGAGTACTCGCGCGGGGCGACCATGTGATCGATCTCCCACTGCTGGCTGCGCTTGCGGCCGATGTAGGACAAGTCGGGGCCCGTGCGCTCACTTCCGAGGATCATCGGGTTGTCGAACACGTAGTCACCGCCCTGCGAGGTCGGTCCCATCGCGTTGTCGATGTCGCGCACGTATTGCGTGTGGCAGTAGTTGCAGCCGTTGCCGTAGAAGAGGTCGCGCCCGAGCAACTGCTCCGGATTTCGCTCGATCGCGACGGTCGTCTGCGGCGGGTTCCACAGCGCCACCGGCGCGAACACGACCACCGACACGACCGCGAAGAACACCAGCAGGCCGCCGACCAGGATCACCTTGAACGTCATCTTCATGGCCGGTCACCTTCCTCGACCGCCATGGAGAGGGGAGCGTTCGCCGATGCCGAAGCCGGGGAGGTCATGGGCGACGCCATCGTCGGGAGTTCGAGCGGCCGACGGACGATGATCGTGGCCAGGATGTTGTACGCGAACATCGTGAAGCTGATGACCATCAGGCTGCCGCCCATGACGCGCAGCGCCAGGAACGGCCGCAGCCCCGGCAGGACCGCCCAGATCGGGAGTCCCATGCCGGTCCAGGCCGTGCCCTGGTCGAGTCCGACGAACATGAACCCGAGGAAGAACGCGGTGAACCCGATCAGGTAGAAGGCGTACTGTGCCTTCGCCAGCCGCGTGCTCCACAGCGCGCACCCGTAGATCCGCGGAAGCGCGTAGTAGAGTCCGCCGATGAGCGTCGACGCCGCGAAGAAGACGAGCGCCAGGTGCGCGTGCCCCGGGACGTACTGTGTGAAGTGGGTGAGCTGGTTGACGTCCCGGAGCGCCTCGTTGGACCCCTGGAACGACACCAGGATGTACGAGGCCCAGCCTGTCAGGACGTAGAGCAGTGGCACGCTCGACCGCAATCGGTCCCAGTTCCCTCGCATGGTGAGCAGGATGTTGAACATGAAGGCCAGCACCGGGATCACCATCCCGAAGCTCTCCGCTACCGCGACGGTCTTGAGCCAGTAGGGGATGGGCGCCCACAGCAGGTGGTGCGCTCCGACGCCGGTGTAGAAGAACGCGATGCCCCAGAACGCGATGAGTCCCAGGAAGTTGCTGTACAGCGGTGTGGACGTCTCGCGCGGCACGATGAAGTAGATCACCGCGAGCAGACCGGTCGTGAACCACAGCCCGAGCACGTTGTGGCCGTAGAACCAGTTGAAGATGGTGTCGTTGACGCCCGTGAGCGCGCCGGTGGGCGGGTTCCACATGACGTTGCCGATGAAGTACAGCATCGGGAACCAGATGACGGTCCCGATGATGTACCAGAGGCTGACGTAGAGCTTGGGCTCGACGCGGTGCCGGATGGTCATGTAGATGTTGATCATGTTGAGGATCAACACGATCATCACCGCGACATCGATCGGCCAGATGAGCTCCGCGTACTCGCGGCTCTGGGTGTGGGCGAGGAGCAGAAGGACGATGCCACCGGCGAGCGCGAGGTTCCAGAGCAGGGCGCACAGGTTGCCGAGCCGCTCGCTCCAGATCTTCCGCCCGGTCAGCCGGGGCACGATGTAGAGCCACATGCCCATCATCGCGCCCGAAAGCCACGCGAACATGACCGTGTTCACGTGTGCCTGGCGCAAGCGCCCGAAGACCAGCCAGGGGATCCCGTGCGCGAAGTCGGGGAACACGAACTCGATCGCCAGCACGAGGCCCATCAGCACGCCGACGATCAGCCACATCGCCGCCGAGACCATGAAGTTCGCAGCAGCGCTGTTGTCGCGCTTCCAGCTGAACACGGAACCACCCCCGCGGTCGCCCCCGCCGTTTCCCCCGCTGCGCCAAACATACCCAGTCCGCACCGGGGCGACTCACGTCTCGCGACCCGGGTGCAAGGTCGCCGCCGCCGAGCCGCGTGGCGTGAGCGGCGGCGTGGGTCCGGGTGCGCGGCTGGCGGCGCTCGTCGGCTGCGGCGCGCACGCCGCTGGCGGTGCCGGACGCCTCACCCCTACAATGGGCCGGTGCGTGAGCAGAGCCCGGGGCGTCGGCGCCCACGGGCGTGATGGTCGGGGACGCCGTGACCGTAGTCAGCCACAACGTCGTGAGCAACGCGTTCAAACTCGTTGCGGGGCTCGCGTTCCTTCCCGTGATGTCCACCATCGCGCGCCATGACGCGCGCGCGCTCGTGTCGTGGCCCAACGGGNGGCANCGNCANCTCTCGGTCAACACGGCNCCCTTCGAGGACGGNGNCGGNCGNGTNGGCGGCGCCGTNGCGGCGTTCGTGGAACGCGAGCCCNTCGACGGGCATCGTGCGCTAGCGATGGCCCGAGAGCGGGATCTTCGTCTCGACGTCCTGAAGGCCGTGGCCATGTGCCTGGTCGTCTTGGGCCACCTCATCCTCTTCGCCTACCACAACGATGCGACGCGCGCGCCGGTCCCGCTGGCTGACGTCTTCTCCCTGCTCTCGATCCTCGACGTCCCGCTCTTCGTGTTCGTGTCGGGCTACCTTGCGCCGGTCGAGCCCGGTGCGCGCTGGCTGGGCCGTCGGGCGCTGCAGCTGCTGGTGCCTTACGTCGCCTGGAACGCGGTGATATGGGCGATCACCGACCGGACCAACCCCCTGGGCTTGCTACTCAACGCGGCGGTCTGGCTCGACCAGAAATCGAATCCGGTCTGGTTCCTCTACACGCTGTTCGTGCTGAGCGTCCTGTGGGTCTTGCTGGGACGCAATCGTGTCGTGCTGGTAGCGGTGGCCGCCACCTGCGCGGTCATGCCGCTGCAGTTCCTCCCGTACTTCTCGATGCGCTACATCGTGGTGCTCTTCCCGGTGTTCGTGGCGGGACGCCTGGTCGGCGAGCGCAGATTCGAGCCGGGACCATGGGTCCTGGTGCTCGCTGCAGCCCTGCTCGCGGCGAAGTGGTCCGTCCCCGGGGCGAACCTGCTGTGGTGGCCTCCCGGCTGGGCGGCGTCCGCGGCCGCAGCGGGCGGCGCCCCGGCGCTCTGGCTGTCCGGAGCTCTCACCGCTCTGCGCCTCGCCCTCATGTTGGCCTTGATCGGAAGCGCGATGTACGTCGCGCGCGGCGCCCGGTGGGGTGCGTGGCTGGGCGCGCTGACCCTCGGGATCTACGCCGCACACACGCTCTTCATGCCGACGTGGGTCGTCGGCGGCGGCGTAGTGGGCCTGGTCGCCGGCTACGTGGTCACGATGACGGCCGCGATCGGAGTCACGCTGCTCCTGCGCCGATCGCGGTGGGGCTGGTTCCTGTTCCTGGGAAGCGGCCGTCCACCCTGGCACACGGCCGATCCGGGGCATCCTGCGACGTGATGTCCGAGGCGTGATGAGCCGCTCCGTTCGTTGGCATGAGGTGGCTATCTGAGCAGGTGCGCATCGGCACGTTAGGCACGCGGCCTTCAAGGCGTCGCAGCCCGCGCCCATCATCCCGCAGGTCGCCGACGGCGCGGCCACCAACACCTACTCGAAGGTCGCTTCCATGAGCGTGACCTTCACGCCGGCGAACGCCATGAGCACCGTGACGCTCGCCATGCAGCCGAAGGCGATCCAGGAGCTCTTCGAGCTCAACTACGGTCGCATGAACGCCACACTCGGATTCGAGCTGCCGTGGCCGGTGGTGACCAATCTGGTCCAGTAGGCATCCAGGCGCGGCGGATCGGCTCCGCCGCCAGGAGAGCGAACGGCTCGCCGGATGCATCCGGTGGGCCGTTCGTCGCTCACCGCGCCGGTTCGTGCCCGTTTCGTGGCGAATACCCCTCCAGCGCGGGGCCTTTCCTGCCGAACATACCTATGTGCGCTACGCACGGGGTTGTCGTATGCAACGAGGGGCGCGAGATGTCCGGGTACCACACGCAGCAGGGATCCGACTCGGGAATGTCGATCGCCGAGGTGCTCATCGCCTCGTCGATCCTTCTCGTATGTCTCATCGCACTGGCTGCGGTCCTGGGCGGGGTCATCACCCAGAGCGCCCAGGCCCGCTCCCGCGACGAGGCGACCAACCTGGCCAATGCCCGACTCGAGACCGCCCGCAGCCTGTCCTACGACAGCGTGGGCGTGCACTACGCCGACGGGCGCAACGGCGAGCCTCCCGGATCCATCCTCACTCCCGAGCAGGTCGGCCGTTTCGTCGTGGCCACGGATTGCGAATGGGTCCAGGCCGGCGGCGGGCGCGCCGCCTACAAGCGGATCAAGGTCCGCGTGTCGTGGAGCAACCCGGTCCCCGGCAGCGTCGACCTCAACACGATCATCTACGGCAAGAGCGCCCTCTCGGGTGTCGGGGACTTCCTGGTGAAGCTCCGCTATCGCGAGAGCCCGGACCCTGTCACGGGCACCGAGGTCACCCTCGTGGCGGCGGACGGCAGCGCTCATCGGGTCACGACCAACGCATCAGGTGAGGCGCTGTTCGGACAGGTCCCCGTGGGAGCCTGCACGCTGTCCCTCACCCCTGCCGCCGGCTACACGGTCGATGCCGGCACCCTGGCCAACACCTCCGTGTCGGGCGACGCTGTCTCGACCGCCATCGTCTACCTGCAGCATCCGGCGCAGGCCACCGTGCAGGTGGCGGACATGAGTGGCGCCGCGCTCTCGGACGCGAGCGTGAGGATCGTCCGCTCCGACGGCGCGGTCAGCGCGTCTTCGACGACCGACGTGAGCGGTGCCGTCGCCTTCGGCCAGTTGCTCTACGGCGACTACACGGCGACCGTCTCGCGCACCGGCTACGCATCGGCGACCCTCCCGTTCAGCGTGAGCGTNTCAGCACCGAGNCCCNCCGTGACCTTCCGGATGAGNGCGGGNGCCGNGCACGGCGTGCGCGTACAGGTCTTCGACTCGAACCAGACCCAGCTNTCCGGCGCGACNGTGGCATTGTCCACACAGGCCGGTGTCTTGGTGGCGCAGGGCGTGACGGGCTCGAACGGCGAGATCAGCTTCTCGACCGCGACGTGGGGCACCTACACNCTTGCCGTCGACAAGTCCGGCTACGTCAGCCAGTCCGCACCCCTGTATGTGCACGACAATGGGGAAGAGGACTTGGCGACCTTCCGTTTGACGGCCGTGGAGACCAACGGCAACATGCACGTCCTGACCACGGGCAAGAACAACAAGCTGGAGAGCCTGCGGGTCGTCGTCAGCGGGCCCGGCGGCTACTTCTCGAACAGCCTGTACTCCAGCTCCGCCGGCGAACTGTGGTTCAACAGTCTCGTTCCCGGCACCTACTCGGTCCAGATCTACTCGGATCCCGGAAGCGCCGTCACGGCCATCATCAACGCAGGCCAGAACTCGGATGTCTCAGTCAGCCAGAGGAACTAGACGATCATGCGTAGGCTCACGACATCGGCTCGCAGAGACGATCAGGGATTCAGCCTGATCGAGCTGCTCATCAGCGCGGCGATCATCCCGGTCATCCTTGGAGCGGCCTACCTCGCCTTCGGCAGCATGTCCGGGAACTACAGCAAGGTCGAGGCGGTCTCCGAAGCCACCGGCGAGGCCCAGACGGGACTCGACACGCTCGTGCGCGAGCTGCGCCAGGCACAGGAGATCAAGGATGGCGGCGGCGCTTTCGCGGCGGCCACCGCGACGTCGTGCTCCTTCTACTGCGACGTGGACCGCGACGGCACTCCGGAACGCGTGACCTACTACGTCGACAGCACGGACCTCTATCGTTCGGTCTCAGAAGGGAGCATCGCCGTCTATCCGTATGACTTCGTCGACGCCCCCGCCGTACGCCTGATGAACGTCGGGGGCATGACCTCCGGGGTCGTGTTCACCTACTACGACCAGAGCGCTCCGTTGACCGTGGTGTCGACCGCGAACCTGAGCACGATCTCCTCCGTGGGAATCCACCTGTCTGCGACGAGGCCGTCGCAGGGCGGGCCTATCTCGGTCGACTTCACGACAAGGGTGAAGATCCGTGCGCTGTTCAACTCTCTTTCATAGGCTTCTGCGCCCGGCCTCGCCACGCGGCGACCGGGGCACCACTCTGATGACCGTGATGGCCACGACGAGCATCCTGTTCATCATGGCCACGACGCTCATGACGGTCGTCGCCTACCAGTCGCAGGTGACCGCGCTCAGGGTCGGCCGCGTCCGCGCCACCCACGTGGCGGATGCCGGCATCAACGCCTATCTCTACCTGCTCCGCAACAACTACGATACCTACCTGACGAATCTCGACACGGGCTGGGTCACCGTCTCGGGCGTCGAGAGGTACCGCGTGCGCGTGGTACCGCCGACGGATGGCAAGCCCCTGACGCTCTACTCGACCGGCGTGGCGGGTGACGGCACCCAGACGATCGCCGCGACCGTGCGTTTCCCGACCTTCGGCGACTACATGTTCCTGTGTGGCTCCGACCTGAGCATCGCAGGTGATGCCCGCATCAACGGGCAGGTCCGCAGCAACGGCAACATCGACAACCAGGGTCAGATCACCGGGAAGGTCATCGCCGGCGGTGTCGTCACCGGCAACGGCAGCGCCGACCGCGGCTATCTCCAGAACCAGCCGACCATCGACTTCAACCAAGTGCTGGCGACCATGGACGGCATCAGGACGACCGCGGGTGCGAGCTCCTCGCTCTTCCCGGCGTCCGACGCCCTGGGCTACCGCGTGGTCGTCAACGGCAACTCGGTCGTGATCGACAAGGTCGTCGGCGGGATCGACACGGGCAACTTCGTGACCGTGCCGGTCACCGCGCTCTCGATCCCATCTTCAGGGGTCTTCTACTTCGTCGACACCGTCTGGGTCCAGGGCGCCTACTCCCGCTCCGTCACGATCGTTGCGGACGGCGACATCAACCTCATCGGCGACTACGTGCCTTCGAGCGTGGACTCGACGGCGACGTCGGGCCTGATCGCCAAGAAGAACATCATCGTCCCGAGCTGGTACGGCAACAACGAGATGAACGTGAATGCGGCACTGCTTTCACAGAGCGGCGCGATCTATGCGGACATCAAGCAGGGCTTCATACGCCAGGGCATCAACATCACCGGCTCGCTGAGCTACGCCTACTCGGGCGGCGGATTCGCGACCAAGTACCCGGGACAGCCCGTCGCGGGCTTCCGGCAGAACGTCTACACGTATGACCAGAGGCTGAACCTGTACCCGCCGCCGATGTATCCGGTGATCAGGGACGGCTCGCTCAAGGTCGACACGTGGATCGAGAACAGGACCCCGTCCTTCTAGGCGCTGCGGGTCCGAGGTCCTACTGGATCACGGCACTCGTCTGGACCACGAGGCTCGTGGGGGCCACCGCGGCGATGACCATGGGGTTGTCGACGATCTTGCGGTACCGCAGCGCGGTCGCACCGCGCCCGATGGACCGCGCGCGGTGCATCGCGGGCCGGCCCCGGTGGGACTCCTCCATCGCGATGTACGTGCGCTTGGCCTTGTTCTTCCAGCGGACGAAGATCGCGACGTGTCCGGACGTGTGCACGGCGTCGCCGGGGCGCAGGTTCGCGATGGCGACGCGCTTAGCGACCTTGTGGATCGTGTGCGACGTGTACGAGGTGCCGAGGTGCCAAGCCATCGAGACGAACCCGGAACAGTCGCGGCGGTACCCGGCATACCGGGCGCGCTGGCTGTAAAGCACGCGCTTGACCACCCAGTCGTGTGCACGCGAGAGGACTTCGCTGCGGGTGATCGCCATGGCCGGCGCCGGGACGAATCCCACGAGCGCCGCAAGCAGTGATGCGAGCGCGATCGCGCTCGCTCGTCGGGCACGCCCGACGCGGGTCAGGAACTTCTCCAGGTATCTCACACGGTGCCTTCCGCCNGGTGCAGTACGCGTCGGGTGAGGGAGCGCGCGGTGCGCCTCCGGGCCAACGGTGCGTGCTGGTCCTCCCCGCTGAACGAAGCTCGCGTCATCGCAGGCGCCGGGGAGGCAGCCGCTCTGCGAAGAGCGAGGACGATGCCAATCCCGACAACGTCGCAGGTCATCGGCAGCGCGCGACACGGGTCCGCCGACCGTTGGCCGCGGGCTTCCGGCGGAGGCGCACGCGTTTGCGCGCGGCGGGGAACACACGCGCCGAAGGGGGTGCGGGATATGGCACAGAAGTGGAGTGGGGAACCTGAGATCGTCACACTGCCGGACGTCACCGTCGCGACGGTGCATACCAGCGGGAACCCGGAGGGCCTCGGCGCCGATGTGATGAAGGCGCTCTACGGGGCCGTGTACGGTCTCAAGTTCGCCCTCAAGAGCGGAGGAACCGACGATCGCACGCCTCGGTCGAGTTCATCGCTGCCAACGGGTACGACATCGCGGGGATGCACGAGGAGTGGTACCTGTCGCAACCGAGCGCGAAGGTGCCGAAGACCGTGATCCTGTACCCCGTCCGGCGCGTCTAAGATGACA
>JGI24140J50213_10001288_pt1 | contig 11096 bp, 12 predicted proteins | sample BarGraIncu00222A_FD_50213 | JGI IMG/M metagenome (IMG submission 50213)
GACCATGACCGCCTTGACGATCCAATGGGCGTGCCAGAACAGCGTGAACAGCGAGAGGTCGGAAGAGGTGAGCGGGAGCACCGACTGTGCCACATCGGCAGGATTCATGGGCACGTCCTTTGCTCTGTCCGAGGTCAAACAGGCAGAGCTAAACGAAATCCCCGCCAAATGGCCAAACTAGGGCGCGAGGCCCATCATAAGCCCACTAAACAGCGCTGATTGTGGTTAATAATTGGTTAGCGGGCCGGTTCCGCCCCGGAGCCCAGGCTCTCCTGATCCGCGCGCATGGCAATCCGCAGCGGCTTGGGGATCGGCCGCGCGCGCCCGCCGGACACGAAGGCAACCTGCACATGCGCCTCCACGATCAACTCGTCGCCGCGCATCACCTGCTGGTGCAGCGTGACGGAGGCACCCTTCACCTCCTCGGGCACGGTGACGATGTCGAGCACGTCGTCCATATGCGCGGGCTTGCGGAAATCGATGCTCATGTGGCGCACGACGAATGAGAAGCCCGGCGCCTCCTTCTCAGCCGCCTCGAACATAGCGCGATGATCGGCGCCGATCAGGCGCAAATAGTTGGTGCGGCCGCGCTCCATGAAACGCAGGTAGCTGGCGTGATAGACCACGCCGGAAAAATCAGTGTCCTCGTAGTAGACGCGCACCGGCTGCAAATGCCGGCCGTCGCGAATTTCGCCGTCGAGGGCGCTTGCGCTCGACACCGTGTCAGTCCTCTTCTTCTTGCCCAAACAACCCGAATTGGCTCGGGTCGCGCGCAGGCTCCTGCAGGCCGAGATGCTTGAACGCGGCCGAGGTGAGCAGCCGCCCGCGCGGCGTGCGTTGCAGCAGACCCTTCTGGATCAGGAACGGCTCGATGATGTCCTCGATGGCGTCGCGTGGCTCGCTCAATGCGGCCGCCATGGTGTCGACGCCGACCGGGCCGCCGCCATAACTCTCCGCGATGGTCATGAGGTAACGCCGGTCCATGGCGTCGAGCCCGGCGGCATCGACTTCCAGCTCACGGAGCGCGTTGTCGGCGACCTTGCGGTCGATCGCCTTGGCACCATCCACATGGGCGAAGTCGCGCACCCGGCGCAACAGACGCCCGGCGATACGCGGCGTGCCGCGCGCGCGGCGCGCGATCTCGTTGGCGCCGTCCGCCGTCATGCCGATGCCCAGTACGCGGGCGCCGCGATTGACAATCTCTTCCAGCTCGCCTTCCGAATAGAAATTCAGCCGCACCGGAATGCCGAAGCGGTCGCGCAGCGGATTGGTCAGCAGGCCGGCGCGCGTGGTGGCGCCCACAAGCGTGAACGGTTGCAATGGGACCTTCACCGAGCGAGCCGCCGGCCCCTCGCCGATGATGAGATCGAGTTGGAAGTCCTCCATGGCCGGATAAAGGATTTCTTCCACCGCCGGATTGAGCCGGTGGATCTCGTCGATGAACAGCACGTCGCGCGCTTCCAGATTAGTGACCAGCGCGGCGAGATCGCCGGCCTTGGCGATCACCGGCCCGGAGGTGGCGCGAAAATTCACCCCCAGTTCGCGCGCGACGATCTGCGCCAGCGTGGTCTTGCCGAGGCCGGGCGGGCCGACGAACAGTACATGGTCGAGCGCCTCCTTGCGCGCGCGCGCGGCCTCGATGAACACGCCGAGATTGGCGCGCGCCTTTTCCTGGCCGATGAATTCGGAAAGGCGCTGCGGGCGCAGCGAGACATCGGCGTCGTCAGCGCGGGTCTCGGGCGTGACCAAGCGGCGCGGGGTGTTCATTTCGCCAACTCCCTCAGCCCCTGCCGGATCAAGGTCGCTACATCGGCGCCNTCGCCCGCGTTGCGCGTCGCGGCGGCGATGGCGGCGGCCGCCTGCGGCTGGCCGTAGCCGAGATTGACCAGCGCGGAGACCGCATCCATCACCGGCCGCGGCGCGCGCTTCTCGTCGAGCGCGCCGGCCAGATGCACGAACGCCGGATCGACGTCCGCGAAGGCCGGCACCTTGTCCTTGAGCTCGGTGACGATGCGCTCGGCCACTTTTGCGCCGACGCCGGGCGCGCGCGACACCGTCGCTTTGTCGCGCATGACAATAGCCGACGCGAGTTCGGATACTTTCAGCGTGCCGAGCACCGAGAGCGCCACCTTGGCGCCGACGCCCTGCACCGTCTGCAGCAGGCGGAACCATTCGCGCTCGCTGTCGCTGACAAAGCCGAACAGCTTGATCTGGTCCTCGCGCACGTAAGTCTCGATCGACAGCGTGGCGGCTTCGCCCGTCGCCGGCAGCGATTGCAACGTGCGCGGCGAGCAATGCACCTGGTAGCCGACGCCGCCGACGTCGAGGATGATGTAATCCGCGCCGTAGCTGTCGACGGTGCCCCGGAGTTTTCCAATCATATGCGCTTGCCGATCATGACGCCGCCGCCCTCAGCACCGCGCTGGTCCGGTGATGCGCATGACACACGGCGATCGCCAGCGCGTCGGCGGCATCCTCGCTCTGCGGATCGGCTTTCGGCAGCAGCACGCCGATCATCATACGGATCTGCGTCTTTTCGGCATGGCCAGAGCCGACGATTGATTTCTTCACCAGATTGGGCGCGTATTCCGCCACCGGCAGCCCGGCTCTGGCCGGCACCAGCATGGCGATGCCGCGCGCCTGGCCGAGCTTAAGCGTCGCCACCGCATTGGCGTTGACGAAGGTCGCCTCCACCGCCGCCTCGTGCGGGCGGTATTGCTCGATCACCCGGCAAAGCCCGTCATGGATGACCACCAGCCGGGCGCCGAGCGCGGCCCGCTCGCTGGTCTCCAGCGAACCGCAAGCCACGTAGATCAGCCGGTTGCCGTCAGCCTCGACCAGGCCCCAGCCGGTACGGCGGAGCCCNGGATCGATGCCGAGAATGCGAATCGGATGCCCGACCATGGCCCGTTGATAGCCCCACAGCGGGCTCTGGGCCAGAACGGTTCGCCCAAGCGCCCCCAGGCTGCTAATCAGGCAAGGCCAGCCGGAGCCACTTTCCCATGGTCGATCCGCATACGGTTTCGTTGTTCCAGGATGCCGTCGTCGACCCGCGCTTTCCGGTCGCCATCGGGATCGCCGCCCTAGCCGGTCTGGTGCGCGGATTTTCCGGCTTCGGCTCGGCGCTTGTCTACATGCCGCTGATATCCGCGGTGTACGGGCCGACCGTCGCCGCGCCCACCTTGCTGCTGATCGACAGCATTTGCAGCCTTCCGTTCGCCCTGCACGCCATGCCGCAATGCAATTGGCGCGAAGTGACCCCGGTTACGATCGGCGGCGTCGTGACGCTGCCGATCGGCGCGATGGCGCTGCTGCTGGTCGATCCACTGAGCTTGCGCTGGTTCATCGCCGCCTTGGTGCTAGCGGCGTTGGTCGCGCTGGCCTCAGGTTAGTGCTATCACGGCCGCCCGACGCTCGCCGCCTCGCTCGGCGTCGGCGCGCTGGCGGGATTTGCCGGCGGCGCGGTGCAGATCGGCGCCCCGCCTTTGCTGGTGTTCTGGCTCGGCGGCAACAACAATGCGGTGACCGTGCGCGCCAACATCATGGTCTATTTCATCATGCAGGGCGTGCTATCGATGGTCATGTATTTCTTCAGCGGCTTGTTCAACGCGCAGGCGATCGTGTTGTCCTTGCTGATGGGATTGCCGTTCGCGGTTGCCATGGCCGCCGGCGCCTACTGGTTTCACGGCTCAAGCGAGGCACTCTACCGCCGCGCCGCCTATCTGATCATCGCTCTGGCGGCGCTGGTGAGCCTGCCGGTGTTCGACTCGCTCAGATAATTACGCGCTCATCTTCTGCATCAGCGCGTCGGACACTTCGAAATTGGCGTAGACGTTCTGTACGTCGTCGCTTTCATCCAGCGACTCGATCAGCCTGAGCAATTTCTCGCCCGTTTCGTCGTCGACTGCGACGGTATTCTGCGGCTTCCACAGCAGCGCGGCCTTGCGCGGTTCGCCGAACTTCGCTTCCAGCGCTTTCGCCACCTCGCGCAAGCTTGCCGGCGTGGTGAAAATCTGATGGCCGTCCTCGTTCGACGTCACGTCCTCGGCGCCGGCTTCGATCGCGGCGTCCAGCATTGCATCCGCGCTGGCGACCTTGGCGTCGAACTCGACCACGCCGACATGATTGAACATGAACGACACCGCGCCGGTCGTGGCCAGGTTGCCGCCGTTCTTGGTGAAGGTGGCGCGCACTTCACCGGCGGTGCGGTTGTGGTTGTCGGTGAGCGCCTCGACGATCACCGCGACGCCGCCCGGCCCGTAGCCCTCGTAGCGGATTTCGTCGTAGCTTTCGGCGTCGTTGCCGGACGCCTTTTTGATGGCGCGTTCGATATTGTCCTTCGGCATGTTCTCGGCGCGGGCGGCCAGGATGGCGGCGCGCAGGCGCGGATTGAACGCCGGGTCGGGCAGGCCCATCTTGGCCGACACCGTAATTTCACGCGCCAGCTTGCCGAACAGCTTGGAGCGCACCTTATCCTGGCGCCCCTTGCGGTGCATGATGTTCTTGAATTGGGAATGACCGGCCATGACTCGAACTGCAATGAGGTTGATGCCGGCGGCTATATAGGCTGGATAGCCGAGAAAATAAACTCCACTGCGTCAGGCGGCAGCCACCGCCGCATTGCGCAGGATGGCGTCGATGCGCTCGGCGACGCGTGCCACGTTGCGGTGGACGCGCGCCTTGTAGCGCCGGACCGCGTCGCGATCGACCATGAAAAACTGCTTTTCCGGATAGCTGCGGCCGAAAATATCGATCAGCATGCTGCGAAATTCGCCCGCAACGATGCCCGGCATCTGCTCCGACGGCTGCTCCGCATAGGCCACCAGCTCGGCGGAGGTGAGCGCGCAGAGCAGCGGAGTCAGGCGAGACGAAAAAACGTTCTTGTGACACTGGATGACCTGGATGGCCCAGTCGAGCGCATGGTCCGGCCGGGTTTCATCGACGATCTGCAAAGGCTCGTCCAAGGTGGACGTGTTTATCGGAAACTGGTCGATCAGCCAGTCGCCGAGATGCACCACGTTGCCGCGGCCGCGCCCATACATCAGCACGTCGTCCTCGTAGCGCGCAAACCAAGTGTCGAGCCGGTTGATGAGTCGCTCGAGGCCCACGCGCGGGATCAACTCGCGGTATTGCGTGCCGAAAATTCCGATTGCCGCTTTGCCGCGGGAAACGATGTCGAGCACGTCGTCGCCGAGCAACGGCAGGAACAGGCCGCCGCCGGTGCCGAGCACCACCAGGTCGTATTTGTCGCGCGCCTCATGCAGTGTGCCGAAGCCCAGGTGATGCACGTCCGCCTCGCCCGGCAGCAGCGCATTGATCATCTGACAGCCGAGCCGGCCGCCGAACGTGCCGATATCGTTGTCGGAGATTACCGCGACGCTGCAGGCCGCGACCGGCTTGAGCCGCTCGGTCGGGGTGAGCCGCATCAGCACCTGGCCGGCGTCGATCGGCGCGGTGCATTCGATACGGAAACCGTAGCGGTCGAACAGCAGAGCGAGATCGTAGAAGCTCAACGCGTTGGCGAAGCCGGCGCGATCACCGCCCCCGGCCAAATCGGTCGCGAGATAGCTCAGAATTACGTCCTGCTTGCAGAAGCGCAGATGCGTGAACAGGTTCTCCACGTCGGCGATGCGTTCGAGCGCGCCGAGCATGACGATGATGTCGGAATTCCCGGCGGCCTGGGTCGGGAAGTCGCCGGCGTTGAAATCGTTGACGATGCCCTGATAGCTGCAGCCGCTCGGCAACAAACGTTGCAGCGTCGTCGCGCCGCTGAGATCGAGCACGCGCGACCCGGCCGGGATGAATTGGGCGGCGAGTTCCGCCCGTGCGTCGGTCGCGAGCGTGACGCCCGGCGCGACGTCGGGTGTCGTTTCCAGCGCCAGATTGCGATTGACGTTTAAGGTCATTCCCGCCGTGCCGAGTCGCGATGCCGGACGTGGGCACAAACCGGCGAATCACCACAGCTAAAGAATCACCGCTGCGAGTCGCGGTCAACTAATCCTTTCCATCCCCCGCGAAGCGCGGGGGGCAAAGAAGTTACTCCCAGAATTTCGGCCGCGCTTCTTCCAGGATGCCGCCGAGGCGGACCGCGCCGACTTTGGTCGCAAGCCCGCTGGTATCGTCGGTCTCGACCGCGATGGCGCACAGCGTGGCCGGGCCAGTGGCCGGCTCGAATTTGCCGCCTGGCACCTTGCGCAGGAAGCGGTTGAGCGGCTCGTCCTTGGTCATGCCGATCACCGATTCGAAATCCCCGGTCATGCCGACGTCCGACACGAAGGCGGTGCGCCCTGGCATGATGCGGTGGTCGGCGGTGGGACAATGGGTATGGGTGCCGACCATCAGGCTGACGCGGCCGTCGACGAAATACCCCATCGACTGCTTCTCGCTGGTCGCCTCGCAATGCATGTCGAGCACGATGGCGTCGGCGCTGACTTTAAGCGCGCAGGCAGCGAGCTCGCGCTCGACCGCGGCGAACGGATCGTCGAGCGCGTCCATGAACACGCGGCCCATGGCGTTGATCACCAGCGCGTGCTTGCCGTTCTTGGTCTCGACGAGGGTGGCGCCGCGGCCGGGCGTGCCCTTGGGATAATTGANCGGGCGGATCAGGCGCGGCGCGCGCTCGATGAACACCAGCGCCTCGCGCTGGTCCCAGGCGTGATTGCCGAGCGTGACGGCGTCGGCGCCGGCGTCGATCAACTCGTTGTAGATCGCCTCGGTGATGCCGAAGCCGCCGGCCGAGTTCTCGCCGTTGACGACGACCAGGTCGAGCTTCCATTCGGCGATCAGTCCCGGCAGGCGCGCGTTGACGATGGTGCGCCCGGAGCGGCCGATCACGTCGCCGATGAAAAGAATTCGCATAACGTCAGGTTCCACGGAAATCGATCGTCTCGCGCTCCGTTAGCACGAGATCGAGGCGCGCGTCGCGCTCGGTGGCGGGCACCTTGGGGATTTCCTGCGCGGCATAGGCGATACCGACGGCGATGACCTTCTTCTTCGCGCGCAACGTATTAATCGTCATGTCGTAATAGCCGGCGCCGTAGCCGATGCGATGGCCATGGCGGTCGAAGGCGGCGAGCGGAACGATGACAATGTCGGGCGCCACCTCGGGCGCCTCCGGCGTCGGCTCGAAGATGCCCCATTGCCCGGCCTTGAGCGGCGCGCCGAATCTCCAGGCGCGCATGATCAGCGGGTGCCCGCGCCCGGCGATGGCCGGCAGCGCGAGGCTGGCGCCGGCATCGGCGAGCTTGCGCAACAGCGGGATGGGATTGATCTCCGATTTCGCCTTCATCGGCATGAAGCCGGAGACGATGGTGCCGGACACAACCTGTACCGGAAACGCGCGCTCTGCGATCGCCGCCGCCGCGACGGCGCGCTCCGCCGCCGGCAGCGCGTCGCGCAACGCGAGGGCCGCGGCGCGCAGCGCGGCTTTGGTCTGGTCGGTTTCGGTTACGTCGGACATCAATATTAAGTGCGGAGCCGCGAAGGCCGTCGGAGTGCGATCCCGGGAACCTACTGTTGTAGGTGGGCGCCATGTGACCGAGCCCACGAGCCCGGCCAGGGACAGCTCCCGATAGGATCGTAAGGCCCCGGGGAATTGTCTCCAGACGCGCCCCACAGCCCCGCGACTCGAATGTAGGGCTTATGGGTGGCTGGCGCCAGCGGCACACGCGGTCAATCTCGCAGGCCGGTGCCGGTGTTAACCACCATCATGGTCGCGGTGATGAGCGCAACCTGTTTGCGGGCACCGCCGTCCTCCGCGAACACTTCGCCGAGCGTGATGACCAGCTTCTTGCCGCTGCGAACGACGCGGCCGATCGCGCGCAGCCGCTCACCCTTGGCTGGCGCCAGCAGATTGATCTTGAACTCGGTGGTCAGCACGGCGGCGTCGCGCGGCATCACGGTGAGCGCTGCATAGCCGCAGGCGCTGTCGGCGATGGTCGCAACGGCGCCGGCGTGGATGAATTCATGCTGCTGAAGAATTCTGTCCGAGAACGGCAGCACGATCTCCACTTCGCCCGCGCGCACGGCTGCGATCTCCGCGCCCAGCGTGGTCATGATCGTCTGACGTCCGAAGCTGCCTCGAACGCGCGCCTCGATCTCCTTTGCATCCAGCATCAAGGGCTACCCGATCGCCACGCCGTTGCCGAGGCTCTGATTGAGCTTCCTGGTGATGCCCTCGATCCGCTCGGCCGCCGAATTGAAGGCGTTAACCACCGCGCTCGATGCCGCCTTGGCGCGGTCGGCGGCGACCACACGGGCATCCTGCAGCGCTCTGCCGTCTTCCTCCAGGCGGCGGATCTTGCGCGTGGCTTCCGCCAATTCGTCGGCCACCATCAGCGACGCCATCACCGTGAGTCTTGTGTCGCCGATCTCGCCGAATTTCTTGCGCAGTTCCTCGATCCGCCCGTCGAGATCCTTGGCGAGCGCGATTAGATGGTCCTCCTGTCCGTCCTCGCAGGCGAGGCGGTATTGGCGGCCGGCAATCGTTGCGTTCACCTGAGCCATATCATTTTTCCTTGCGCATGATCTTGTCCGAAAACCGGTTCCCACTTTTCGGGATCATGCGCTACTCGTTGCTGTCCAGCACCGACTGGATGCTGGCGATGGCGGCGTCCAACCGCTGCGCGATCTCGCGATTGGTGGTCTCCAGCCGACGCGAGCGCGCGGCTTCGCCGTCGAGCGCGGCGGCAAGCCGGGTGCGGTCGACGCCCAGCGCATGGAGCTGGCTCGCCAGCCCCTCCTCGCTGCGGTCGGCTTCACGCCGGCGCTCGACGGCAGCGTCGAGCGAGTCCAACGCCAGCGCCAGACGCTTCACCGCTTGATCGATCGCGCTTTGGTCGGTCATCGCCATCATCCGCGCTCAAAAACTCTTGCGGGGGCAAAGATTTAGGCGAAGAACCTTACGTGCCGCGCGATCCTGCCGTCAACGCTTGGCGAGCGATTTACCCCGATGTTTTCGAGAGCCTGTGCATGGCTGCCCGGCGGTGGCGCCGTCACATTGACTCAAGGGCCTCACATGCTATCCACCCACGCAAACAGGCCTTTTCCATGAGTCCAAACGCTTCGCCGACGGTCGCCGTGGCGCCCACAGCGCGCCGTGAGCAAGCTGCCGCAGTTCCTGCCGTCGCTTCTGCGAGCATGGCCAACGCCATCCGCGCGCTAGCGATGGACGCGGTCGAGCAGGCGAATTCCGGCCATCCCGGCCTGCCCATGGGCGCCGCCGACGTGGCGACCGTCCTGTTCACGCGCTTCCTGAAATTCGATCCGGCTGATCCGGCCTGGCCCGACCGCGACCGCTTCGTGCTGTCCGCCGGGCACGGCTCGATGCTGATTTATGCGCTGCTCTATCTCACCGGATATCCGGCGATGACGATCGAGCAGATCAAGCGCTTCCGCCAACTCGGCTCGATCACCGCCGGCCATCCGGAATACGGCCACACGCCCGGCGTCGAGACCACCACCGGCCCGCTCGGGCAAGGGCTCGCCAACGCGGTCGGTATGGCGATCGCCGAGCGGCACTTGGCGGCAGAATTCGGCGCCGACGTGGTCGATCACAAAACTTACGTGCTCGCCTCCGACGGCGACCTGATGGAAGGCATCAGCCAGGAAGCCATCGCGCTGGCCGGCCACCTCAAGCTCAACCGGCTGATCGTGCTGTTCGACGACAATGGCATTTCCATCGACGGCGCGCTGTCGCTCACCGACAGCGTCGATCAGGTGAAGCGCTTCGAGGCCGCCGGCTGGACCGCCTCGCGCATCGACGGTCACGATCCCGCAGCGATTGCCGCCGCGCTGGAGAAGGCGCAAGGCTCCGATAGACCGGTGATGATCGCCTGCAAGACCACCATCGGCTTCGGCGCGCCGAGCAAGGCCGGCAAGGCCTCGTCGCATGGTTCGCCGCTCGGCGCCGACGAGATCAAAGGCGCGCGCTCAACGCTCGGCTGGAGCCACGCGCCATTCGAAATTCCCGCCGACATTCTGTCCGCGTGGCGCAAGGCCGGCGAGCGCTCGAAGGACGCGCATGCCGACTGGATCAAGCACCTCGCTGCGCTCAACGCCGGCAAGCGCGCCGAATTCGAGCGCCGTATGAAGGGCGACCTGCCGAAACCGTCGTTTTCCGACGCGGTGCGCACGGTGAAGCAGTCGCTCGCCGCCACGCCGAAAGAGATCGCCACCCGCACCGCGTGCGAATTCGCGCTTGAGAGCCTGATTCCCGCGCTGCCGGAAATGATCGGCGGCTCGGCCGATCTCACCGGCTCCAACAACACGCGTACCAAATCGATGAAGGCGATGAGCGCGGCCGATTATTCCGGCCGCTTCATCCATTACGGCGTGCGCGAGCACGGCATGGCCGCCGCCATGAACGGCATGGCGCTGCATGGCGGCATCATCCCCTATTCCGGCACGTTCCTGGTGTTCTCCGATTATTGCCGGCCGGCGATCCGGCTCGCCGCGTTGATGGGCGTGCGAGTCATCCACATCATGACGCACGACTCCATCGGGCTGGGCGAGGACGGCCCGACGCATCAGCCGGTCGAGCAACTGGCGGCGCTGCGTGCGATTCCCAATCTTCTCGTTTTCCGCCCGTGCGACGCGGTGGAGACCGCCGAGTGCTGGCAGCTCGCGCTTGAGGCGAAAAATCGCCCGAGCGTGCTCGCGCTCACGCGCCAGAATCTGCCGCAGTTAAGTCAAAATTTCCTCGTCACCAACCGTTGCGCCGCCGGCGCCTACGAGATCGCCGCGGCCGACGGCAAGGCCCAAGGAAAAGCAGACGTGTCGATCTTTGCCACCGGCTCGGAAGTGTCGATCGCGGTGGAGGCGAAAAAGCTGCTGGCCGCGCGCGGCGTGTCCGCGCGCGTGGTGTCGGTGCCCTGCTTCGAGCTGTTGCTGGAAGCGCCGGAGGCGGCGCGCCGCGCCGTGATTGGCGACGCACCCGTGAAGGTCGGCGTGGAAGCCGCTATACGCCAGGGCTGGGACGCCATCATCGGTTCCGACGGCGCCTTCGTCGGCATGACCGGTTTCGGCGCCAGCGCACCCTACAAGGACCTTTACAAGCATTTCGGCGTTACCGCAGAGGCGGTCGCCGATGCGGCCAC
>JGI24140J50213_10001289_pt1 | contig 11093 bp, 8 predicted proteins | sample BarGraIncu00222A_FD_50213 | JGI IMG/M metagenome (IMG submission 50213)
GCTCTTGTCGTGCTCTTTCCAGAATCTTTAACAATTCGGTTTCCGATAGTGTCTTGAGAATATAAATCTGACAACGCGAAAGGAGGGGAGCTATGACTTCAAAGGAAGGGTTTTCGGTCGTGGCACCGATTAACGTTACATCCCCTTTTTCAACGGCTCCCAATAAAGAATCCTGTTGCGATTTGCTGAAACGATGGATTTCATCAATGAAAAGGATAGGGCTTGAATTCGACTCCCTGGCATTTTGAATGACCTCCCTGACATCTTTTACCCCTGCGCTTATTGCACTTAGGGTAAAACATTGACGGTTTAATAAAGTCGCAATGATATGAGCCAGAGTCGTTTTTCCGACTCCGGGAGGGCCCCATAGAATCATGGACGGTATTGATCCCGATTCAATGGCTTGCCGAAGGATGGCTCCGGCACCCAACAGATGATCCTGTCCGATATATTCATCCAGATTTTTGGGTCGTAATAATTCAGCCAGTGGAGCCATGATAATTGCTTTTCGTAAAAGTAGTGTTATCGATTATACGATAATATTAAACAATACAAATTTACAAAACTTTTAAGCATTGTTGAAAAGGAAGGAGGGTGTCCAAAAATATGTGCTACTATATTTTTGAGTCTTGTAACTGTAGAATTACAAATCCGACCAGCAGAGAATGGATGACCATAAATGAACATTATCTTCACTCAATCAAGTCCTGATTTATTCATTTCTGATTAGTGAATAGCCGATAATATAGCCAATTCATGTGGCTTGTCAATATTATGATGCTTATTTGTATAGGGTATATAAAATATTGTAGAAATATTCTACACTTTCAACCAAATATAATCATTATAATGTAATGATCGATAGAATGATATAAACAATCTGTTTTTTTAGTTTCTTCCATGTCAATTTTTAAGCCGGTTTATAGTTCACTTTCTGGAAATAGCTGTAAATTTGCATCGCTTTTAAAAAATCAAAACACATTATGAAAAGATTAATTCAATTATTGGTTGTTGCCGGAATGGCTACTTTTATCGCTTGTGGACCTAGTGCAGCTGAAAAGGCTAAAATTGCAGAACAAGATTCAATCCGCAGAGCTGACTCAATCGCTACTATTCAGGCTGATTCAATTCGCAAGGCTGACTCAGTTAACATCATAAATGCAGAATCAATGCGTAAGGCAGACTCTACAAGAAAAGCTGACTCAGTTGCTGCTTTAAAAGGCAAAAAGAAATAATTAGGTATGTAAACCATGCTTGAAAAAAAAGGAGTGGAAACACTCCTTTTTTTGTTTCCCTTCCGGTCTGAACCAGACTAAAAACCCCTCTGATATTCATATATATTACTTCCTTTTGCAGATTCTGATTTCTTTGCAATTTTATATTCATTAAAGGGTTAATTTTGTATAAAATATATTCGTATTGAAATTTGTTGATTATTCATTCGACCAGGGCTTGCTTGATGCAATTGACTCTATGGGTTATGAATCACCCACACCTGTCCAGGAGGCCGTATTAGGGCCGATTCTGGAAGGCAGAGATCTTATCGGTTGTGCACAAACCGGAACAGGGAAAACTGCGGCCTACCTTATCCCGATGCTAAACCAGATTGTCACAAATCCATGTAACTGTACTTCGGCTATCATCATTGCACCAACACGCGAGTTGGCAATGCAGATAGACCAGCAGATTATTGGTTTGGCTTATTTTATGCCGGTTAGTTCCAAAGCTGTTTATGGTGGAGGTGATGCTCTCGAGTATGACACTCACCGCAAAGCATTGATGACACAAAGCGACGTGATCGTTGCCACACCCGGTAAACTATTGATGCACCTCAACATGGGACACCTGACTTCAGAAGGGGTCCGATGCCTGATACTGGATGAGGCAGATCGCATGCTTGACATGGGATTTATCGAAGATATCATGCGGATTATCAGTTTCCTTCCCGAAGAGCGACAAACATTAATGTTCTCGGCAACAATGCCACCCAAGATCAGGGAGCTGGCCAAGAAAATTTTGAAAAATCCTGTTGAAGTAAATCTTGCCGTTTCTAAACCTGTCGACTCTGTGATGCAGGCTGCTTACCTGGTTCATGATAAGAGCAAGATCAACCTCATCAGTCATCTTCTCCAGGGAAAAGATTTGAAGAGTGTACTTGTTTTCTGTTCAACCAAACAGGCCGTGAAAGACGTGGCACGTAATCTGGCAAAGGTGATCGATTCAGTCGAAGAGATTCACTCAGATCTTGAACAACAGTCACGTGAGGCTGTCTTGTTGCGCTTCAGAAATCAACAAACACATGTATTGGTTGCTACCGATGTCATGGCCCGTGGTATTGATATTGACACCATTGAGCTTGTCATCAATTACGATGTCCCACGCGATGCCGAAGATTATGTTCACCGTGTTGGTCGTACTGCCCGTGCCGAACGCGAAGGAGTAGCCATCACATTTATCAATGGTGAACGCAAAGAACAGGATTCATTTAAACGCATCGAGCAGATGTTGGAAATGCCTGTATATAAAATTAAAACCCCTGTTGAATGGGGTGACGGTCCTGAGTACAATCCTTCTGTTTCAAGTGGAAGATCAAAAGGTGAATATAAAAAGAGAGGCCCCAAACCAGGAGGGAATTATAAGAAGAAAGATGATGGAAGACCGCGTAAACCAAGGTCTACAACATAAATTTATCGATTACCAATTATTATACAATTATGATTTATTTAGCAGATACTGCGAACATTGAAGAGATCAAAGATTTGTTCAATTATTATCCCATGGAGGGAGTCACTACAAATCCATCGATTCTATCCAAAGAAGGCAAGAAACTTTCTGTCATTATTCCTGAAATACTTGCATGCATCGGGAATAAGATGATCCATATTCAGACCATCAGTGAGAACTCTGACGATATATTAGCGGAAGCCAAACGCTATCGTGATTACTTTGATCTGAACAATAATTTTTATGTAAAGATCCCCGTAACTCGTGAAGGTTATCGTGCAATCAGTATGGTTAAAGATGCCGGAATGAATGTAACGGCTACTGCTATTTTCACACAACAACAAGCATTAATTGCTGCCAATGCAGGAGCTGATTTTGTTGCACCTTATGTAAACCGACTGGATAATATTTCTTCGCACGGTATTGATGTTGTCTCTGATATTGTTAAGACATTCAAGTTATTTAACATGCCAACAAGAGTATTGGCAGCCAGTTTTAAAAACGTTGACCAGATTTACCGTGTCAGTATGGTTGGATGTCATTCGGTAACGGCATCGCATGATGTATTGACTTCATTGATGGCCCACCCGATGACAGACATGGGTGTTACCGTTTTCGAACACGACGGATCAGATATCTATGATGTGAAACATTAATAGATTGGGCGTTTAAATATCATCTGTATTTTATTACAATCATTTCACCCCTTCGGGGTTCGTTCATAATCATTTGTTTTTCTATAATCATTCCATCCCTTCGGGATTGAAGAAAAACCCCGAAGGGGTGAAATGATTATAGAAAATGATTGATAATCACAAACGAACCCCGAAGGGGTGAAATGATTATAGATAGATCTATTCAGGTGAATTTGGACCTACTTCAGCGGGTGTTAAAATATGATTGATGACATTACCCGTCATGAATTGATCGGCACCTGTGTCTGGTTTTGATTTGCGTGTCTGACCATCGACATCAATCAAAACATATGGATAAGCACCAACAGCTTTGCTGATAGCCGGACTCCCGTTCTGCAAATGATACCTATCATTATTTCCCATTCCCAATTTAGGGTCAACTGCCACAAAACCACTTTCCGGAATATTCCCCACACCACCTGTTTTCCAGATAATATTTCCTTCCCAAACCGGGTTTTTGATATTGCCTTTAATATCCACAGCAGTATTTCCACCCTGGATAATGTTGTTGGCAAATGTGATGTTGTAAGCGCCAAGGCCATTGGTTCTTCCCTGCATGATGACATTTGATTTATTGTTAACCAGTGTATTGAACGTGATCTGCACTGAATCAGGTCTGTCGTGCATTGTTAGTTTATCTGGAGGAATTACGCCATCACCATTGCCAATATTGATAGCAGGTGAGCATCCTTCAAAATAGTTGCTGAAGATTTTATGAGAATGACCAAAGAGCCTGATCCCTTCAGATCCAATAAAGAAGTTGCCATATACCTGACAGAAGTTTCCGTGGCGCAACGAAAGCTCACTGACACCCTCACCAAAAGTATTGTACCGATAAGTATTGCGACAAGATTTATTACAGATATTTTCGTTTTCCCCTCTGGTCTGGACAAACAAATTGTATTCTACAAGTGTATATGCCGAAGCCATACTTCTTCCACTCAAGCCTACCTGAATAGAACCACAGTTATTAGAAGAATTGGCAAATTTGTAAAAATAATTATGGTGAATCCATGTTCTTTGTGCCATCTGGTTTCCACCGGGACCTTGCACCGAGATCATTTGTCCTTCTGTTGACTTATTTTGAAAGGTATTATGATCTATCTGATTATCATCACCCGAATTGGTGAGATAGGCTCCCAGCCCTTTGCATTCAAAAATATTACGGGTGATCCTGCAATGGCTGGTACCAACACCGATTTTTGTTTTTCCGGAAGCATGGGTGAATTTGAACCCTTTGATGATGACATATGCAGCGGGACTATTGACTTCAAATCCTTCGGTTCCGTTAATTTCCACCCCACCAATTGTCTTGGCCGCGATTATAATCGGTTTAGTTACTGTACCTTGTTTGTCGATGACTATTTTTTCTGAAGAAGTATAAATACCGTCATCCAAAATGATCAGATCCCCCGGATTTGCTTTATTGATAGCTTTTTGTAGTGAGGAAAGAGAATTTACGTTAATGGTAGACGCAGAAAGTATTCCTGTTGCCCAAAAACATAAAACCATGAAAAGAGTAATAATCTTGTACATAATTTTGTTCCGAAATTAATTTAGTGAGTTGCAAAAATACTTAAAAACAGCCTGACTGCCTATGAGAAAATGAATATCTTTATTCAGCAATGAACATTCAGAATTGTTTTAGCTTTAATCATTCAACAAAACATTTAGAACATAAAAGATAATAGCAATGGATTTAAAGATAAAAGGTAAACTTTTTATTGTGTGTGGCGCCACTTCAGGTTTAGGACAAGGTGTTGCAAAAGCTTTGCTTGAAGATGAAGCCTATGTCATTGGAATTGGTCGTAACAGCGATAAACTCGATAGTATGGCAGTAGCATATCCTGGCCTGTTTGAACCCCTTCAACTCGATGTTAAATCAGAGCTTGCAACAGAAACTATTCTTAATAAAATTGAAGGTCGCGTTTTGGATGGCATACTGGTCAATGCAAGCGGACCTCCTGCACGATCATTTATCGAGACGGTAATAAGCGACTGGGATGATGCATATAAAGACCTGCTAAGATGGAAGGTAGAATTGATAAAAGCCCTTTTACCTTTGTTCAGAGAACAACATTATGGAAGGATTCTGTTTCTTGAAAGCCAAAGTGTAAAACAACCCATTCCTTATCTGGTGTTGAGTACATCTTTACGACTTGCTGTTGTTGGCATGGCGAAAGAATTATCGGGTGAATTGGCCCGCGAAGGTATCACGGTAAATGTTCTGGCTCCCGGGAGTCATGATACCCATGCCATCGAACGGCTCATTCAGAAAAGGATGGAAGTCGAAGGGATCTCAATGGAAGAGGCCCGAAAAGCTACTGAAGATAAGATCCCTGTTGGATTCATGGGTAGTGCCGATGACTTTGGTTCGCTGGCAGCATGGTTGCTATCACCCCATTCTCGCTACATCACTGGTCAGACCATTTCCATTGATGGAGGCTTGATAAATGGCATCTTCGGATAATTTTTCAGTCTTAGGATAATTCTTCAGTCTTCGGATAAATCTTCAGTTCTCGGATAATTTTCAGTCTTAGGATAATTCTTCAGTCTTAGGATAATTATTCAGTCTTAGGATAATTATTCAGTCCCGAAGGGACGTCATGATTGTAGAAAACGGTCTTCCACCTCTTTAGCCCCGTAGGGGTGACATGATAAATTAATAAAACGAAATTTGATTTATTAAAAGATAGGAGCAGTAGGATCTACATCCTTGTACCATTCATAGAGCCCGCCTTCCAGGAAACAGATATTCCGGGTGTTGAGTGTCTCCCGAAGATAATCAGCCATGTATTCGCTTTTCGCACCAAAACTACAATAGACGATCACCAACCGTTTAGGTCTGATAAAGTCAGTCTTGTTTTTGATGATATTTAAAGGAATATTAATAGAGGTCGTGATATGATATTGCTCATATTGCTCTGGTTCCCGCATATCGATAACTTGAATGGGAGCCTCTTTTTCAATCATTTCTTTAAGTAATATGGCGGAAATGGATCTCATTCAGTAAAAAATATTTTAAGTATGCAATTCTAAAGCCAACCTTAAAAAGGATTGGCTCGAATGCATGTTGGGATTATTTATTAACTATATAACGGATGAAATGTTCGGAAATTATAGATGTTCATCCCGAAGAAGGTCGTTAATGGTCTTTACCGGGTTAAAGGTAATGAGCGGAACTTCAACAAAAATTGTAATCCATTCGGCCATAGCTCCATTCCATAAACCGGGTAACTCCTGTGCTTTCAGCGGTTTTCCAAACATTGACTTTAAGGAGATAAATCCTGTCGATGGATCAATAAAGTCGTGCAAGTCAAAACATTCATTGTTATAGTTGCGAACGCCACACACCAGATCAACCGGATTGAAATGGGTGCTTTGTGAAAAGATCTTTTTCTGTTCAGGATTATTGAAATCGATTTGAGAAGATTCAACGATCTGTAATGAGACTTCACCATCTGAGTTCTGTACCCAGAAAGGACCACCACCCGGTTCGCCATCATTCTTGACCATGCCGCATATACGAATAGGCCTGTTCAGCTTAACAAAGAGATATTCACCTTTTTCCTGACGGCTTAAGGCTGCATACTCAAAAGGAAATTTCATTGAAAGCGACTGAATGCAAAACCGCTCTATCTCTGCCAGATCATTATCATAAGCCTTTCCGGTCTCCAGCAACTCAAGATATTGAAATATCTTGTCCTGCATTTTAATCAGGTAACCACCGATAGCTTTCTTATAACGGAAAGTCTCTTCTTTCAGCCGATCAGGAATCACATTGTCAATATTCTTGATGAAAATGATGTCACCCTGACGGTCATTCAGATTCTCAATCAGTGCACCGTGGCCGCCCGGTCTGAAGACAAACAGATTGGCCTCATCCCTGAAAGGTTTGTTGTTGGCATCGACTGCGATGGTGTCCGTTGATGATTTCTGAACCGAGAAAGTCAGCTCATACGTCACATCGAACATCTCCTCGTAATTGTCTTTTACCATGTTGATATCAGAGATAAACTTATCAGCATGCTCGGGAGAGATCGTAAAGTGAACCGCAGCACGATCATCACTGTCCCTGCAATAGTTAGCGGCTTCAACCATATGCTCTTCAAAAGGCATACGTGACTTTCCTTCAGCATAACGATGAAAGCGAAGCAATGCTTTTGGAAGATTCGAATAATTCAATCCTTTTTCCAGTAGCAGATAATCCAGAATTAAACCATAGTTGGCATTTGCCAGTTCGGTTTCGATATTGTATTCCTCTTTTTCAAGAACTTCAACCAGTTCCGGATAGAAGGCAAGGCTCTTGAGGTTTGCAAAAAAATGATAAACCGAATTAAATCCTTTATCCGATTCCAACAAAGTCTTGTCATCGGGTGTGCCGGACAGTTGTTCTCTGAACGTAAACAGATTTTTGAACATTCGACTGGCTGCTCCTGAGGCAGGAACAAATTTCAGCACCGAACGATCAGGGGCCTCATAATTGTAAGTTTTTTCTAATCCCTTTATTTCAGTTTCAGTAAAAAGTTTTATGCCATCCTCGAGTGTAGCTGCTGCTACAAGATCGATAAATGGAAAGCCCCGCTTAAAGTTTTCTATCTGTTCTTCAAAAGTTTCGAGATCAATGCCCTTACTCTGAATTTGTTTTAAATCCTGTTGGGTAAGCATATATGCCAATTAACGTTAATACTATAAGGCCGATAAAATACTGTCTTTATTAGAATAATATCGAGCACATAAAATTAGTAATTTTTATTTCGCATGCAATAAAAAGGAACAATAAGTAAAGATACATTGTTTCTTTGCAATTTTAAAACAATAATTAAAAATAAATCCTTTGAAATAGATCAGCAGATTCTCTTTATTAAACCGAGAACCAGCCCCTATTGTTTGATTCAAGAAATAACTACAAACCTGTTTAAGATTTTTTTATTCATTATTTTGCCGGAGGCCTTGTCTATTTGAAAACTCGGCGTATATTTGCACTCGCATTCAAAAATGCCCAGGTGGTGAAATTGGTAGACACGCCACTTTGAGGGGGTGGTGCTCGCAAGGGCATGTCAGTTCGAGTCTGATCCTGGGCACGTCTTAATGTTGGTGAATATTTTAAGCCCAAGTGGTGGAATCGGTAGACACGCTAGTTTCAGGGACTAGTGACCTTACGGTTGTGCAAGTTCGAGTCTTGTCTTGGGTACATACGTTAAGAAAACATAAAAACGCTGACTCTTTTGTTCAGCGTTTTTTGTTTTATTATATTTGCTGATCAATTGACGAAAAAGGTTTGTTGTATATCAATAGAGAATTAACGAAATGACGTATGTTTCCGAAAGGATAACAGAATTGCATACTACATGCCGCCACATTAACTTAATTCTAACCCTGTTAATTAAAAACTGCCAATGCGTTTTGTAAGAATTATCGTTTTAATCCTTTTGTCTTCGACTTTTTCAGGTTGGGCTCAATCGAATTCTTCAGCCACCACATATCCGGTTCCTCAGTCTAAATACCTGCTTACTGCATACCTTGCATCAGGTGAAGTGATTACTCCTACTGGTCGTATTGTTCGAACCATTGCACTCAGCCATCCCAGAAGTATGGAGATTGCTAAAATCTGGCTCAATTATACGATTGACATCAAACTCAAAAAAGATCTGATCGGTGAAACCATTGCGGTGGTAACGTTCAATAAAATGAATTTGACCGGCGATGTCGATTATAAGGGCTTCGACATCAGCGATCATATTTTCCCAACCCTTGTCTCATTCAAACTCCTTCGCCCCGATGGCTCTAAAGAACTTCTTGCCACAATCAGGGGGGCTGGTATCAATCCAAACGATTGTTCTGTTTCCATTTCCCTTCCTAAAAACACAACTGAAATCCCGATCATAGATCAATTGGCTTTTTTTCATTCTGACCAGGATTTCGAAAAGGCAGACAGTCATTTAAAGCTCATCGATAAATATTATGCTGCCGGATGGTTGATGACACGTGCTAATAAACTGCTGGATGAATGTCAGTTAACACTCCTCCATAATTCATCTGCTTTTCTTGCTAAAAACCTGGAAGTAATTGTTATCAATGACTGGTTGACCCGTCAGCACTTTAATCGTTATCCTGTATTTCAAAAGAAAGATTCTCTGGAACTGATCAAGAATTTAGAGATCTCTCGTTACCGGAAGAGTCTAATCGATCAGGATTTCATCAAACAGAATGTGGTCAGCAATGAAGATCTGATGAAAGCAGCCACTCAGTTTGCCGATAATCTGGCTTTCTATTTCGATTCCAACCAACCCGATTACAATCGTGAAACCTATCTGACGCAGATGGCAGAGGGTCAACTTTCTACAATTGGATATACAACCATCCGTGAATTTGCAAACAGCTATGCTGCTGCACATAAGCTTCCCGATTACAGTACGCAGTTATTACAGAAAATCAGTGAGTTGATCCGTTATGCCATGACCGAGAAAGCATCTCAGCTCGTGGATAAGGAAAAATACTCAGAAGCGATGAGTATGTTGAATGCATCAGATAAGTACAACCTGCAAAAAGGCGGATCTCGTTCACAACTTGATAGTCTGCTGGTTGGTAAACTGATACAACGCCTCTATGGAGCCTATCTTGATTTTTCGCTTAAATCGATCCCTTCCGGGATCTATAGCATCACCGAAGAGTTTTATTCAAAAGCGATGCTGCTTAAACAAAATTATATTGGGTTGATACATCCCGATTCTCGCGAACGCTATCTGGCCAATATTATCTGTAAAGCCATGATGGCAACAGCCGAAAAATCGCTCAAGAGTAATGACACTCCGACAGCCCTGGCAACTTATGAAAAGGCAATCAAGTTGGCTGAATCGTCACACCTGAAATCAGATTACGAAGCAGCCCGTACGCGTCTGGAATCAATCAGCAATCGCCCTTCGGGATTTAAACCCTGGAACGGTGATGACCTTGCCATCGAAATACCCGATGGGGTCAATGCCAAAGCAGAAGGCACGAACCTCACTGGTGATGATGACAATGCCCTGGCTTCGAATGATGCCGTTGGGCCATCTGCAACTGTCAAGACTGGTGTGAAGGGTTCGGTAAAGGAAAAGACTGCGAAATCACCCAACGCAAAAAAGAAAGCACAAAGGCAACAGTTGAAGGTTGCCTCTTATCATTCTGCCCCATTACCCAATGAACTGTCAGTAGAGGCTAAGAGTCTTAGACAAAAGGTTTTAGACAATATTCAAAACATTCATCTGAAGATTTGGACTGGCGATACCATTTCACCCGTAGCATTACTCCAGAAGACCGATAGCCTGCAACAGTTGCTTGCTTTATCGGGCGACCATAGCCTGGAAATCAGAATTCACGATCTGAAAACCAGTCTTGAAGATAAACGATGCGATTATCAGAAGATCGCTTTTCAGAAAGATCTCAATCAGGTCCATAGACTGATTCAGTCCAAAGACTTTATTTTGGCAGCAAACCAGTTAAAGAGTCTCATCGACAAACCCTTCATGGCACCATGCAAGGTAGATAAATCTGAAGCCTCTGAGTTATTAGCATCGCTTGCAATACCAATGCTTTATACAAATCAGGTTAAGCATTTCGATTCGATCACCTGCACACAGGATCCTTCTGCAATCATCGAGGCTTTTGAAATGACCAACAGTTATTACCGTA
>JGI24140J50213_10001291_pt1 | contig 11083 bp, 9 predicted proteins | sample BarGraIncu00222A_FD_50213 | JGI IMG/M metagenome (IMG submission 50213)
GGTGCCGTTCTACCTGCGCACCGGCAAGCGCCTGGCGGCGCGCGACGCGCAGATCGTCGTCAACTTCAGGCCGACGCCGCACAGCATCTTTCCCGGCGTCAACCCCCCGAACAAGCTCGTCATCAAGCTGCAGCCCGAAGACGGCCTCGAGCTGCACCTGCTCGCGGCCAAGGGCGCCGGCCAGTCCGAAGCGCTGTCGCCGGTGTCGCTCGACCTCGATTTCGACAAGGCCTTCGCCGAGAACCGCGTCGGCGCCTACGAGCGGCTCCTCCTCGACGTCATCGCCGGGCGGCTGAACCTCTTCGTTCGCAGCGACGAGCAGGAGGAAGCGTGGGCCTGGGTCGAGCCGATCCTCGACGCCTGGCAGGCCGACGACACCGGCCCGCGCCCCTACATGGCCGGCACCTGGGGGCCGGCGGCGGCCAGCGCGCTCGTCGCCCGCGACGGCAACGCCTGGTCGGAAGAGCAGTAGTCGCGCGGACCCGCTACTTCGGATCGAGGCCGCGGATCGGCCTCTTGTCGGGTCCACTCGGCGGAATCTCGACGATCTTGTCGTCGGTGGCTTCCTCCTTGAAGCTGCCGGGCTGCTTTTCGCTGGCCTTCTTTTCCGATTCCTTCAGGGCTTCGCGTGGGTTCGACGCGGACGGCGACGTCTTCTCGGGCGACTGGTGGTTCATCTCGGCTCCTCGCAATAGCGCCGCCGCGCGGCGGCACACATCGCGTAGTGGAGACCGATCGCCTTTCCCTGGCGAGCCGCGAAGGCCGCGTCGTGCTGTGGGAAATCGCCGGCAAGAACAGGTACAACCGGCGCAGTCGCCACGGCCGGCGTGCGTCGAAGGGGTGGGCATTGAACGAATCGTCGAAATCGAAGCGCTGTTTCAGCGAGGCGCAGCGCCGGGTCCTGGGCGGCCGCGTCCTCGACATCGGCGCGGGCAGCGACCCGGTGACGCCCGACGCGGTCGTCTTCGATCTGCCCCAGGGCGATGCCAACCGCATCACCGCCTACGAGCCGGCCAGCTTCGATTGCGTCTATTCCTCGCACTGCCTCGAGCACATGCACGATCCGGCGGCAACGCTGGCGAACTGGTGGTCGCTGGTGCGGCCCGGCGGGGCGCTCTTTCTCATCGTCCCCGACGAGGACCTGTACGAGCAGGGCGTCTTTCCGAGCCGCTTCAACGCCGATCACAAGAGCACCTTTACGATCGGCAAGAAGAAGAGCTGGTCGCCGCGCTCGTTCAACGTGTTCGACCTGTGCGCGTCACTCCCCGGCGCACGCATCGAAAGCCTCTGCGTCAACGACGTCGGCTACGACCGCGGCATCGCCTTCCACGGCCCCGTGCAGCGCGGCCTGCTGAAGAGGCTGCGCCGCTTCTACGAGAGCCTGCGCAAGCGCCGGCTGATCGCGGCGCGGCCGCAGTTCGAGCGGCAGACGGCGAGCGCCTTCGTCCGCGACCAGACCGCCGGCGAGGCGATGGCGCAGATCGAGGCTATCGTCCGCAAGACCTGAGTGCGCCGGCGCCGCGCGACTCGACGTCAGGCGGCTTCGGCGGATGCCGGCGCGCACGCCGCGATGAAGACGCGGGCGACTTCCGGGGCGCCGAGATCGGCCATCGCGCCGGGCGCCAGCAGCGCCCGCAGGCGCGTCGGCGGCGGCAGGCGCAGGAGCGGGTCGACCGCGACGAAGAGCGCCAGCCCGGGCTTGTCGGCGGCAGCGGCGACGTGCATGAGGCCGCCGTCGGTGCCGAGGAAGGCGTCGCAGTCGCGGATGATTCGCACCGCCTGCATCAGGCTGGTCCGGCCGACCAGGTCCTCGCCGTGACCCTGGCGAAGATCGATCGACAGCTCGCGGAGCTCGGCCTTCGCGTTGTCGCTGCCGAGCAGGCGAAAGCGTGGCGCGGCGAGCCGGCTCGGCCAGCCCGCGAGCACCGCATGCAGAGTCTGGTTCCAGTGCGGGAAGCTGCGCCGCGGGTCGCGCGCGCCGAGGACGACGGCGATGTCGAAGCGATCGCCCGAGCGCGCCGGCGCGGCGCCGAGCGAGAGACTCGGCCGCGGCACCGCGGCGCGCGGCTGGCCGAACAGGTGGCGCACGCGCGCATCGACGAAGGCCGGCCGCGCGAACTGCTCGCCGATGAACGAGTTCAGCACCGGCGCGAACGGCTGGGATCGCAGATGGCGGCGCTTCTCGCGCAGGGTCCGGGTCGAGAGCTCGTGGATCAGCACGAAGTCGTAGTCCTGCGCGCAGTCCTCGAGCCGGGAATGGACGTGCGCGAAGCGCGTGTCCGAGGCATACAGGGCGGCGAGCGCAGGCGTGATGCACAGGTCGAGCTCGATCTCGGCGGGAACGCTGAAGCGCGCCGCCAGGTCCATGATCGAATCGCCGAGCGTCGTCCAGTTGTAGATCCACAGGACCTTGCGCGTGCCCGCGGGGGCGCGCTCGACGCAGCGCCGCGCCTGGCCGGTCGCAAGCACGACGAGGTCGCGCTGCACGATCTTGCGCAGGCGCTGAAAGCGCGCCGAGAGCGGCATCGCGTTCCACTCGTCGCGCAGCCGGTTCGGCACGTCGCCGTCAAAGGGCAAGCCGTGGACCGGGTGCTTGCCGCGAAACATCATGCGTATGGCGTACATCGTTCAGGCCATGCTAACGGCGCTGCCCGCCGGTTCCGGAGAGTCCCGGAGTGCTCCGCCGTCGCCTCCCGTCTATGCTCGACGCCGCCCTCGGAGCTGCCGTGATGTTCCTCCGCAACTGCTGGTACGTGATCGCCTGGGATCATGAGGTTCCTGCGCACGGCGCGCTCTTCACCCGCACCGTGCTCGGCGAGGCGATCCTGCTCTATCGCACCGCCGACGGTGCGATCTGCGCCCTGCGCGACCGTTGCTGCCACCGACTGGCGCCGCTGTCGAAGGGGCGCATCGAGGGCGACTGCGTGCGCTGCGGTTACCACGGCCTGCTCTTCGACCGGACCGGCCGCTGCGTCGAGATCCCGGGCGCCGACGAGGTGCCGGCGAAGGCGCGCGTGCGCAGCTATCCGGTCGCGCTGAAGAACAAGTGGGTCTTCGTCTGGATGGGAGACGCCGCGAAGGCCGACCCGGCGCTGCTGCCCGACAACTTCTCCTGCGACGACCCGCAGTGGGACCACGTCCCGGGCTACCTGCACTATGCGACGCCGCAGCCGCTCGTCTGCGACAACCTGCTCGACTTCTCGCACCTCAGCTACGTGCACGAGAAGACGCTCGGCGGCTCGACGGCGATCGCCCGGGCGCGCGCCGACATCGAGGCGGTGCCACGCGGCATCAAGGTGACGCGCACGGTCGATGACGTTCCACCACCGCCGTACTACGCTGCCGTGCGCGGGTTCGCGGGCAACGTCGATCGCTGGTTCGTCTACGACTTCGTCCTGCCCGGCACCCTGCTGATGCATTCGGGCGGCCGTCCGGTCGAGGACTCAGGCGACGACATGCGCCGCGCCGTCCGCCTGCACAGCTGCCAGACGGTGACGCCGGAAACCGAGACGACGACGCACTACTTCTTTCAGCAGTCGCGCCGCGTCGAGGACGGCGACCACGCGATCGCCGAAGCGCTCTACCGGTCGCTGCTCGTCGCGTTCGAGGAAGACCGCGCCATGATCACGGCGCAGAGCCAAGCCATCGCCGCCGATCCGGGCGAGCCGATGCTGCCTCTGGCGATGGATGCGGCCGTCGTCCGCTTTCGCAAGATCGTCGCCGACGCCATCGCCGCCGAGCGGCTCGACAGCGTCGTCACTCAGCTCGCGCGCGCCGGGCGCGACGCGCGCTCGATCAGCTGACTCGCGAGCATCTCGGTCGCCACCGATCGGTCGAGCGGCGAGCGCGACAAGCCCGCGCTCTCGTAGTGCATGTTCTCGTACAGCTCGGCGGTGCCGGGATGCGCGCCGAGAATCGCGTCGAGCGCGGGCTGCGGGATCGGCGCCGCCAGGGCGGCCCGGAGCTGGACGATCAGCGCCCGATACTGGTCGGCGCCGAGGGGAATGGGGCTGGCCTCGACGCGATCGAGCAGGCGAGCCAGCGCGATCACGGTCTCGATGCGCGTCTGTATCGATTCGAGCCGGGGGGCGTTCATGTCTTCCTGTCCTTTGCGCCTCGCGCGAGCGCGGCGATGCTGCCTACGTGAGGCTCAGCCTAAGAGATTCAAGCGGCAGGGGAATCGGCCGCCATGCCGCGCCCGCGAAGGACGACACGCCGCCGCGGGGCCCATCGGCCGGAGTTAGCGTGCGGCAAGCGCCGCCGGCCCGTGCCAGCCGCCGCCGAGCGCCTTGATGAGGAAGACCGCCGTGAGCAGGCGCTGCCCGCCGAGCTGCGCCGACAGCCGCTCGGCGGCGAGCAGCGACTGCTGCGCCGTGATGACGTCGAGGTACGTCGTCGCGCCGCCTTCGTAGCGGGCATTGGCGAGGTCGAGGACGCGTCGCGCCGTCTCGACCGCCGTGCGCGCCTGCGCGTTGGCGCGCTCCAGTGCCGCCAGGCCGGTGATGCCGTCCTCGACCTCCTGCATTGCCGTGAGGACGACGCGCCGATAGTTGCCGACCGTCGCGTCATAGCCGGCGCGTGCGAAGTCGACGTTGGCGCCGAGCCGGCCGGCGCTGAACAGCGGCTGCGTCAGCTGCGCGCCGATCGACCAGAGCAGGCTCGGTGCTTCGAACAGGGTCGCCAGATCGCGACTTTCGAAGCCGATGCTCGACCCCAGGACGATGCTCGGGTAGTAGGCCGCCCGGGCGACGCCGATCTGCGCGTTCGCCGCGGCCATCGCGCGCTCGGCCGAAGCGACGTCGGGCCGGCGCTGCAGCACGTCGGAAGGAACGCCGAGCGGCACGGTGGGCGGCTCGAGCTCCGAGATGTCGGGCGCCAGCGCGAAGCTCGGGGCCGGAGTGCCGACGAGCGTCGCGATTGCGTGCTCGAAGCCGTCGCGCTGGCGGCGCAGGACGTCGACCTGCGTCAGCGTCGTGTCGAGCAACGCCTGTTGCTGCGCGACGTCGAGCCCGGAGGCGGCGCCGAGGTCGTGCCGCGTGCTGACGAAGTCGAGCGAGCGGCGCTGCAAGACGATCGACCGGGCGACGACGTCGAGCTCGATGTCGGTGGCACGCAGGTTGAAGTACGCCGTTGCAAGGTCGGTGCCGAGGAGGAGGCGGACGTTCTCGAGATCCGCGGCCGTCTGCTCGGCGCTCGCCTCGGCGCCCTCGACGCTGCGCCGGATGCGGCCGGCCAAGTCGATCTCGTAGCCGACCGAGAGCGCCGGAACGAAGTCGTCCTGCACGGTCGCGAAATTGGGCGACGTATAGCTGCTGAGCGGCCGGTTCGGCGAGATGCGCTGCCGCGCCGCGCGGGCGCCGAGGCTCGCGCTCGGCAACAGCCCGGCCGAGGTCGCGCGGACGACGGCGCGCGCCTGCTCGAGCCGCGCCGCCGCGACCGCCAGGCTCGGGCTTTGCGCGAGCGCCTGGCGCTGCAGGGCATCGAGGCGCGCGTCGCCGAAGCGCTCCCACCATGCGCCCTTCGGCGCCGNGTCGTCGGGCGCCGCGGCGCGCCAGGGTGCTTCGACCTTCCACGCCGGCGGCGTCTCGACGTCGGGACGGACGTAGTCCGGGCCGGCGACGCAGCCCGCCAGCAGCGCCGCTGCGCCCGGGCCGAGGACGAAGGCGCGTGCCCGCGGCCCGATCACGGCAGCGTCTTTCCCGGCGGCGCCGACGACGCCGTGACTGCGGAGGCGGCGGCACGCGACGTGGCATCGTCGGCGGCGGCGTTGACAGTCACCCTGTCGCCTTCGGCGAGCGAGTCCGACGGGTTGACGACGAGGCGATCGCGCGTGCCGATGCCTTCCTGGACCTCGATCGACTCGCCGAGGTTGCGGCCGAGCGTCACCGGGCGCAGGTGGACGCGACCGGCGGCGTCGACGACGGCGACGCGCGTTCCCTCGCCGCGAAACAGCAGCACGTTGGTCGGGACGACGAGCGTCGCGTCGCCGGGCAGCGGCAACGACACCCGCACATAGGCGCCGGGCAGGAGCGCGCCGTCGCGATTGCGCAGGACGATCTCGACCTGCATCGTCCGCGACGCGACATCGATCGACGCCGCGGTTCGCGCCACCTCGCCGGGGAAAGTCTGGCCGCGCAGCTCGGCCTGCGTAACGACGACCTTCTGCCCGGCCTTGACGAGCTGCGCGTACGCCTGCGGCACGTCGATGTAGACGCGCAACGGGTCCATCTGCGTCAGCACGAAGAGCGTCCTGCCGCTCGAATCGATCAGGTCGCCGACGTCGACGTTGCGCCGCGTGATGACGCCTGCGAACGGCGCGGTCACGCGCGTGAAGCCCTGCAGCTGGCGCAGCCGCTGCACGTTCGCCTCGGCAGCGGCGACGTTCGCGTCGGCCTGCGTCGCGGTGCTGCGCCGCTCGTCGAGCTCCTGCTGCGAGACGACGTCCTTCTTGCGCAGCGCCTCCCAGCGTGCGACCGTGCTCTTCGCCAGCGCCAGGCTGGCCGACATCTGCTGCCGCGCCGCGACCGCCTGCGAGAGTTGCTGGTCGACTTCGGGCGACTCGATCTCGGCGAGCAGCTCGCCTCTCTCGACATGGCTGCCGATGTCCTTGGTCCAGCGCCGCACGTAGCCGCTCGAGCGGGCCGCAATCGGCGCCTGCTGGAAGCCCTGCAGCGTCGCCGGCAGCGCCAGCTTCTGCCCGGCGCCGCTTGCCTTCGCGAAGGTCGTCTTCACGTACTGCTGCGCGTGCTCGCCGGCGTTCGATTCGAGCATCCTGGCGTTGGCCATGCGCATGACGATCGTCCTTCCGGCGCCGACGACGAGCAGCAGCAGAACGATCACGGCGGCGATGCGCGCACCGCGGACGACGCGAGCGCGCTCGGCCGCGCTGTCGCTCGGTGCCGGTTCGGGACGGTTCGGATCGCTCATCGATTCAGCCTTGCTGGAAAGACGCCGACCCTGCCCCGTGGCGCCGCGAAGCGAGGCGCTCGGCGCGCCGCGCCATCCGGTCATGGATGGCGGCGAAGACGACCGGAACGAAGAGCAGCGTCGAGACGGTCGCGAAGACGAGACCGCCTATGACGGCACGGCCGAGCGGTGCATTCTGCTCGGCGCCTTCGCCGATACCGAGCGCCATCGGGATCATGCCGATGATCATGGCGAGCGCCGTCATCAGCACCGGCCGGATCCGCGTCGCGCCGGCGTCGCGCGCCGCCTCGGCCGGCGATGCGCCTTCCTGGCGCCGCTGCCGTGCGAACGAGACGAGCAGGATGCTGTTCGCCGTCGCCACGCCCATCGTCATGATCGCTCCCGTGAGCGCCGGGACCGACAGCGTCGTCGCCGTGATGAAGAGCATCCAGGCGATTCCGGCGAGCGCCGCCGGCAGCGCGGCGATGATGATCAGCGCGTCGATCCACGACTGGAAGTTGACGACGACGAGCAGGTAGACGAGAACGATCGCCATCGCCAGGCCGACTCCGAGTCCGAGGAACGACGCCTGCATCGTCTGCACCTGGCCGCGCAGGACGATCTGGCTGCCGCGCGGCAGCCTCGGCCGCATCTCGCCAACGAGCGACTGGACGCGCGCGGCGACGCTCGCCAGGTCGGTTCCCTGCACGCTCGCGTAGACGTCCACTACCGGCAGGATGTTGTAGCGCGAGACGACGGCGAGCTGGCTCGTCGGCGTCGCCTCGACCAGGTTGCCGAGCAGCTGCGCCTGCGCCGCCCCGCCGCTGCTCGCCGTGACCGGAACGTTGAGCAGCGAGTCGAGCGAATCGACGCGGTACTGCGGCGTCTGCACGGCGATCGAATAGACGACGCCGTTCTGCGGATTGAGCCAGAACGCCGGCGCCGTCTGCGAGCTGCCGGAGAGCGAAACGAGCACGTTCTGGCCGACGTTCTGCGCCGACAGGCCCATCTGCTGCAGGCGCGAGCGGTCCATCTGCAGGCTGACCGAGGGCGCGTCGAAGCGCTGGTGCACGTGTGCGTCGACGGCGCCGGGGATCTGCCGGATCTGCTTGACGAGCTCCGCGGCGAGCGCGGCGTTGGCCGTCATGTTATTGCCCGTGAGCTGGACGTCGATCGCCGCGGGCAGGCCGAAGTTGAGGATCTGCGTGACGATGTCGGCCGGCTGGAAGAAGAACTCGATGCCGGGGAAGCGCTTCGGCAGCCCGGCGCGCAGCAGGCTGACGAACTCGTCGGTCGGCCGATGCCCGTGCTTGAGCGAAAGCAGGATCTCGGCGTCGAACGTGCCGATCGTTCCGGCGTTGCTGTACGACAGGTTGATGCCGCTGTTCGGGATGCCCAGGTTGTCGAGGATGGTCTCGAGCTGATCCTTCGGGACGAGCTGGCGGATTGCCGCCTCGACGTCGTCGGCGATGCGTGCCGTCTCCTCGATGCGCGTTCCCGTCGGCGCGCGCATGTGCAGCCGGACCTGCCCGGCGTCGACGCTCGGGAAGAAATCGCGCCCGAGGAAGGGATACAGGCCGCAGGAAACGAGGCAGAACAGCAGGAAGGCGACGCCGAAAACGCCGCGCTTGTCGAGCAAGGCCGCGAGCGCGATCGTGTACGCGCCTCGGACGCGCTCGAACTGGCGATCGAAGGCGCGATAGGTGCGCTGCAGAAGGCTCGTTCTGACGCTCGTCGCCGGCGCCCCGTGCACGCCGCGCATCAGCAGCATGACGAGCGTGGGCACCAGCGTCCGCGACAGGAAATAGGACGCGATCATCGCGAAGACGACCGCCTCGGCCATCGGAACGAACAGAAAGCGCGCGACGCCCGAGAGGAAGAACATCGGCACGAAGACGATGCAGATGCACAGCGTCGAGACGAACGCCGGAACGCCGATCTCGCCGGCACCGACGTTGATCGCGTCGTCGAGCGGCTTGCCGAGGTGCAGGTGCCGCTCGATGTTCTCGATCGTGACGATCGCCTGGTCGACCAGGATGCCGACCGAGAGCGCGAGGCCGCCGAGCGTCATCAGGTTCAAGGTCTCGCCGAGGACCTGCAGGACGAGGATCGAGGCGAGGATCGAGAGCGGGATCGTCAGCGCGATGATCAGCGTCGAGCGCCAGTTACCGAGAAAGAGCAGGACCATCGCAGCGGTGAGGCCGGCGGCGATCAGGGCCTCGACGACGACGCCCTGCACGGCAGCCTTGACGAACACCGACTGGTCGAACAGCGGCGTCACCTTGACGTCGCCGGGCAGGATCGCCTGGACCTGCGGCAGCAGCGCCTTCAGGTTGGCGACGATGTCGAGCGTCGAGGCGCCGCCGTTCTTCAGCACCGAGAGCAGCACGCCGCGTGCGCCGTCCTTGCGCACGATGTTGGTCTGCGGCGAGAAGCCGTCGCGCACGTAGGCGACGTCGCGCACGTAGGTGGTCGTTCCGGCGGCGGTCTTCACCGGCAGGTCGTTGAGGCCGGCGATCGCGTCGGGCGAGCCGTTCATCTTCACCGTGTATTCGGTGTCGCCGAACTTCGCCGTCCCCGACGGCAGGATCAGGTTCTGCAGGTTGATCGCGTTGACGACGTCGGCCGGCGCCAGGCCGCGTGCCTGCAGCGCCTGCATGTCGAGGTCGACCGAGATCAGGCGGTTCTTGCCGCCGTAGGGAAAGGGGATCGCGACGCCGGGAATGGTGATCAGTTGCGGCCTGAGCGTGTTGATCGCGGTGTCGAACAGCGTCTGCTCGGGCAGCGTCGGGCTCGACAGCCCGAGCTGCACGACCGGAATGCTCGACGCCGAGTACTTGATGATGAGCGGCGGCGTGATCCCGGGCGGCAGCTGGCGGATCTGCGTCTGCTCGATGGCGACGACCTGGGCGATCGCCGTCTGGATATTGGCGGTCGGCTGGAAGAAGACCTTGATGATGCTGATCCCGGCGAGCGAGGTCGACTCGATGTGCTCGATGTCGCTGACCGTCGTCGTCAGGCTGCGCTCGTTCTGCGCCGCGATGCGCTGGCCCATTTCCTGGGCGGGCAGCCCGTTGTAGTTCCAGATGATCGAGATCACCGGGATGTTGATCTCGGGGAAGATGTCGGTCGCCATGTTCAGCAACGCGAACGGCGTCGCCAGGACGATCAGCATCGCCATCACGATGAACGTGTACGGGCGCTTGAGCGCCAGCTGGACCATCGACATCGAGGCGGGCCGAGTGGAAGGACAGGGGCGAAAGGCGCATGATATTCAGAGTGCAAGGGCCCTGCTTCTCCGCGTCAGCGAAGTCTTACCGGGGCGTGCCGCCTTTTCCGACAACGCCGCCGGGACGCCGGGTCTAACCTGAACCCCCGGGGCAATCCAGACCGCCCTTCTTCCTTCCCACCTGCGCAGAGAGAACGCCATGACAACGACCACCCCTTCCGCCGCGACCGACGCGGACCGGACCACGCATGAAGAATCCCCCGCAGCGCAAGCGGCCCGGGAATCGAACCGCGTGCTGCAGAAACTGCGCGACAAGACCGGCGCGGTCGTCGACCGCATCCAGCCGAGGATCGACGCCGTGTCGGACTTCGTCCGCAACGAGCCGACCAAGGCCCTGCTCGTTTCCGCGGCAACCGGAGCCGCGCTGATGGGAATCCTCAGCCTGCTCGTGCGCTCGGGCGGCCGGGCCAGCCCCGGCGCGCGCGCGATGGCCTCGATCCGCGACGCCGCGCTCGACCTCGCCGATCGCGCCCACGTCGCGGCGACCGACGCGATCGACGCCGCGCACCAGCGCGCCGCCGACGCGCAGGCGAAGGCCGAGGACCTGCAGAAGCGCGCCGGCGACGTCGCCGACCGCGTCACCGAGACCTGGCAGAACCTGCGCGAGCAGGCGGCTCCGGTGATCGAGCGCCTGAAACCGCAGCTCGACGCCGTGGCGAGCTACGCCAAGGACGACCCGGTCCGCGCCGCTCTCGGCGTCGCGACCGCCGGTGCCGTCTTGTTCGGCCTCATTTCGCTGATCAAGCGCGCCGGCGCCGACTGAGCGGCCTGCCGCGCCGCATCGACCCTGCGGCGCGGCAAAGTCGGCGGATCGTGGTCGTTTTACAAAGTCCTTACAGCTGCAGTGGCGCGCCACTGGCACAGTCTCGCCCACCTGACGGGCGCGGA
>JGI24140J50213_10001292_pt1 | contig 11081 bp, 11 predicted proteins | sample BarGraIncu00222A_FD_50213 | JGI IMG/M metagenome (IMG submission 50213)
CGGGCTTCGGCGAGAACTCCCGCGTGCTCAAGTGGGTCATCGAGCGCATCGAGGGCCGCGCCGCCGCCACCGAGACCCCGATCGGCTACGTGCCGACCCCGGAGTCCCTGGACACCAACGGTCTCGACCTGACACCCGAACAGATCCAGGCGGTTCTTCACGTCTCCACCGAAGAATGGGCGGCCGAAATCCCGCAGATCCAGGAATGGTTCGACAAGTTCGGCGGCACCCTGCCATCCCCGCTCATGACCGAGCTCGACGGACTCAAGACCCGCTTCGGCTTGAGGTAAGAGAACTCGCGCGGGTCGACGCGAAAGTAGTCCAGGGTGTCATAACCGTGGGAGGTGGAGGCAAAGACGGGCCCAAGCATGAGGCCGTTACATCCCAGCTCGATGAGGTAATCGAACCAGTTCGCCAGGCGCCGGAGGCGGTGATTCGGCTCGCCTTCTGGGCGATCTTCGGCACGCGCTTCTACTCCCACGAAAGGCAGGGGATAGCAGTGCCACCAGATGGCCGAATCGAGCCAATCCAACTGGTGTCCTTCCCCGGCGCCGGCGCCCAAGTCGAATGTCCTTCGAGGCTACATGGTTGCCGTTCAGGACGCCGGCCTTGCCCTGATGGGCAACCACGCGGGTCTGCACCCGAAGGAGCGGACGCACATCGGCCACGATCGGGGACCACTCGCGGCTGATGAACGCCTTCAGATGACGCGCGGTTGGAACGTCCGGTGTCCCGCGAAGGATCGGCGAGCGGGAGATCCCCGGTATCACCGCTAGCCGAACCATCCGGTCGGCCGAATCCAACTTGACATACCAGCCCTCGAAGAAGCCCGCCCGCGCGTGCACGCCGTGATAGCCATCCGGGTGCATCGTCGACCCCAGCGTCGCGACACCACGCCGCGCCGCCGTCAACGCGGACAGGGAACGCACGCCATCAAGGATATCGAATGCTCATCGACATCGCCCGGTCATTCCTCGTGGTTGACCAAGCCGTCCCGGTTGCCCATCGGTTATCGGACGCCGACAGACCGTTAGACCACGGCTTGTGAAACGGATGGCCGCTTTGCGGTAGGTCGCCGGCGTGGTGGCACCGGCCTCGCATCACACGGTGGCCCGAGCTGCCAGAACCCGGTCGAGCGCTGGGCGAGAGAGGTGCTCTTGGGGCCTAGGTGGTGTCCGGCTGGCTACGGCTGTCGTCGGTTGACGTCGGCTGTCTGTNGGGAATACGCCCGGAAGTTTGTTGGGGGATAGGCATNGTCGCTGGTCACGGGCGTGCGGTCGGTGGTCTGTAAATCCATCGCGAAAGCTTCGAAGGTTCGAATCCTTCACCTGCCACCACGTGCGCGAGAGGGCCTCTGAGCTGCGGAAACGCGATTCTGAGGCCCTTCTCGTATACCCGGTGGGGGTATCGAACCGGCGTCGTTTTGGCGGCAGTGAGGACTTTGGGTCGTAGGCCTGTGACCTGCGTAAACGCGCAAACCGAATCGGTGGCGCTGAGTCCGCCCGGAATACGCCCGGAATACGCCCGGAAGTTCGGGTCCGCGCCACCGTGCTGGCCGGACTCTTCGCGCGCTGACCTGCGGAGACGTTGGGCTTGGGTATGTAATCGCTGTGGAAGCCGACACCGCCGCGATTGGTCGTCGGCACTGTCGGTCGTTTTCGAGCGGAGACCTCTCGACTGATAGCGCAAGCTTGTCGCAAGGGCGCTCAGGGGCACCCCGCATCGTCCTGCCCAGGACCTGGAGCGGTCCTGCTCGCGCCAAACCGTCGTACCGGCCACAGCACAAGCCACAGCTCGCCGAGTTGTCGAGGTACCCGTCCCGTTTTTGGCGGTTGGCAGTCGCCCTGGCCCAACGATGCGGAGCGTGAACGCACACTGCCCTGCCAATACTGGACGCTGATTGGCGGGCTCATGGCGCAGGCACGCACCTTGCACCAGGGCATGGACTTGGTGTGCCCGACCCAGGGCATCGATGTCATTGTCCACGTCGAAACCCCACTCGGCCGCGGCTGTCGACGGGTCAGTGTTCGCGAAGAAGCTCGCCGATCAGGGACTGAAGCTCGCCGCCGGTGACGGGCCCGATCACCCGTGCTGCCATCCGGCGGTGCCGATCCAGGATCAAGGTGCTCGGGATCCCCTTCTGGGGCAGGAGTGGGAGCTGGCGGAGGAGGGCTCCGTCGGAGTCGACCAGCTGCGGGTACCTCACACCTGCTGTTGCGACGAACTGTGTGGCGGAGCCCGTGGTGTCCAGCTCGTTGATGCCGACGAAACCAACCTTCTGCGCCGACAGTTGGCGTGCGAGGCGAGCCAGCACCGGGGACTCGGTCCTGCACGGTTCGCACCACGAGGCCCAGACATTGACGACCACGATGTTTCCGGCCACGTCAACCAGAGCGAGATGCGAGCCTTTGAGTGTCGTACCGCTCAGGTTCGGTGCTAGGCGTCGGTCACCCATCGCGATACGGCTGACCCCGGGTGACTCGGCCTTTTGAGTCACGTCTGCGGGCGCCGATGTGGCGACACTGGTACAGGCTGCCGGCAGAAGTGCAACGACGACGACCGCCACCAGGCGGGCGCGTAAGGCTGATTTGTTAGACACGACGCATCACGGGAGCCTTCCTTACACCGGGTAGCTGCCTGACAAGATACGCTCTGCCTCACCAAGAACCGCTCGCTCTGCGACAGTGTTCGCAGGATCGGAGTGAAATGGTTGATATCGCGAACCGCGATCTTCAACGTGGCCGCAGCTCAGCGCAGTTCATGGCGGTGATTAGCGCCTACGTGGCCTTGACTAAACCCCGGATCATCGAGCTTCTTCTGATCACGACCGTGCCGGCCATGATGTTGGCGGCGGGTGGGCTGCCTTCAATAGGTTTGCTGGCGGCGACGTTGGCCGGGGGTGCCTTGGCTGCTGGAAGCGCGAATGCCCTGAACTGCTACTACGACCGCGATATCGACGCCATCATGATGCGAACGAAGAATCGCCCGCTCAACCATTCCCTGGTCAGTCCTCGCCGCGCTCTCATCTTTGGCTTTGTCCTCGGTGCGCTTTCTCTGACGTTGCTGTGGCTGACGACCAATGCCCTCAGCGCCGCGCTGGCGGCAGCGGCGATTGCCTTTTATGTCGTGGTCTACACGAGGCTGCTGAAGCGCCGCACCTCCCAGAACATCGTGTGGGGCGGGGCAGCTGGTTGTATGCCGGTTCTGATCGGCTGGACGGCAGTGACCGGTCGGCTGGCCTGGGCACCTGTCGTGTTGTTTCTTATCGTGTTCTTGTGGACGCCGCCACATTTCTGGGCGCTCGCGATGCAGTTCAAACAGGACTATGCGGCGGCACGCGTCCCCATGCTTCCCGTCGTGGCAACCGAGGAGTTCGTCGCGGGCAGAATTCTCTGGTACTCGTGGGCAATGGTCGGCGCCTCGCTGCTGCTCTGGCCGGTGGCGCCGACGGGTCCTGTCTACGCGGTCGTGGCTGCCGCTCTGGGTGTGGTGTTCCTGCGAGAGACTTACGCACTTCGGCGCAGGGCCCGACAAGGCCTCGCCACTCATTCTGTCCGGCTCTTTCACCTGTCGATCACCTATCTCAGCCTGCTCTTTTTGGCGGTCGCCCTCGAGAGTCTGATCCCCCCCGCCTGGAGTTGACCGGCTTGGGCTGTGGGCCGCCAGGTGGGTCCGCCGCCTCCAGCGCGGCGAGGTACTCCTGCCAAGCGACCAGTCCCGGGTCGAGCCGGTCGATGGCGCGCGGATCGTCCGGGACGACGGGCCGGGCCGGGCTCTCGTGCAGCATGCGCCACCAGATGTAGGTGCCCAGGATGGCGAAGAACGGCCACTCGATGGCATAGACCCACGCGACCTCCCTGCCGGCCCGGGCACGGGTCAGCTCGAACCATCCGGCAGCCAGGCACCCGGCGACCGCGAGGACAAAGGGGATGTGCAGCCGAACCACCGTGGACCAGCGTCCCGGCCGGTGGGGTGTCGAGGCGGGATCAGGCATCGGGCTGCGCTCGCAGCTCTCTGGACAGGACGGGGTCGAGGCGTTGTCCCTTTCGGGCCTCGCTGCGCAGCCATTCGTGTGTGGCCAGTGCTATCCAGACTGAGTCGATCGCCATACTGCCGGCCCACATGAGGGCTCCACCTAGCTGTTGGTCGGCGAGAGCCCCTGGCCCGAAGGGTCGACTCAGTCGGGCGTAGAAGGGGTACATCACGTAAGGGGAGGCGTAGATGAAGAAGCCGGTCATCGTCTCCGGCACCATCATCAGTGCAAGCGAGATCATCCGAACTGCCGGTGAGACCCGGCGGCTGGTCAGGTTCCCCGGCAGCAGCGGATAGAAGTAGAGCAGCGCGGCACCCAGATACAGCGGGTGCTCGACCAACCGGTGCACGCCCTGGTGCTCGAGCGCGAACTCGTAGAAGGGGCTGAAATGCGTCCCGACGATGACCAGCGCGAGGATCAGCCAGGTTGTCACCGGGTTGGTGAGGGAGTAGGCCAGCCGGCTTTTCAACACGGGAACCACCCAGCGCCGCCGGGTCCTTGGCGGGCTCACTCGCAGGATCAGGAGCACGGGGGCTCCGAGCAGCAGCAGGGGGGCGGCGACCATGACCATGATGACGTGCTGAACCATGTGTGCCCAGAAGAAGGTGTCGTCAAAGGCGCCGACCGGGCCCAGCAAACTCATCCAGAGCAGGGCGATCCCCGACTGGAACAAGACCGTATTGCGACCGGGCCATGGTGAGTCGGGGTGGCGGGCAGTCACGGTCCACGCACCCCAGGAGTAGAGCACCGTCGCCATGACTAACGGCACCGCGAGTGCCGGGTCGAAAGTCCAGGTGCCGAGGAAACTCAGCCAGTACCCCACCCTTAGGAATGCTAGCAGCGGGTGATTTCTGAAGTAAGACAAAACGCGGTGTATGGATGGCAAAGAGAGATCGTGAGGGTTCCCTAAGAAATTGTGGCGTTTGTCCTTGACGTTGGCTGTGACGTCGGTCACGCTAGTGCTTCTCGACCATCGCAAGTCGGGACTAGCATTCTGGCCGAGGGGCGACGAATGGGGAAAGTGCGCGAGTATTCAAAGGCATCGGTGGCCGTGCTGTCAGGGGTTCTGTTCGTTGTCCTGGTTGGTACGACCATGGCTCGGGCCGGTACCACCCCAGGGTTGCTGAATGCCACGGTCAAAGGAACGGCACAGACACCGGTCGGCGTTTTGCCCCACGCATTCCTGGAACTCGCCACCTACCCGGACAGCATGGCCGGAGAACACGGTCCCACCGGAGGCAGTCATCCTGACTGGGTCAGTTATGGGCCCACTACTAACCTCAGCGTGCCGGCCCATTCCCTGGTGACTGTCACGATCAAGCAGTACGACACCGGCGGGACCATCACGAACCCCTTCTTTGCCAAGGTGCACGGCACGGTCGACGGGACGATTACGGTCAATGGTAAGAGCTCGACCGGAGAGAACCCGGACGCCATAGGGCATACCTTCACGATTCACGCCCTTCCAACAAACCAGGACCCGCTGTTCGTCAACGTCCCGTTGCCGTCATTGCCAGATAGTGCGCAGCCGGCTTCTGGCTCGAACTACCCGTCCCCCAACGTGGTGACCTTCTCCTTCGTCACCGGCGGCCCTGGCAACTATGTGTGGAACTGTGAATACCCCTGCGGTGATGGCACCTATGCCAATTTCGGCGGGCCCATGGCAACCCGGGGCTATATGTCCGGGACTCTCACGGTCACATGAGCCACATCCCCAGATGTCACGCGATGAAAGGCACCTCTGATGTCTGAGACCGAGCCGGTGACAGTTCAGATACGCACGTGGTGGCAACGGGTGGAGATCAGGCGGATCGTCTGGATCTGGCTTGGTATGACGGTGGTTCTGGGGATTTTCGCGGCTATTGTTCCCGCACGGCTGATGGGACCCCCTGCGTCCGGAACCATGCAGGCTGTCGAGAGCACCATGACCATCTTTTCGGTCGCGGCCGCTCCGGTCATGGCGCTGGTGCTGTCCATCGCCCTCTACAGCCTGATCGGATGGCGTTCCCGTGGCTCGGATCCGCCCATCGGCGATGGTCCGCCGATCCGGGGCAATGGGCGCGCGACGACGACGTGGGTGGTGGTCTCCGCCCTGNTGACCATGTTCGCGCTGATCTGGGGCCTGGGTGAGATGCAGAGCCTCGCTGCCGAGGCGTCCGCTCCCAACGCGATGGTCGTGAACGTCACCGGTCAGCAGTGGGTGTGGACCTTCAGCTACCCGCAGAACGGCAACGTCGAGTCCGACCAGCTGTATCTGCCGGTGAACCGGCCGGTGGTCTTTCACGTCACGAGTAAGGACGTCATCCATTCCTTCTGGGTCGTGGCGATGGGGATCAAGGTCGATGCCAATCCTGGTCAGGTGACGAGGACCGGGACCACCCCGAACAAGCTGGGCACCTACGTCGTGCGCTGCGCCGAGTTGTGCGGGCTCCTTCATGCCCAGATGCAGACTCATGCCCACGTGGTGACCAGCACCGATTTCGCTGCGTGGATCAAAGCCCGGGAAAGTCGGGCGCCGTGAGGACAACCTGGCGACGAAGGGGAGCACGATGAGTGCCATACAGGCGGAGCGGGCGACGGGGACCCCGGCCCCCGGAGGCGGCCTGATGCGCCGCCTGAACATCTTCACCGCGCTGGCCGGTGGCCTGGTCCTTGGTGTCGTGGGGTGGGCTATCGCCCGTCACTACCTCGAGGAGAACGACTTCGGCCCTGACCAGGTCACGGTGATCACCATGGCCTGCTGGGCGATCGGCTTCATGGCCGGCATCGGCGCGTTCAACGGACCGATCGGCTGGCTGGGAGGTCACGACCTGACCCATGAGGACGAGCTCTTCCTTGCGGGCAAGGACCAGGGGTTCCGTCGCTACTTCCGGTTCACCACCGACCACAAGGTCGTGGGTATCCAGTACCTGGTGCTGACCATGGTCCTGTTCGGCGTCGGCGGCACCATGGCCATGCTCATCCGCACCAACCTCATCAGCCCGACCTCCAACTTCCTCAGTCCGCAGCAGTACAACGCGGTGGTCGGCCTCCACGGCCTGATCATGATCATCGCGACGATCATCATGGTGACCGGGCCCTTCGGGAACTTCATCATGCCGCTGATGATCGGCGCCCGGGACATGGCGTTCCCGCGCCTGAACGCCCTGAGCCTGTGGCTGATCGTGGCNGTCGTGCCGATCTTCCTGTCGGGTGCGTTCCTGGGTGGTATCCCGACCGGCTGGGTCGGCTATGCCCCGCTGGCCGACCAGGCGCCGCCCGGCATGGACGCCTACATGATGACGATCATCATCTTTGCGATCTCCAGCGCCATCGCCGGCGCCAACATCACCACCACGGTGATCACGATGAGGGCCCGTGGCATGACGTGGAACCGGACGCCGATCTTCGTCTACGGGGTGGTCGCCAGCGTCGGCCTGGCCATTCCGGCGTTCCCGATGTTCATGGCCTCGCAGGTACTGCTCGGGCTTGACCGCACCATGGGGGCCCAGTTCTACGTCGCCAGCGGCGGTGGTAGCCCGTGGCTGTACGCCAACCTGTTCTGGCTGATGGGCCATCCCGAGGTCTACGTGATTTTGATCCCTGCCATAGCGGCCCTGATGGAGCTGACAGCGGTGTTCTCCCGCAAGCCGTTGTTCAGCTTCAACGCCGCGGTTCTCGGCATTGTCGGCATCTCCGTGCTCAGTGTCATGGTGTGGGCGCACCACATGTACGCCTCCGGCTGGGCACCAAACCTCAACGGGGCCTTCATGCTGACCACCGAGATGATCTCCATACCGACCGGCATGCTCTTTCTTGTCATCCTGGGCACGATCTGGCGCGGGCGCATCTGGACCCGGCTACCCATGATGGCGACCTACGCGATGCTGTGGAACTTCATCATCGGCGGCATCACCGGGCTGTACCTGTCCGATGTCCCGATTGACTACGCCTTGCATGGATCCATGTTCGTGACCGCCCACTTCCACTACACCCTGATGGGTGCCGGGCTGACCGGCGCGATCGGGGCACTGGCGTACTGGTTCCCGAAGATGACCGGCCGAATGCTCAATGAGCGGTTCGGCTTTATCTCGTTCTGGCTGGTGCAGATCGGCTTTCAGGTTACCTTCATCGGGATGTTTGCGGTGGGCCTTGCGGGCCAGCCCCGACGGGTCTACACCTACGACTCCTTGCTGACCACGGGCAACTTCGTCTCGACCATCGGCGCCTACCTCATCGGGATCGGAATGCTCTTCCTCCTGTACGCGGTGATCAGCTCCTGGCGGCACGGTGAGCTGGCGCCGTCCAACCCCTGGGGCGGCAGGACCCTGGAGTGGACGGTGCCCAACCCTATTCCGCTAGAGAACTTCGAAGTGCTGCCGGTGGTGACGTCGGACGGCTATGGCTACGGCGAAGAACCGTTTGAACCCCTTAAGGAACCGTCGGAGCCGGACAAGCTCGAACCGGCCCACGCCGGCATTGGTGCCGACGAGGAGAGCACGAAAGGAGCCCCGGCATGAGCGCCACGACCGCCACCCGCACGCAGACTCACCACGAGGACGTCGATACCGTCGGCCGGCGCTGGCGGTTGGGGGTCGGGTTCCTCATTGTGGCCGACGCATCGTTCGTCGCGGCCCTGTTGTTCAGCTACCGGTATCTGCGAGGACTCAACACCGAGCACGCCTGGCTGCCGCATGGTTCGCCCACCACACCGATCTGGGTCTCGTGGGCTCTTGCAGGCGCCCTGATCGTCAGTGCCGTCGCGTTCCGCTGGGGGGAGCGGGGNATCCGCCACGGCCACAGCAGCCGGCTCGTCGTTGCCAGCGCTCTCGGGGTGCTCCTTCTGATGCTGGTCATAGTCGGGCAGGTCGTCCAGATCGTCGGCTTCCGCTTCGCGATTGCCTCCAGCGCGTACGCGTCGTCGATGTATCTCCTCGCCGGGGCCAATCTGTTCCACCTCGTGCTGACCCTTTTTCTCGGTCTTGCGATATGGAACCGGGCCCGGGTTGGTTTGTACTCGGCCACCCAGAACTGGCAGGTGGGAATCGTCTCGATCTGGTGGGCCTGGGTCGCCATTGCGGCGGTGCTCAGCGCCTTCACCACGTCCTACATCGCGAGTCCCCTCTCCGGCGGCTGACCGCTCGGGCTGCGTCAGTCACCCGTGCCCGTGATCAGTTCATGGACATCGTTTGGTTCTCGACACTGGCAACCCAGCCGGGTAGCGCAATCGGGGAGAAGGACGCACCGTCTCCGCGTACGTCCCAAAGAACGGCTCCTCCGGCCGTGGTCGTGGTGGCGAAACCGGTATGGCTCCCAGTGGGTTCTAGGTCGGTGACGGTGCCGGGCGCGACTCCACGATCCGTCCACGTCCGCCCGGCGTTCGCAGACGAGTAGACATGGTCGCCGCCGCCGGCGCCCGCGAGGATCCACACGTCCTGGTCGTGGCAACCCCAGGCGGGGGCACCGCGCGGAACCGTCAGGGGAGCGCCGGCCGTCCAGGTGGCCCCGCCGTCCGCGGTGGCGGCGATGGAGATGGTGCCGCCGGCCCGTACGACTGGCATGGTCCAGGCCTGGCCGCCTCCGCAGGGCGCCAGCGCTGCGACCGCGTCCGCGGCGAGGCCACCTACGGGAGCCCACGTCCGGCCGGAGTCACCGGTGGTGAACGCCTTGGGAGTACCGGCGGCTCCGTGGCCGGTGAGCCAGCCGCGACCACCCACCCCCCAGTTGAGGGCATCGAGATGAAGGTGCGCGCCGGGTGCTAGTCGTGAGGCGTCGGTGAGTACGCTCCAGCCATGACCCTCCTTGGCGACAGCTGTCCCGCCGCCATCGCGAAGGACGGCCGTGAAACCACGTGGGCCAAGCCCGATCGAGTCCCGGCCGAGCGTGACACCACCGGGCAGCTGTCCCGGACTCCAGCTTGTCCCCGAGCTGTCTCCGCGCAGGAGTGGTGAGTCGACTAGCTGGTGGTAGGGCAGGGCTGCCACGGCCCTCTGGCCGGAACTCATCGCCATGCTCAGCCCCCCGCCGGTGGGTACGGCGATCGGGGTGATGTTGGTGACGTGTCGCCAGCCGTCCACGGTGCGAATCAGCAGGAACGCCGCCCCGCTGGGCCAGACGGCCACGCCGGAGCGGCTGTCCTGCATCCGCAACCACGGTGACGCAGCGGGCAGCGGCGCACCGGTGGCGCTGGCAAGCCGTCCCGCACGGTCTGAGGCCGATATGGAAGACGTCTGGGGCGACGCGGACGGCGAACACGCCGGCAGTACCAGTAGCGTGCTCGCCAGTACGACTGCCTGTTGGCGCCGCCGGTGGTGTCCGCAGGGACCACCCTGGAAAACCCCCCAGCCGGGGTTCATGACAGCAGCCTCCGGATCTCCTGCTCGATGAGGGTCGAGTAGCCCCCGGACAGCTGCGGGTTGGCGCCGTCGCCGAGATATGCCGCCGTCGTCCCGTCGGGCGAGACGAAGTAGATGCCCTCCCCATGGGAGACCATGCCGACCGCCGGGACCTGCACGACGATGCCATAGGCCGAGAGCACGTCCTCGAGCTGAGTGGGGGTTCCGGCGAGGAAATGCCAGTTGGGCAGGTCACCAAGGCCATGGGACATGGTGAAGGCCGCGACGTCCTCGACCCGGTGAAAGATCGGGTTCGTGTCGATCGCCACGATCTTGACCCGTTCGGCTAGCGGCCCCAGGGCGCGGTCTGCGGCCGCGATCTGGTGGGCGATGATCGGACAGTCATCGCTGCAGACTGGGTCGAGGAAGGTCACCAGGGTGAGGGTGCCGCGCAGCCGTGACATCGCTACAGTGCCACCGGTCTGGTCCGTCAGCGTGAACTGAGGGGCCAGCCGGTGGGGCATGAGAGTGAGGCCACCGCTGCTGTCGGCCTCGACCGCTGATGCGTCGGGGGGCCCCAGCAGTGTGCCCAGCAGCAGCAGAGGCACCAGCAGCACCGCGCCAACCCCTACCGTGCCGAGGCTTGCTCTCACGGGCAGGCTGCGCTTGAGCGGTGCGGTGCGGCCGGTGGCCTCGGTGCGTCCGGTGGCGTATGACGGCCAGCCTGGCCAGCC
>JGI24140J50213_10001295_pt1 | contig 11050 bp, 9 predicted proteins | sample BarGraIncu00222A_FD_50213 | JGI IMG/M metagenome (IMG submission 50213)
CGCGACGAGCCGCTCGCCATCGCCGCTCGCCTCGAGCGCCTGCGCCAACGCCTTTCGGAACTCCGGCGAAAAATTCGCGGACCGCTCCGAGATGCTCAGCGCGCGCGACAGCTCGGCCACCCGCCGCTGATATCTGTGCAGGCACTTCGCGCGATACTCGTACACCGCATGCCGCGTCACCTCGTTCGTGACGTTCGGGTTGCCATCGCGATCGCCGCCCACCCACGAGCCGAACTGCAAGAAGTTCGGCAGATCGAAGTGCTCACCCGGATACGATTCCGCGAGCGCCAGCGTCAGCGAGTCGTGCAGCAGCCATACGACACCGAACAGCGTCGTGTCGAAGAAGTGGAGCGCCCACGCAACCTCTTGCGCGACGGTCGGCTTCTCGAGCTTGAGCTCCCCCGTCATCCACAGCAGGTCGAGCTCCGTGCGCAGCTCCTCGCCGAGCAGCGCTCGGTCGCGTGGCGTGATCTGCGCGCCGTCGAGCTTCACCAGCAGCGCGTACATGCCGCGTAGCTTCTCGAGCACGGTCACGCGCTTCGCTTCCGTCGGATGCGCCGTGATCGTCGGGATCACGCGAAAGGTGCTTAGAATCTCGCGCACCGCATCCGCCGGCACGCCGAGCTGCTTCCACTCCGCGATCACCTTCGCGAACGTCCCCGTGAGCGAGTCGAAGCCGCGCTCGCGCTCCACCCGCCCTCGCGCTTCCATTGCATCGTGCAGCTCGGCAATCGGCAGTATCTGCGAGAGCAGTCCCACCGTCTGCAGCGAGCGCGCGATCGACTCGCCGGAGCTATCGTCGCCGAGCTTCCCGCCGTCGAGCGCCGCCACCGACTCCGGCGCACGCAGCATCACCACCTGGCGCAACATCTCCACGAGCAGCCGCTCCGCGCCGGACTCCGGCGTCGGCATCTCCATCGCCGTGGCCCCCATCGGGACCGCCGGCGGTGCGCGAAAGTGCGCGCGGGTTGCCACGTCGGTCAGGCGACGCGGTCGCGCGGCGCCGTGCCCCCGAAAAAGGCCTCGAGATTGTCGATCGCGCGCATCCCCATCGCGACGCGCGTTTCGATCGTCGCGCTCCCCAAGTGCGGCAGCAGCACGACGTTCTCACGAGCCACGAGCGCGGCGGGCACCAAGGGCTCCCTCTCGAACACGTCGAGCCCGGCGCCGCCGATCGTCCCCGCCTGGAGCGCCGCGATCAGGTCGTTCTCGTTCACGACATCGCCGCGCGCCGTGTTGATCAGGATCGAGCCCTTCCGCATCTGCGCGAGGCGCGCGGCATTCATCAGATGCCTGGTCTCCGGCGTCGCCGGGCAGTGCAGCGAGACGAAGTCGCTCGCGTTGAGCACCGCCTCGATGCTGTCCTTTCGCTCGGCGCCGAGCGCCTGCGCATCTGCCTCGCTGAGCGGATACGGATCGTGGTAGATGATCTTCATCCCGAAGCCGAAATGCGCGCGCCGCGCAACTGCGCGCCCAATCCGCCCGATACCGATGAGCCCGAGCGTCTTGCCATGCACCNGCGTNGCGAGCATGTGCGTCGGCCGCCAACCCGTCCACTTGCCGCTGCGCAACTCGCGCTCCCCTTCGCCAGCGCGCCGCGCCGTCGCCAGCATCAGCGTGAGCGCGAGATCGGCCGTATCCTCCGTGAGCACATCCGGCGTGTTCGTCACGACGACGCCGTTCGCCTTCGCGGCCGCGACATCGATGTTGTTGTAGCCGACACCATAGTTCGCGACGATCCTCGCCTTCCGCCCCGGCGTCGCGAGCAGCTCGGCGGTGATCTTGTCGGCGACGCAGGGCAGCAGCCCATCCGCCTCACGCATCGCGCGCGCGAGCGCGGCCGCGTCGAGCGGCACGTCGCTCGCGTTCAGCTCGACGTCGAACAGCTTCCTTGCGCGCTCCTCAGCCGCAGCCGGGAGCTTGCGCGTGATGACGACTTTCGGCTTCGCCATATCAGGCGAGCACCGGCCGGCGCGCCGGCTTGAGCAGCGCCTGCTTCATCGCGCTCCCGAGCTCCGCCGGACTTGCCGCAACCGTGAGTCCCGAGTTGCGCATGATCTCCGCCTTCTCGAGCGCGCTGTCGCCGAACGCCGAGATGATCGCACCCGCGTGCCCCATGCGCCGACCGCGCGGCGCCGACAATCCGGCGACGTAGCCGACGATCGGCTTCGACATGTTGTCGCGCGCCCACAGCGATGCCTCGGCCTCCTGCGGGCCACCGATCTCGCCGATCATCATCACGGCGTCGGTCTCATCGTCGGCCTCGAAGCGCTGCAACATGTCGACGAACGAGCTTCCGTTGATCGGGTCGCCGCCGATGCCCACGCTCGTGCTCACGCCGATCCCGAGCGCCTGCATCTGCGACGCGGCCTCGTAGCCGAGCGTGCCCGAGCGCGACACGATGCCGACGCGCCCCTTCGTGTAGATGCTCCCCGGCATGATGCCGATCATCGCTTTGCCCGTGGAGATTACGCCGGCGCAGTTCGGACCGATGAGCGTCGGCTTCCGCTCGCGCGAGTAGCGAAGCATGTACCGCTTCACACGCATCATGTCCTGCGCGGGAATGCCGTCGGTGATGCAGACGATGAGCTGGATCTCCGCATCCGCCGCTTCCATGATCGCGTCGGCGCAGAATGGCGCGGGAACGAAGATGCCGCTCGCCGTGGCGCCCGTCGCCTTCACCGCCTCTTTCACGGTGTCGTAGACCGGGAGGCCGAGATGCGTGGCACCACCTTTCCCCGGCGTCACGCCGGCGACGATGTTCGTGCCGTACTCGATCGCTTCCTTCGCGTGGAAGCTCGCCTTGTCTCCCGTGAATCCCTGGAAGATGATCCGCGTATTTTCGTCGACGAGTATGCTCACGAGACCTTCTCCCTTGCAGTGCGCGTAACCGGCGTGTTCAGTGCCTCGACAGCCTTCTCCGCAGCATCCGCGAGCGTGTCGGCGGTGATGATGCTCAAGCCGCTATCTCGAAGAATCGCGCGCCCCTGCTCCACGTTCGTTCCCGCGAGCCGCGCAACGATCGGCACGGGGACATTCACATCCCTCGCCGCCTGAATGATTCCCTCGGCCACCCAGTCGCAGCGATTGATACCGGCGAAGATGTTCACCAGCACGCAGCGCACGCGAGGATCGGAGAGCACGAGCCGAAAGGCGGCCGCAACGCGATCCGGAGAGGCGCCGCCGCCGATATCGAGAAAGTTCGCCGGCTGGCCCCCCGCGTGTGTAATCATGTCCATCGTCGCCATGGCGAGTCCGGCACCATTCACGATACACCCGATCGAGCCCTCGAGCGCGATGTAGTTGAGGCCATGCTTCGCGGCCTCCGCGTCTCGCGGATCTTCCTCGGCGTAGTCGCGCAGCTCCGCGACCTCGGGGCGACGGAAGAGTGCGTTGTCGTCGAACTGCATCTTCGCGTCGAGGGCGAGCACGGCNCCGCTCTCGGTGATCGCGAGCGGATTGATCTCGACCATCGTCGCGTCGAGATCGCGAAAGGCNCGGTACGCTCCGAGAATCGCCTTCACCGCCTGGTTCATCTCCGATGAGCTGAGGCCGAGCCCGAACGAGAGCTCGCGCGCCTGAAAGGGCAGCATGCCCACCGCGGGCTCCACCATCTCGCGCAGGATCGTCTGCGGCGATCGCGCGGCAATCTCCTCGATCTCCATTCCGCCTTCCGGCGCGGCCACGACGCACACGCGCTCCGAACGGCGATCGAGCACGAAGCCGAGATAGATCTCACGCCTGATCGGGACCGCGACTTCGACGTAGAGTCGATGCACGATCTTCCCCGCGGGCCCCGTCTGGTGCGTGACGAGCTTCTTGCCGAGCAGCTCGGTCGCCGCCGCGCGGACCTCTTCGAGTGTCGTGCAGAGCTTGATGCCGCCCGCCTTGCCTCGAGCGCCCGAATGGATCTGCGCCTTTACGACCCAGCGCCCGCCACCAATTTCCTCGGCGCGATAAACGGCCTGGTCGGGCGTATACACCACTCCACCTTTCGGCACAGGAACGCCGAAGCCAGCCAGCAACTCTTTCGCCTGATACTCGTGGATGTCCATTGACTGCTCGCTGTGGGTGTCAGCCCGGCGACGTGGAAATATGGAGCCTGCCGTCGCTGGTCGCGCAACGAACGGCCGCTGAACTCATTACCCTTTCTTCTTCGTGATCTCGCCCGCCATCACGACGATGTTCTGCGCCATCCGCGCCGACGCCGCGTCGATCAGCCTGCCGTCGAGCGATGCCGCGCCCCGCCCCTGCGCCTCCGCTTCCGTGAGCGCTTCCAGAATCCGCTTCGCCTTCGTCACCTCATCCGCCGATGGAGTGAAGATCTCGTTCGCCAGCTCGATCTGCGTGGGGTGAATCGCCCACTTTCCCTCGCAGCCGAGTGCGGCAGCGCGGCGCGCGGCGAGCTTGAAGCCGTCCGGATCCTTGAAGTCGCCGAACGGCCCGTCGATCGCGCGAAGACCATAGGCGCGGCACGCGACGACCATCCGCGAGATGCCGAAGTGCCACTGGTCGCCAGGATAATCCGGATTCAGCCCGCCGATGTTCGTCGTGCGCGCGCGCACGCTCGCCGCGTAGTCCGCGACGCCGAAGTGCATCGCCTCGAGCCGCTTGCTCGACTGCGCGATCGCCTCGACGTTGGCCATGCCGAGAGCGGTCTCGATGAGCACCTCGATCCCGATCTTGTGTGGCAGCTTCTTCGAGTCCTCGATCTGCGTCAGCATCGCGTCGACCATGTAGACATCGCTCGGCACGCCGACCTTCGGAATGAGCACCGTGTCGACGAACTGCCCCGCCTGCTCTACGACGTCGACGACATCGCGATACATGTAGTGCGTGTCGATGCCGTTGATGCGCACGGAGATCGTCTTGCCGCGCGCGCGCCAATCGATGCTCTTGAGCGCCTCGATGGTGTTGAGGCGCGCCTGTTCCTTGTCGTTCGGTGCAACGGCATCCTCGAGATCGAGGAAGACGTAGTCCGCCGGACCTTCGGCCGCCTTGGAAAACATCTCCGCGCGCGAGCCCGGAACCGCCAGCTCGCTCCGCTGCAAACGGAAACGAGCCGGCTCGTACCTGGTAAAGCTCATCGAGCGGCTACGGCCGGCTCGCCACGCTTGTCGGCGCTCTTTGCCGCGGGCGCAGAAGGAGTGGCGCCGCCCGTGCGCCAGTACTCGGACGCCGCGCCGACGCCGCTGCCGGGAACGATCTGCGTCATACCGACATCGCGCATCGACATCTCCGCGCCAGCGATCGCGCCGAGCAGCATCAGCTCGTTGAGATCGCCGAGGTGACCGATGCGGAAGAGCTTACCGGCCATCTGCCCGAGGCCGGCGCCGAGCGCGAGGTTGTACTTCTTGAAGGCAGTGGAGATGATCTGCGCGCCATCAACGCCGGCGGGCGTCATGATCGCGGAGACGGTGTCGGAGTTCCACTTCGGATCTTTTGCACACAGAGCAAGCCCCCACGCCTTGGCCGCGGCGCGAACGCCCTCGGCGAGGCGATGGTGGCGCGCGTACACGTTGTCGAGCCCTTCTTCGAGCAGCATGTCGAGCGACTCGCGCAATCCGTAGAGGAGCGTGAGCGCGGGCGTGTACGGGAAGTAGCCCGTGGCATTCGCCTTGATCTGGTCGCCGAAATCGAAGAAGACGCGTGGCAGCTTCGCGCTCTCGCGACGCGCGAGCGCCTTCTGGCTGACGCCGATCAGTCCGAGCCCTGCGGGAAGCATGAAGCCCTTCTGCGATCCGGTGATCGCGAGGTCGACGCCCCACTCATCCATGCGGAACTCGAGACTGCCGACCGAGCTCACACCGTCGACGTAGAGCAGCGCGGGATGCTTCGCGTTGTCGATCGCCTTGCGCACGGCGGCGATGTTGCTCGTCACGCCCGTGGCGGTTTCGTTGTGCACGACGAGCACGCCCTTGTACTCGTGCTTCGTGTCGGCGCGGAGCTTCTCCTCGATCTTCTCCGGCGATGCGCCTTCTCCCCAGGGGATATCGATGATATCTACCTGCAGACCGAGTCGCTGCGCGCAGTCGATGAAGAGGTGGCTGAACTGGCCGTAGCGCGTGGCGAGCAATTTGTCGCCCGGGCTACAGGTGTTGACGAGTGCCGCCTCCCACATGCCCGTGCCGGTGGCGGCGAACACGAACGGCTGTCCCTCTGTTGTGCGGAAGACCTTCTTCAGGTCGGGGAATATGCTGAGGGGAAGCTTGGGGAAGACCGGGGACCGATGGTCTTCCATTGCCCGATGCATCGCATTGAGAACACGGTCGGGAACGTTGGTGGGACCTGGGACAAACAGAAAATTTCGACCGGGCATGTGCGACGCTCCAAGAAAAAGTTCGTTCAGTTCGAATTTCGGAACACATTGTCGCACTCGCGCAACGCGCGCGGATACGCAATCTTACGATCGATGAAAACACCGAGCCAACCCCAATGGGCCGTGATGCCGGCGGGCCGTCCGATCGACGCGCGCATGGCACTCGTCCAGCTGTACTGGGCCGCGGTGCGGGCCGTCGCACCTGGTCCCGCGCTCACTGCGGCGCTCGAGCGAATCTCGAAGGAGATCGGCCACAAGCGCGTCTGGATCATCGCGATCGGAAAGGCGGCAAACCCGATGGCGATTGCCGCGGTCGACTTCCTCGCCGCGCACAGGCTCGAGCCGGCAGGCGGCGTCATTGTCGCGCCACGCGTGCTACCGAGTCCCCACGCGCGCATCGAGTTCGTGGCGGGCGACCATCCATTGCCTGGCGCGAACTCCTTCGCCGCCGCCGACGCCGTCGGCCGATGGACGAGGCAGGTAAAGCCGGACGATGAAGTGTGGGTGCTGCTCTCGGGCGGCGCATCGAGTCTCATCGCCGCGCCGGATGGCTCGATCAAGCCCGAAGAGATGGTGCAGCTCTTCGACTTGTTGCTCGGTTCCGGGCTCGACATTGCGACCATGAATATCATCCGCAAACGGTTCACTCGCTGGAGCGCAGGCAGGCTCTCTGCTGCGCTGAGCGCTGCACGCACACGAAACTTCATTGTCTCCGACGTCATCGGCGACGATCTCGCCGCAATCGGTTCGGGGCCATGCTCACCGGACCCCAGCACTGCCGGTGAAGTCCGTTCGCTACTCGAAGCTGCCAAGCTGTGGGACCGGATCCCCGGGTCGTTGCGACATCACGTTGCTGTGGTCGAACATGACTCTTCACGCGAGACGCCAAAGCCCGGCGACCCCATCTTCGCGAACGTCGAGCGCAAAATCATAGCCAGTAACCGCGTCGCTCTCGAAGCAGCGGCTGCTCGCGCCAGGGAGCTCGGCTACGAGCCTCGGATTTTGAGCACCGCACTGGCGGGAGAAGCCGCTTCAGTGGGCAAGCGGCTCGCGTCGACGTTAATAAGCTATTGTGGCTCTGGGACATCGCCACTAACCAATCGACCAGTGCAAAGCTGCCTCCTTTGGGGGGGTGAAACGACAGTTACCATGGGGAGCGCCACAGGGGCCGGAGGACGGTGTCAGGAACTTGCGCTGGCCGCTGCCCGGGAGCTGGGAACGGCGAAGAGCGCGCGCGGCTCGACGCTCCTCGCGTGTGGCACCGATGGGCGCGATGGTCCCACCGATGCGGCGGGCGGCATCGTCGACAAGGAGACGTGGGGCGCGATCGAAAAGGCCGGACGTAAGCCCGACGCCGATCTCGCGGCGCACGATTCGCATCCATCGCTCGACGCGGCGGGCGCGCTGCTCCGTACCGATCTCACCGCGACGAACGTGATGGACATCGTGATCGGCATCTGCGCGCCGCCAGCCAGCAGCTCGTGGCCGCCCCGCACTCCCGCCGGATCGCTCGCGCGACTCTCCGGCTCCTTTCGCAAGATCATCGAATAAAAATCGGAACCAGTGGCTGACTCTCCGTTTACGATCGGGCTCGTACAGCAGGCTGTGCCGCCGAACGCGGCCGAGGCAATCGACGCGGGCGAGCGCGGCATCCGCGAAGCGGCGAAGCGCGGCGCACAGGTCATCTGCCTGCAGGAGCTCTTCGACGCGCCGTACTTCTGCAAGGTGACCGACGCTGAGCGCTTCGATCTCGCCGAGGCGATTCCAGGGCCGATCACCGAGCGCATGCAGCGCGTCGCGAAGGAGCTCGGCGTCGTGATCATCGTGCCGATCTTCGAGAAGCGCGGGCCGGGCGTCTACCACAACTCCGCCGCCGTCATCGACACGGACGGCGCGCTCCTCGGCGTCTACCGCAAGATGCACATCCCCGACGATCCGCTCTATCACGAGAAGTACTACTTCACGCCGGGCGAGATCTATCAGCACGACGAGTCTATTCCTGCGAGCGGCTTTCGCGTGTTCAAGACGAAGATTGCGACGATCGGTGTGCTGATATGCTGGGATCAGTGGTATCCCGAGGCTGCGCGCATCACCGCGCTCATGGGCGCGCAGATTCTCTTTTATCCGACGGCGATCGGTTGGCATCCCAAGGAGAAGGAGGAGTGGGGTGCGACGCAGGCGGACGCCTGGCGCACGGCGCAGCGCGCGCATGCGATCGCGAACGGCGTGTATGTCGCCGCGGTGAATCGCGTTGGCTTCGAGCCCGAGCCGGGCACGGATGGCCTCGAGTTCTTCGGACATTCGTTCGTGTGCGACCCATTCGGCCGCATCATCGCGACGGCGGGGACGGAGCCGGCGATTCTCACCGCGGTGATCGATCCGGGCGCGATCGAGTACACGCGGCGCAACTGGCCCTTCCTGCGCGATCGCCGCATCGACGCCTACGGTCCGATCTTGAACCGCTATCTCGGGTGAGCGAACCGGAGAATTCGGTGTACGTGCGTCGCGATGACGGCGTACACTTTCCCGCGCAGCGGATGCCGGCCGAGTGGGAGGCGCACGCGGCGACGTGGATCGGGTGGCCGCATCATCAGCCCGACTGGCCTGGAAAATTCGAGCCGATTCCGTGGGTGTACGCGGAGATCGTGCGCGTGCTCAGCAGGCACGAGCACGTCGAGGTGCTGTGTAACGATGAGACGGTGATGGATGAGGCGCGCGACGCGCTCGTTGCGCACGGGGTGAATCTCTCGCGCGTCGGACTTCACGAGGTGGGCACCGATCGCGTGTGGCTTCGCGACTCCGCGCCCACGGCCGTGATGGCGCCGAACGGCACGGTGCACTGGGTGAGCTGGAAGTTCAACGGATGGGCGAAGTACGATAACTTCGCGCGCGACGAGATGATCGGGATGTCGGTGGCGGAGCTGTCGGGGCGCGCGCGCGAGGAGGCGCTGCGGCCGGATGACGGCGCGCGGCTCGTGCTCGAGGGCGGCGGCATCGAGACGAACGGCGCGGGCGCGCTGCTGGTGACTGAGGAGTGGCTGCTCTCCGACAAGCAGATTCGCAATCCGGGGCTCGGCCGCGCCGACTACGAGCGCGCCTTCGAACACTATCTCGGCATCACGCGCACGATCTGGCTGGGCGAGGGGTGCGTGGGCGACGACACGCACGGCCACGTCGACGACATCGCGCGCTTCACGGACGCGCGCACGATCGTGCTCGCCGTGGAGGATGATCCCGCGGACGAGAATCACGAGCGCTCGATGGACAACGTGCAGCGGCTCGAGCTCGCGGCGAAAACATGGCCGGGCGGGCTGCGGGTAGTGCGCCTTCCCTTCCCGCGCCCGGTGACGATGCACGGCGAGCGGCTGCCGGCGAGCTACGCGAACTTCTACATCGCGAACGGCGTGGTGCTGGTGCCGACGTTCAACGACCGCAACGATCGCGCGGCGCTGAACACGATCGCCGAGTTATTTCCGGCGCGGGAAGTAGTCGGGATTCACGCCGTGGATCTCGTGTGGGGGCTGGGAACGCTGCACTGTCTCACGCAGCAGCAGCCGGCGTCGCGATAACGCCTGGTGGCGAGAGGGATCGGCGGCGCAGAAAAGAAAGCGTTGACCACTCTAAGAAGCACACAAAAACGGACTTGGGCACGGACAACAAACGGACCGCCCCATTGGGCGAGAGAATCCATCTCGCGACAAGGAGCTGTCCGTTTTCTTGTCCGTTCATTCCGTTCTTGTGTGCACTTCACATGGTGTGAACTGGTCCCTCTGCACTACGCCGGCCACTGCAGACAGAGCGAGTAGCCGTCGGGATCCTTGAGATACAGTTGCTTCATTCCATACGGCTGCACGAACGGCGCCTCGGCCTCGATGCCACGGCTTTGCAGATCGGCGTACGCGGAGTCGACGTCGGGGCAGCCAAAAAAGAGCGCGGCGTCCGCGTGCGACGCGACGCGCGCGGGATCGGGCACGGGCGGTCGATTCGTGGAGTCATGCGCCGAGTTGAGCATCAGCTCCGCGTTCCCGCGCTCGAGGAGTGCCCACCAGAGCTCCCTCGACGGATCAGACTTCAGCACCACGCTGAAGCCGAGCACTTCGCTGTAAAAATCAATCGACCGCTCGATGTCGTAGACCGCGAGTAGTGGGCAGACGCCGCGAATTTCGATGGACATTGTTCGCCTCCGGTTTTATTCCGCCTCGATACTACTCGCAGGTACTGTCTTCGCGCCACAGCGCCGGATAGTCCGTGACAATGTCCTCGCCGCTAACCGCGTCCACATCATCGCGTGTTCGCCTCTGCGAGCATCGCGAGCACCTCGTCGTCGCTCACCTGCTGGAACGCCTCGTACCACTCGCCTACGCCGTGAAAGTGCTTGGGAACGGCGGAGAACACGGTGGCGATGCCCATCGCCGTGATCGACTCGGCGCCATCCATGCTCGCCACCGGCGCCGCGAAGATCAGTCGCGCAGGGCGCTCGGCGCGCAGCACCGTGAGCGCCGCGCGCGCGGTGCCGCCCGTCGCGAGCCCGTCGTCGACGAGGATCACGCTGCGTCCGCTGATCGGCGCGGGCGCGCGCGCGCCGCGAAAGAGCACGAGCCGTCGCCTGGCCTCGGCGATCTCGCGCTTGGTGATCTTGTCGATGTAGGAGTCGGTGACGCGCAGCATGCGCACCAGATCATCGTCGAGCACGCGCGTGCCATCCGCGGCCACGGCGCCTATTCCGAGCTC
>JGI24140J50213_10001296_pt1 | contig 11036 bp, 10 predicted proteins | sample BarGraIncu00222A_FD_50213 | JGI IMG/M metagenome (IMG submission 50213)
TTGGTAAAGCAGGTTGGCGTGACTCCGCCAACGAACCAGGGGCTCATTATCAGGATTGTCATTTAAGTAATAGTTTTTGGGCATATTGATTGGAAGTCCCTTAGCCAAATCTCGCTTATATTCCGTATCAAGAGTTTCCGGAGCATATTCCGAGTGCCCGGTAACAAAAAACTCACGACCGTTGCGCGCCATCACCATGTACACACCCGATTCAGGTGATTCGGAAAGTAAAGTCAGTTCCGGAACACGACGAATATCTTCGGCACGCACTTCGGTGTGACGACTATGAGGAACATAAAATACATCATCGAAGCCACGGAAAATAGGATTATGTTGTTCAAACATTACATGCTCAAACACACCAAACATTTTAGCACCCAGAGGGTATTTAGGTACACCATAATAATGGTACAAACCTGCCTGAGCAGCCCAGCAAATAAAGAGAGTGGACGTCACGTGGGTTTTAGCCCAATCAAAAATCTTCGTCACCTCAGACCAGTAATTCACTTCTTCAAATTCAAGATGCTCCACCGGTGCTCCGGTAATAATCATACCATCGTAATTGCTCTTACTTATCTCATCAAATGTTTTATAAAAAGCCATCATGTGCTCAATGGGCGTATTTTTCGATGTATGGCTTTCCAGTTGCAAAAAGTCTATTTCAATTTGTAACGGAGAGTTCGACAGTAAGCGAATCAAATCGGTTTCTGTTGTAATTTTCACAGGCATCAGATTAAGAATTACAATCTTAAGCGGACGTATTTCCTGACTGGAAGCACGTTCTGAATCCATCACAAAGATATTCTCCTCTCGAAGAACCTCAACCGCCGGTAATGTTATGGGAATATTTAATGGCATGTTCTTGTTATTTAGAAAGTTCGTAAAACTGAATTACTTCAGCTCAAAATTCATAGAAAGTGACTTAGAAGTATTTTCTATATATTTTCCAGTATGCTGCGCTGCCAACAAAGTCAGTCAGAAAATCGTTTAACTCGTTCAGCAGCTTCACTGATTTCACTGGAACAGCCCAAGCCTGATGCTGCTCAAATCCAATCGGAATCGACATATCAAGATTTGGATACCTCATTTTCAGCTTCTGAGCAAATTGCTCATCACAAATAGTATATTTTATTTTACCCAACGCCACAAGATGTACCATTCGTTCAGGGCTCACATCTTTCATTTCCAAAATATTGATTGGAGTAGCAATTTCATCAGAGAGATGTTTTATTCGCATCCCAAACGGAGAATTTTCCGGAATATAGATTGTTTCATTCGCCAGATCAGACAGTTTTTTAATCTTGAGTTGATGAGTCGAATCAACATTGATTTGTTGTACCAAAACCTGCCTCGAAGTAAAAAACGGTTTCGTAAACAAGGCATCGCTTTTCCACTCGGTGGTAACGGGAATAAAACTAGCAACAATATCATAATCACCATTTATCAAACCATCCATACACGCCTTTGTGTCATGCTTTTCTGTTATGACCAATTCAAGTCCCATCGTATCGGCAAATGCCTTTACAATCTCATATTGAAGCCCGAAGACACTATCTCCTTTGATTGAAAAACCAATGCTGCTACTATCGGTAACCACCGTGAGCCTCCCTGACTCCAAAATTTTATACAAATCACGGGCTTTTGTCTTCCCTTGATGAACAAACACAATGACTCCAAATAAAATAACCAGCATGGCCAGTCCTATTCCTATTTGTATTTTTTTCATCATGTATAAAATTCCATGTAAGTAGTTAGACTGCGTTTATACAGCATTAATCATAAAAGTTCCATGAAACGCCCATTTTCATAGTTGACGGATTAATCGGATAATTAGGCATAGAGAAATAAGCGTCATTCGCAAATTTCTGATTAATATGATAGTATTCAAGGAAGAAACGTGTTCGTTTCAAGTGGAAATTCACATACGCATTTAGCACCGGAAAGTTTCCTATTTTAGTTATCGACTGATTGTAAAATTGACCTGTTGCGGGCATATACGAGGGTGCATAATACGAAGTATGATAGCGNACACTGGTTCCTATTTGCATACTCAGCACTTTAAACCACAAAGCATTATAATACAGATTATGATAAAGAGCCAAATCTGGTAAAGCTAACACTCCGGGTTCGGAACTTACCTGATAAACAACATTATTCTCCAAAGTAAATTTTCCTNCATGAAAATCCTTTTTCAAGTTAGCAGACAACACCTGTATATTNCCNGTAAACTGAGTAGGCAAAGCTTCCGAATTAAAATAAATATATTTCGTAATATTTTCTATTGAGACATTCAAAGAAAACGAACGAGTTGGAATCGAAAAAGTTCCACCCGCATGTGTTCTGTAAATATTATCAAAATTATTACTCCAACGGAAATGATTCGATTCGTAATGATCCATAAAATATGATGGTTTATCGCTCCTCACAAAACCATTAGCTGCCAGTACAACACTATCATTCCACAACCTGAAAAAGCCTCCGATATTACCTGATAATTTGAAATCACCAGCTTTATAACCAATCAGACTCATTTCACCGAGTAAATTATATTTAAAAAGCCGTCCTTGCTGTTTGGAAAGAACACCGCCAATTTTAGTTGATGATTTAGCCATGTGATTTATAGACAATAATGAATCGGCATTATAGGTATAGTTTTGAACTTCATTTTCAATAAATGCCGTTAAACCAAATTTCATCCACTTATTAAATTCTTCGGCCATACTCACCGAAAAAGTATTTGTCAGAGTTTTCAGCGCAGAGCTATCGTTAGTACTTGTATACGAAGCCGGAAGGTATGTATGCTGATAAAAAGGAGCGCCTACAACAGCATTTTCATAATACCGCTTCCGTTGATCCTCATACTTCAAGGTATGAGCAAATCGGGTAACCGGAACATAATCCATCCGTACTGAATCTTCATTAATACGAACAGCCCTTTCAATTCCGATACTATAACTATGATTAAAGAAAAGCTGAGTCTCTTTATAATTTGAAAATCCGGCAATTCGGGTTGGAATATCCTTGGTTGCCAAACCTACAGGCGATGTAATATTTGAACTATCGGCAAGACCTCCGTTTTCGTAGTTACTCAGATTATTGGTCGACAACACCCCAATTGCTGTATAATGTTTTCCCTGATAGCTTCCGAACAACGATCCCGAGAATCGTTTNACNGACTGATTATTATATTCACCNACGGCATATATNTAATCAAGTGTCGTACCAAAGTTTAATTTNTTATTTGCATTGGCAGTAAATAAAAATTTAATGTGATCCTCAGCNCGGTAAGTTGTACCTCCTGTATTATAATCCAGATTACTATAAGGAGTTTTCGTATTATAGAACGTCGCATGTTGTACATTCATCAAATAAGGATAATAAGAATTCGCAAAAATGAAATCAGTATTTTCCGGACGATCAAAATACAATTTGGATTGAATTGGCGAACCCATATTGCCATTATACGAATTGGCAATACTAAACCGGTCTATTGGATTGGAGATTTGATAATTTAAGTGCATTGTATCCACAGGGACCGAATCAACCGTTGCAAAGCGATCGGTAACACGCCATGTTTTCACAAATCTATAATTCGGAGCTACTTGCCCAAAAACAGAAATAATTACAAATAAAAAACCTACAAATAAAGTTATCTTTTTCACCGAAAAAACATTAATTTTAAACTCAGAATCTGTTTTTCGCCCCTCATTATAAGGCAGTTTTGGCGTGAGTGCAAAGATACAAAAATTTATTGGCGAAGCCGAATGCCTATAAGTTATAAAATCAAAAACAGAAATGGAGGTTCAAACTAGCTATATATCAATCATCAAGAGAGATACGAGCAGACATCAGCGACAAAAGTGGCAACGAATAATTTCACGTCTTAAACTTCAGACAATAAGCTAATAAATAGCAAATTACAATTAACTGAGCTATTGACAATAATGAAACTTAGAACACATCTCAAATTTTAGTAATAAAATTGTCTAATTTATTTGATTATAAGAAATAAAAGCTCTAAACTTGTACCACAATCTAAATGACACAAACAAGTTCTATAAATTATCTTTTTGATCAGAAAATCAGATAGTTCATAGTTAATATAAGAAAACNTACTTTCTATTTGATAATANAAAGTCGACATCATAACAGAAAAATTGATTATTCACAAGATATAACAAACATATTTTCCTATCCATTTTAAAACTATTTAATATGATTATTGAAAAGTTAATGCAATCGCTTGAGGCAAAACACCCGGGCGAAAATGAGTATTTACAGGCAGTACGCGAAGTGTTGAGTACTATTGAAGATGTGTACAACGAACATCCTGAATTNGAGAAAGCAAAGATTGCTGAACGCTTGGTTGAACCCGATCGGATTTTNACGTTTAAAATACCCTGGNTAGACGATCGTGGCGATGTTCAGGTAAATCTGGGTTACCGGATACAATTCAACAACGCCATAGGACCTTACAAAGGCGGTTTAAGATTTCACCCATCGGTGAATCCTTCCATTCTCAAATTTTTGGGCTTCGAACAAATATTCAAAAATGCACTAACCACTCTACCTATGGGAGGCGCCAAAGGTGGATCGGACTTCAATCCCAAAGGAAAATCAGATTCTGAAGTTATGCGTTTCTGTCAGGCTTTCATGGTAGAACTTTGGCGTTATATTGGTCCGGAAACGGATGTCCCCGCAGGTGACATAGGTGTTGGTGGCCGCGAAATAGGCTATTTATACGGCATGTATCGCAAGCTTGCTCATGAAAACACCGGAGTATTAACCGGAAAAAATCTTGAATTCGGAGGTTCACTTATTCGCCCGGAAGCAACAGGATTCGGGGGATTATACTTTGTAAAACAAATGCTCGAAACTGCAGGGCTTAGCCTGAATGGTAAAACCATTGCCATCTCCGGTTTTGGGAACGTAGCGTGGGGTGCAGTAACAAAAGCAACCGAATTAGGAGCTAAAGTAGTTTCGATCTCCGGACCGGACGGATACATTTATGATGAAAAAGGTATTTCTGGCGAAAAGATTGACTACCTACTCGATCTGCGTGCTACTTGCAATGACATTGTTTCTCCTTACGCCGAAAAGTTCGGAGCTACTTTTGTACCGAATCGTCGTCCATGGGAACTGAAGGTTGACATAGCATTACCTTGTGCAACGCAAAACGAATTAAACGAAGCAGATGCAAAACAACTGATTGAAAATGGCGTAATCTGTGTTGGCGAAATATCGAACATGGGATGTACACCAGAAGCTATTGAATTGTTCTTAAGTCATAAGATCATGTACGGTCCGGGCAAAGCAGTGAATGCAGGTGGAGTAGCCACATCGGGATTAGAAATGACTCAAAATGCTATGCACTTATCCTGGACAGCAAATGAAGTGGACACAAAACTTCATCAGATCATGAGTGAAATTCACGATCAATGTGTAAAGAATGGTCGCGAAGCCGATGGCTACATCAACTATATGAAAGGGGCTAATGTTGCAGGATTCCTGAAAGTGGCAAAAGCCATGTTGGCTCAGGGAGTACTCTAAAACGACATACATACGGACTATTTAAAAACACATTTCCCAAACAAAAGAGAAAACTCAGCTTGAAATAGCTTTGAGTTTTCTCTTTTGTTTTAGACTTGCAAACCCTTAGTAAAAGCAGTATCTTTGCAAGAAAAACCATCTCTAAATCCATTATCAATAAATTATGCTCAACTTACTTAATCAGCATCGTACCATTCGAAAATATACCGACCAAGCTGTCGACACGCAAATACTAACTCAGCTACTCGAAGCTGCTTGTCGCACTTCCAACACCGGGAATATGCAAGCTTATAGTGTAGTAGTCACTACCGACAAAGGAATCAAAGAACAACTTGCACCGGCTCATTTCAACCAACCGATGATCACGCAGGCTCCCGTTGTTCTTACATTTTGTGCCGATTACAACCGGTTTTCCCGATGGTGCGAACAACGTCAGGCCGATCCGGGTTACGACAATTTTCAATCGTTTATGGCTACAGCTATTGACACACTTTTAGCAGCTCAGACATTTTGCATCGCAGCCGAAAGTGTTGGGCTAGGAATCTGTTATTTGGGAACCACAACCTACAATGCTCGTGAAATCATCGATACTTTAAAGCTTCCCCGTTTAGCGGTACCAATCACAACTATCACACTAGGCTATCCTGCCGAAACCCCAGAACAAACTGATCGTTTACCATTAGGAGCTGTTGTTCATTACGAAACTTACCACGACTTCACATCCACCGACATTGATGAGCTTTATGCCGAAAAAGAAAACAGCGAATTCTACAAACAATTTGTAGCCGAAAACAATAAAGAAACCTTGGCCCAAGTATTTACCGACATTCGTTACTCACGCGAAAACAACGAGTTCTTTTCAGATAAATTTCTCGAAGTATTGAAAGAACAAGGATTTTTATCAGCGATCAGTCAGCAAAACATCTTGATTAATCTTAAGGGTTAAATACCATTTATTCTAAAAAAAAGCGATTGATCGTTTACACAACCAATCGCTTTAATATTATTCAGAAAGCTTATTCAACATCTACCGCCTCCAACTCAATCATCAATGAGTCTTTGGGAATACGAACTCCTACTTCCACATTTATTTTCTTAATTCGAGCCGTAAACGGCATCTCTATTCGATTTTGCATTTTCATGGCTTCCAAAATCAAAAGAGGCTCACCTTCTTTTACGATATCACCTTCTTTTATAAAAATTTCAAGAATAGTACCCGGGATGATAGATTGAATATCATACGGGCTCGGATTTATCCATGGTTTTCTATTCTTATATTTTGTAGTCAGAAGCGTTTTGTATTTTCGTGCCGTTACGGCAAAATCTACATATTCCGGTTTTTCTGTTTCCATATTATTTTAGTTATGAGTTACAAGTTATTAAGTTATTAAGCAGAAATTCAATACTTAGTTTTCATTTCTGCTTAACTTCTCATTTCTAAATTAAAATGGAGGAATTCCGTGTTTTTTAGCAGGACGAAAATCGTTTTTATTTTTCGACACTTCTAATGCATGCAATAACATATCGCGAGTTTCAAGCGGCTCTATAACAGCATCAATATATCCTTTTGAAGCTGCAACATACGGATTGGCAAATTTCTCGATATATTCCTGCACTTTTTGTTGACGCATAGCATCTTCATCTTCAGCTTCCATAATTTCCTTACGGAAAATAATGTTAGCAGCACCTTCNGGTCCCATTACGGCNATTTCAGCACTTGGCCAAGCCAACATAAAATCAGCACCTAAGTGGCGTGAATTCATAGCAATATAACCTCCACCGTAAGCCTTACGAAGAATGACCGTAATTTTTGGAACCGTAGCTTCCGAATAAGCATAAAGCATTTTTGCACCATGACGAATTACACCGGCATGTTCTTGGTCAACCCCCGGCANATAGCCCGGCATNTCTTCCAANGTTACAATAGGAATATTAAATGCATCGCAATAACGGATAAAACGGGCAGCTTTATCAGAAGCATCACAATCAAGCACACCAGCTAGATAAAGTGGTTGGTTAGCCACAAATCCAATAGTCTCACCATTCAAACGACCAAATCCGATTACAATATTAGCAGCCCAAAGCTCATGAACTTCTAAAAACTTAGAATCATCAGTAAGTGCATGAATCACTTCACGTACATCATAAGGTTGTTTTGGATCGGCAGGAATGATGTTTTCAATATTTTTCTTAAAGCTTGGCTCTTTCGGTTCAACACTTGCAGCCTTTTCCTGATTGCTATGAGGAATCAATGAAACAAGCTCTTTAATTTGCTCAATACATTCCATTTCGCTCAAGGCATAAAAATGAGCATTTCCTGTAATTTCAGCATGAACACGTGCTCCACCTAAATCTTCCTGAGAAATTTTTTCACCTAAAACAGTTTCGATAACATTCGGACCCGTGATAAACATTTTAGAAATATTTTCTACTACAAACACAAAGTCGGTAAGAGCTGGAGAATAAACTGCACCACCGGCACATGGGCCTAAGATTACAGAAATCTGAGGGATAACACCCGAAGCCATTGTATTGCGATAAAAGATCTCTCCGTAACCAGCCAATGCTCCAATACCTTCCTGAATACGGGCACCTCCCGAATCGTTTATTCCGATACATGGCACTTTCATTTTAAGTGCATGATCCATAATCTTAGTGATTTTACGCGCATGTTTGAGTCCTAGCGAACCGCCCATTACGGTAAAGTCTTGTGCATAAATACAAATAGGAGTACCGTTCATTGTTCCTGTACCAGTAATTACACCATCACCAGCCAACACTTTGTCATCCATTCCAAAGTTACGCTCTTCGTGTTCCACAAAAAGATCATACTCATGAAATGAATTGGCATCCAACAAAGCAAGAATACGATCACGAGCAGTCATTTTGCCCATGGCTACTTGTTTCTGAATGGCTTTGTCACCTCCACCTTTTTCTACAATAGCCTTTTTTTGCCGTAATGCCAGAATGTTTTTCTTTAAAGTCATAAAACTTTCATTTAATTAAACATAAAGTTATGAGTTGCTAAAATTACAACTCGAATATCGGTTGCAAAAGTAACACTTTTATCGCAAAAGTGTGCAATTTAACTCATTTAGTTACACTTAATAAAACAAAACTATTTATTATTCAGACGTTTGATAATATTATTACGGCTGCATTTAAATCCGGAGGAGTAGTTTTCCAAATCAATATTTTCAAGGGTTGCTATCAATTCTTGCTTAAAGTCCGGCTCCTTTTGACAAATACGGAAGAGCATTTTCATGGAAAGTGCTTGAACGGAAACGGCTGATTTCATTGAAACCATCTGCTCGAAACAAGCATTAATAAATTCTACTGAAACTGAATCAGGCAATGACAGATTTAAAAGAATTGATAAGCACCCACGTTGCAAACCACTATGAGAAGTTGAGATCGCCAGTGAGGCCAGTTCCTGAAATTGATTATCGGTAAACCAGTCCGGTTTACTCTCACTGATTTTATGACAAGCCCAGGCAGCCCGCCATGCCACTTTCTCCTCAGAAACAAAAATAAGATGATAAATTTGATCAAAGTCATGAGGTTTAGAAAAAACCTGTTGAACCAGATAATCTATAAAATACTTGGAAAGCGGACACGAAAGATACTCTTTGTAATCCATAATTACTCAATTATCAATTAACATTCACCTATCAGCAAATTTACTATTAAAACATCATCTGAATATGATATCCACAATCACCTCTGCTCCGACTTGCTTATTGAGTGATTTTTTTATTTCTTCGCGAGAAAGAAATAAGTCATGACGTAAAACAGATGAAGTAAGACTCACATAAAGAACTCTGTTTTTTATCTTTAGTTCGGATGTATATTGTACAATATTATTTCCAAGAACCAACGGCCAAGCATCTATCAACCGCTTTTCATTTAACGGTTGATCTAAATGTTGCTCCCGCAATACCTGACGAATAACGTCACTCAGCAGCTCTGTATTTTTTTTGCGCATAATTTAGAGTTATGTAAATGTATAAAGGATCAGAACAAGAATATATTTATCCTTAAAAAGCAAAACATTCTATCTCAATTTTAAAAGTTGTCCTGATTTAGCTCCTTCAGTAAAAGCCATATTATTCAATTTATACAGGCTTATAATCTTAATTCCATAATCTTGCGAAATACTATGCATAGACTCACCGGGCTGTACTACATGAGTGAGATTTTCTTTGGGGGCTTTATCTCGTTTTAAATCAATAAAAACACGCGTTCCCGGATTTAGATCAGTGGAGGAATTTATTTCGTTATACCCTCTAAGGCGCTCTTCAGTCATATTAAACTCAGCAGCAATGGCTGCGTATGTATCTCCGGGCAACGAGCTTACAAACTTCACTTTATTCACTTTCACAACCAGATGAGTCGCCATTGCTGAAATGGTCCCCATGGAAACATGATTCTCGTTTTTAGTCAATTTAGTCTTTGGATTCTCATTGGCAGCAATAAAGTTATTTGAAGAATTCTCACCTAAATCGTATTGATGCAAATTATAATTTTCAATTATAGAAATAAGTTTATATGCATAAGCCGGATCAGTTGCATAACCAGCTTTTTTAAGCCCGTGAGCCCAACCTTCATAATCAGTNGGATTTAATTTAAATAAAAATGCATACCGACTTCTGTTTTTCAAAAAAGCTGCATGATCTTCATAAGAATCAAGCACCTGACTGTATTTTCGGAAGCATTCATTTTTAGTTTCATCGTCATGATAATACTTTTCTCCATTCCAGTCGTTACACTTAATCCCAAAATGATTATTCGATTCCCTGGCAAAAGAACTCTGGCCGGCACCCGATTCTAGCAAACCCTGAGCTAAAATAATGCTTGCTGGAATTCCATGTTCTTTTTGTTGCCTCTCAGCCACTTGGTAATACTGATCAATATACGAAATATAAGCTCGATTTCGTGCTTGAGCAAAGGACAAAACACTAAAAAACAGCAACATGTATAAAATTCCGGATCTGAAACTAATTATCATTCTTCAACTATGTATTGTATTATTTTGCTACAAAATTAAAACTATTTAATCAAAACGACGAGTATCATTGGATTATTTTATATTTTTGTGCCAATTTGGTCAAAACATTGAGCTTACATAATATGTTTGTTGTTTAGTTATCAATCAAATAATCCGCAATTGACATAGCGAACAAAAACCGAATTAATTCAATCACACAAGTTAAACAAATATACTTTTCAACTAAACTTATGATAAAAAAAACTATAGAAACCAAGGTTTCAATTTATAATTTTGATGAATTAGATGAGTCTCAAAAAATACTCATAAACAAAGCAAAAGAACAAGTAAATAAAGCATATGCACCCTATTCTGAATTTCACGTAGGCGCTGCCATAGAACTTGAAAACGGAGAGATATTTGCAGCCAGTAATCAGGAAAATTCAGCTTATCCATCAGGATTGTGCGCCGAACGCGTGGCTATGTTTTTTGCGAATGC
>JGI24140J50213_10001298_pt1 | contig 11033 bp, 10 predicted proteins | sample BarGraIncu00222A_FD_50213 | JGI IMG/M metagenome (IMG submission 50213)
TCCATGCCGAGCAGCTTGTAGATCCGCCGCGTGTAGGCGCCGAACGCCTCGTGCGTCTTGATGTCGAGGGTGCGCGGACGCGGCAGGTCGATCTCGAAGTTGTCGGCCATGCGGGCCGGCCCGGCGGTGAAGACGACGACCCGCGTGCCGAGAAAGACCGCTTCCGAGATGCCGTGCGTGACGAAGAGGATCGTCTTGCCCGATTCCTTCCAGATGCGCAGCAGCTCGAGGTTCATCTTCTCGCGCGTCAGGGCGTCGAGCGCGCCGAAGGGCTCGTCCATCAGCACCAGCTTCGGGTCGTGCACGAGGGCGCGTGCGATCGCGGCGCGCTGCTGCATGCCGCCCGAGAGCTCGTAGGGGCGCTTGTCATGCGAGCCGGCGAGGCCGACCAGGGCGAGCAGGCCGCAGGCCCTCTCGCGGCTCTCCGCCATCGGCAGGCCGAGGATCTCCGTGGGCAGCAGCACGTTGTCGAGGATCGAGCGCCACTTCAGCAGCAGCGGCTGCTGGAACACCATGCCGATGTCGCGGGCCGGATCGAAAGGCGTCGCCGTCGAGCCGATCGTCACCGTGCCGGCGTCGTGCGGGTGCAGGCCGGCCAGGATCTTCAGCAGCGTGCTCTTGCCGCAGCCCGACGGGCCGACCAGGCAGGCGAGCTCGCCGGGCATGACGTCGAAGGTCGCGTCGGAAATCGCCAGGTGCGCGCTGGCGCCGCTGCCGTAGCTCTTCGAGACGCCCTCGAGGTGGATGAACGGCTGCGCCGGCATCGCCGCGGCCATGAAGGGCTCGTCCATCGCCGTCACGAGACCCGCGCGTCGGGCACGACGAAGATGCGTTCGAGCAGGATCACCGCGCCGTACAGCAACATGCCGATGAAGGTGATGAGCAGCACCGCCATGAACATCGCCGCCGTGTCGAGCGTCACCTGGACCTGCAGCATCAGATAGCCCAAGCCCTTGTCGGAGCCGAGGAACTCGCCGACGACCGCGCCCGCCACGGCCAGGATCGCGGCCACCTTCATGCCGGAAAAGATATACGGCAGCGCGCCGGGCAGCTGGATCTTGGTGAAGGTCTGCCAACGGGAGCCGCGCAGGCTCTTCACCAGATCGAGCAGGTCGGGCTCGACCTCGCGCAGGCCGCGCACCGTCGTCAGCAGGATCGGGAAGACGCAGATCGAGAACGCGATCATCATGTTCGGCACGATCCCGTACTTGAACCAGACGATGATGAGCGGGCCGAGCGCCACCTTCGGGATCATGTTGAGGCTGACGAGCGGCGGCATCATCAGCGCCTCGAGCGCGCGCGACCAGGTGAAGGCGAGCGCGAGCAGCACGCCGGCGACGAGCGCGCCGATGTAGCCGCCGAAGATCTCGGTGCCCGTGACGAGCGAGTTGCTCCACCACTGGTAGTTCGCGTGGCCCAGCGTCTTGGCGGTGTCGATCGGCGACGGCATCACGAACTTCGGCACGTCGCCGAACTTGACGAACAGGTACCAGAGCACGAGCAACGCGAGGTGCGACGCCACCGCCATCAGCACATGCGCCGAGCGTTCGGAATTCGGGCTCATCGGCGAAGAGGTTTGCAGGCGGCGGGCGTTCGGTCGAGGCGCGCCGATCATAGGTCCCGCCGCGGCGGCGACGCCGCGGCCTCGGGGTCATTGCTCTCCCGGGCCCGTCGCGGCGATCGCTAGACTTGGCGGCGTTCTGCAAGCACTTTTCGGAGACGACATGTCCCTTCTTCGCCGCCTCGCCATTTCCGCCGCCGCGTTTGCCGCTGTCCTGTCCGCCGCGCCGGCGATGGCCGAGACCAAGCTCGATTTCATCCTCAACTGGGTGCCGGGCGGCGACCACGCGCCGTACTACTACGCCAAGAAGATGGGCTGGTACAAGGATGCCGGCATCGACCTCAACCTGGAGCCCGGCAAGGGCTCGGCGGTGGCGGTGCAGAAGGTCGGTGCCGGCGCCAACCAGATCGGCCTGGCCGACATGCCGAACGCGCTGGCCCTGCGCGGCAAGGGCGCCGACACGGTGGGCGTCTACAACGTCTACGCCAATTCGCCGCAGGGCCTGTACTGGCTGAAGAGCTCGGGCATCAAGTCGGTGAAGGACCTCGCGGGCAAGAAGATCGGCAACCCGGCCGGCGACGGCGCGCGCACGATCTGGCCGGCGCTGGCCAAGGCCAACGGCATCGACCCGAACTCGGTGACCTGGGTCAACATCGACGCGAACTCGAAGCTCGCGGCCTTGAAGGCCCACTCCATCGACGCGACGACCTCGTTCTACAACATCCACCACATCTTCAAGCGCGAGCTCGGCGACGACATGGGCTTCATCGCCTGGAAAGACGCCGGCCTCAACACCTACGGCAACACCGTCATCGTCAACGCCGACTACCTGAAGAAGAACAAGCCGACCGTCGCCGCCTTCGTCAAGGTGACGCAGAAGGCCTTCCACGCCTGCGTCGTCACGCCCAAGCCCTGCGTGCAGGCGCTGATCGACGCCAACGGCGCGCTCAACTACGACAACGAGATGCAGAACTGGGAGCTGGTCGAGGTGCTGATGCGCGACAAGTATTCGGAGACGGTCGCGCTTCGGCATCCTCGACGATGCGCGGATGGCGTCCGACTACGAGCTGGTCAAGGCCTATGTCGGCCTCGATGCGCCGTTCGACGTCAAGACCGCGTACACGAACGAGTTCCTCGACCGTTCGATCAAGATGCCGAAATGAGCGTCGGGCGCCGAACGCCTTGCAAGGTCGCGCCACGATGAGCCTTGCCGCGCCGCGCATCAAGACCACCGTCGTCGGCTCCTATCCGGTGCCCGAGTGGCTGCTCGCCGCGCCGTCGGAGCAGGGCCTGATCGACGCCACGCGCGTCGTCATCGCGACCCAGGAAGCCGCCGGCGTCGATGTCGTCTGCGACGGCGAGCTGTACCGGTTCGATCTGAACCACCCCGAGACCAACGGGATGATCGAGTACTTCGTGCGGCCGATGCAGGGTGTGCGCTACGCCATGACCTTCGACGAGGTGATGGCCTACCGCGCCCTGCCGGGCATGCGCTTTCGCACCCGGCCGCCCGGCGTCGTCGACTCGGCCGTCTCGAGCGGCACGCTCGATCTGCCGCTGGCCTGCCAGCGCGCCGCGGCGTTGGCGACGAAGACCTTCAAGTTCACCGTCACCGGGCCGCACATGTTGGCCAAGACGCTGCTGAACCGCCACTATCCCGACACGCCCGAGCTTGCGCATGCGATCGCCGACGTGCTCGCCGAGCAGGTCAGGCACCTCGACGCCGACATCGTGCAGATCGACGAGGCCAACCTGCCCGGCCATCCCGAGGAATGGGAATGGGCTGCCTCGGCGATGAACCGCGTCCTCGACGCCGTCAAGACGACGCCCGCGGTGCATCTGTGCTTCGGCAACTACGGCGGCCAGAGCGTGCAGAGCGGCACCTGGGCGCAGCTGATGCGCTATCTCAACGCGCTGCATGCCGACCACGTCGTGCTCGAGTGCGCGCATCGGCCGCCCGAAGAGCTCGCGGTCTTCAAGGATCTCAAGCCCGAGATCGGCTTCGGCCTCGGCGTCGTCGACATCAAGGCGACCGAGATCGAGTCGGCCGATGCGGTGGCTCGCGCGATCGAGCGCGCGGAAACGCTGCTCGGCGGCGGCCGCGTCAAGTACATCCACCCGGACTGCGGCTTCTGGATGCTCAGGCGCCCCATCGCCGACGCGAAGATCCGCGCGCTCGCCAAAGGCCGCGACTTGTTTGAAGGCCGGAGCGCGACTGCCTAGAATGACTCGCGGCCCATGTCGGCCGCTTCGTCACGGAGTCTTCGCACATGGCCAAGAATGCAGGCGACGTTCTCAACAAGCTGAAGCCACTGCAGGCCAAGCTGCCCAAGAAGGTGGCCCCGTTCCTGCAGAAGGACTGGGACATCCTCTATGCAGCGGCGAAGGAAACCGTCGACGCGCTGCAGAAAGCCGCCGACTCGAGCGAAACCAAGGCTCGGGCCGATCTCGCCACCAAGCTCCGCGAGATCGCGACGCTGAAGACGACGATCAACGACGGCGTGAAGTCGGCGAAGTGGGAAATCGGCAGGGCTCGCACCGCACAGGCGAGCATGTTGAAGGTCGCGAATTCGCTCGGCCAGGCCATCAAGGACAAGAAGGACGACGCCGGCGCGAAGGAAGTCGGCAGAGCGATCGGCGCCTACGCGAACGTCGCGGTGGGCGAGTTCTCCGGTCTCGAATCGCCGGAGCTGCTCCCGTAGCGGTCGCGGCCCTGCGAATCGTCGGGGCCGCCCCTCGGCCTCAGGTCGTTTTGTACTTGTCGCGCAGCGCCTGCGTGGCGCTGCGCAGCACGCCGAGGTCGCTGCCGACGGCGACGAAGCGAGCGCCCATCGCCAGGTAGCGTCGTGCATGCGCCTCGACCGGCGCCAGGATGCCGATGGCCTTGCCGGCGGCATGCACCGCGTCGAACACCGCCTTGATCGCGGCTTGCGATTCGGGATGTTCCGTGTCGTTGAGGTGACCGTAGGCGGCCGACAGGTCAGCCGGCCCGATGAAGACGCCGTCGATGCCGTCGACCGCGGCGATCTCCTTCGCCGCCTCGAGGCCCTTTCTGCTCTCGATCTGGACGAGCACGCAGATCTGCTCGTTGATCGTCTTGAAGTAGCCCTCGACGGTGCCGAAGCGATTGCTGCGTGTCGAGGTCGACACACCGCGGATGCCCTGCGGCGGATAGCGCGTCGCCTCGACCGCCCGCCGCGCCTCCTCGACCGTCTCGACCATCGGCACCAGCAGGTTGTGAAAGCCGGCATCGAGCAGCCGCTTGATTTCGACCGCATTGTTCGAGGCCGGCCGGGCGATCGGCGCGCTGACGCTGTCCTTGAGCGCCAGGAGCTGCGGGATGAAGGTCGTCACGTCGTTCGGCGCGTGCTCGCCATCGAGCAGCAACCAGTCGAAGCCGGCCAGGCCGAGCACTTCGGCCGAGGTCGGGCCGACCAGCGACGTCCAGCAGCCGATCAGCGTCTCGCCGGCGAGCAGGCGCCTGCGAAAGGAATTCGGGAAGGCCGAGTAGGGTATGGCGGCGCTGCTCATCGATGCGTCTCCGGTTGCGGTCGGTGGCACGTCACTCGANCTTCACGCCGCCGGCCGCGACGACGCCGGCCCAGCGCTTCTGCTCGTGCTCGAAGAAGGTCGCGAATTCGGTCGGCGTCATGGTGTAGACCTCGGCGCCCTGGACCGTGAGCTTCGAACGGACCTCGGGCGAACGGATGATGCGCGTGAGCTCGGCGTTGAGGCGGGCGACGATCTCCGGCGGCGTGCCCTTCGCGACGAGCAGGCCTTGCCAGGTGCCCGATTCGAAGCCGGGCACGCCCTGCTCGGCGATCGTCGGCACGTTCGGCAACAGCGGCACGCGCGTCGCCTTGGAAACGCCGAGCACCTTCAGCCGGCCCGACTGCACGAAGGGCAGCGTCGCCAGCATGCCGTTCATCAGCACCTGGGTCTGGCCGGCGACCGTGTCGGCGATGGCCTGCGAGCCGCCCTTGTACGGGATGTACTGCCACTTCGCGTGCGTCGCCTGCTCGATGGCGATGCCCGCAAGGTGCGGCGCGCTGCCGATGGCCGTGACCGCGAAGTCGAGCCTGGAGGTCTGCGACAGCGCGACCAGCTCCTTCAGGTTGTTCGCTGGCACCGACGGATGCACGACCAGCAGGTGCGGCGAGTAGGCGAGCATCGTCACGCCGCGCAGATCCCTGGCCGGGTCGAACGGCAGCTTGGCGTAGACCGAGGAGGTGATGGCGAGCGCGCCGACGTCGCAGAGCAGCAGCGTGTAGCCGTCGGCGGGAGACTTGGCGACGTTGTCGGTGCCGGTGTTGCCNTTCGCCCCGGCCCTGTTTTCGACGATCACCGTCTGCTTCAGCGCGGCGCCGAGCGGCTCGGCGATCGAGCGGGCGATGATGTCCGACGAGCCTCCGGGCGTGTACGGCACGACGATGCGGATCGTCTTGGCCGGCCACGCCTGCGCGTGGACGGCGGGCGCCGCGAAGGCGGCCAGGGCCAGCGCGAGGCAGGGCGCCAGCATGGCTTGCAGTCGTTGGATCATCGGTGTGGTCTCGTGTCGGGGATGCGCCGTCGCACGCATCGCCGTCGGTCGGGCCGGCCATCGTACCGCCGCGACCGTGCCGGCCGATCGCTGCGCCTGCTCGACGCCTGGTTGCGCGTCGACACGTCCTGATCGATCGCCGCGAGCATGATGGCGGCACACGAGATTCCCGATTCCGGTCGAACCATGAACACACTGTCGCTCCTTTCGATTGCCGTGGCCGCTGCGCTGGCGGGCTGCAACTCCAACGAACCGCCCGCTGCGGCTCCGGCCGCGTCGACGCCGGGCGTGCAGGCCATGGCCGTGCCGCCAGCCACGGAAGTCTTGCAGCCGGCGGCGGTGGCCCAGCCGCCTCAGGAGGCGCCTGGCCTTCGGCCGCGCGTCGCGCCGTCGTATGGCAACGCGCCGCCGTATCCGAACGCGGCGCCGCCGGCCCGGTACGCAGGCAACGAGCCGCAATACGACCCGCAATACGAGCCGCCGCCGATCTACAGCGCCTACCGTCCGCCGATCTCGCAGCCTGTGCCGGTGGCCGTGCCGTGGGCGCCGCCGCCGATGCTGGTCGAGGCGCCGCCGCCGCCGCCCTCGGCCGATGCGCGGTGGACCGGCGGCTACTGGATCTGGCACGACAACTGGGTCTGGGCGCCCGGTCGCTGGGCCGAACCGCCGCGGCCGCAGTACCACTGGGAGCCACCGTACTACGAGCATCGGCGCGACCGCGTCGTCTTCGTCGACGGCTTCTGGTCACCGCCGGGCGTGGCATTCGTGCCGCCGGCCTCGAACCTNGCCATCGCCCNCGCTGTCGTCGGCGCAGGCATTGCCCTGGGGCGGCCGCCGGTCGGCCCCGAAGGCGTCTTCGTGCCGCCGCCGCCCGGCTCGCGCCGCGGCCTGTTCGTGATGGCGCCGATCGGCACGGCCCCGGCTGTCGTCACCGGCGCGCCACCGATCGTCGCACCCGGCATGCGCGTCACGAACAACGTGAACAGCAACAACCGCATCGCCAACAACGTCGGCAACACGACGACCAACAACCGCAACACGACAATCGTCAACAACATCGCCAATGTGACGATCGAGGCGCCGGCGGGGTCGACGGCCGACCATCGGCCGGTGCATGTGTCGGTGCCGGCGCAAGCGCACCTGGCCGCTGCGCTGCCGCCGGTGGAGCGACAGCGGCCGATGCCGCCTGCCGTCGTGGCGCCTGCAAGTCCGGTCGCGCCGGCGCCGGCCGCGGCCTTGCCGCCTCCAAGCCGCACCGCAGCAGCGGCATCCGCTGCACCCGCGGCCTTGCCGCCGACGCGACCGGCGCCGCTGCCGCCGCGCGTCGAGCGTTCGGCGCCGCCCGATCAGCGCCGGCCTGACGACGTCCGGAAGCGTTTCGAGCCGGACGACCGTGCGCGCCCGCTGACCTCGCAGGCGGCACGCGTCAGTCCGACGCCGACGCCGATGCCGACGAAGCCCGCTCCGGCTCCGGCTCCGCAAGCTCCCCGGCCGAACGAGCATGTGGCTCCTCCGCCCAGGGCTGTCGCGCCGACGCCGACGCCGCCGACGGCTGCGCCGCCAGCCGCCAGAACCGAGCCGCGCCAGCAGGATCGGCAAGCGTCACAAGAGCGGCCCGTGCAGCCGGTGCGACCGGTCTCGCCGAACGCCCGGCCGCCCTTCGAGCCGCCGAAGGCCGAGGCGCCGTCGCGCGCGCCGTCGCCGACGCCAGAGGCGCGCGCGACCGACGCTCGGCCGCCGCCGGGCCACGCATCGCCGCCGCCGCCGCCACCATCGCCACCGGCCGCCGACAAGCCGAAGATCGACAAGCCCAAGGCCGAGGAGCCGGCGAAGAAAAACGTCGACCCGCGCGACGATGCCGCGAAGAAAAAGGAACGCGATGCGAAAGGCGAGCCGCAGCGCCAGTGACGGCGCCGCGCCTCAGGTGTGACCGACGACCGCGTGCGGCACGTAGGGCGCTTCGAGCTCGGCGATGTCTTCGGGCGTGAGCTGCAGCGAGAGCGCGGCGACCGCGTCGTCGAGCTGCTCGAGCTTGGTCGCACCGACGATCGGCGCCGAGACCCCGTTCTTCGACAACACCCACGCGAGCGCCACCTGTGCGCGCGGCCGGCCGAGCCNNGCNGCGACCGTGGCGACGGCTTCGACGACCTTGCGGTCGGCGCTGGCCGTCTTCGCGTAGAGCGTGCGCCCGAACTCGTCNGTCTCGGCGCGGGCGCTGCCCGCGTCCCAGTCGCGGGTCANGCGGCCGCGCGCCAGCGGGCTCCACGGGATCACGCCGATGCCTTCGGCCCTGCAGAGCGGCAGCATCTCGCGCTCTTCCTCGCGGTAGAGCAGGTTGAGGTAGTTCTGCATCGTCGCGAAGCGGGCCCAGCCGTGCCGGTCCGAAAGCGCCAACGCCTTCGCGAACTGCCACGCGAACATCGACGAGGCGCCGATGTGCAATGCCTTGCCGGCGCGCACCACGTCGTTCAGCGCTTCGAGCGTCTCTTCGATCGGCACCAGCGGATCCCAGCGGTGGATCTGGTACAGATCGACGTAGTCGGTGCCGAGCCGCTTCAGGCTGGCATCGATCTCCGCGAGGATCGCCTTTCTCGACAAGCCCGCGCCGTTTGGCCCCTTGTGCATGCGGCCGTTGACCTTGGTGGCGATGACGAGCTCGCCGCGGCGCGCGTACTCGAGCAGCGCCCGGCCGGTGATCTCTTCGCTGCTGCCGTCGGAATAGACGTTGGCGGTGTCGAAGAAATTGATGCCGAGGTCGAGCGCCTTCCTGAAGAAAGGTCGGCTCGCGGCCTCCGGCAGCGTCCAGGCGTGGTTGCCACGGGCCGGCTCGCCATAGCTCATGCAGCCGAGGCAGATCCGGGACACGTCGAGGCCGGTGCGGCCGAGCTTGATGGTCTTCATCTCTCGACCATAGCCGAAGCTCTCGACTTTGGCAGGCGCCTTGTGCGGCTGCACGCTAGCTGTCGCCGACGCCCTCCTTGCGGCGGTGCGCCTGCAGCCAGGCCAGCTTGGCCGCGTAGATGTCGTGCTGGCCGCGCGTCGTGCTGTTGTCCATCGCCAGCCGCATCTGCCTGGTCGCCTGCGCGACGTCGCCGAGACGCCAGTCGGCCACGCCGAGCCAGAAGTGGAACTCGTCGTCGTAGTCGGCCCGCTCGACCTCGCGGCTGAAGTAGTCGCGCGCGGCCAGCCAGTCGTCGCGACGCATCGCGTCGAGCCCGAGGTTGAAGAAATGGAACGGCGGATACGGCTCGATCTCGGCCAACCGCCGGCGCACGGCGTCGGCATCGTCGATGCGGCCGTCGCGCTCGTAGCTCTGGGCGAGATTCGCCAGCACCAGTGTGTTGCGCGGGTCGACCTCGAGCGCACGATCGAAGGCGGCGATGGCCTCGGTGAGGTTGCCATGGCGAAGGTAGACGACGCCGAGCGTGTTGTAGGCGCTCGCGTAGCCCGGGTCCTGGCGCAACGACTCGGCCGCCCAGGCATACGCGTCGTCGATGCGGCCCCGGGTCATCGCCTCGGCGGCGCGATTGTTGGCGTACATGGCGAGGACCGTCGCTTCGTCGATCTCATGCGTGCGCAAGCGCCGCAGCTCCTGCGGCGGCANAAAGTCGATCGTCATCGGGCTCAGGTCGCGCGGGCCGGAGGCATCGANCGTGCGGCGCCCGATCGTCACGTTGACGTGCCCGCTCGCGAACATCAGNTCGCCGTTGCGGCTCCAGGTCTCGTCGAGATAGGCGCTNTGGTAGACGACGGACAACTGCAGCTCGCGCGCCAGCGCCGCCGTCATGATGACGAGCGACAGGCAGTTGCCGGAGCGGGTCTCGAAGGCTTCCGCCGCGGTCTTCGTCTTCTCCGAGTCGTACTCGAGCTTGAGCTGNGAGCGCTTGTAGAGCGCCTCGATCAGGCCGGCCTGGCGGCCCTTTCTGCGCAGTTGCGAGGCGATGTCGACCTCGAGGTAGCGCCGCATCGCGGCGTCGACGGCGAAGACTTCGGCGGTCGAGATGCGCTCGGTGGGCGGACCGAACAGGCGATCGGCGAGCAGGTTGTCGATGCGCTGCGGCGGCGGTGCGCTGGCGCAGGCCGAGACCAGGCCTGCGGCGAGGATGAGCAACAGGGTCGACAGGATTCGCATGCAGGCCTCCTGGCGTTGAGATGCCGGCGAACGCCCAGGCTCGACGGGCCACCCATCCCCTTGCTGTGCAGTTGCGCGGCGATGTCGACCTCGAGGTAGCGCCGCATCGCGGCATCGACGGCGAAGACTTCGGCGGTCGAAATGCGCTCGGTGGGCGGACCGAACAGGCGATCGGCGAGCAGGTCGTCGACGCGCTGCGGCGGCGGTGCGCTGGCGCAGGCCGAGACCAGGCCTGCAGCGAGGATGAGCAACAGGGTCGACAGGATTCGCATGCAGGCCTCCTGGCGTTGAGATGCCGGCGAACGCCCAGGCTCGACGGGCCACCCATCACAGCATGAATGCCGGCGCGACGCAGCCGGGTTTGTGCTGCCGCGACGGCGCATCCCGGCAAACCGCCGCTTCCATGTGCTCAGGCCTGCGCGGCGATGCCGAGCGTGCCTTCCACGCCCTCGACGAAGCTGCGCTCCTCGCGCCGGATGAAGCGCTTCGACTGGGCGAAGGCGAAGTTCTCGCGGCTCTCGGCGTCGACCTTGAGCCGGTCGCGGTAGGCCTCGTAGGCGGCCAGGCTCTGGAACGAGATCAGGCCCCAGGCGATGTCGTTCGTGCCTTCGTGAGGCAGGAAGTAGCCGAGCAGGTGTCCGCCGCAGCGCGGAATGATCCGGCCCCAGGTCTCGGCGTAGCTGCGGAAGGTGTCGCGCTGGAACGGGTCGATCTCGTAGCGGATGAAGCAAGTGATGGTCATGTCGATGTCCGGAGTTCTTCGGCTGCACGATAGCGCCTGTGGTGGTCATGATGGTTCG